>Ga0209530_1000022_pt1 | contig 122711 bp, 94 predicted proteins | sample BlaSpr_A8_Ref_O1_FD_187987 | JGI IMG/M metagenome (GOLD analysis project Ga0209530, IMG submission 187987) | Forest soil microbial communities from Thunder Bay, Ontario, Canada - Black Spruce, Ontario site 2_A8_Ref_O1 (SPAdes) (version 2) | ecosystem: Environmental > Terrestrial > Soil > Boreal...
GAAGAGCGAAGAGCACGAGTGCAATAGCAAAATTGATGCGAGTCATTCTGATTAATGTAATCTGCAAGCACATGCTGAGGCAAAATCAATAACGCTCAGGATGCTTTCCAGTACCTGATCGGATTTGGAAACGACTGATTCAAGCGGTGTGGAGTGCCACCAATCTTCGGTTAAAAGCATTGCTACATTATTTTCCCGCTTCCGGTTGCGCCAGTATGAGTGCGGGAACCTCCTGCTGTTTCACCAGATTGTTATAGGCTGCTACATCGGTCGCGACAATTGTCTTCCATTTTGCCAGTTGTTCATCGACTGCATGGCTGACGCTATCGAATACTTCGTAGGATTGCTTCGTGGGAGCGGAGTCGGCACTCCCTACAACGCCGCCTAGCGCCACCAAATCGTTGTTCAAGCGAACCGGGAAATTGAGCACATCCTGGCCGCTCTTGGCCTTCGTCTGGATCAGTGACTCTTCCACTACCGTCATCTTCGTATCGAGGGTTTTACCCGCATCGGCAATAACCTTTGCGCGAGGGTCATTCTTCAGTCGCGTGTTATACGTATTGATCTGCTCGCGAAGATCGCGAATCTGAATGATGGTATCGTCCGTTTCCGTGACCTTGTCTCGAATCTTGAGCAGCAGATCGAATTGTTTGGCTAAGTCTTCGCGACTAATTTTCAATCGCGGATCCGTCTTGATTTCAAGTGGAGCGGTGTAGCTCTTGCCTAACACAGTCAGCCGTACTTGATAGTTGCCTGGCAGCGCTTCAGGACCGTTGGTGTTACCACCCCAAAGCGGCGCTTGTGGCACTTTCGTCGCTCCCTCATAGCGCAGGTCCCATACGAAGCGATTCAGGCCCGCGTCGGCTGGCAGGCTGCCCGTACCGGCGCTGCGGTTGAAGAAATCTTCCTCGTCATTGGTATCGCCACCGGTTTCTTCTTTCTTGGGATACTTCCGGATGACTTTGCCCGAGGCGTCGAGTATCTCCAGCGTGATTTTCGGGGCTTCGGATTCTGCATCCGTTTTCTTGTTTTCAGAGGAAGACGTTGACGAACTCGTTTCGCTTTTTGCCGGAACGTTTTCAGTACTCGCGCCGGACGCCGTTGGTTTCGCTTGGTCGGACTTCTTGAGCGAAACTTTCAACCAATAATCGATGACGGCGCCTGCCGGCGGGTTCTTTCCAACATTTCCGCTGGCCCCAGACCCATGAAAGACCGTATGACTCGCCGGAGCGGGAGTAAACAGGTGCGCCTCCTGCTGCGGAATTGAACCTTCGTATTGCTCCAGCGGAGTGATGTCATCCAGAACCCAGAAGCTGCGCCCGTGCGTCGCCACTACCAGATCCGTGTTCTTGGTCACCAGGTCATTTACCGGAACTGTCGGCAGATTCAACTGCAGCGACTGCCAGTGTGCGCCATCATCGAACGAGAAATACACACCCTGTTCCGTGCCGGCGAAAAGCAAGCCCGGACGTCGGGGATCGACCCTGACAGCATGGACATAAGCGTTCGCCGGAAGCCCCGCGACCAGTTTGGTCCAGGTTTTCCCAAAGTCAGTTGTCTTGAACAGGTATGGCGCGAAGTCATCCGATTTGTGGCGTTCAACGGCGAGATAAGCGGTTCCCGCGTCCTGCGGAGAAGCCTCGATCATGCTCACCGTACCCCAATCCGGCATGGCCTTAGGCGTGACGTTCTCCCAGTGCTCGCCACCGTCGCGGGTAAGCTGAACCAATCCATCATCGGTCCCGGCCCAGATCAGATCCTTCTGCACCGGCGATTCCACCACCGAAAAGATCGTGTCATATACCTCGACACCGGTGTTGTCCTTGGTAATCGAGCCGCCCGAACTCGCCTGTTTCGACTTGTCATTGCGCGTTAGGTCAGGACTAATGATCGTCCAACTCATCCCGCCGTCAATTGTTTTAAACAGCACTTCGCCCGCAAAATACATCGTCTTTGGATCGTGCGGCGAAAAAGCGATGGGCTCAGTCCATTGGAAGCGGTGTTTGACGTCGGCCGCAGGCCACCCGATCGGGTTCACAGGCCAAGGGTTAACCGCCTGCTGTTCGCCGGTGCGGTGATCGTAGCGTGTGATCTCACCGCCGTACGAGCCGGCATATACGGTCTCCGGATCGTCTGGGTCGGGTGCAATATAGCCGCTTTCGCCACCGCCCACGTCATACCAGTCCGGGCGATCAATCGCGCCATCGGGGCTCGCGCTGGCAATGGCCACAGTGGAGTTATCCTGTTGGGCGCCATAGATGTAATACGGAAACCGCTTGTCTGTAGTGACATGGTAAAACTGCGCCGTGGGCTGGTTATATATGCTGCTCCAGCTTTCGCCCCCGTCGATCGAAATCGTGGCTCCACCATCGTTGCCGTTGATGAGGCGCTTGGGATTCGTTGGATCTATCCACAGCCCGTGATTATCTCCGTGTGGCGCATGTATCGAACTAAAAGTCTTACCTCCGTCATTGGAGCGATACGCGGCTGTGTTTAGGATGTACACGGTATCCGCCGATTTGGGATCGGCGAAAATGTGCGAGTAATACCACGCCCGCTGGCGAAAACGATGGTCGTCGGTCATCAGGTGCCAGGAATCGCCACCGTCATCCGAACGATAGATGCCACCCTTCTCTGCTTCGATGACTGCCCACACCCGGTTCGGATTCGCGCCTGAGACCGTGACCCCGATGCGGCCTAAAATACCCTCCGGCAATCCGTGGCCTTTGAGTTCTTTCCAGGTTGTTCCTCCGTCGCTGGAGCGATAAAGGCCGCTTCCCGGGCCACCGCTGTCCAGGCTCCACGGGGTCCGCTTGGCTTGCCACAGTGCCGCGAACAGGACGTTGGAATTGCTGGGGTCGAACACGATATCGATGCCACCCGTTTTCGCGTCCTTATAGAGCACCTTGTCCCAAGTCTTCCCACCATCCTGCGTGCGGAAAATCCCCCGCTCATCGTTATCGCCGAATGGATGTCCGAGCGCGGCCACGAAAGCGACGTCAGGATTCTTGGGATTCACCGCGAGGCGCCCGATGGCATGCGAGTCGGCGAGACCGGCAAACTTCCAGGTCTTGCCCGCGTCGATCGACTTATAGACACCATTACCGCCAACGATGTTGCCGCGAATACACGCTTCTCCAGTTCCGACATAAATGACATTTGGATCAGACGCTGAAACCGCGATCGCTCCGATCGCCGGCGATGCATCCTTCTGCTTGTCGAAAATTGGTTTCCAGTTGAGGCCGCCATCGGTCGTCTTCCACACGCCTCCGGCGACTGCGCCAAAATAATAAACGCTGTCCTGGCCGACGACGCCCGATACCGCGACCACGCGCCCGCCTCGAAATGGGCCAACCTGTCGATACTGCAAACCCTTCCACGGTCCCTTGTCCTCACCCTCTTCTTTATTCGTCTGAGTGTCACCATCCTGCTGCCCCGCCGTCTCTGCCTGGTTCTTTTGGGCCGCTTGCGTTTGGCTGGAATCAGGAGTTTGCTTCGGTGAATGTTTCTGCCCAAATACCAGACCGGTTAGACACACAACAAGAAGGACGAGTGTAGTCGTTCGCAATTTTTTCCTCCGGAGAAGTAAACGATACAGCCAGCAGCCACAGATTCACAACTGGAACTGGTTGCCAAAGTCAGCTTCTTAGTGAGCGCGAGCAACCCTGCTAATGATTGGGGAAAACGATCGTTTCCCGAAAGCTTGCGAGCGATTCTTGGCGGGTGACGGGCAACTTTGACGTAACGCGATTGGGAAAGCGTTGCCGACTCTAGCTGCCAAGAATCTCGCATCTTCTACTGGGTCGCAGGAGAACACACGCCGCACAAGCTATAATTGCCGCGACTCATGGCCCCGACCTCTGGCACAAGATTTGGCCCTTACGAAATCGAATCGCCCCTCGGCGCGGGTGGCATGGGCGAAGTACCCCTAAGATTTCAGCCCAAATGATCGGCCAGACCATCTCCCACTATCGCATTGTCGAAAAACTCGGTGGCGGGGGGATGGGTGTTGTCTACAAAGCCGAGGACCTGAAGCTTCACCGCTTTGTCGCCCTGAAATTCCTACCCGATGAAGTCGCTAAGGACACGCAAGCTCTTGCCCGCTTCCAACGCGAGGCGCAGGCGGCATCTGCTCTGAACCACCCCAACATCTGCATGGTGTTCGAGATTGACGAGCGCGAAGGTCAGCACTTCATCGCCATGGAGTATCTCGATGGCATAACGCTGAAGCACCGTATCGCCGGGCGACCGATGGAAATCGAGATGATTCTATCGCTCGCCATCGAGATTGCAGACGCGCTCGACGCCGCTCACACAGAAGGCATCGTGCACAGGGACATCAAGCCCGCCAACATCTTCGTCACCAGGCGCGGACATGCAAAAGTTCTCGACTTTGGACTGGCGAAGGTCACCCCGGCAGGCGGCGTGTCGAGCCAGTATGCGTCGTTGAACACGCAGACATTAGATGCTGAACATCTGACAAGTCCCGGCACGATGATAGGGACCGTCGCGTACATGTCGCCGGAGCAGGTACGGGCAAAAGAGTTGGATGCGCGAAGCGATCTATTCTCGTTTGGAGCCGTGCTCTACGAAATGGCGACTGGTGCTTTGCCGTTTCATGGGGAAAGTTCGGCGATGATCTGTGAAGCCATCGTGAACCGCGCCCCGGTGGCTGCGGTGCGACTGAATCACGACGTGCCGTCCAGGCTGGAAGATATTATCAACCGGGCGCTGGAGAAAGATCGGGAACTCCGCTATCAGCACGCCTCCGACATGCGTTGTGAGTTGCAACGGCTGAAACGGGATACAGAGACAGGGCGAGCCGTGGCGGCGACTTCCGGTCCGTTGGCGGCCACACAGGAGAGCGGTTCTCAGGTTTCCCAACTGCCTTTGCCTGCCTCCGGTTTCCCACCGGCGTTTGGTCCGTCTTCGTCATCGAGCGAAAAGGTTGCCGAAGTTCCCGGCACAGGCAGGAAACTCTGGAAGATTTTGGTTCCCGCCATTGTGATCCTTGTCGCGGTTGCAATCGCAGGAACGTTCTACATCCGCTCACAACAGACTGCGCATCGCCTGACCGACAAAGACACCATCGTGCTCGCCGACTTCACCAACAGCACGGGCGATGCGGTGTTCGACGACACACTGAAGACGGCGCTCAGTGTAGCTCTGAACCAGTCGCCATTCCTCGACGTGCTTCCCGATAACAAGGTGTCCGACACCCTGAAGCTCATGGCGCGGCCACGCGACACCAAACTCACACCTGAGGTTGCTCGCGAGCTTTGCCAGCGGGCGGGTAGCATGGCATACATTGCCGGATCGATTGCCAGTCTGGGCAGCGAATACGTGCTGGGGTTGAAAACGGTGAATTGCCAGAGTGGAGATCCGCTGGCCGAGGAGCAGGTAACGGCTGCGTCTAAGGAGAAGGTGCTGGACGCGCTGGGCGAGGCGGCATCGAAGCTGCGCGGCGAGCTGGGCGAATCGCTGGCTACGGTGCAGAAGTTTGATGTTCCGCTTTCCGAGGCCACCACGACTTCACTCGAAGCTCTGAAAGCGTACACCATCGGAATCAAGACGCGTAATGCGAAAGGCGAGGCCGCAGCCCAGCCTTACCTTCAACATGCCATCGAGCTTGATCCGAATTTTGCCACGGGCTATGCGGCGGTGGGCGGAACGTACGGGAATCTGGGCCAGGTAGGGCGGAGTAGTGAGTATTACACCAAGGCATTCCTGTTGAGGGAACATGCGAGCGAACGGGAAAAGCTGGCGCTCGCCGCTCAGTACTATCAGAATGTCACCGGAGAACTGGATAAAGCGGCCCAGACCTTTCAGGAGGAGATTGACAGCTACCCGCGATACTTCTCGGCGTATGGAAATTTGGGCGTCGTGTACTCCTCACAGGGGCAATATGAGAAAGCTGTCGAAGTAACGAAGCCGGGAATGCTGCTTGCGCCGGACCGGGTAGTTTTTTATAGCAATCTCGCCAACTACGCCCTTGCCTTGCAGCGCTTCGACGAAGCCCAGCAGATCGTTCGCGAGGTGCAGGCTCGAAAGTTGGATAGTTTTGTACTCCGTAATGCTCTATACGCTCTTGCCTTTCTCGGGGCGGACTCCGCGGCAATGACGGAACAACGACAGTGGTTTGCGGGCAAGCCTGAAGAGAGTTTTGGGCTGGGGCTGGCATCCGACACCGAGGCGTACGGCGGTAGTTTGGGCGAGGCGCGGGAACTGACAAAGCGGGCTATGGACTCTGCCATACGGGCGGATAGCAAGGAAAACGGAGCAATATGGCAGGCGATCGGCGCTCAGCAGGAAGCAGCTTACGGCTACGCTGCCGAAGCGCGGAAGGCAGCGGCGGAGGCTTTGAAGCTGGCTCCGACAAGCCAGGGCGCGGAGAGTGAAGCTGCTCTTGCACTTGCCATGGCGGGCGATACGGCACGGGCCGACTCCCTGGCCCAAGATTTAGGGAAACGCTTTCCGCTGGATACCCAAATGCAGTCGCTTTGGCTGCCGGCGATTCGGGCGCAATTGGCGCTGGACAAAAAGAATCCGGCTGCTGCCGTGACTGCCCTGCAAGCCGCTGTTCCGCCCATCGAGTTTGGGCAAATAGGTTTCGTCGCCAATATTTCCTGCCTCTATCCGACGTACATACGCGGAGAGGCATACCTTGCAGCCGGACAGGGCAAGGAATCTGCCGCCGAGTTCCAGAAAATTCTCGACCACAGCGGCATCGTCTGGAACTGCTGGACGGGAGCGTTGGCGCATCTGGGCATGGCTCGGGCTAACGCTTTGCACGCGAGATCTTTTCAAGGACAGGGGCAGGGAGCAGATGCCGATGCCGCCCGCGTCCGCGCCCTCGCCGCCTACAACGATTTCCTCACGCTCTGGAAAGACGCCGACCCTGGCATCCCCATCCTGAAAGAAGCCAAAGCGGAGTACGCGAAGCTGCAATAGTAGCGTGGCGATCGTCCGACCATACCCGACCTGCTTGCGGAGGAATTGTCAGCTGACGCTATCAGGCGTGGGTGAAAAACTCCGTTTTCGTCCAAACAGCCCAAAACCAGGGGATAGAAAAAAATGTCTAGGCTACCCGAGAAAATCGGTTGTAGGGCTTCCTCACGCGATTTTGTTTTTTGCGAATTTCGCGGGCAGGAGTCTTTCAGCAGGCGGGCACCGAGAATGAAAGCACCGGTCTGGGCCCACGTTCCAATTCACGTTCCAAAACGTTCCAAATCAACTGAGTTTTCCATGACGGCTGACGGCGAAAAAATCGGGCAAGTGATAGAGAAGATTGGTGGAGCTAGTCGGGATCGAACCGACGACCTCATCGTTGCGAACGATGCGCTCTCCCAGCTGAGCTATAGCCCCCATCGGATGGCAGGTTAGGTTTTGATTTTAGCAGCGTGCGCTGATTTCGACTACATTCCTATGCTTGGTGACTCCTGCCGGCGGGTAGCTGCAGACCGGGCGTTTTTTTGCATCCTCGTTCAAGGATGGACTGCCACCTTAGTTCAAACTTGTCTTGTTCTTGTCTCTGCCGAGTGCCGCGAACTTTCCGAACCAACTCTCCGGGGGAATGCGAATTGAGCCTATATAATTTGTGAGTGAGCTCTTTGAAGGTAAAACAGGTAGCGTCGGCGGATTTCCCGACGCGTTGGGGACATTTCCTGATTCACGGATTCATCACGCGAGCCTATAACGACGGCGCCAAGACCGAAGAAGCAGTAGCGCTGGTGCTGGGCGAAGTGCATTCTGGATCGCCATTGGTCCGCATTCATTCGCAGTGCCTTACTGGAGACGTGTTTGGGTCGCTACGTTGCGATTGCCGCCAACAACTTGAAATGGCGCTCGCAATGATCGCGAATGAGGGTGCGGGCGTCCTTATCTATGAACAGCAAGAGGGTCGCGGCATAGGATTGATGGCGAAACTGCAGGCCTACGCACTTCAGGATAGCGGACTCGATACAGTGGAAGCCAACGAAAGGCTTGGCTTTAAGGCGGATCAGCGTGAGTTCCTCATGCCCGTCGAGATCCTGAAGGCCCTCGATATTCGGCGCGTTCGCCTACTTTCGAATAATCCGGACAAGGTCGCGGCGCTTGAACGTGCGGGCATCCAAGTGACCGAGCGCGTGCCGTGCGAGGTGGCGCCGACCGAACATACGGAAGAATATTTGAAGACGAAGCAGGAGAAGTTGGGCCATTTGTTTAGCAATCGGAAGAGTCAGCATTAGTTAGTGATCGCGGTAAACGGCGAACTTTGCTCGCTGGAGTAAACAAGAAGAATGTGGCGAAGAGGAACGGCTAGTTCTGCAACAATCTTTTTAATTCCCTCAGATTTTTGACAGGCAGTCCGCGGAGAGCCGCTTGCGCCAATGAAGAGTAAACTCGGCGCACTGTGGGATGTTTCTTCAGCACCGCCAGATGTTTCGCGACCGTCTTGGCGTCTCCACGAATCAAGGGCCCGCTGAAAGACCGCGCCGGACCGAGGCGCGAGTAGTTTGCCAGCGTCTGCCTGATAATGGGCAGACTCTTGAGGCGAGCATCCTCCGCTGTCAATCCAGCGGCACGGGCGGCGTCTTCTAGGGTTACTAAAAACGCAAGCAGCAAAGGTGAAGACAAGGTAGCCCACGCGTGATAGGCGGCTTTGCGCGCCGGCGGTAATGAGAAACTCTTGCCCCCCAATTCGCGGACGATGCGACGGGCAATTCGCTTAGCCTGTTCGTCGCCTTCAATCGCAAAAGGCACACCTTTTAACGACGGGCCCGTCCCGGCGACAAAGGTCATCAGCGGATGTAGCGAAGCTACTACAGCTCCTGCTTGACGCAGAGGACTGAGTTCGCGACTGAGCAGGGCTCCACTAGAGTGTAAGGCAACGCGTAATCTCATTTTCCTTTGAACAGATGCGCGGAGCGCCAGAGCCGAGGCAGCGCTGCGAATCTCACGGTCGGGAACGCAGAGCCACAATAAGGTGGCGTTCAGCGTGGCGGAATTTGCCGTGACTGGCTTCGCGTCCACCTTCGTGGCGAGCATTCGAGCGCGGCGACGGGATCCAAGTGTATTGCGCGCAATGATTTCGGTAATCTGAAAGCCCGCTCTATGTAGCGCTACAGCCATGGAGTTCGCGAGGCTACCTGCTCCGACAATGGCGATGGAGGGCTTTTTGCTCATTCATTCTCCAAGGTCTCGGGCGCCTTTCCGATACATTGGTTCCTCACCTCAACGGCGCAGCATACCTTATATTGTTGTGATGACGAAACCGGCACGATCGAAGTCAGCAACTACAAAATTTGGGCAAGCCCGCGTTCTCGCTTCCCGAATCAGTTACCAGGGCCCGGTGTTCAGCGTTACCACGGATGACGTCGAGGAACCCGGAGGGGTGCGAGCGCGGCGCGATGTCATAAGGCATTCCGGCTCTATTGTCGTTCTAGCGGTCGAGGATCCGGTTATCGACAGATCGGCGAAGGCGGCGCGCAAGGCCGAACCGCGCATTTTACTGGAACGCCAGTATCGGCACGCCGCTCGGTCGATGATGTGGGAATTGCCTGCGGGACGGATCGATGATGGCGAAACGGCGCTCACTGCCGCCAAGCGCGAGTTGCTCGAAGAAACGGGCTATCGGGCGCGCCAGTGGAAGAGAATCCTTCATTTTTATGTGAGTCCGGGTTTTCTCGACGAAACTATGACTATTTACTTGGCCCGTGGCCTTCAGCCCGGCGAAGCCCAGCCGGAACCGGATGAGAGGATTGCGGTCAGATTCTTCAGTTTGACAGAGGCGAAACGGATGGCGCTCAACGGGCGAATTCGTGACGCCAAAACCCTCTGCGGGGTCCTCTGGCTCGCTGAGAAGGCGCTACCAGCTGGCCAGACGGCCAGCCGGTAATAAATGCCTTCCTGCCCGGCTCGAGCGACGGCCCTGTCAAGGTAACCACGAGCCTTGACAGTCCCCCCTGCGAGCAGCACAATGCCTACACATTTTTTTTGTTGGCCTCCGGAATCGCGCCTTTCCGGGGAATTCAGCAAAATGAGGAGGGGGGCGAACGTGGAACGTCTGAAAGGTACGGTCAAGTGGTTCAACAACGCGAAGGGATACGGCTTCCTCGGCCGCGACGATGGACCGGACGTGTTCATTCACTACAGCTCAATCACTACCGAAGGTTACAAGAGCCTACAGGAGGGCGACAAGGTGGAGTTTGAGATTGTCCAAGGACAAAAGGGGCCGCAAGCGGCCAATGTGACGAAGATCTCCTGAGAGGAGATCTTTACTTGGACTAATGCTTCGTACCAAAATTGTGTGTGCCTCGGCGCCCGTGCCGGTTGTGTCCCTCCAATGCCTGCCCACTTCCTCATACTGCCTTTTCTAGCGTTACAATCTTCTGTCGCCTTGACAGCTCTTGATTCATGGACAATAAAGCCATCGCCGGACTTCTCTACGAGACCGCCGATCTACTGGAGATCGATGGCCAGGACTCGTTTCGCATACGCTCCTACCGCAACGCCGCAGCAGCGATTGAGGCACTGCCACAGCAGGTGGCCGACCTGATTCAAGAGCCGAAAAAACTTCTCGAAATACAGGGTATTGGCAAGGGGATGTTGGCCAATCTACAGATGCTTTTTAAAGATGGCCGCATCGAGGCCCACACCGAACTGCTGAAGAAATACCGCCCCTCGATGCTCGAATTGCTCAAGATTCAGGGTCTAGGACCGAAGACGATTGCCTTGATCTGGAGCGCGCATCAGGTCAGCGATCTCGAAGGAGTAGAGAAACTGGCGCGCGAAGGCAAGATTCGCGAACTGCCCCGCATGGGCGAAAAGCACGAACTGAAGCTGCTTAAGGCGATTGAGGACTATCGCCGCATCGGCGGGCGATTTCTGCTCGACGCTGCTGAAGAACTGGCGGAAAAATTGGTCGCGCATCTGCTGGCAACTCCGGGCATAGAAAAGGTGACGCCCGCTGGCTCGCTGCGTCGTGGACGCGAAACTGTCGGCGATCTCGATATCCTCGTCACCGGCAAGGGTTGTCGCGAGGCAGAATCGCGCCAGACGCTCATCGAGCATCTGCTCCGCTTTCCTGGACTGATGGACGTGATCGCGCAGGGAGAAAACAAAGTCAGCTTCCGCCATCGCAATGGCATGCAGGTTGATGTGCGCCTATTGCCGCCCGAATCTTTCGGAGCGGCGATGCAGTATTTCACCGGCTCGAAGGCGCATAACGTTGCTTTACGGCAGCGTGCGCTCAAGATGGGTTTTACGCTCAACGAATATAGTCTCGCCAATCTCGAAGACGCGATGCCGGTCGCGCGTAAAACCGAAGAAGAAATTTACGCCAAATTAAAGCTCGACTTTATCTCCCCTGAACTGCGCGAGAATCTGGGAGAGATCGAAGCCGCTGCCGCACACACCTTACCGGTGCTGATTGAACAGTCCGATATTCGCGGCGACGTGCACATGCACACCGTTGAAACCGACGGGCGCAACACCATTGAAGAGATGGCCGAATCGGCACGTGAACGTGGCTACGAGTACATGGCCATCACAGATCATTCGAAGAATCTCGCCTTCGCCAACGGTCTTTCCGACGAACGCGCGCTGGAGCACATTGCGAGAATCCGTTCGGTTGAAAAGAAGATAAAGGGCATCCGCATTTTTGCCGGCATCGAAGTCGACATTCTAGGCGACGGCTCACTGGATCTCTCCGACTCGGTGCTCGAACAGATGGACATTGTCATTGCGAGCGTACATTCTCTGTTCAACCAGGATCGTGCCACCATGACCGAGCGGCTGCTGAAGGCCATCGCGAATCCAAATACCTCGCTGATCGGGCATCCCACGGGGCGCCAGTTGCTGCGCCGGGATGCCTATCCCTTTGACTTTGATCAGGTCCTTAAGGCAGCAGCAAAACACAAGGTGGCAATGGAACTGAACTCTTATCCCGAAAGGCTTGACCTCAACGACGTTCATCTTCGACTGGCGAAACAACATGGGGTGAAGATTGTCATCAACACCGATTCGCACCAAACTTCGCACATGGAAAAACTGCGTTACGGAATTACCCAGGCGCGCCGCGCGTGGCTCACTAAGGACGACGTTTTGAACACCCTACCAACCCAGAAGTTTGCTCACGCCATGAAACACAGCTGGTAGATTCACAGGCGAACTCTTGGGCAAAACATGGAAATAGATTACCCATGAGTGCGCTTACCCTACCTATTCTCCTCTTGATTGGCAACGGTCCTGCGTGCAATGTCCATTGAATTCAACAACTTAAATATGATTTATGGAATCGTTTTGGACTATGGTTTGCTACTTGAAGTACCGGGGGCGGCGGCTTTGGCGATCCCTTTACAAAGCGCTGATACCATAATCTTATTTGCCGGTCTCTGGCAGGGCCTGTTCGCGTCTACCGAGGCCGGAGTTTCAACGGAGAATTAAGAACGACTTTATGGATAAGATTTTGGTTGGCGGAGGGCAATTTAGAAGCAGTATTTTTCAAAAGCTGGAAGAGTGGGAATCGTGCAAGCGGGCGATGTTGGTGGAGATCGACCCGGTCACCAAGCGTTCCCGCAATTGTGTCGCACACGATTCTCCGAAGGAATCCGCCGCCGACGAATTACCTGCCATCTTATTCAAATCCACCACCGTACAGGATAATAAGCTCTATGCCTGCACTTCGACCGAGGTCATGATCTATGACCTCCCGTCGTTTCGCTTAACGACTTATATTTCTCTTCCTTTCTTCAACGATGTTCACCACGTCTACCCGACTGCACAGGGTACGCTGTTGGTTATGGTGACCGGACTCGATATTGTTGCCGAGGTTTCGCTTGCTGGAGAGCTTCTACGCCACTGGGACGTGATGGGGGAAGATACCTGGAGCATTTTTTCGCGGCACATCGATTACCGCAAGATTCCGACCACGAAACCGCACCGCTCCCACGCCAACCATATTTTCCAGCTGGGAGATGAAATCTGGGTTACGCGATTCCATCAGCGCGACGCCATCTGTCTCCAAGATCCGCGGCGCAAGATTGAAATTGGAATTCAGCGTCCTCACGACGGTTTTATTTTCAATGATTCTCTCTATTTCACAACTGTAGATGGGCATGTGGTCATCGCGAATCCTCGATCGCTCCAGCTTGAGCGGGTGATCGATTTAAATGAAATGAGCGGTTCGAGCGGCGACGCCCTGGGCTGGTGCCGGAGTGTGCTTCCCCTCGACGAGCGCTTCCTATGGGTTGGTTTCACGCGCGTTCGTCCCACCAAGTTTCGTGAAAACCTGAATTGGATGCGGCAGCAAAAACGGGCCCATCGCCCGAGTCACATCGCTCTCTACGATCTGCGGAGTGGGTCCTGCGTTGAGGAGATCGAAACTGAACCTCACGGCGTTGGCGTGGTTTTCACCCTTTTCCAACCTCAGCCTGTGCTGGCAAGAATCACTCCCACGAAGGCTTACGAGCGCTCGGAATCGATGGTTTCGTCAGGATCAAAATCGGCAGACAAGCGCTAATCCCCGGAAAGAAGATTTGATCGAAATACAGATCGCGCGCTTGGCAATCTGAGCGAAGTAACAGTCGCCATGCGGGTCCAGTTCGCAGCCATTATTCATGCTTAAACTAGAAAAAAGACAGATTCTGAAGAACGTCGGCTCGAGCTGGTCTGCACTCGGGATCAACGTGATCGTTGGCATCTTTCTTTCGCCATTCATCCTGCATCGTCTCGGCGACGCTGCGTTCGGAATCTGGGTACTGATTTTCTCGGTGACCGGCTACTACGGCCTCTTCGATCTCGGGATCCGTTCTTCTATCATTCGCTATGTCTCGAAGTACACTGCGACCGGCGATCGGGAAAAGCTGACGCAGTTCATTAATACGGCACTTTTTACCTATACCGGCATCGGCGTAGTAAGTATGGCGTTGACTGCCGTGTTGAGTTCTTCGGTTGAACACATATTCAAGATTCCTCCTGAAATGCACGCGCAAGCGCGCTTGTTGCTATTGATGGTCGGCGTCTCAGTCAGCCTCGGCTTTCCCCTAGGCGTTTTCGGAGGCATGCTCGAAGGACTGCAGCGCTTCTACATTCTGAACTGGACGAGTATTGGTGCTACCTTGGTCCGCGCCGCTTTGATTGTCTATTTTTTGGACCGCGGATACGGTCTCTTGACGGTCGCCCTACTCACAGTTGGCCTGCCGATTCTCTCTTCGATTCTCCGCGGCGTGATCGTCTTCCGCTTGTGTCCGGTTCCGCTTGGACTTAAGCATGTGGATCGCGCTTCCTTCCGCCACATGGCAAATTACGGCGGTACCACCTTCCTGGTGCTGGTCGCATCACGCCTGCGTTTTCGAACTGACGAGCTCGTGCTCGGGACGATGATGTCCACGGTCGCTGTAACTTGGTTCAACATTGGGGCTCGCATCGTCGACTACGCGCAGGAATTCGTCTCCAGCTTGGCGCAGGTTTTCGTGCCGATGTCGAGCCACTCGGAGGCGACCGGCGATCTCGATCGCGTGCGTAAGATTTATATCGCCGGCAATCGCGTATGTGCGTTTCTGATTCTCCCCATCACGGCGATCCTCATTCTGTTCGGCAAACACATCATTCGTATCTGGGTCGGTGCACGCTACGTTCCCCACAGCTACCCAGTGCTAGTGGTAATGATCATTCCGTTCGCGCTGATGCTGTCGCAGGCCGCGTCCACACGCGTCTTATTCGGCCTCGGCAAACATCAGACGATGGCAATGATCACCGTGATCGAGGGCGTTGCTAATCTTATTCTCAGCATCGCGCTCGTGCCTTCGCTCGGAATCGTGGGCGACGCGCTGGGCACGGCCATTCCTCTTGGCTTTACTTGCATCGTGTTCTTGCCTCGCCATATGAAGAAGCAGATCGGCGTTCCGGTCGCAACCTTTTTGCTTCAGGCCTACACGCTGCCCATTCTATTGACGCTCCCGATGGTGGCAACGCTTTGGCTCGCAAACCGATATTTTTATCCGCGTAACTTGATCCAATTGACGCTGGAGACACTAGCCGCGAGTTCGATTTATGGGGCTGGACTCCTCTGGGCATATCGCACAAATCGAGCGTTTCATGTGGCTGAGATCGCGGGCCTGACTAAGCCGATACCTCTCGAGCAACCGCCGCAGGCGGTGGTGGCGGTGGAGTACCAGCAAGAGCAGTGAACCCGGTCAACAACAGCCCGGGTTTCGAGACTGCACTTTCTTCCCTTCGCACGGACGTGAGGTCGCAATCTGTTTCACACTGATCGGGCGCACGGCCTCGTTTTAGGGTAAAATTTTCCTTGGCTTTTGTTTTTAATGATTTAGAGGTGGACGAACGGCTGGCTTTCGGAAGGCGAATTGCTCCTTCCCCTTGTGTTCCACTGATTTTGCTCCAGATTTTCACTAGGCGGCGCCGACCTAATCGTTTCTGGAGTCTCTGGCTCCTCGGATTTTCTGGTCCTGCAGCCCCCGCAGGCAGCTTGAGGAGCCACGACCAACAGGGCGAGCTTAGATTGAGAATCCCCCATGTGATTTTGATATCAACACAAATTTTGGCTAGAACATCCGGGAGGAATACTGCTTTGAGCGCAACGACCAGTCACCTTATCGCCCCACACGGGGGGGAGCTTATTCAGTTACAAGTGCCGGCAGCGCGCGCCGCGGAATTGAAAGCGCAATCGAAGGATTGGCCTTCCTGGGATCTGACCGCCCGGCAGCTTTGCGATCTGGAACTCCTGATGAGCGGCGGTTTTTCGCCGCTCGACAGCTTCATGAATCGCGCCGATTATGAGGGTGTTTGCCAGAACATGCGTCTGGCGAGCGGAATCCTCTGGCCCATGCCGATAACGCTCGACGTCACCGAAGATTTTGCCAAGAAACTGACGCCGGGCAGCAGCAAGATCGCCCTGCGTGATCCCGAAGGTGTGATGCTAGCCGTGCTCCACGTGCAAGATATCTGGCAGCCGGACCGCAAAGCCGAAGCACAATCTGTGTTTGGTTCCACCAGCGCCGCCCATCCTGGCGCCGACTACGCCATCAACAAATCCAATCCCTGGTACGTGGGCGGGAAGGTTGAAGGCATACAACCACCCTCGCATTATGATTTTCGCTCGCTGCGGTTAACGCCCGCCGACCTTCGCGCCGAATTCGGTCGTCTCGGCTGGACTACGGTCGTGGGTTTCCAGACGCGCAATCCCATGCATCGCGCCCATGTCGAACTGACCATGCGCGCCGCCAAGCAAGTCGAGGCAAATCTGCTGATTCATCCCTCGGTCGGCATGACCAAGCCGGGCGACGTCGATTATTTTGTCCGCACACGCTGCTACCAACTACTCCTATCGAAGTACCCCCACGGTACGGTCGAACTCGCCATGCTGCCGCTGGCCATGCGCATGGGTGGGCCTCGCGAAGCGGTATGGCACGGGCTGATTCGAAAGAATCACGGCTGTACGCACTTGATCGTCGGCCGCGATCATGCCGGCCCGGGAAAAGACACCGACGGCAAGAACTTCTACGGTCCCTACGATGCCCAAGAACTATTCAAGAAGCACGAAAGTGAAATGGGCGTAAAGATGGTTCCCTTTCAGATGATGGTGTATCTGCAGAACGAAGACCGTTACGTTCCATCCGATGAAGTGCCGCAGGGCGCAAGAGTGCTCGACATATCTGGCACGGAATTGCGTTCACGCCTCAACGAAGGTCGCGATATCCCGGCATGGTTCACTTATCCCGAAGTCGTGCAGGAATTGCGCCGCAGCTATCCGCCACGGCACAAACAAGGCGTCACCATTTTCTTTACAGGACTTTCGGGATCGGGCAAATCGACCATCGCCAACGCTCTGATTACCAAGTTTCTGGAGACGGGGGGACGACCGGTCACTTTGCTCGATGGCGATCTAGTGCGCAAGAATCTGTCGAGCGAACTCGGATTCTCCAAAGAACATCGCGACATCAACATTCGCCGCATCGGATATGTTGCTTCCGAGATCACGAAGAACGGCGGCATTGCGGTGTGCGCGCCGATCGCTCCTTATGAAGCGACTCGTAAAGCGGTGCGGCAGATGATCGAACCGTTTGGCGGATTTATTCTGGTCTATGCCGCGACTTCGATCGAACTGTGCGAACAGCGCGACCGGAAAGGCCTGTATGCCAAGGCTCGTGCCGGTATCGTTAAGGAATTCACCGGCATCTCCGATCCGTACGAGGTGCCAAGCGATGCCGAAGTCGTGATTGACACTGCCAAACTCAGCCCCGAGGAAGCGGCGCAGACCATCATCTTGCACCTCGAGCGCGAGGGCTTCGTCGGCGCAAACGGCAACGGGTAGAGCAGTTCCCTGTTCGTAGTTTCTTAACTTGGTTTTGGATTACCCAGAACCGGGAACAGAGAACTAATCGAAAGACGGCATGGAATTCTTGCTACTTAAAGTACTGATCGGTTTCATCGTTGGAACGCTGATCGGTCTGACGGGACTGGGCGGCGGCGTCTTGCTGCTGCCCATGCTCATCTTTGGGTTACACGTTCCTGCCATTATCGCCGTCGGTAGCGATGCTCTTTTCAACTTTTTCACCAAGATTCCCGCCAGCATCATGCACCTGATAAAAGGTACTGTCCGGAAAAAAGTGGTCCTGGCGATGGCGGTCGGCAGCATTCCTGGCTCCTATCTGGGCGTGACGCTTCTGGTACACCTGCGACAACTCTACGGCGCCCATGTCAATGACTTTATTAAGTCTGCTGTAGGCTTACTTCTAATATTGATTCCCACATTGCTTCTGTTACAGGGACGAATTGAAGAACACCTCGCCAAGCGAGAGCCCACGATGAAGAACTTCGCCTTCATGAGTGTGATCGGGTTAGTCGGGGGGTTTCTGGTCGGCATTACCTCGGTCGGATCGGGCAGCATCATCATGATGCTATTGCTTCTGTTTTATTCCTTCGCACCCAAAATCATGGTCGGCACAGACATCGCCCACGCCGTAATTTTGACCGGTGTCACCAGCCTTTTGCACTGGCGCGCGGGAAATATTGACGGGCAGCTGGTGGGAGCCCTGCTGATCGGCTCGATTCCGGGTGGCATGCTGGGTTCGCATTTGAGCACTCGTGTTCCAGTGCTCTGGCTGCGTCGAATACTCTGCACCGTTTTGCTGATGACGGGAGCAAGAATGTTGTGGGCTTAAAAACAGTTCTCGGTCCTCAACGACTTTTGACAAGAAACAGGAACTGAGAACTTAATCACGGGGTATGCATGTCGTCTTCTTCTAATTCGCAAGAGCTACTTGAACGCATTCACGCCGCACTCGAAGCCGCGCGCGCCGTGCTCAACCGCTTTACACCGGGGGCCATTGCAGCCGAGTACAAAGTGGGACACGATCCTGTCACCGAGGCAGACCGCGCCGTCGACGACATTCTTCGCAAGACTCTGGTGCGCAGTGGCGAAGGCTGGCTCTCTGAGGAAACTGTCGACGACCTGACCCGTCTCGACAAACAACGCGTATGGGTGGTGGACCCGCTCGATGGGACGCGCGAGTTCGTGCAGGGCATTCCAGAGTTTTGCGTTTCGATTGCCATGGTCGAGAATGGAATTCCTGTGGCGGGCGGAATCTGCAATCCAGCAACCGGTGAGCTCATCCTGGGATCGCGCGACACCGGCGTAACCTACAACGGCGAGCCCGCCCAGCCGAGCCAGCGCAGGGATCTGCACGGAGCACTCGTGCTTGCCAGCCGCAGTGAAGTGAAGCGTGGCGAGTGGAAGCAGTTCGAGTCTGCCGAATTCAACATTCGTCCGATGGGATCGGTCGCCTACAAACTCGGGCTGGTGGCAGCCGGCCGCGCCGATCTTACCTTTACACTGGTTCCTAAGAATGAGTGGGACGTTGCCGCCGGTGCGGCGCTGGTCGAAAGCGCTGGAGGTTGGGTGCTGAAGCTCGACAATTCTCCGCTACACTGTAATCAGAAAAACCCTCTGATCTCAGGTCTGCTGGCAGGCGGTCCATTTTTGCGCGATCCGTTACTCGGCATGCTTGATCGACACTCGCAAGCGCTGACCAACGAGCGCTCATAGAATCGGAAGCGTCATGTCTGTCTCACGCATTGTTTTCCTGATGTACCACGAGCTGGAGATGGCGAGCCGCAAGCTGTGCCAGTCCGAGCCGGGCTACGTGCGCTACATTTTGCCGCTTGAACTATTCCGCGAGCAGATGGCGTGGATGCAAAAATGCGGGTGGCGCGGGGTGAACGTCACGGAAGCCCTCCGCTATCCTCCCGCCCAAAATGTCTGTCTCACTTTCGACGATGGTTGCGAGACCGATCTCATCGCAGCGGCGCCCGTACTCCGTGATTTTGGATTCAACGCAACCTTCTACCTCACCGCCGGATTCCTGGGCACGCCCGGCTACCTCAATGCCAGCCAGGTGCGCGACCTCGATGCGCAAGGTTTTCAGATCGGCTGCCATTCCATGACGCATCCTTATCTCTCCGACCTGCCAGAACCGGAGCTGAAACGTGAAATTGCGGACGCCAAACTCAAGATCGAAGAAATCCTGGGCCACGCCATCGAACACTTCTCCTGTCCCGGCGGACGTTACGACCGCCGGACACTGCAGATGGCCCGACAGGCTGGATTCGTAACCGTCACCAACAGTCAGTTTCACGCCAACACACCGAGCACCAGCCCCTACCAGCTCGGCCGCGTGGCAATGTTGCGTGATCTCTCCATCGAGGAGTTCAGCGATATCTGCCGAGGTCGGGGACTGTGGAAGAAACGTCTTCAACATCAGGCCCGCCGCAGTGCACAGCGCGCGCTCGGTAACCAAAGGTACGATCACCTGCGCGCGGTGTTGCTAGGGGAACCCCGACGGTAACCATATTGTTGGTTATTTTCGTCACTCCCATTCTCCCAATATTTTGAAACGACGCAGTCGTCATTACATCTGAGGCACAGCCCAGATCGCGCGCCCAGTGCCTGATCTCGTCCACACGCAAATAAACTAGCGGACAATACAGCGCGCGAATTTGTACACCAACTTTACCCATGCACTAATGCGTGCCGGATGAACTTCTGGTATCTGTCAGCCCCGCACGCATCTGGGTAGATTCAGCGTGAGGACAATCGACTAGTCCCCCATTCTGTAAGGTCGAGGGCTCGCAATGTTTAAAGCAGCGACGATGTTTGAATCACAAGATGCTCTTCTGAATTCCTATTCCAAGTTTTCGCCTGCGCTCGCACAGCGTCTGAGCGTTTTGATCCTCATGCTGGCAGTCGCATTGATGACGACATCGTGCGGTTCAGTGGCACAAGCCGCGAGCGCGAGCCACGATGAGAGTTCACACTCTCTGAATCTGGCTGGAAGTCTTCCCGGAGGCGCAATCAATGAACCTTACAACGCTGTGCTCGCAGTCGGTGGCGGAAACTCCCCGTATCATTTTTCGGTGAAAACCGGCGCGTTACCACCTGGAGTAAGCCTGAATCCAGCCACGGGCAGGTTCTCGGGCAAACCGTTAACTCCGGGCAACTACTGGTTTGAAGTGATCGTAACCGACTCCCCGAATCTCGATCAGGGGAGCAAGAGTTTTGTGATTTATGTCGGTGGCGGTGTTAGTTCTGGCGGCGGCGTCAGTGTGAGTGTTTCTCCGGCGAGTGTAACTTTGTCTTCCGCCGGAAAACAGCAGTTCACGGCCACCGTCAGCGGAACTTCTAACACAGCCGTGACATGGTCAGCGACCGCGGGGTCATTTAATGCCACTGGACTTTATGTTGCGCCCGCAGTCACCGTTCAAACCAACGTCGTTGTAACCGCAACCAGCCTAGCCGACCCTGCCAAGTCAGCCAGCGCATCGGTCACGGTTGCACCGGGGAACCAGCCGTCACTACAAATCACGACCGGAAGTCTCCCACAAGCTCAGCAAGGAAGCACCTATAGCCAGTCCTTCACCGCTACCGGTGGAACTACGCCTTATAGCTGGAGCATTTCGGCAGGCACTCCACCGCCAGGGCTCACGATGAACAGCAACGGTGATTTGAGTGGCATGCCGACCACAACCGGTACTTTCAATTTCACAGTCATGGTCGCCGATGCTAGCGGCAAGACTGCAACGGGTAGTTTCAGCGTCACGACCATCGCCGGCGGCAATTACGACGGTCCCGCGGAACTGCCCCGAGTGACCGTTCCCAGTGCAATGGCCGATACCCCGGCGCCGGGAGCCGTAATCAACGTCAATGCTGGCGGCAATCTGCAAACTGCCTTGAATGCCGCGCAGTGCGGCGACGTAATTCAACTTCAGGCGGGCGCAACGTTTAGCGGCTCCTTCACAGTGCCAGCCAAGAACTGCGACATCAACCACTGGATCTGGATCCGAACCAGTTCTCCGGACAGCGCTCTGCCGGCGGAAGGCCAACGCGTCACACCCTGCTACGCTGGAGTCGCCTCTCTGGAGGGCCGCCCGCAATATAGCTGCAACAATCCGCAAAATGTCTTGGCCACGGTAGAAATTCAAACCCGCGGCGACGGTCCGTTCCAATTCGCCTCTGGCGCCAACTTTTATCGCTTCATCGGTCTGGAGGTTACGCGCCCGGCTGGCACCCCTGGACCTGCCCGGCTGATGTCGACCAAAGGGACTATGGACCATGTTGTCGTGGACCGCTCATGGCTGCATGGAGCGCTACAGGATGAAACCAATGACGGCGTGAACCTGAATGGAGCCACCAACGTTGCCGTCGTCGATTCCTACTTCAGCGATTTCCATTGCATTGCCGTCACTGGCGCCTGTACCGACGCTCATGCGGTTGCTGGAGGAGTAAGTGACACCCAGGACGGTCCGTTCCTGATCCAGGACAACTTCCTCGAAGCTTCGGGTGAGGCGATCCTGTTCGGCGGTGGAGCAGCTACTTTAACTCCTACCGACATCACAATCATCAACAATCACTTCTGGAAGCCATGGCAGTGGATGCCCGGCAACAATCCCTTCGTCGGCGGGCCGAACGGCAACCCCTTCATCGTGAAGAATCACTTGGAACTGAAGAATGCGGTTCGCGTGCTGATTCAAGCAAACCTTATGGATAACAACTGGGGAGGTTTTAGCCAAACCGGCTACGGCATTCTGCTTACCCCCAAGAACCAGCACACACCGAGCGGCGCTGACGTTTGTCCGTTGTGTCAGGTGACGGACGTGACGGTCCGGTATTCATACGTGTCGCACGCGGGGGGCGGAATTCAGATGGCGTCAGACCTCTCCGGCAACGGCAAGGATGGAGCCCCGGCTCTGGCCGGCACCCGCTTTAGCATTCATGACGTGGTTCTTGACGATCTCAACAAAAAATACGTGGGTGGCGGCACGGCATTCGAAATCATGAACGCGTGGCCCAAGAACCCACTCAACACCGTCACGGTCAATCACCTTACCGCTTTCCCGGATCCTAGCAGCCACATGATGATCATGGGAAACCTATCCCAGAATGCGTCAATGTACGGACTCGTCTTCACCAACAACCTGATAGTCACCGGCCAATATCCGGTGTGGAACACGGAAGGCTCCACCAGTTGCGCCGTGGAAGACGTGCCGATCACCAGCATCAGCAAATGTTTCACTAGCAATACATTCGCCAACAATGGCTTGATTGCGCCTCCCCCGTCGTTTCCTCCATCGAGATGGCCCTCGAACAACATGTTCCCACAAACCATCAATGATGTGGGGTTCACCAACTACAACAACGGCGATGGCGGAAACTACGAACTGCTTCCGAGCAGCCCTTACAAGAACAAGGGCACGGATGGCTTGGATCTTGGGGCCGACATTGTTGGGCTGAACGCAGCACTGGCAAACGTCGAATAACCCTTTCGGCGTGAACAGATTTTTGCCTTCCCCTAAACCTTAAAGGTCCGCGCCAGCCGCGGACCTTTTTTCGCGTTCCATCACAACCAGGCTTTCGTGGTCGACCGACCGCCCGTGCTATCCTCAGCGCATCCCGGTACACTGGAATTGCGGCTTCTCCGCGCCGACACCCAATCAATGCGCAGCGCGCAACTAGGAGAAATTGAAAAATATGCCTCTGCTTCTTATGCGATCTTCTCGCCTTGTTTCCTTGGTCAGGAGCTCGCTGCCGGCAGGTTTGTATTCTCTCTTTTTGTTTGCCGCTTTGATTGGGGGATGCGCGCCGCCTAGTGCGGCTGCGACCCCTCCTATCGGCGAGAACGCTTATTGCGCCAAGGGCAATGTCGTGCAGTTTGGCGATAAAGATGGTCCCGCCGAACTTCCCAAGTCCTGTTACTACACGGCACTCGATGGAACTCCCTCACCGGGAAAACAGATCCGTGTCGAAGCCAAGTCCGATTTTGCGGCCGCTATCGAGGATGCCAAGTGTGGAGACACGCTGCTTTTACCCGCCGGAGCCTCTTTTGACGTAAAAGAACTCCCCGCGAAAAAATGCGATGACCAGCATTACATTACCGTGCGAACCGACACGCCCGACTCGAAACTCCCCCCTGAGGGCACGCGTATTTCTCCGGCATGGGGTGGAGTGGCCAGCCTTCCCGGGCGTCCACCCTTTGCGCAACCTTCCGGTGGACCGGCCAAGTTGCTGGCTACCCTGGTTGTGCGGCGCGCTTCAGGGGCGACCGCGGGAGATCACATCCGCTTCATTGGAATCGAGTGGACTACGGCTCCCGGCGCCGACATCGGCCGTATTGTGACCGCTGAGCACGGAGATCACATCATCTTTGATCGCAATTGGTTCCACCCTGCTGACGGCAATGAGGTTGGCCATGCGGTTGGGATTATCGACGGCGCGCACGTGATTGCTGTGATCAATTCCTACATAAGCGGTATGAATTGCATCGCTCGCACGGGGAAATGTACCGACGCGACCGGCGTCGGCGGCGGCCGCGGAGACGAACCCATCTCCACCATCAAGATTTACAACAATTTCATCGAAGCCGCCGGGGAGAATATTCTATTCGGTGGCAGCGCCGCCACCATCGTTCCTACCGACATCGAAATTCGCCGCAATCATCTGTTTCGTCCCATGCTTTGGAAAGAAGGCGAACCCGGCTATATGCCGACTGCTTCGGGCCAGCCCTACATCGTCAAGAACAATCTGGAGCTTAAGAGCGCGATCCGTGTTCTGGTCGAGGCAAACTTGCTCGAGAATACCTGGGGCGGCTTCAGCCAGACGGGATTTTCGATCTTGCTTACGCCAAAGAGCCAGGCCAATCAATGCCCGGTGTGCCGCGTCAACGATGTCACCATCCGCTACAACCGGATTCGGAACGTTGCCGGAGTCTTGCAGATCGCAAACACGTTCGCCAAAACTGGCGGGTTTGCCGCCGATGGCGGGCGCTACAGCATTCACGACATCTTCGCCGACGATCTGCACGACCAGGATTACAAGGGCGGCGGATCGTTCCTGATTCTGGTTTCCTGGAAGCCGCCGGTGCATGACATCCTGATCGACCATGTAACCGCGTTTGTTACCGGCGGACTACTCTCGGTTCTCAACCCCGAAGCCAAGCTGCCGAACTTTACCCTCACGAACAGCGTCTTTTCTCTCGGAGGTCGGAGGCCGCCGGTCGCTTCGGCTGGTGGAGGGCCCCAAAGTTGTGCCTCGAAGAGCCAGGCACAGGGCTCCGAAGCCGTTCTGGAGGCTTGTTTTGATCCGTATAAGTTCGATAAAAACTTGATCGTCAGCCAGCGTGGATCATTTCCCAAAGGAAACATAGTCGTCGGGTCACCGGAAGCTGCCGGCATACGCGATCTGAAAGACTCCGTCAGTAAAGATCCGAGGCTCTGCCATGCCAAAGGGCCGGGCTGCCCCAAGGTCTCTCCGGGAGTCGGCGCAGCTTCGGACGGGCGCGATTTAGGGGCCGATATTGACGCGCTCGACGCGGCGATCGCTGGGGTCGAATAAGAGCCCATGTACAGAGGCAAGCGTTTGGGCTGGCCAGGGATATCCCTGCGAGCCGAACTGGGTTGCGCAAGATGGCAGGTGACTTCGGTAACTCCCGTTTTCACAGGGGTTTCAAACGATCCTGCCTGCCGTGCGTGATAAGATTTTTAGGGTGTCTCGGCCCAGCCCAAGCAATCGCAAGCACGCCCCTGTCTTTGTGATGGGCTGCCACCGTTCTGGGACAAATCTGCTCTACGACATGCTTTTGTCTGCTGGTGGCTTTGCCATCTACCGGGGATTTCTGCCGGTTTATAAGATTTTGATTCCCCGCTTCGGGTCGATGGCAAACCGAAGGAACCGCGAAAAAATTCTCGAGACCTGGATTCGCAGCAAGGGTTTCCGACGCAGCGGCCTTGCAGCCGGCCCGTTGTCGTCGCGTATTTTGAACGAATGCCGTTCCGGAGGTGACTTTATCCGCGTCGTCATGGATTCCGTGGCCCAGATTCAACAGGCGCAACGGTGGGCGTTATACGATCCGGATAATGTGCTCCACGTCGAAAGGGTGAAGCGCGACATACCGAGCGCGCTATTTGTGCACATAATCCGAGACGGACGTGACATTGCGCTCTCTCTGAAAAAAATGGGTGGGTTCACTCCCTTGCCTTGGGACCGCGGCCAAACCGATAGCCTGGTAGCGACTTCTCTTTATTGGGAATGGATGATTCATCGGGGGCGCACCCACGGCCGCAAGTTTCCTGCCGATTACATTGAGATCCACTACGAAGATCTGATCACGAACCCCCGCGAGACGCTCGGCAAGCTCGGCGGCTTTATCGATCACGATTTGGACTACGATCAGATTCAACGCGCCGGCCTGGGGCGCCTGTCGCAAACGAACTCCTCGTTCCGCGAAGAAGGCATTAAAGAAAAAATCAATCCGCTGGGCCGCTGGAAAGAACGCCTTACGCAGGACGAAATCGCCGCGATCGAGGATACGGTCGGCGAATGCCTGCAGGAAACCGGCTACGAACTTTCGTTGCCCGCCGCCGAGCGTCGCCGCAATCTGAAGCACTCGTGGATGCGCGGAATTTACCCCGCGTTTCTCGGCAGCAAGCTCTGGCTGAAGTTGCATACGCCCGTCGGGCGGCTGGCCAACATGTCTGCACTTGAACTCGAAGAAGAGCCGGTACCAATGGCAGAGTCGGTCCGGTCTTGAGCACCGTTATGAATCCGGTAACTCGAACCGCAGCTCAAACTATGCAAAACGCCGTCGTCGAAAATCAGGTAGCGGGTCAAGAGATGGCGTCGGACGCTCGTTCGAAGGCTCCTGTGTTTGTTCTAGGCTGCGGACGCTCAGGCACGAAATTTCTGTATCACACGCTGCTCTCGGCCGGAGGGTTCGCCGTTTACCACGCGGAGAGCAATGCATTCAACCTGCTCGGCCTTCGCTTCGGCAATCTCGCCAGCCGCGGCAACCGCCGCAAGTTGCTCGACGAGTACTACACCAGCAAGCTGTTTCGCCGCACTGGACTCGACCCCAAAGACATCGATGAGCGGGTTATGGCAGATTGCCGCAATGCTGGCGACTTTCTGCGTATCGTGATGGAGGCCATCGCGCGCAAGCAGGGCGTCAATCGCTGGGCGGAATCGACGCCGCTGCACTTGCTCTTTCTTCCGCTGATCAAGAAGGTAATTCCCGACGCACTCGTCGTCCACATCATTCGCGATGGGCGGGACGTTACTGCCTCGTTGCACCGCATCGGATGGATTCGTCCGCTGCCTTGGGACCGCGGCCGAGCCTTTATCGTGCCGGCGATTTATTGGCGCTGGACCGTCAGCAAGGGCCGACGCTACGGTCGGGCCCTGGGCCCGGACTATATGGAGGTTCATTACGAAGATCTGGTTCAGAATCCGCGCGATACACTGGCGAGCATTGGCAAGTTCATTCAGCACGATCTCGACTATGAACGCATTCAGCAGGTAGCACTCGGATCAGTGCACAATCCCAATTCTTCGTTCCGCGGCGACGACAAGGAAACCGAAGCCGCCACCATCGGGCGTTTCCGACGCATGTTCACTCCCCAGCAGCTTCGCGACGTCGAGTCAAGCATCGGTAAATTGCTCGTCGATACGGGGTACTCCCTGGAAACGCCTCCCGCAGAGCGGCGCTCAGCGTTGTCGGTGCATTTTATGAATTTTCTGTATCCCTTGTATTTCGACTTCAAAATTTGGCTGAAATCGTATACTCCGCTCGCTCGCATCGCCGACAAGAAACGCATGGGCATTGCCGCGTCGGATGCGGGATCAGGTTCAAAGTTCGAGGCGAAATAGAGGTGCGGGTTGCCACCAGCGAGCTCCGGCGATGAATGCGACTTCCCTAACCTGGCAACCCCAAGGAACCTTTCATCACGTGGGCTTCGTCGTGGCATCGATTACAAATTCCGTGCAGGGCTTTACCAGCATGTTACAGGCGGACTGGGACGAGCAGATTTTTCATGATTCGAACCAGGGTGTGGGTGTCGCCTTTCTGAAGAGCCATCACCCGGGCGATCCGCTCTGGGAGCTAGTGGAACCAGCCGGTGAAGAATCCCCCGTGCAGTCTTTCGCTGCCAAAGGAGGCGGCCTTCATCACGTTTGTTATGTGGTGCACAATCTGGATCAGGCGCTCGCCGAGGCGCGCTCCCAGGGAGCACTTGTCACACGGCAGCCCATGCCTGCAGTCGCTTTCGGCGGTCGACGGATTGCATGGATTTACACGAAAAACCGGCTGCTGATTGAATACCTGGAACGCTGAGTCGATTTTCATTTGATTTTCATTCGCTAAACAACGCGATGGCCGATTCCAACTCAAATTCGAAACGCGCGGAATACGATCCAGCAAGCCTGCGGGCAGAAGTTGACAGGTTGATCGCCCATAGCGCTTTCGATGTTGCCTCGCGCCGGTTGGCTGAACTTTGGCGGCGTGATCCCGCATCCGGTACGGCGAGCTTCGTAACTTCGCGACTCGACGAGTTGCGTAGCAAAGTCGCTCTTACGAAAGTTAAATTGGCGATTCTACGCTCATTCACGGTCGAGCCCATGGTGCCACTGGTGCGGGCGGAGGCGTTCGCCTACGGCATCGATCTAGCAGTCCATGTTGGCGACTTCAATACTTACATTCAAGATATCGTTGACGGCCAGAGTTCGCTCTATCGTTTTGCGCCGAATGCGGTCATATTGGCAGTGCGCGCCGACCAGGCCGCGCCCGAGTTGTGGCGTGACTTTGCCGATCTGACGCCGGAAGCAGCGGCGCAAGCCGCCGCGCGTGTGGTTCATAGCTATGAACAGTGGATCGCCACATTTCGCAAACATAGCCAGTCGGCGCTCATCATTCATTCCCTCGAGCGCCCGTCGTCTCCGAGTCTCGGCGTTCTCGACAGTCAATCCGAAACCGGACAGTCCGGCTTCATCCTGCAGATTAATCGTGAATTGCAGCGGATCGGCGCGACCTTTCACGGCGTGTATAACCTCGACTACGACGCGCTAGTGGCGCGCCACGGCAGCGAGCATTGGCATGACGAGCGCAAGTGGCTGACGGCTCGGCTTCCCATTGCGGCAAGTCACCTTCTTGATATGGCGCGCGAGTGGATGCGCTTTATCGTGCCACTGAGCGGTCGCACGGCAAAAGCGCTCGTCGTCGACCTCGACAACACATTGTGGGGCGGGGTCGTCGGCGAAGACGGTGTGGCTGGCATTCAAGTCGGACCTGAATATCCCGGCGCGGCGTATCAGGCGTTGCAGCGCGCTCTTCTTGATATTTCGCGCAAGGGCATTTTGCTCGCCGTCTGCAGCAAGAATAATCTCGACGATGCCATGGAGGCGCTGGAGAAGCATCCCGGAATGCTGGTGCGAGCGAAACATTTTGCAGCCTTGAGGATCAACTGGACCGACAAATCACAAAATCTTCGCGAGATCGCAGAGGAACTGAATATCGGTATCGACGCGCTCGCGTTTCTCGACGACAATCCGTTTGAGCGTGAGCAGGTTCGCGCTGCGCTTCCCGAAGTTACAGTAATTGATTTGTCGCATAATGATTTACCCAAGAATCCGCTGGAGTATGCTACTGCCATCCGGGACTGTGCGGTGTTTGAGCGCCTGACACTTTCCGCGGAAGACCAGCAGCGCACTGAAATGTACGCTGCGCAGAAACAGCGTTCCGGTGCCGAGCAGAGCTTTCAATCAAAGGAGGACTTCTTTCGCTTTCTGGAGCAGGAAGCCGAACTGGAACCCATGTCAAGCCTGACGCTGGCGCGGGTTGCACAGCTGACTCAGAAGACCAACCAGTTCAACCTGACCACGCGACGCTACACCGAACCACAGATTGCGGAGATGGCAAAGCAACCGGAGTGGCAGGTACTTTCGATTCGGGTGCGCGATCGCTTCGGCGACCATGGACTCGTTGGAGTGGCCATCGCACACGATCAAGGGGAACAGTGCGAAGTAGATACCTTTTTGCTGAGCTGCCGCGTCATTGGGAGAACGGTAGAAACCGCCCTTCTCGCACATCTCGCCGAAAGCGCAGCCCAGCGTGGCCGTAAGCGCCTGGTAGGCTGGTTTCTACCGACAAAGAAGAACGCCCCGGCACGTGATTTCTACCAGCAGCATGGATTTGAGCGACAAGAGGCAAATGGTTCGGGTTCGCTTTGGACACTCGACCTCAACAGTTCCACGCTGCGCTGCCCCGATTGGATTAAGCTGAAGGTAAGCGTCGGTAATTCGGCGGCAGAAACCAGACCGGGAGGGAAGAATTGACAGCCAGTACATTGGAGCGGGTGCGCAGCGTCGCCAGTGATATTTTCGGGGTTCCGGTGGACAAGATTACTGCGGAATCTTCGCCCCAAACCATCGACAATTGGGATTCCATGCAACACTTGAATCTGGTTCTCGCCATCGAAGAAAAGTTCGGGGTGCAACTCGACCCCGAGGACATCGAACAGATGAAGAACATCGGCGCGGTAGCGACGTTGGTCGAAAAGCTGCAGTCGACTCCGCGCTAGAGTTTCGTTTCCTGCTATCCTCGACGCTGCCTCCTTGATTCATGGCCATCGTCATCCAGCCCTATCGTCCCGAGCACGAGCCCGCAGTCGCCGAGTTTAATCAACGCCTTCGGCAAGCTGGCGAGGACGAGAGCATGGTGTTTTATCGCTATGCGCAGCCGCGCTGGCTGGCGCGCACGGCGTTGTCCCGTATCTACAACGAATATTTCGTTGCCGTCGACGGGGGAATCGTACGCGGCGGCTACGCGCTTAAAACGCAAGACTTCTCGTTTCCCGACGGGCAGATTCGGTCCATTGCCTACTATCATCACCCCTTGTCCGAAGGTATCGTCAACAAGGCTCACGCTATCGTCGGCACGCTCCTGCTACGAGATGCAATGCAGCGCGCGCCTCTGCTCTATTGTCTCGGCATGGGGGGGTACGACCATCCGTTGCCGCAGATGCTGATTCGTCTCGGCTGGGCACATTGCCCGGTCCCGTTCTTTTTTCGCGTGGTGCGACCTTCGCGTTTCCTTAGAAATATGAAAACCTTGCGCTCGTCGTTACCTCGACGAGTTCTTATGGACGTAGCGGCCTGCAGCGGCGCAGGGTGGGCCGGGTCGAAATTATTCCAGGGCTACCGAACTCTTCGGGCACCCCGATCGTCGCCCGTTGAGTACCGCGAAGTGGCGAACTTCGAAGACGGCGATTCGATTGAAAACTTACAATCGCTTTGGGCCCAGGCGCGAAACGACTGCTCGTTCACAGCGGTGCGGGACGCCGAGGCTTTGCGCGTTCTTTATCCCGCGGAGCAAACAAATCTCACGGGCATCGTTGTGAAGCGCAATGGTGTTGGCATCGGATGGGCAGTGGTCGGCGAGCGCCGCAAAGATGGAAAGTACGGTAATATGCGCGTCGGTTCGGTCGTTGACTGCTTCGCGCTGCGGGGGGAATTGTTTTCAGTGATTCGCGTGGCCACGCAGATTCTGGAGCGACAGGGCTTCGATTTGATCCTCAGCAATCAGAGCCATCTGGCTTGGGGCAGAGCGTTCAAAGAAGCGGGTTATCTGCCGGGCCCATCGAACTTTATTTTTGCTGCCTCCAAAAAACTGTCGGAGTTGCTGACTCCATTTGAAGATGTGCGCCCGAGGATGCATTTGACGCGCGCGGATGGAGACGGACTACCATCGAATTTCTAAGGCTAAGGAATGCTATGCTGTTTCAGCCCGGCATGTTTTTAGCCATGAACTGGGCATTCCCGGAATGCTGATCCTCTTAAAATATTTTGCGCTTGCCTTTAGTGCGCTTCTCCCGGTGATCAATCCTTTAGGCTCGGCGCTGGTCTTTCTGGGTTTAGTTGGATATGCCCCGTCCGATGTCATCCGCAAACTCGCCCGCAGGATTGCATTCACTACCACACTCTTTCTGCTCGTCGTGGAACTGGTCGGCGCAGGCTTGTTGAACTTTTTTGGCATTTCCCTCGGCGTCGTGCAGGTGGCCGGCGGTTTTGTTTTGGCTGCGATGGGCTGGGAGTTGCTGAACCAGAAAGATACAGCACCGAGCACTGAGAAAACTTCAGTTGACACTAGCGATTTCCGTTCTTTGGAGGCGAAAGTTTTCTATCCCTTTACGTTTCCGGTGACGGCCGGGCCTGGTTGCATCGTGATCATGCTTACCCTGAGCGCTCATGCATCAGGCAAGCATGTTCTCGACAGTGTTTTCGGACACCTGGGTATCTTGTTGGCAGTTATTGTTTTGAGCTTTTTAGTGTTTCTCAGCTATCGCTACTCGATGAGAATCACGCAGAAAATCTCGCAGCCCACGGTCCACGGAATCTTGCGGGTTATTGCCTTCATTCTGCTTTGCATCGGCGTACAAATCGCATGGAACGGAGTGGAAACTCTGATACACAGCGCTGCGAAGTAAGCCGGCTGCCCGTTCACCGAATCCGCTTTTTCGCCCCGTCTTAGCGCTGAGTAACGATGGTTTCCTGAGCTTCTTTTTCCGTTTCGGTGAAGAGCTTGTAGCCAAGTTGTTTCATCAGTGGCCCCCAGTGGGCTTCCATGTAGGTGACGGTTTTCTCAGGGAGAATGGCTCGCCATCCGCCCGCAGAAGCTTTGCCTACAAAGGGCTTATCACTACGAGTGTGAAATGTAGCTACCCACTTCTTACCCTGCGTCTGTTCCATTTTGCGCATGTTCGTAGCTGAGCTTCGTTCGATGGCTTGATGAATGCGCTCGGGATCAGGCTTGAGGCCCATGAACTCGGCGACGCGCGCGAGTTCGCGCTGCTGGTTCGCCTGCAGGTCTTCGTAGCGCATTAGAAGGAAGGTATCGTGGCTCTGGCGTGTGGCGAGCCAACTGTTGACGTGATCCGCCCAGGAACCGATGCGCCGCCAGAACTTGCCGTCCATCCAGAGGGGAACGAATTCTTCAATGGGACAACCTTCGCGAACCGAACGCAGCTTCAACTCCCAGTGATAGTTGGAAATCGCCACATCGCGCGGGTCGCGCACGATGTAGATAACGCGGCGGTAGCGAGCGTCGAAGGACTCGTGGCTCTTGAGCACGCGCGGCCGGGGTCGACGGCGCAGAACCCAATCGGCGGTTTTGTACATGTCGGGAACCAGACGCTCAACGTTAAGGAACGTGACAGGCTCGTTTGGATTGACGAAGTTACCGACGAGAAAACGCGTCCAGGTGTTTCCTGAACGCGGATAAGAAGTAAGAAAAACATCGTCGTCGAAAATAGTGATTTCGCGCTCGATCAGAGTGCGGCGAAACAGCACGTCATGAACCCGCGATAGATGCCGGAATGCTCTACGAACGAGTAACGCCATTTGGTACTTCCCCCGGTGATTCTACTCTTGGCCCATTTTCTTTTTTGTCATTATCTCTTTTAACTATTCCCCGGCTTTAACTATTCCCCGGCCGGTGTGCGGTCGGCCGTGGAACGATTGCCTTGCAGCCATCCGAGAAACTTTTGCTTGCGCGCAAACATGTTGCGCGCTTCGTTCCGCAATGCACCTACGATCTGATAACGAGACTTGGTGAACCAAGGCACGCGATGCGGGGTGCATCCATATTTTGCTTTGTAAGTCCCTTCGCCGCCCCAATCAAAGATCGTGACGCCGCGTTTTTTCCAGTAACGCATGGCATACCAGTGGCATGCCTCATTGGGGCGCAACCCCTGATAGGCACGGAAGCTGGCGTTGCCCCAAAACTCGGCAATCTGGTTGAAACCGGGATAGATTCCGGTAGCGATGCACTTCCCTGCTGGATCGCGCGCGCGAAGGAGCAAGATATTGCCGCCCGGCTCCAGGTTCCGAACCAAGGCTCGGACGCGCTCTACGGAATAAGTGGGGACGAGAGACTGTTTGGCAAAGACGTCCTTGAGTTGCTCATAATATTCGTCTGCGAAAGCCAGGTCATGTGCCTCTTCGATCTTGAGGCCGCTCTTTTCAGCCTTGCGAATGCAGCGACGGCAAGCGCTTTCCATGCCGTTGAACAAATCTTCTTCCGAGCGGCTCAGGTCAGTGCGGTAGGACGCATAGTATTCCGTCTTGAATCCCGGAATCGCACCATCTTCGAAACTAAAGTTCGGATCGGAGACTTCGAGATGCAGGCTTTTGAGATCGTCCCAGGCAAACTTCTCGAGGGCTTCGAGCGCGGCTCGGCGCGAGACGCCGGGATTAAGATTGAAGCCAATGTAAGGCGTTGTCCAGCCGGGAAAAGAACTACCCAGAACCTTCATGCCGAACTTCGAAAGCGTGAGACCAGTAAAGTATCCGAGAATCTCACTCTTTTCGCGCAGTTCGGCGAGCACCGGCTGGGCGTTCTGCGACTCGGCAACGAATTGCAGCCACTCGCGCGTCTGGAAGACGGTACGGTCGGCAAATTGGTCGAGGCGCTTCCAGTTAGCGGATCTTACGTCGATGGAGTAGAACTTCATTTTTTTCGGTAGATTGCCAACCGCAAATTCTCTTGGACCGATTTCTTACCAGCAAATTCCTTCATACTTCTTCACCCCTTCCGGTCGCCGTGTTTTATCCAGATGGATGAGGTCAATCACAATCTGTTCGGGGCGAAGATACTTCGCAAGCTGATCTTTGCTGGCCGATTTGTTACCCAGGATTACCACTTCCGCATTACGCAGCACTTCTTCGAGATCGGCGGAGAGCAAGGAGCCGATGTGCGGTATGACTTCTTCGATGTACTGGCGATTAGAGCCGGCGAGACGACCGAGAGAGACGTCCTCGTCCCAAACTTTGATTTCGAGGCCTTCGCCCATGAGGCGCTTGATCAACTGCACCTGCGGACTCTCGCGCAGATCGTCGGTGCCAGCTTTGAAGCTCAGACCGAGTTGCGCGATTTTCTTTTTACCCGTGCCGATCACCATCTCCACGGCACGATCGACGTGTTCGGCGTTACTCGGCATGAGAGATTCGAGCATCGGAAGCTTGAGATCAAGCTCTTTGGCCTTGTAGGTAATTGCCCGCAAGTCTTTCGGAAGACAGGAACCGCCGAAGGCGAAGCCCGGGGACAGATAAGCCGGAGAGATATTGAGCTTAGTGTCGGAGGTAAAGATCTTGGTCACCGCGTGCGCGTCCACGCCGAGGTGCTTGCACATGGTTCCCATTTCATTGGCGAAGCCGACCTTCACCGCGTGATAGCAGTTAGAAAAATATTTGACCATTTCGGCGACGGGGATGGTCGTCTCATAAAGAGTGCCAGGAGTCTGTTTGTAAAGCTCGCGCAGAGGCGCGAAATGCTGGGTGTCGCTCGCTCCGAGAATGGTGTACGGCGGGTTCAGAAAGTCCGACACCGCGCTGCCCTCGCGCATAAACTCCGGGTTATAGCAAACGGTGAAATCCTGGCCACATTTCTTCCCACTTTCTTTTTCGAGGATAGGAAGCACGACCGTTTCCGTGGTCCCGGCCAGCACCGTGCTGCGTAAAACAAAAACGTGCGGAGTTTTTTTCTGGCGGATGGCCGTGCCGATTTCACGAGCGACATGTTCGATGTGGCTGAGATCAAGTTTGCCATTTTTCAGGCTCGGCGTTCCAACGCACACAAACGACACTTCGGAATTCATCACCGCTGCAGTGGCATCCGTGGTCGCGTGCAGAAGGCCGGCGCGGTGCGCCTCGGCGACCATTTCGCTCATGCGAGCTTCGATGATCGGAGTGCGCCCCGAGTCCATCATCTCGACTTTGGCGCGGCTCACATCGACACCGATGACCTTGTGGCCCATGGAGGCGAAACAGGCAGCCGAGACCGAACCGACGTATCCCAATCCAAAAATGCTAACGGACAAACCCAAGCGCGCTCTCCTGGCAACCGAGTATCTGAGGGTTACTGCATGGCACTAGGAACTATACCAATCCCCGCTTAAAGCGTAGCAAACGGTTCTCCATCGGAGGAGCGGGGCGATCTCATTTGCGGACAGTAAGTCTCTTATTTTCAATATTTTATAGAATGTTGCATAAAGCTCTACTGACTCCCGTCTCCGTGATGGGGCAAAAAGTGGACAACTTTTTCCACCCGCTGGGTACTCTGCTGGGCTAATTTGCCACAACCACGATCATTACTGCGGCGGCTCAGCGTGCGGTTTGACGACGGTGCCCCGGGTAACCGCTGCGTCGAGAGTCCCTTTTCGACATGTAAGATATGGAGTTGTGGCTTCCGGATGGCAAAGCAAGCTGGCGCGCGTATCTCGGATGGATTGGAAAGAGGTACGGTTTCGCGCGGGGCAGGAAATCCATAAGCGCCGCGATCTCCTCATGCACCGTTTGGGTATGCGCCCAGGAACGATTCTGCTGAACGCGGACTGGGGGGTGCGTCAGGGCCAATTCTTTTTTTTTGACAGTGAAATTCCCGAGCGTGCGGAATTATTGCACAAGCATCTGCCCGAAGAGGCAAGCCAAATTCTGCGCGAGGCTGACGAGATTTGCGGCCATCGTTTTCGCTTGCTGGGTTACGAAAATCTCGACTTCTCTTTCGACCCGGGTGGCGACGATAGCAAAGACGTTGATTTCAAACACATCGATTGGCATCTCGATCCGGTTCACGGCAAGCGCGCGGCGTTGGAGCCTTGGTTCGAAATTCCCTTCCTTGATTTCGCTGCGATCGGCGACCATAAAGTCACTTGGGAATTGAACCGGCACCAGCACCTGGTGACGCTGGCAAAGGCACGACTGCTGAGTGGCGAAACAAAGTACACGAGCGAATTGATGGCGCAGTGGCGCAGTTGGATCGAAGCGAATCCTTATCCGCTGGGGATCCAGTGGGCGAGCACGCTGGAGGTTGCCTTCCGCAGTTTGTCTTGGATCTGGGTAGACAAATTACTGACAGGAGCGGCGGAGTGCGATGAGTTTCGCTCTCAACTGGCTCCGGCACTCGCATTTCACGGACGTTATATTGAGCGTTATTTATCTACTTATTTCTCTCCGAACACCCACCTGCTGGGAGAAGCATTGGCTCTGTTCTTTCTCGGAACTCTGTTTCCGCAAATGCCGGGGGCGGCGCGCTGGCAGGAATCAGGCTGGAAAATTGTACGACACGAGGCAGAGCGGCAGGTGCGTCCGGATGGAGTTTACTTCGAGCAATCGTTGTACTACCACGTTTATGCGCTCGACTTCTTCCTGTACGCGCGGTTGCTCGCGGCCAGAAATGGGATCGGAGTTCCACCACCATATGACGCAGTGCTGGGGCGAATGTTGGATGTCGTGGCAGCGCTGGCGCAAGCAGGACCTGCCGAGGGATTCGGCGACGATGACGGCGGACGGCTGTTTCATCCGCGGCGCAACCAGACCGAACAGATGACCGACCCCTTGGCGATGGGCGCAGTAATGTATGCAAGGGAATTTCCTGCGGCACAACTGACAGAGGAAGCGATCTGGTTGTTTGGAAATGAAGCCATCGAGAAACTCGCGCCCAATCGTTCCGGCGCACCGTCTCATCCGACAGCGCAATCGGTCGCCTTTCCTGACGGCGGAATTTACATCCTCGCTGCTTCACAACCGTTTGCGCAGGTAATGGCAGTGGATGCCGGCCCACAGGGCGTAGGTCGTTCCGGCCACGGACACGCCGACGCGCTCAGTGTGCGACTCACCATGGACGGCCGCCGCTGGCTGGTGGACTCCGGAAGCGGTGTTTACATTTCGCAGGACCCTGCAACGCGGAATGCGTTCCGCGGGACGAGCGCGCACAACACTCTGCGGGTGGATGGGGTGGATCAGGCGGTGTCGGATGAGCCGTTCTCGTGGACGAACATTCCCACTACTCGAGTCGAAAGCTGGATTGTGGGAAAGAGCTTCACGTACTTCGCGGGCAGTCACAATGGATACGAACGGCTGGCGGACCCGGTTGTGCACCGACGGCAGGTACTGAAGATGGCGGACGATCTATGGTTCGTCCGCGATGTTGCAATCGGCAAAGCGGAACATGAATTGGAGATCCGTTGGCATTTCGCGCCCGATCTCGAGGTTGACATCGCTGGTCCGGGACGCATCGAAGTATCGAGAGCCGGAGGGGCGGATCAATCGTTCTTAAGTCTCATCGTGCCACAGGAGACAGTCTGGCAGACGGCGCTCGAAGCAAACAAGAACTTGCTCTCGCCCTCTTATGGCATGTTTCAGCCGGCGCCATTGGTGCGATGCAGTGCACGAGTATTGCTCCCGGCAGAAACGGCGACCGCGCTAATCCCGCAGTGCGGCACAATCCGGCGGGGAGAACTGAATATCCAACCGCGATTGACGAGCAAAGCACTGCCAGCGGTGCAGGCTTACGAACTCGACTATCATGACAGGAGCAATGATTTCTTTTTTGCGCTCGGCCATGAGACATGGAGTTCGGGGCCTTGGACTTCAGACGCGCGGGTGTTGTATTGCCGCACTGAGAAAGACAAACTGACGCACCTGGTCGTGATCGATGGCACGCATGTCGCGTGGCAGGGACAGCCTCTGCTGAAAGCGTTGGGGACGTCGAACTTTTTCGAGTGGAGCAGGCAAAACGCGGTGATGAATGCATCGTCGAGCGAGGTTTCGGTAACGCCCTTGATCGAACAATTGACCGGCGAACGCTGGACGACCGAAGAGACGACGGGTAAAGCACGTTCTTCGCCGGTGGACGTGAACCCTATTTCGTCACCCTACGCGGAGAAACGCTAAATGTGCGGCATAGCTGGGATCCTTGAATTCAGACACGACGCGCGAGCAAGCGCCGCCTCCCTGCGCGAAATGTGCCGCCTAATTACACACCGCGGCCCCGATGACCAAGGCTTTTATACCGACGGCGCAGTGGGGATCGGCATGCGGCGGCTCAGCATTGTCGATGTGGCGGGCGGGCATCAGCCGATTTCGAACGAGGACGGCACCCTCTGGATCGTATTCAACGGCGAGATCTACAACCATCTGGCACTACGCGAGCAACTGATCGCGCGCGGTCATCACTACAGCACGCATAGCGATACCGAGACCGTCATTCACCTCTTTGAGGAATATGGCGCGGACTGTGTGCAGCACCTGCGCGGTATGTTCGCCTTCGCCATCTGGAATCGCAACACGAAAACGCTCTTCATCGCACGCGACCGGCTGGGTATCAAGCCGCTGTACTACAAATTGACACCGGAGCGGTTGCTGTTCGGATCGGAAATCAAAGCCCTGTTGGCGCATGGTGGAATTCGTCCCGCATTCAATCGAGCGGCGCTGCCAGAGTATCTGGCATTCGGATATTTGTCGGGCGAGGAAAGCTTCTACGACGGCATCCTCAAACTGATGCCCGGACATACGATGACGATTGATCCCGAGGGGAAGCCGCAGATTCGGCAGTATTGGGATCTGGATGCATCGCAGCCGCATGAATCGCGTGAGGAGGCTCATTACGTTCAGAGTTATCGCGAGTTGCTCGAAGGTGCAGTCAAGAGCCATCTGATGAGCGACGTGCCGTTGGGCGTGTTTCTGAGCGGCGGCGTGGATTCGAGCGCTGTGGCAGCGCTGATGACGAAATTGCGCCGCGAGCCGGTCGAAACTTTTTCCGTCGGCTATAGGGAGCAAACGTACAGCGAACTGCCCTATGCACGCACGGTTTCGGATCACATCCATTCACGGCACCATGAAGTGCTAGTGGGCGAACAAGAGTTTTTTGGAGCACTGCCACATTTGATCTGGCATGAAGACGAACCGATCGTGTGGCCATCGAGCATTTCGCTTTATTTCGTCGCTCGTCTCGCGCGGGAGACAGTCACGGTGGTGTTGACCGGCGAGGGCGCGGATGAAACTTTGGCGGGTTATACGCGCTATGCTTTTACTCTAAAAAATGCCGCCCTGGATCGAGCATACCGTAGCGTCGTTCCGAGTTTACTGCGGCGCGGATTGCGCAATACGGTTGCAACCTCTTCCCTGCTCGGAGCAACACTGCGCCGGAAGCTGGAGCATACATTTCTCGGCAAGGATGGGAATTCCTGGGCTTCTTTCTACTTCGATAATTTCTTTTCCGCCTTCGGCGAAGTGGAGCAAGGTGAATTGCTGACCAGCGAGTTCGCGCGAGAAGCGGGTCCCAGTACGGCTTATAAAAATGTACTTGATTACTGGGAGCACTCATCGGGCGAAATGCTGCAGCGGTTACTCTACACTGACATCAAGACCTACCTTGTGGAACTGCTTATGAAGCAGGACAACATGAGCATGGCCGCTTCGATCGAAAGCCGCGTCCCGTTTCTGGATCATGTGCTGGTCGAGTTCGCGACGCGAATTCCTCGTGAAGTGCAGATCCAGGGACTCGCCGGCAAGCGGATCCTCAAAAAGGCGGTGGAAGATCTGTTGCCGCACTCGATTCTGTACCGGCCCAAGCTGGGATTCCCGACGCCGTGGAGCGGATGGCTGGCGGGAGCGCGACTGGAATCCATCCGCGAGATGCTGCTCGAACCGCGCAGCGTGAATCGCGGATACTTCCGGCGCGAGGCGATCGAAAAGTTGTTCGACGAACACCGCGCTAAGCATCGCGATAACTACGATCGCATCTGGCGGTTGCTCAATCTCGAGTTGTGGCATCGTGTTTGTCTGGAAGGCGAAGCGCACGACGAAGTTGCCGAGCCCGCGATGAAGATGGCTTCGACACGGTAGCTGTTTTCACGATCTCAGGCCAGTTTCCGCGACGTTTCTGGTGCTATCCTCGTTAACTTATGCGCAATTTCGGTCGGTTTTGCCTCATTCTCGTTTTCTTTGCGCCCTGTGCTCTCGGTCAACAGCCTTTTCTCAGCGTCCCTCAGTGGAGGACGCTTCGCGATGAATCGAGCGGCGCTGCTCCGTACGAAAATCTTCGCTACTTGACTGGATTGCATCGAGTCCCAGCAACTCCGGAATTTGACCAAGCCGCGCAATTTATTTTGCAACGAGCGCACGAATACGGTCTCGCCGATGCACGCAGCGAGCAGTACCCTATCGACGGCAGCAAGAACTATGGTTTGATGCGTTCGTATCTCGGATGGACGGTCGAGGAGGGTCGGCTGTGGGAAGTTCATCCACAACATATTCTGCTCGGAGATTGGAAGACCGATCCCATTCGCCTCGCGGATTATAGCCACAGCGCCGACGTTGAAACCGAACTGGTTGACGTTGGCGATGGGGCAAGCGAGGCCGATTATTCGGGCAAAGACGTGCGTGGCAAGATTGTGCTGGCCGACGGTGTCCTGGCACGGGTGCAGGAATTAGCAATCGTGCAGCGCGGCGCCGCGGGTATTGTCAGCGACATGCCCAATCAGACCACGGCTTGGTCTGGATTGGATACGACTGTTGTGCGGTGGGGCCATCTGGAAGCGCGGCAGTCTTCCGGATTCGCCTTTATGGTTTCGCGCCAGACTGCTGAGGCAATGAGGTCGCGCTTGCGCAGTGGCGAGCGCATCATTCTCAATGCCCATGTGAAAGCCACCGTTGGTCCCGGCCACTGGACGGTCGTGACCGCCACAATTCCGGGCACGGATCCAACGGCCGGGGAAATTGTCTATAGCTGCCATCTCGATCATCAACGTCCCGGGGCGAACGATAACGGGAGCGGCTGCGTCACCATTCTTGAATCCGCGCGTGTGCTCGCGCATTTAATCGAGTCGGGACAACTGCCTCGCCCCCCACGCACATTGCGTTTTACGTGGGGACCGGAAGTCGAGGGCACCATGGCGTTCCTCGCCACGCATCCAGAGATTAAGCAGCGGTTACGCGCCAATATCCACATGGACATGGTTGGCGGCGACCCTTTTAAGAACAAGTCTGTGTTCCATGTCACCGGCACCCCCTGGTCCTTGCCGAGCTTTGTAACGGATGTGGGTGCGGTATTTCTTGACACGATTCGCACCGCCGCCGGCGGCTACGCGGCGGGCGAGACCTCGGCCGATGAAGGGATTGTGGAAACTCACGCTGGCGGCTCAGGGACGCGCAACGAACTTTTCGCGGATGTAACGCCCTACTCGAGCGGAAGCGATCATGATGATTACGACTCTTCGAGCATCGCTGTCCCGTCGCTTTATCTTCGCGATTGGCCAGACATCTATATCCACACCGACCACGACACTCTCGATCAGATCGATGCGACAAAATTGCGGCGTGTAGCCCTGCTGGGAGCGGCCGCCGGCTATGTTTATGCGGGCATGGCGGCACAACAACTTCCAACGTTGTTGCCATTCCTCGCTGCCCAGGCCGAAATCCGTATGGCTCAAGCATTCGGAACAGCGCAGCAGCTGGCGAATGACTCTCGACTCGACTCGGGAGTCGCTTGGTATGAAGCGCGCAACCTGATGAATCAAGCATTGCAGCGTGAACTCGCAGCGTTACACTCGGTCGTCGAATTCACCGGCGGATCGGCAGATGCCGATGCTCAGACGGCAAAAGTGCTCGCCGAGCAGGCAACCGGCTTCCAGAATTCCCTCGACTCCCAGGCGAGATCACGAGGAGCAAAAGGAGCGGCCCCGACCGCGCCCTGGGCTGACAATGCCGATGCAAAGCATGTGCCGCTACGCGTTGGTGAATTCGGTCCGCTTACCTATCAGAACGACAATGTTCTTCTGGCGCGCCTGGGCAAAGAGCGCTACGGAAAAATTAAGCTCATCAGCGCCGATGCCACCCAACTACTGAACGTGCGTGACCTATCGGAGCTTTACGCTTATGAGATCTTCAATTTCGTGGATGGCAGGCGCAGCGTGGGCGAAATACGCGACGCGGTATCGGCCGAATATGGCCCCTTGCCGGTAAACCTTGTAGCCGACTACCTCGAGGCCTGCGCTGAAGCAGGGGCGATCCGGTGGAAGTAAGACGAGTTGACCGATTCCGTAGACGAGACGTCACGGTTGGTATGAAAGTTTTTGCACTTAGGCATCACTGCACCTGCTCTGACAACAGATCAGTTGCAAAGCTGGCGCGGGCGCACTAGAGTACGTTTCAAGCAGTTTGAAAGGATCCAGATTGAAGATTTCGCAAAAAGGTCTTTACGCGTTGCAAGCGATAATGACTTTGGGCCGCCGATACGGAACCGAAACGATAAAGATCCGCGACATTGCCATTGACAGCGACCTGCCGGAAAAATTTCTTGAGTTGATTTTGCTAGAGCTCAAGAACGCGCGCATCGTGGAGAGCGTTCGCGGTGCGAAAGGCGGCTACAGGCTGCGGCGAGCGCCAGCTGAAATCATGCTCAGCGAGATTATTCGGCTGGTGGATGGCCCGCTTGCGCCGTTTGGCGATGCCGACCAACTCCGGGGCCTCATCGTCACCGATCCCGACCATCGCGCGCTTTATAGCGTGTTCCTGGAGGTGCGGGATGCAGCGGCCAAAATACTGGAGAGCACCAGCGTCGCTGATATCGTCGGGAGTTCTTCTAAATCGGGTAAACGACCGAGCGCAAAGAAGAAAGCAAAGAAAGATCCTGTTCTTTCGATCGTTCACACGGGAGTGAAGATTAAATAGCGGCTCCTCGATGATTCGAAAAACAGGTCTGCCCTGCGATCAACTCGGGGGCAGAATGACCATCTATTTGGGATCGCTTGTTCCAAATCGCTAAGCCAGGACGGCTTGATACTCACCATATGCACCCTTGAAATCGGTGATTTCGTGGGTGCCCTCGAAGTGCCAAATCCTGGTTGCGACTTCATCGATCAAATCCTCATCGTGCGTCACGAGCAGAACTGTTCCTGGGTAGCGCTGCAGCGAAATATTGAGCGCGTTGATCGATTCGAGATCAAGATGGTTGGTAGGCTCGTCGAGCACGAGGACATTCGGCTTCTGCAGCATGAGCTTGCAAAATAGCAGGCGCGCCGCTTCCCCGCCGGAGAGCACGTCGGTGCGTTTCTCGGCATCGTCGCGGGGAAACAGCATCTGGCCCAGAATGCCGCGAATCTCTTCCGTCGAAGCGACGGGGTCCCACTGATGCAGCCACTCCAAAACCTTGATGCCAGGCTCGATTAGCGCCTTGTGGTCCTGCGCAAAATATCCCACGCCGGCTTCGTGACCCCAGATAACTTTCCCGCCGTCGACAAAAGGCCCATCGTAGCCGCTTGTTTTGCGGAGTTCCGATTCTGAAACGGTCGGCGAGTTTGCAAGCAGCGCATTCACCAGAGTGGTTTTGCCGGAGCCATTGCGGCCCATCAGCGCGATTTTCTCTCCGCGAATCACGCTGGCGGTAAAACCCGAGATCACTTTGGCTTCTGCGTAGGACTTCGTGAGACCTTCGATTTCCAGAATGTGCTTGCCAGACGGCCGCTTTTGCTCGAATTTGAGGTACGGACGCTGGATGTTGGACCTCGCAAGTTCGGTAACCTGCAAGCGTTCGACTTCCTTACGTCGCGACTGTACCTGGCTGGAGCGGGTTCCTGCGGAAAAGCGTGCGATGAACTCGTTGAGCTGATCGATCTTCTTCTCGCGCTGCGCGTTTTGCGATTCGATTTGGGATCGAATCTGCGTCTTCGCGATTACCATGTCGTCATAGGTACCGGTGTAAGTGATGATGGTCTCGTAGTCGATGTCCGCAATGTGGGTGCAAACTCCGTTGAGAAAATGACGATCGTGCGAAATCACGATCAGCACACCTTCATATTGGTTTAGAAAATTCTTCAGCCAATGGATCGAATCCAGATCGAGATTGTTGGTGGGCTCGTCTAACAACAAAGCTTGTGGATGACCAAACAGGGCCTGCGCCAACAGCACGCGGACTTTCTGTCCGCCGGGTAACTCGGACATCATGCGCTCGTGCTGCTCGTCCGGAATGTCGAGGCCTTGCAAGAGAATCGCAGCGTCGCTCTCCGCCGTGTAGCCGTCCTCTTCACCGACGATGCCTTCGAGTTCGCCGAGCCTCATGCCGTCCGCGTCAGTCATCTCGGGCTTGGCATAGATGAGCTCGCGTTCCTCGAGGGCAGCCCACAAACGGCGATTACCCATGATGACTGCGTCGATCACGCGATACTTGTCAAAGGCGAACTGATCCTGGCTCAAAACGCCGATCTTGCGCGGCCGTACGACGGTCCCTTTCTGCGGTTCGAGTTCGCCGGTCAGAAGCTTCATGAACGTGGACTTGCCGGCGCCGTTGGGGCCGGTAAGGCCGTAGCGCTTCCCCGGAACAAATCCGGTGGACACTTCGTCGAAGAGAACTTTAGCGCCGTAGCGCATGGACACATTGCCAACTGAAATCATGGTGTTTTGGAAACTGCGGGAATCGATCCTAATCGTATCGGAAGAAGACGCAGCTGCTCTTATCTAGGATATCACGAGGTTGTCGCAGCGAAAGATCAAAGGCTTTGCCGCATGTGGTCGCTGAGGTCACAGGCAAACCGTCACCGAGGAAAAGCCATAGATACTTACCCTCGACAACGGCGTATTCGTGTTAGCCTTTTCCAGCTGTCTCCACGGAAAGCGGAGTGTGATGAACGATCCTCGTGTGGGCGATCCTCGGTCTTCTTCCATCAATCTTCCGGCAATCGCGCGGCAGGTCATGCAGGCACACGGCTTTGAGCCGGATTTTGCTCCCGAAGTTCAAAAGCAACTAGCGGATATCAGTGCGCATCCACCGCAGCTGGCGCCATCCGACAAGGTTCGCGACTTGCGCAACCTGCTTTGGTCTTCGATCGATAACGACACGTCGAAAGATCTCGACCAGATTGAAGTTGCCGAGCGCCTACCGAATGGCGACATTAGGATCATGGTAGGCATTGCCGACGTTGATGCCTTTGTCCCCAAGGACTCTGCTATCGATCAACATGCGAAACGTGAGACCACGTCTGTCTACACCGGCGTGACCATCTTCCCGATGTTGCCGAACCAGCTCTCTACCGGCGCTTCGTCTTTGCTTCCAGATGTGGACAGGCCCGCAGTGGTTATTGAATTCGTGGTCGACGCCGGCGGCGCACTGAGTTCGAGCAATGTGTATCGAGCCATTGTCCGTAACAAGGCACAACTCACTTACAATGCGGTTGGAGCATGGTTGGAAGGAACGGCTGCGGCTCCGTCGAAAGTGGCTGCGTCTTCGGACTTGCAGGCGCAACTCAAGTGGCAGGATCAAGTCGCGCAGTCGCTCAAGAAACTGCGCTACGAGCACGGCGCTCTGAACCTTGACACAAGTGAAATTGTTCCCCTGCTGTACAACGACCAGGTAGTCGATGTTGTGAATGCTACTAAGAATCGCGCTACCGATTTGATCGAAGATTTCATGGTTGCGGCGAACGGTGTGGTGGCGCGGCTGCTCGAAAAGGTTTCCTCTTTGCGACGCATTGTCAGAACGCCTGCGCATTGGGATGGCATCGTGCGACTCGCAGCGGCGCAGGGGGACAAACTGCCCGCCGCGCCCGATTCCAAGGCGCTCAATGATTTTCTGCTGAAGCGCAAAGCGGCCGATCCCGATCACTTTGCCGACCTGTCGCTGGCAGTCATCAAGTTGGTGGGGCCGGGGGAATATATTCTGGAGCGTCCTGGCGATTCCCCGGAGGGACACTTTGGGCTTGCCGTCCAGGACTACACACATTCGACCGCGCCGAACCGGCGCTTTCCCGATGTTGTGACACAGAGGCTGATCAAGGCTTCGCTCGATGGAAAGCCCGGACCTTATTCCGACAACGACCTCGCGGCTATCGCTTTGAATTGTACGCAGAAGGGCGATGCGGCGCGGAAAGTCGAGCGGGAGATGTCGAAACGATTATCTGCTCAGGCGATGAGCCACCGCATCGGCGACACCTTCGACGCCATGGTTACAGGAACGACTCCCAAGGGAACGTTTGTTCGCGTTCTGCAACCTCACATGGAAGGCTTGCTGACGCAGGGAGCGCAGGGCTTGCAGGTCGGCGATAAGTTGCGGGCGAAGCTGACTCGGACCGATGTTACCCACGGATTTATCGATTTCGTTCGCGCTTAAAGCGCTTGCCGTGGGGATTGTTCGCCTTGTGTGCGTCTATTTTCAGGTTATAATCCGTAGGCTTTGTCCGGGTAGTAACTACGGGCGTGGTTACTAGCGGAGACATCGGTAATATCGAGAACAAGCGACATAGGTCGCGTTAACATGGCCGCGAGCCAATACACTGCCCGCAATCATCCCGCCAAAGCTCAACGCTGGGAGGCTGGCCATCTCCACCGTTGAAGCTGCACCACCGCGCATGTGAGTCGTGACTTCAAAGATGATCTTTGCGACGTCATCCCCAAGCGGGGCAGCACTGACCGAACCGGTTACGGTTGCCGTCAGCTTGTAGTTGCCCGCGCTGCCGCCCGCGGCGATGGTCGTGGTGGTCGGGTTCGTCCCGGCCAGTGCCAGCGGCATGGCACTCGAAACGCTGCCTGCGTAATCCGAAGCGCCGTTGGGAGTTCCCACAAAGACGGCCTTATAACTACCACTAATGCCGGGAATGAACTTCAGGGCTGCCGTGCCAGCGCTGGTTAGCTGCGCTGTACCCAGGAGATAAATGTCGGTGCAGTATGTTGCCCACGCATCGCAAAAGTTGACTTGGCCCACTGTTTACTGCTGCGCTTCCCGATTCCACGGTCGCGGTCAGCGTGACCGCAGTGTTCGGGGTTACGGACGTGACGGGTGCGCCATTCGAAGTCACTGTGAGAGTCGTGGTGGTTGGCAGTGCTTGTGCAGCGGCGCGTCCGCCGAAAGAGGAAAACGACAACCGCGAAATAAACGTGGGGATACACCAGCGGTGAAAGCGGATCGCCATAAGTGTCTCCCGTTTGAACCGAACTCTCTGCTGGACTGCAAAGACTGTAATCAGCTCAAATGTACCTTGCCGAAGTATGTTTGAAGCACTTGCGACTGCCCCGGAAACGATCAGCCGTTCTTTTTCTCTAACTCGGCCCAGCGCGTGTAAAGTGCATCGAGCGCCTCTTGCGCCGCACCCAGTGCGTCTTGCGCGCTTATTAGACGCGTGGCATCCATCGCGTGGGCTGGATCTTCAAGTTCCTCACGCCTGGCCTGCACGAACCGCTCGGCTTCTTCTACTCGCTGTTCGATGGTCGAGTATTCACGCGCCTCGAGATAAGAAAGCTTCTTTCTCGTTGTTACTGGCGCTGCCGACTTAGAAGCAGCAGATGTCTGCGAAGTTGCATCGCTTGATGCCGAGTCTGATTTTGAGCGCTGCGCTTGCCAAGTTTCCCACTGACCGTAATCGGCGAAGGTATCGGCTCCTCCTTTGCCACTTAGTCCGAGGACGATGCTGGAGACCCGGTCGAGCATATAGCGGTCATGAGTTACCAACACTAATGAACCGGGAAAATCGATCAGGCTTTCTTCCAGAATCTCCAGGGTTGGGATGTCGAGATCATTGGTGGGTTCGTCGAGCAGGAGAATATCGGCGGGTTGGAGCATGAGTTGCGCGATGAGGACGCGGGCCCGTTCACCTCCGGAGAGGCGGCCGACGGGTTGACTGAGTTGCTCGCCGGTGAAGAGGAACCTTGCCGCCCACCCGGCGACGTGAATTACGCGATCGCGATAGACGACGGAGTCCCCGTCAGGCGCTAGCGCGCGGCGGAGGCTTACATCGGGATCGAGGGTGCGAGTTTGATCGAAGTAGACGATGCGCAGCCAATCGGCGCGGCGAATTTCCCCGCCGGTTGGAGTCAGGTCGCCCTGTAACAGACGAAGAAGCGTCGTCTTACCACTGCCATTTGGGCCTACGAGGCCTACGCGCATTCCCGCGGTGAGGATGAAGTCGAGACCTTCGAAGAGCGCGCGCTGACCCATGGTGCAGGTAACATCTTGCAGTTCGATCAGTCTCTTGGTTTTGCGATCGGTCGCGGAAAAGTCGATCTGAGCGGTCGCGCTGCGAGTTCTCTGATTCAAGTCGGCCAGCTCTCCCATGAGTTCGCCGGCTTTGCTGATTCTTGCTTTGGACTTGCGAGTACGGGCCTTCGCACCGCGCCGAAGCCACTCGATTTCTCCGTGCACCAGATTCTCGAGCGCTTCCTGTCGCTTGGATTGCGCGTGCAGGAATTCTTCTTTCTTCTCGAGGAATTCACTGTAATTGCCGTGGACACGGAGAGAGCCTTCGGGATAAATGCGATTGAGCTCGACCATGTCGGTGGTGACGTTTTCGAGAAAGTAGCGGTCATGGCTGACGATTACGCTGGCGAAGGACGCGGCTTCGAGCAGATCTTCGAGCCACGTGATTCCCGGAAGGTCGAGATGGTTGGTAGGCTCGTCCAGCAGGAGAATATCGGGATGCTGCACCAGCGCTTCGACGATTGCCAGACGCTTTTGCCAGCCTCCAGATAACTCGGGGGCTTGGGCCTCTAGATCTTCGAAGCCGGCGCGGCCTAACGTCTCGGCGAAGCGTGCGCCGCGCTCTGATCCCGAGACACCGCTCGCTTCGAGCGCGGTCTCGATGACCGAACGAACTGTCTTTCCGACCTCAAAGCGGGAATCTTGCTCGACATAGGCTAAGCGGGTTCGCTTGCGAAATGAAACTTCCCCAGCGTCGGTGCCGATCTGGCCGGCCAGAATTCGAAGCAAAGTGGATTTGCCGGAGCCATTGGGGCCGATCAGGCCGATGCGATCTCCGTCAGAAATGGTGAAAGAGACGTTCTGGAAGAGCGGGCTCGCTCCGAAGGCTTTGGTGATTTCCTGCGCGTTGACAATGGGCGGCAATGAATGACCATCTCCGACGATGGGGATATCTTGAGAGTATCAGGTAGAGCATAACTCGGCTTCTGCCTCGTCTACCTGCCGCCTGGGCAGCTAAAGCCTCGCGCAGGGCGGGCTGAATATTGCAGCGGCGAACCGCTCGCCACTCGAAATCAGGTGCACCATCTCGCACTACTGCGTGATCAGTTTCCGGTTTAGATCGTCAGCGGCTAGCTCAATATTTTCCGGCTTGCCTAGATCGCGCCAATAATATTCGTCGGCGCGAAATGCGAGGATCTTTTCTCCCTGGGCGGCCAGACGCAGATACGAGGCAATGGCGGAAAAAGCACCATCTTCAATCATCATCGTCAGGAGATGAGGCGAGATCACATGGATGCCAGAAAAAGCCAGCGCCAATACCTGCTGGCAGCCTCGGACAAGCTCCGGTTCACGGTCGAAGGACTGCCGGCCACAAAGCTGACGCTGGTCGTCGAACAGCAGGTAGCGAGAGGTCTTACGGTCCTGCACGGCGAGCGTTGCCAGAGGCTGATTTTCAGCATGAAATTCCAACATGCGCCCGAGATCAATGGTACTGAGCACGTCGACATTGTGCACGAGGAAGGGCTCTTCGGGGCGGTCGGAATCTCGCAGAAAGAAATGTGCGGCTTTTTTCAGGCCGCCGCCGGTATCGAGCAACACATCCTCGCGCGAGACTTCAACGCGCATCCCGAAATTATGGTTTGCTTTCAGGTAGTCGAGAATCATGTCGGCGAAGTAATGCACGTTGATGATCACTTCGCAGACTCCGAATTTGCGCAGACGCGAGAGCGTAATTTCGAGCAACGTGCGGCCGTTGATTTCGACCAGCGCTTTGGGACGATCGTTGGTGAGCGGACGCAGGCGCGTGCCGAGGCCGGCCGCGAGAATCATCGCCTTCATTGGCCTGTCCCTTTCACAGATCGAGTGCCTTCATGTATTCAGTTGCTCCTGCTCGCGATGATGTACGACCACTTCCACTCCATCTTTGTCACGTAAATGTTTCGCCAACTGCTCGGCCAGATAGACGGAGCGATGCTGGCCGCCGGTGCAGCCGAACGAGACCATCAAGTGCTTGAAGCCGCGACGCTGATAGGTGCTCACACTGGCATCGATGAGCGACATTACGCTGACGAGAAATCTATGAACGCTCTCCTGCTGATTAAGATAGTCGATGACGGGCGCGTCTTTGCCGGTCAGGGTTTTGAAGCGCTCTTCGCGGCCTGGGTTTGGCAGGCTGCGACCATCGAAAATGAAGCCGCCGCCATTGCCGGTGTCGTCCTGCGGTAGGCCGCGGTGAAAGGAAAAACTAAAAACTCGCACGGTCAACTTTTCTGGTTGCGAGCTCGACGTCAGATTGTGCAACTTATCCGAGGCCACCATGCTCTTGAAGGCTTCGATCAGCGTCGGCAGCGCGATGGGCAATTCCACATTGTGAAGGAGCCAGCGCAGGTTCCTCAGCGCGTAGGGCACACTTTGCAGGAAATGTTCTTTGCGTTCATAGAAGCCGCGAAAACCATAGGCACCGAGAGCTTGCATGATGCGGACGTAAACGTAGGCGTAGTAATACTGCATGAACGCGGGACGATCGAGTTTGATGAAGCTGGCGAGACTGTCGAGATAATGATCGAGCAACTGCTGGCGCAGATCTGGGGGGAGGTCGGCTTTGGCGTCGTATAACAGAGATGCAATATCGTATTGGAGCGCGCCTTTGCGGCCGCCTTGGTAGTCCAGGAAATAAGGCTGGACCTCCGTCGGGATGCCCTGGGTTTTGCGCAACATGATGTTGCGGGATTGGAAGTCGCGATAGAGAAAATAGTCGCGATCAGCGCTTAAGAGGAGTTTCGTCAAGCGGCTGAAGTCGTGTTCGAGCGCTTGTTCGCTGAAAGGGATGGCGGCGAGCCTTAGAAAGTAATATTTAAAATAGTTCAAATCCCACGCGATCGACTGGCGATCGAAACTGCCTCGTGGATAGCACACTTTGTAATTCAAGTCGCGTCCCGCTTCTACCTGAAAGCGCGGCAGCAAGGCAACGACTTTGCGATAAGCCGCGACCGCTTCGGGCGCGATGGTCGCGCCGTTGCGATGGTCGGAGAGAAATTCGAAAAGCGTGGTATTGCCCAAATCTTCTTCGAGATAAGCGCCCTCTCTTAAATCTTCACCATAAATTTCTGGCACTGGCAGGCCATGCTGGCGAAAGTGCCGGGAGAATTCGAGAAAGGCTATGTTCTCTTCGCGGACGTTATACAGGATTCCGATGGCGCTGAGTTTTTCGCCGGAAAGCCGGATGATTTTGCGGCCGGAACCGCCGAGCTCGCCCTGCAGTGGCTGCACCCGTTCTACGGGCGAGTGAAAATGTCGCTCAAAAAGTTGTCTTAGGACGGTCTGGGGATCGGTATAAGCCATTGATAACTCATAACTTGCTGAAAACAAACCTTACCACGATTTCCCATGTTTCCCACATTTCCCTTATTTCCCATCCCCGCTATCAGGGAAAGTATCACAGGAAAATAGGGGTGGGCAGTTGCTTGACGTTTTACAATTTGTAAAGTATTCTTAGTGAGTGTACATCATCACCGAAGACCATCTGGAAAAGGCGAAAACGGCCTATAAAGATGCGGCTGCGGCGCTCAATGACTGGCAGGACGTTGTGGAAGGTGCGCGTTGGCATAATATTGCGGAGGTTAGGGTCATTTACCCGGCTGCCGATCCTGTGGACGGGTATGTCGTTTTCAATATCCGTGGCAATCGGTATCGGCTTATCACAGTAATTCATTGGGCAAAGACCACGCCGAAGAAGAAAACCATGGGGCATGTTTATATCCGGTCTTTTTTGACGCACAAGGAATACGACAACCAAAGCAATTGGGACCCGTTCAAAGGGACGAATAAGGAGAAAAAATGAGCGCAGCGACGGCAGCAATTCTCGCAGACCCGACAAAGATGATGGAAAAAAAGGCTCCCCGTGTCATTCGTAATGACAAGGAACTGAAGGTCTACTCCGAAGAACTTTTCAAGCTGACCGCCTTGGAGAACCCTTCGGAGTTTCAGGAGGAGGCCATCGAACTTCTTACCATGCTGGTGCAGCAGTATCAGAAGGCGCGTTGGCCTCGCAAGCCCGCTGACCCGGTTTCCATAGTTCGGCATTTGATCGAGGCGGGGAATCTCTCACAGCGGGATTTGATTCCGGAGTTCGGATCGGATACCGCAGTAAGCCTGTTCCTCAGCAGGAAACGAAGACTCAACATGGGTCAAATACAGAAACTTGCTGCCCGTTTCAAACTCGATCCCAACATTTTCATGACCCCAGAGCCATGCGTTACGAAGTCGAAATAACGGTTACCCACCGCAATGACGCGGGCAAGATTATCCGGGTTGACAAGGCTTGGGGCAACGATCCCTTGCTCCAACGGTTCACCCATATCGGCAGCGAACCCGCTGGGGCACGCTACAAGAAAGCCATGCGCGAACGCCAGCCCCTACCCATTGACCCGACCAAGAATTACTGTCCGGGCGAAGTCAGCGCCATCCTTAACTGTTCCTACAACACCGCCCTTCGCAAGATGTCCCGCATGAAAGCCGTTGTCAACCTTGGGGCGAAGTCCCATCCCGGTCAGCGACCTAAACGCATACTAAGGATCAGCGGTCGGGCATTGAGCGATTTCATGCGGAACCGACAGGGGGAATAAATATGCCCAAAAATTATGCAACCATTTTGGGCAGCCGCATTTCAACCACGCTTCATTTGTGCGCTGCTTGCAATCAGGACTATCGTGGGAAAAAATTTAAATGCGCTTGCCGTCTGGCGAGATGACCGATTCCTTTTTGTTGGGCATTCCTCAATGGTACACAGGAAGTATGACAGGGCCAAGGGCTATTTCCGCAGACCCGCATTTTTACTGGGGATTTTTACCACAGCGAAAGTTGTCTTAGAACTTCCATGGTTTTCAAAAATCGCCGTTGTGCGTTTCGTGATTTGCGCGACCCATGCATCTGGCGCGAGCCACGGCATAGGTCCTGCGCTTCGCGCAGGATGACAAAGTGAACACTTTCGGGACGCTGCACTAGCTTGCTTCAAGATACCTGTTTCGCGCAACCGTTCAGCGCATTACATTTAGCGTACTACCAGGCGAGTGAAAGGGAACGCATAGGCTTGCAGGGTCACCATAATTCCTACCAAAGCTGCCAGGGCGATGCTGTGGAAAAAGACGTAGCGCAAGATATCGCCTTCGTGTCCGTACCATTCGGTGGCGGTGCTGGCCACGACGATACTTTGCGCATCGATCATCTTGCCCATCACGCCGCCACAACTGTTGGCTGCTGCCATCAAGTTGGCAGAGACTCCGATCTGCTCGGCGGAAATTCTTTGCAGGCTCCCGAATAACACGTTTGATGAGGTATCCGACCCGGTCAGCGCCACACCCAACCAGCCGAGCAGGGTGCCGAAAAACGGATAGAGCACGCCGCTGCGCGCAAATGCCAGGCCCATGGTGGCGTCCAGCCCGGAATAGCGGGTGAGGTAGCCAAGGGAGAGCATGGTGGCAATGGTGAGCAAGGAGTAGCGCACTCGCACGATTGTCTTCCAGTAAGTCTGCACCAACTTCCAGGGAGTGAAGCCCATGATGAAGCCAGAAATAATTGCAGCGACTAGAATTCCCGACCCCGTGGCGGACACCCAGTTCAGCGTGTATATGGCGGCTTCGGCAGTCGGTTTGCGCACTACCGGCGGCACGCGTTGCACCATCTGATGCAAGCCCACGACCGGAAACTTTGGCGCCGAGAGGGCGTCTAGTTTGGCTTTGATACTAGGCAATCCCCAAGCGAAAACTACAAGGCTCAAAACCAGCCAGGGTACCCAGGCTCTGGTCACTAGTGTGCGGCTATGACCGTGTGCGCCACGTGCAGTGCGTGCTCCCTCGTTCTCAAAGCCCCAAATGCGCCTGGGCTGCCACTTCAAGAGGAAGACGATCAGGGCGAACATCGACACTACGGCGGCGACGATATCCACCAGCCAGGGACCGTGGAAATTCGACATCAGAAACTGCGGGACGGCGAAAAACACTCCGGCGACCAACACGGCGGGCCAAACTTCCAGCATTCCCTGGAAGCCGGAGAACGCCCACACCAGCCAGAAGGGCACGAGGACCGAGAAGAAAGGCAGGATGCGTCCGGCTTGGGCACTCAATTCTCGAAGATCCAATCCCGTCACGCCTTGCAAGGCGACTAGAGGCGTTCCCAGCGCGCCGAAGGCTACCGGCGCGGTGTTGGCGATCAGCGACAGACCGGAGGCCTGCAGCGGCTTGAACCCCAAACCGATGAGCACGGCTGCGGTGATGGCGACCGGGGTCCCGAATCCGGCCGCGCCTTCAAAGAACGCCCCGAAGCTGAAGGCGATGAGCAAGAGCTGCAAGCGGCGGTCTTGGGTAATGCCTGCCAGACTTTCCTGGAGCACCTTGAACAGTCCCGCCTCGCAGGTGAGCTGGTACATGAAGATGGCGTTCAGGATGATCCAACCGATCGGGAGCAGGCCGTAGCCGGCGCCGAGCACAGCAGTCTTAGCGGCCAAGCTGGCGGGCATTCCGAAAATCAGGATCGCGCAGAGCAGCGACGTAGCTAAGCCCAACAGTGCTGCATAGTGCGCCTTCATGTGCAGCAGTGCGAGGGTGCCAAGCAACACGACGACGGGCAGCGCGGCGACCAGGGCCGACAGCCACCAGCGCCCTGTCGGGTCGTAACCCTGCGGCCAAGGATGGGCGAGAGGCGGGATCTTCAAAATGAAGACGGCGACGATGATCGCCGCCAGGACCGCCACGATCCATGGCAATGGGCTGGCTGCTGTCGGAGAGGCGTTCGGTGCCGAGGTGGTTGCAGAGGTCACGAGTTTCTCCAGGAACCTGCATGTTTTTCTGCTGAGTTTCGGACTAGATCCGGATCGCGCGTTAGTGGCCGAGCATAATCGTCCATCAGGGCAGTTCGTCCAACGCGCCAGTCCAATACGTCAGCCCAATGCGAAGGCATCCTACACCTATCCTGGAATCTGGCACAACGAATTCTTTAACACAAAACACGCGTTACAATGTCGAGCGGAAAGCATCGCCGTCTCGAGCAACGTTAAGGACTTTGAGTTTGGCGGAAATTGGGTCCGACCGGGAGGATCGAGTATGCATGCGGGCGAGAAGCACCTGACAGCGCGGGAGCGACCCCTGGTCCGCTTTGGCTTGGGGCTCGCGAACTGGAGCGAGCGATGGTTTCCGGATCCGCTGATTTTTGCGCTGGCGGGAATCGTCATTGTCTTTGTTGTCGGACTTCTGCTTCATCAAAGTCCCGCGAAACTGGCAATTCAGGGCGGGAAGAGCTTCTGGGCGCTCGTGCCTTTCACCATGCAGATGGTGATGATCATCATCGGCGGATATGTCGTGGCTTCGACACCGATCGTATATCGCGTCATACGCGCCTTGGCTGGAATTCCCAAGACACCGCGCGGAGCGGTCGCCGTGATCGCCTTGTTCTCGATGTTGACGTCGCTTATTTCCTGGGGCTTGAGTCTGATTTTCAGTGGCCTCTTGGTTTGCGAGCTTGCGCGCCGGGTCAAAGGATTGGACTACCGCGCGGCTGGCGGCGCCGCCTATCTCGGGCTGGGAGCGGTCTGGGCGATGGGTCTGTCTTCCTCGGCCGCCATGCTGATGGCGACCAAGTCGGCGATGCCACCTTCGTTGTTCAACATTAGCGGTCTGATCCCGCTCACACAAACACTCTTCTTATGGCAGAGCATGGCGACCGCGGCGATCCTGATTGTGCTGTCGGTGCTGACCGCATATCTCTCCGCGCCGTCGCCGGATAATGCGAGAACCGCCGAATCCTACGGCATTCAATATGAACCGATTCGCTCCGTCCTGGAGGATCGGACCAAACCCGGCGAATGGTTGGAATATAGTCCGCTGCTGACAATTTTGGTGGCCCTGCTGCTCGGTTGGTATCTTGTGGACGTATTCCGGACTTCGCCGCAAGGCGCACTCGCTGCGCTTGACCTGAATACTTACAATCTGATCTTCATTACGGCCGGGCTCTTATTGCACTGGCGACCGAAGCGTTTCATGCGTGCGGTCGCGGAGTGTATTCCAGCCACTGGCGGCGTGCTGATCCAGTTTCCGCTTTACGCGGTAATTTTCGGGATGATTGTCGGAACCGGGATCACAGATGCGTTGGCGAAACTTTTCGCTTCCATCAGTACCCACAATACCTACCCTCTATTGGTGGCAACGTACTCGGCGGTGCTCGGCATTTTCATTCCATCCGGAGGGAGTAAGTGGGTGATTGAAGCGCCGTACGTGTTACAGGCGGCGAATCTGCACCAGGTGCATCTGGGCTGGGTAGTACAGATCTACAACGCATCGGAAGCGCTGCCCAATCTGATCAATCCATTCTGGATGCTGCCTCTGCTGGGGATATTGAAATTGAAAGCCCGGGACATTGTGGGATACGGAGTGCTGCAGTTGATGGTTCACGTGCCGGTCGTGTTCTTCCTGTGCTGGTTGTTCGCGAAATACATTCCGTACGTGCCGCCGATGAGATAGGACTGCAATTCGGAATCACATTCTGAGAGGCTTTGCGGCGCGAGCGCTCCAGTTGAAGTGGAGAGACGGCACGAGGGTTCAGTCCGCGGTCATGGTCACCGGGCTTGCCACCAGCGTAGGCGCCGCCGCAGGACTGGCCGCTTTCCCTGGAACCCGGAACCATTCGCGCACTTGGGGCAGCGCCTTGCGCGTCGCCTGTTCGCCGACGTGGATTAATTCGTCGGCACGCCTGAAATCGTCATAGTCAAAACCCGCTACATCGGGTTCGATCACGCAGTCGGCGGCGCTTCTCCATACCGGACCCATCATGTCTTGCGCGATAGCGAACGATTGCCCGATAACATCAAACAGATGCCGCGGCGCGCCAGCCTTTGACCACTGACCTTTGAGATGCACGGCGAGTACGCGCTCCGCGCCCATCTTGCGCAGAGGATGCGTCGGCACGGGATGGGAGAGCATGCCATCCACCAACCAGCGTCCGCCCGTTTCCACCGGCAGAAACATTCCTGGATAAGCGCAACTTGCCCGCACCGGATCGATGATCGAGCCGGAGGAGAAAACCACCCCCTCGCCGGTGTTGAAGTCGGTTGCAGTTACGCCAAGGGGAATGCGCAGGTCCTCGAATCTCTGCACTTTTAAGGTACGCGCCAGGAAAGGAATCATGCGGTCGCTGGAGGCAAAGCCGCGGCGCGATAGCGTCCAGCGCGCGAAGGTAGTGAAACGAACTTTGTGGGCGAGTTCTTCCAGTTCCTTGATCGTAAGTCCGCTGCAATACGCGGCGCCAATCAGCGCGCCCACGCTGGTGCCCGCAACCATACGAATGGGGATGCCTTCTTCTTCTAGAACCTTGAGGACTCCGATGTGGGCGATGCCGCGGGCAAAACCTCCACCCAGGGCGAGACCGATGGCGGGCGGGCGCGTCGTTTGGGTTGGAATCGATCTGCCGGATAGCTCCCGGCCAAAAGCTTGTACGGACCGTATAACCTTGCCCAAGCGCTTCATGGCAACCCACCTCTAGTTTGCCGGAGCGTCCGCAAACCTTACAGCTACTACTCATATAAGATGCCACTGACCTGCTTTTGGTTAAATTCCACCTTGGTGCCATTGGGGGGTTACGGGAGAACCAGCGCGAAGGTTACCGAAATGTGACCTCCAAAGTGAGGTGGGGCTAAGTGTCGTATTCTTGATAACTTGCCGAACGGACATCCCGCCTACCCCAGAGTGGCTGGGCGGGGTGACCGGCGCTCGACCGCGATCCTAGGGAGGAAGCTCAACGATGGCAAGCTACATTGGGGCCATTGATCAGGGGACAACCAGCTCACGCTTCATTGTGTTCGACCGTTCCGGACGCATTGTCAGCATCGCGCAACGAGAACACGAGCAGATCTATCCCAAGCCGGGATGGGTTGAACACGACCCGGAAGAAATCTGGCGCCGCACCCACGGAGTGATTCAAGAAGCAATGGAAGCTGGCGGATTGCGGCCGGAGGATCTGGCTGCGATCGGAATTACCAACCAGCGCGAAACCACCGTGATCTGGCACAAGAAAAGTGGCAAGCCGGTTTACAACGCAATCGTCTGGCAAGACACTCGGGTTGCTTCCGCAGTCGCCGAGTTCGCTTCGCTTGGCGGCCAGGATCGTTATCGCGACAAGACCGGGCTTCCACTTGCTACGTACTTCAGCGGGCTCAAAATTCGCTGGATTCTTGAAGAAGTTGCGGGAGAGCGTGCGCGGGCGGAAGACGGTGATCTGCTGTTTGGGAATATCGACACTTTTCTGATTTGGCATCTCACTGGTGGAACAGATGGAGGCGTTCACGTCACCGACGTGACCAACGCCAGCCGGACGCAATTGATGAATCTCGAAACCCTGCAGTGGGATCGGAACATTCTGCAAGATTTCAATATTCCGATTCAGATGTTGCCGAAGATTGTTTCCAGCAGCGAGGTGTACGGCGCGGCAAGACTGCCGGCGATTGCTGGAGTGGCGATCGCGGGCGATCTCGGCGATCAGCAAGCTGCTCTGGTTGGGCAGGCCTGCTTCAGGCCAGGAGAAGCGAAAAACACATACGGCACCGGCTGCTTCATGCTGATGAACACCGGAGAAAAAGCGGTACTCTCAAAATTCGGATTGCTGACCACTTTGGCTTATCAGTTTGGAACGAAGCCCGCTTGCTATGCCCTCGAAGGGAGTATTGCCATTACGGGTGCCTTGGTGCAATGGCTCCGCGACAATCTGGGGCTCATAGAAAAAAGTTCGGACATCGAAACCCTCGCCCGCACCGTAAGTGATAACGGCGGCGTTTACTTTGTTCCCGCATTCTCTGGCCTGTACGCTCCGTATTGGAAAGATGACGCGCGTGGCGTAATTGCAGGCTTGACTCGTTTCGTGAACAAAGGCCACATCGCCCGCGCCGTACTCGAATCGACTGCCTTCCAGGTCCGCGAGGTGGTCGATGCGATGGCTAAGGATTCCGGCATTACGCTCGATGTACTGCGCACGGATGGTGGCATGGTGGTAAACGATCTGCTGATGCAATTTCAGGCCGACATTCTGGCAAAGCCGGTGGTGCGTCCCATGGTGAAGGAGACCACTGCTCTCGGCGCGGCATATGCCGCCGGTCTGGCGGTCGGCTTCTTTCAGGATACCGACGAACTCGTGGCCAACTGGGCAGTCGATCGGCGGTGGGAGCCGATGATGGATGACGAACTTCGAGAGCGGTTTTATCACTTTTGGAAAAAGGCGGTGACACGCTCGTTCGATTGGGTAGAGTCGGCGAAAGCATAGGGGAATGGAGGTCCACACGATGCAGGGACCATTTCTGGGCGAGTTCATGGGGACGATGGTGATGATTTTGCTCGGCGACGGTGTCGTCGCCAATGTACTGCTGAAGAAATCGAAAGGCGAAAACTCTGGCTGGATCGTGATCACAACCGGTTGGGGAATGGCCGTCATTGCGGGCATTTTTACCGCCATCGCTTTCGGTAGCCCGGGCGCAAATCTTAATCCAGCGATTACCTTGACTGTGGCGCTGCTGTCGGGAAACTGGGCTCATGTTGGTCTTTTCTGGACGGCGCAAATCCTGGGCGCTTTCGCGGGCGCGAGTCTGGTCTGGATGACTTATCTTGCACACTGGAACATTACGCCGGACGCGGGAGCGAAGCTGGCAATATTTTGTACCGCACCAGCAATCCGCAACATTCCTGCAAATCTACTGACGGAAATTATTGCTACTACTTGTCTGATCGTGGTTGGCTTCAGCTTCGGAAGCAAAGCCGTTTCCACTACCGGGCTTCCGGCTGGATTCGGGCCGTGGTTATGGGGAGTGCTCGTCTGGGCGCTGGGCTTGAGTCTCGGCGGACCTACCGGATACGCGATGAACCCCGCTCGCGATTTTGGGCCGCGCGTCGCGCACGCTATCCTGCCGATCCGTGAGAAGGGGAATTCGGATTGGGGGTATGCACTGGTGCCGATTGTTGGTCCGCTGATCGCTGGCGGAATTGGCGCTGCAATTATCAAGCTGGTGAGCGCCCCGTGATTGCGTGGCGCTGGCAGTGTCGTTTGGGGATGAGCAAGTCAGCGTCACAGTCAAAGTCTTTACCCCGGGGGTCACCGCGGTACACCGGGAAACACTGGTCTTCAACGCTAAGAGCGCACTGAAAAAGCCGACGAAAAGTCTGACTATGAATCGAAACGACATGTGGCGCCGCATTGCAGCGCATCCCGAAACCTGGGACATGCTTGTTGTCGGCGGTGGTGCGACCGGAGTGGGGGTGGCAATCGACGCGGCGACGCGCGGCTACGACGTTCTGCTGCTTGAACAGAGCGATTTCGCTAAAGGCACATCCAGCCGCAGCACCAAACTGGCGCACGGCGGCGTGCGCTATCTGGAACAGGGCAATATTGGCTTGGTCATGGAGGCGCTCAAGGAGCGCGGGCTGCTTCTGCAAAACGCGCCGCACCTGGTGTGGGACCTAGCATTCGTGGTGCCGAATTACGATTGGTGGGAGGCTCCATTCTACGGGCTTGGCCTCAAGCTCTATCAACTGCTGGCTGGCAAATACGGCTTTGGAGTTTCACGCATACTTTCAAGAGAAGAGACGCTTGAACATCTGCCGACGCTGAAGACGGACGGCCTGCGCGGCGGCGCGGTTTACTATGATGGACAATTCGATGATGCGCGGCTGCTCATTCACATGGTGGCCACGGCTTTTGAGCAAGGCGCGACCTTACTCAATTATGTCGAAGTCACAGGGTTGACCAAGGATGCTCAGGGATTCGTTGACGGCGCGCGCGCGCGCGATTTCGAGACCGGCAAAGAATTTCGGCTCAGTGCAAAAGTCGTGGTCAATGCCACCGGAGCATTCAGCGATCTGCTTCGCCTGAAGGCGGAGCCTTCCGCTGAGCCCATAATCGTTCCGAGTCAGGGCGTTCACCTGGTTTTCGACTCTAGCTTCCTGCAGGGGGAGAGCGCGATCATGGTTCCTCACACGAGCGACGGCCGCGTGCTGTTTGCCATTCCCTGGCACGGTCACACGCTAGTCGGAACGACGGACACGCCGATTGCAGCCGCTACGCTTGAGCCCTTCGCGATGGAGCAGGAGATCGAATTTATTCTCACAACTGCTGCGCAATACCTGACCAAAGCACCTACGCGTGACGATGTGTTGAGTGTATTTGCGGGCGTCCGGCCCCTGGTGCGCGCTTCGGGTGTATCGAGCGGTGTGGTTGGCACGGCGGCTCTATCGCGCGATCATGTCGTCCACATCGATCGTTCTGGTTTGGTCACAATCTGCGGGGGAAAGTGGACGACTTATCGGCATATGGCCGAGGACTGCGTCGATCAGGCGGCCACGCTTGCGCAGTTGCCGGACAGACCGTGCGTGACCCACCATCTAAATATTCACGGCTTTCACGGGGCGGCGAAACAATTCGGCTCGCTGTCTGTTTATGGTTCGGATGCATATGAGATTCGCAAGCTCATCGACGCGGACGCTGCGCTCGGTGAGCCGTTGCATGCGGCCCTCCCCTATCTGAAGGCGGAGGTGATCTGGGCGGTGCGACAGGAAATGGCCCGCACTGTTGAGGATGTATTGGCGAGGCGTACGCGCGCGCTGTTTTTGAATGCGCGTGCGGCTCTGGCGATGGCTCCGGCGGTCGCGGAGTTGATGGGTTCAGAGCTAGGCTGGGACGAGGTCACGCGCACTAAACAGTTGGCTGCATTTCGCGAGGTGGCTTCGAACTACGTGCTGCATTCGTGAATCAAGTTCGGCGCAGTGACCCTCCCGATAAGATCAAAGAGTTATGCAGTGGAGGCAGCTAATGATTGCTTGATTGCGTCAAACTTATGATTAAGATGATGCCAATTCGTTTCAAACACTTTCTCCCAAATTCTCTCCTGCCATAGGGTAATCGCCATGCAAAACGCAACCCCGGTGGCCATTGCGATGTTGATGGTGGAGCTTGCGCCGGCTGCCGCGTTTGGGCTTGCCGGGGAGCGGATAGCTCGAGTTTGCGCGCGTTGGCCGTCAGCAGTACGAACCGTCTTGCCCGCGCTCTGTGTTTTGCCTTATGTTCTGGTCTCCTTATCGCAACACATGCTTTTGTGGAGATGGTGTGCTCTGTACGCCCTGCTGCCGGTGGCAATCGCTTGGTTGCTAGGGCAGGCTGCGATTGCCGATCCAGAACAACGTGGCCATTGGCGAGACGCAATTGTTCTCCTAACGCTCGGGGTCGCAGTTGATTTGCGTTGGTTCGAGAGAGCGTGGCCTAGCGGACTTGCGGGTCTCGGAAAATTACTTCTAGTCGATGCCGCGTTGTACGGTTTCGTTACCATCCGGCAGCTGCATGGAACCGGCTTTGACTTTCACTTTCACTGGAGGGATTGGAAGACCGGGCTGCGGGAACTGCTCTTCTTTGCGCCGCTGGTTGTGGGGCTGGGGCTGGCGCTTGGATTTCTTCATCCCCATGGCAACGCGTTGCGGTGGTCGATGATTCTGAAGTGGATCTATATTTTTATCTTCATTGCCGTTCCGGAGGAACTTTTTTTTCGCGCCTGGGTGCAGAACCTGCTGGAGCGGCGAGTAGGACGACGTGCAGCGCTCGCGATTACGGCGGTTTTGTTCGGGCTCTCTCATTTCAACAAACGATCGACCCAATTCAACTGGCGCTACGTCATACTGGCAAGCATCGCCGGGATATTCTACGGGCGGGCATGGCGCGAGCGACGGCGCGTTCCGGCCTCGGCAATCACACACGCTAGCGTCGACGCCATCTGGTCGTTTTGGTTTTGAGGGTTTTTGACTGCGGCGGTCATTTTCAATGGTGCCGGTGATAAATATGGAGAGGGGCAAAATGGAAGTTGAGTCGAAAACCTATACCGCGGAAGCTTCCGCGAGCTCCTCATCTCGCGCAGTCCCAAGTTTTGTGATTTCGACGGGTTATCGGCGGCACTTCGTTTGGGCCGAGATCATCATTGTGTTTCTGTTTCTGGAGCTTGCGATTTGGGCGCCCACAAGAGCAATGCGGAACCGCTGGGCTGTGATCACTGCCATCGCGATTTTCGTGCTGGTTTTGATCGATGGGTTGACGGGTCGGTCGTCGATCAAACGCCTTGGCCTCGGATTACCCAAACCGCGCGGTGCGGTCGTGGTGCTCGGCACCGGCTTTGCGGCGGCCTTTTTCGTGCTGCTCCTGGTGAAGTGGATTGGCGGCGAAATTCCGGCAAATCCGTCCTGGTGGCCGAATTTGCAGTCCACATGGGGGTACGCCCTGTGGGCCCTGATGCAGGAATTCGTCCTGCAATCCTTTTTCTTCAACCTCTGTGAACAGCTGTATGGAGGCTCGACCGCAGTTTGGATGGCCGCCACACTGTTTGCCGCAGCTCACCTGCCAAGTCCCGTGCTGACTACAGCTACGCTCATCGGCGCGCTTTTCTTCTGCGAAATGTTCCGGCGCTACCGCAGTATCTATCCGCTTGCGATCATCCATGCAGCGTTGGGAGTGACCATCTCTCTCGCCGTACCCGATAGCCTGTTGCACCACATGCGGGTGGGGATTGGGTATCTGCGGTATTAGCAGCATGATGGCGTGATGAGCTCGTCTCGCCGGGCGAGAAAGCCGGTTCCCCACTAACTGACGGCTTTGTGGCGAAACTGTCGGAGGCCGACTACCAGAAAGAGCGCATCAAAGATCGTCAGTGCAATCATTACAACCAACATCGGCAGATGCGGGAACTGCGGCACCAGCGTTCCCCGCAGGCCTTCGCTAGCGTAGACCAGCGGATTGATGAGAACGACTTTCTGCAGAATCGGAAAATGATCTAACGCGCTCCACGGATAATAGGCGCACCCAAAGAAGATCATCGGCGTCAGGACCATGCTGAACATCAGCCCGATGTGAGTCTGACTGATACTGCAGCCTAGGGCCAGACCGCCGCAGGCCGAGAAAAGCGCCACGAGAAGGGTGACGCAGGCGAAACTCAGCGGGGAATGAATGGTCAACCCGACTCCCGGGCGCAGCAGCAACCATGCTGTCGGGATCACTACCAGTCCGGCGACCACGGCTTGCACTGTGCCAAACAATACTTTTTCTATGGCCAGCCAGGAGATTTCTATCGGCGCCAGCAGGCGGTCCTCGATCTCGCGGGTGAACTGAAATTCAGCAATCAAAGGCATGGCGACCGCCCAAACGCCAGTGAACACCATGCTGATCGCCATGATTCCGGGCAGCAGCAAGCTCTTGTAGGCGGGAGGCATGTAGCCACTGCTCACCATGACCCGGCCGAAAATAAATACGAACATCATCGGCTGCAAGAACGTTTGCAGCAGCAAAGGAATGAAGTTGCGGCGGGCGACGTGAGCATCGCGACCGAGCAGAGCAAAAAAGGTCTTCCAGTTCAATCGCGCAAACTCCTTCCGGTGTGGTGCAAGAAAAGGTTTTCCAGGCTGGGCTCCAGAATGTGGACGTCGCACAATTCGGCCGCATTCGAGGACGCCAGATTGGCAATCTCAGGGATGAGCGAGCCTCCGCGATCGGCGTATACGTCAGCGGAGTCGATTTCGTTTACGCCGGTAGTGGAACGGACTTCTCTCACGCCCGCCAAGGTCTGAAGACGCTCGAGCAATTCTGGTGAGTGCCTACCGAAACGCAAGCGCAACAGATAACCGCCAGGGACGGAGGCCTTCAACTCCGCGGGAGTGCCCAGGGCAATCTTGCGGCCATGGTCGATGATGGCCAGACGCTGGCACAGGGCATCCGCTTCTTCCAGGTTGTGCGTGGTCAGAAGAATGGTTTTGCCGCGCTGGTTGTATTCACGAATGATCTCCCAGAGCAGTAAACGGGTTTGCGGATCGAGGCCGGCGCTCGGCTCGTCGAGAAAAAGTATCTGAGGATCGTGCATCATGGCACGGGCGATGGCAAGGCGCTGCATCATCCCGCCGGAGAATCCGCGAACCATCTGATCGGCACGGTCGTTGAGTTTGAAGCGATCGAGCAACTCCTTCGCGCGTTCCGCTCGTTCCCGGGATTCAATGCCGAAATAGGCGCCGTGATAGAGCAGAATTTCGCGAGCGGTCAGAGAAAAATCGAGGTTCGGACGCTGGGCGACGACCCCGATCAGCCGCTTGACCGCGACCTGGTCCGCCCATACGTCATGCTCGCCAATCCATGCCTGGCCACCGGTTGGCCGCACGCGCGTGGTTAGAATTCCTACCGTCGTCGACTTGCCTGCGCCGTTTGGTCCGAGCAGACCGAAGATTTCTCCGGGAAGTATCTCGAGAGACAGACCGTCGAGGGCGACGATCTCGGGATTGGGCAGCTTGTTCTTCTTGCCGCGCGCGGTACTGAAAGCGAAGCCGCCGCCCGAGGCGAGGGGCGGCGGTGAATTGTAGATCTTCCGTAAATCGCGTGTCCGAACGCCAGCTAGCACGCCAAATTCCCCTTATCCGTTGCAAAGATTCCGACCAGCATACCAAACCTCTTCACTAATCCGCTGCACCGAAAAGAGCCCTGACTTTATTGGTCAGAAATCGTTGTCGCGAACCGACGGCCGCAGAACATAAAGTAACAAACCTGTCGGCAAAACTATGGGGAAAAGTCACAAAACTCTACAGTTTGGGTCGCAGGAGAGCGGTATCATCCAAACCATATATGATTCGAGCCAGCCAACGCCGATCGGCCTTCACGATGCCATGAAGATTTCCGGTCGTAGTTTTCCAGTAACTTTTCCACAGACCAGGTGCAGGCTGCGCCAGAGCGTCTTTCCGTTCGTCTTCTTGTTTTTCTTACTTCATGTTGTTCTGCTTCAACCGCATCTTTTGCGGGGACAGGCGGTTGCGCCAGCAAGTGGAACTTCAACCTCAACCATGGTCCGAACCATTCACGGCATAGTGAAGTCAGGCAATATGCCGATCCCGGGGGCTGGAGTTTCAGCAAGCAACACGGCTACGAAGGAGCAAGTCAATACGTCGACCGACGTCGACGGCACCTATTCGCTGCGTATTCCCTCTGACGGCCACTATAGCGTGCGAGTGCAGATGGCCGCCTTCTCTGCAAGCGCGCGGGAGGTGGAGTTGGACGCAAGCCATCCGGACGTACAAACGAATTTTGAATTGATGCTGCTCTCCAGGGCACACGAGGCCGGCAGTGAACCGGAACACCGTGCCGGCGCGGGCGGACGTGGGTTTCAGAACCTTTCCGTGTTTCAGAGCGAAGCGGGGCAGGATTCCGGGGGCGGTTCGATGGCTGACGTAGCGCCTTCGGGCATGCCCGTCCCAGGGATTGCGCAAAACGGAGCTACGGAATCGGTTGCGGTTTCAGGCAACACTACGAATTCGTTCAATGCGATGAGCGCCGACGAAATGCAGCAGCGCTTCAACGATGCCCGTCAACAGGGCGGAGGATTCGGCGGCGGCGGGTTTGGTGGTCCGGGCGGTGGTCGAGGAGGCGGCGGCGGTGGCGCAATGGTTTTTGGGCGGCGCGGGTTTGACATCAATCGACCGCACGGATCGATCTATTATGGGGTCGGCGATTCGGCGCTGAATGCCTCTCCATTTTCGATCACGGGTGCACCGACGGAAAAACCGTCATATCTGCAAAATAGTTTTGGCGGATCCGTGGGCGGACCGCTGAATATTCCTTACATCTATCACGGTGGGAGCAAGACGTTTTACTACATCAACTTTAATGGCAAGCACGGGGAGAATCCTTTCGATCAGTTTTCGACGGTGCCAACGCTGGGCGAGCGGCAGGGAAATTTTTCTGCCTTGTGCATGACAGGCTTTACGGGCGGCGTATGCAACGACAGGGACAGCAGTAATGATGTGATCGACCAGCTTTACTCGGTGAATCCAACTACAGGTGTTCGTTCCCCGTATCCGAATAACCTGATTCCGGGATTCAGTTCACAGACATGTCCTTGGACCGCGCCCTACAGCAGCATAGCGGCGGGATTGCTGGAATATATTCCGTGCCCAAATTTGCCCGGCAGCACGCAAAACTTTCATTATGTAACCTCCGCCACCAGCGACAGCGACGATCTGAACGTACGTGTGAACCACAGTTTTGGCGCAGCGCCGGCGGGTGGACGGCGTGGCGGCGGAGGCCGCAACGCTCCGCGCAACAGCCTACAATTGGGCTTCCACTATCACCAATCGACAGCGACCCTGACGAATCCCTTCCCCAGTGTGGGCGGCAGCACGACGGTTCGCAGCTTTGACATTCCGGTGTCTTACACGCGCAGCGTCGGGAAGCTGACCAACATTATTCGCGCCGACTTTAATCGCAACCGCACGCGTACACAAAATCTGTACGCGTTCAAAACTGACATTACTAGTGGGCTCGGAATCACGGGAGTTGCAACGAATCCTTTCGACTGGGGACTTCCAAGTCTTTCTTTTAAGGACGTCGCGAGTCTTTCGGACACGACTCCTTCGCTCGCGCGGCCCCAGACCTACACTTTGTCCGACAATGTGGTCTGGAATCACCGCAAGCACACCTGGCGCTGGGGGGGAGATTTCCGGCGGGTGCAGATAAATACGGACACTGACAGCAACCCGCGCGGGTCGTTTGTATTTTCAGGCACCAACACTTCCCAGCTCAATAGCGGCGGAACACCGATTCCTAATACGGGATATGACTTTGCCGATTTTCTGCTCGGATTGCCGCAGCAAACTTCCGTGCAGTTTGGACAAGGCGACTACTTCCGCGGCAATTACTGGGATTTATACGGACAAGACGAGTGGAAAATGCGCGGGAACCTGACGCTGAATCTCGGCGTGCGCTACGAGTATGTTTCTCCGATGACGGAAACCAATAATCGCATTGTGAACCTCGAGCTTTCCCCCGGGGTGCTGACGCAGACGCCGCCCTTCAGCGTGACGCCGGTGCAACCGGGCACCAGCGGCCTGCCGGACAGCCTGGTGCGTCCGGATCGCAAAGGTTTTGCGCCGCGCATCGGCTTTGCGTGGAAGCCGCTTCCGAATACGGTGGTGCGCGGGGGATATGGCATCAACTACAACACCGGCGCGTATCAAGGCATTGCGCAGCAGCTCGCCCTGCAGCCGCCGTTTGCGACTACTTCAACCAACGTCCAGACAACTGCTGGAGAATTAACCCTACAAGACGGATTTCCCCAGCCGGCTCCCGGCGCTATCACTAATAATTATGCGGTGAATCCGAATTATCGGTTTGGTTATGTGCAGATTCGCAATCTGGATATTCAACAGCAGATTCGCCCCACGCTGTTGCTCAATCTGGATTACACCGGAACCAAGGGAACGAATCTCGACATTTTGGAAGCTCCCAACCGAACCCTGAGCGGGATTCTTATTCCCGAAGTTCAAGCCTTCACTTATGAAACTTCGTTGGCGAATCAGGAGGCCAACGCCGGATCGGTACGGCTGCGTAAGCGCCTGGCCGGTGGATTTGCAATTGGAGGCACATACACATTTTCCAAGTCCCTGGATGACGCATCTTCCATCGGCGCAGGAGCAACCTCGGTTGCGAGTACCCCGGGACTAGGCGCTGGCGGGACCGGCGCGGCGGGAGCCGGTGCTTCGACCAGTGGAGGTGCCGCCAATGTCGCGCAAAATCCTCTCGATCTTTCGGCGGAGCGCGGGCTCTCCAGCTTCAACCAGACCCATAAATTCACTGCGGATTATTTATTGGAGCTACCGTTTGGCCATGACAAGCGCTGGCTCACGGGGAACACCCCTTGGCGCGCCGTTCTCGGCGACTGGCAATGGAGCGGCGATTGGACGATTGCATCGGGGCTGCCATTTACGCCGCGGCTGGTGAATACTGTCTGTGAACTGAACGGCGGGACCACCGGCACGCTGCGGCCGAATTTGGTTCCCGGCCAATCAATAAGTTTGCCCAACCCTTCGATTGCAGAATGGTTTAATACCGCGGCATTCGTTGCCCAGACCACATGTAGCTATGGCAACGCGCGGCGCAACAGCATCATCGGACCGGACAGTAAGGTTTTTGACATGGCCTTCACCAAAGTCTTTCCCTTGAAAGAAGCGCGGGTGCTGGAGTTCAGGGCGCAGGCTACGAACATTTTCAACATGGTGAACTACTCTTCGATTGACACGACTATTGAATCCCCCACCTTTGGCCGGGTCACGGCGGCGGGGGGCATGCGCCAGTTCTCGATTACCTCGCGCTTTCGCTTTTGAAAAGAGGACGCCTTTGCTGAATGTTTCGGGAAAGGGCACTCTGTAAGAGGATTAACATGGCCTTCACTTCAAACCGGTTCGCCGACAGAGCGGTTGCAGTGCTCGTGACGCTTTCGCTTTTGTCCCCTGCTTTGCCAGCGCAAGAGCAGACAGACTATGTGTTCCACGCGGAATCGGATTTGGTGCTGGTAAACGTGACGGTGCGGGACAAGAACGGAAAATTTGTGGAGGGATTGAAACCGTCGAATTTCACGATCCTTGAAGACAACAAACCGCAGAAAATTGTTTCTTTTGATGTGGAGAATGTCGATTCGATGCCAGCCGTCGATGTGGCGCAAGCCAAGCCGCTGGCAGGGGCAGCGACAGAACAGACCAGTGCGCCGGTTTCGCCAACAGATTTGGCATCTCAGTTCAAGGACCGCCGTCTGATTGTTTTGTTTTTCGATCTCTCGGCCATGGAACCGGACGAGATCGACCACGCGGTCACCTCGGCCGAACACTATCTCGACGCACAAATGCTGCCCGCGGATCTGGTGTCGATTATTTCGCTAGGAAGTTCGCTATTGGTAAATCAGGACTTTACTACGGATCGCGCCCTGCTAAAAAAACAGTTGGACGCATTCAGTACAGGTAGCGGCCAGGGGTTTGAGGAAGGCACAACGGGCACAACCGAAGGAACGCCCGACACGGGCCAGCCATTTACCGCCGACGATACGGAATACAACATCTTCAACACCGACCGGCGCCTGGAGGCGTTGCGGTCGGTAGCGGAAAAGCTGGCCTACGTTCAGCAAAAAAAGTCGCTCATTTATTTTTCCAGCGGCATGGACCGCACTGGCATCGAGAATCAATCGGAGTTGCGCGCGGCGGTGAATGCGGCAGTGCGTTCCAACCTCGCGATTTATACCATGGATATGCGCGGTCTGCAGGCACTGGTCGCGGGCGGTGAAGCGCAGAATGCCAGCCTGCGCGGGGTTTCGGCATACTCGGGACAGGCGACGCTCAATGCGCTGAATTCGAATTTCACAACTCAGGAGACGTTGGTCACGCTGGCCAGCGATACTGGTGGACGCGCGTTTCTTGACTCCAACGATTTCAGCAAGATTTTTACGGGAGTGCAGCAGGATACATCAACTTACTACCTGCTTGGCTATCACAGCACGAATTCCGCGCGCAACGGGCGTTACCGGCGCATCGTCGTGAAGAGCAATGCTCCGGGAGTGAAGATCGACTACCGGCGCGGCTACTACGCACCGGCGGATTATCAACATTCCACGAAGGACGACAAGGAGCGGCAACTGGAAGAGGAGCTCGCTTCTGACTTGCCGGCTACGGATTTCCCGCTGTATCTGGGAGTCTCTTATTTTCGGCTGGAGGGTAACAAGTTTTTTGTTCCTATCTCGCTGGTGGTGCCGGGCTCGCAGATCCCCTTCGTACGCAGCAGCGATCGCGACAAGGCCACGCTCGATGTCATCGGGATGGTGCTCGATGACGGACATCATCCTTTGAACAGAATCCGCGACACCGTGAAGCTCGCGGTGAACACTTCGACCGAGGTCCAGAAAAAAAATGTGCAGTATGACACAGGCATGAGCCTGCTGAGCGGCAAATATCACCTGAAATTTGTCGTGCGCGAGAATCAGACCGGCCGCATGGGATCTTTCGAAACCGACATTGAGGTGCCGGAGTTAAAGGGGCAGCCCTTGAAGATGAGTTCAGTCGTGCTGGCCAGCCAGATCCAAACAGTAAAGAAGAACACAAATCTAAATCCGCTGATTCACGACGGCTCTGAAATTATCCCGAACATCACTCATGTGTTTGCGGCCTCACAGCATTTGTTTCTCTATTATGAAGTGTACGATCCGGCGCAGCCGACTTCCGCGGGTTCCCCTCCAAGAACCGCGAACAACAAGCCGGGCATACGAGTCTTGTCGAACGTGGATTTCTTTCAGGGAAAAGCTAAAGCCTACGAGAGTTCGTTGGTCGAGCTAAACGAATTGAATGCGCGAGACCGGAAAGCTGCCGTATTCCAGTTAGATGTGCCGCTCGCATCGCTCAAGCCTGGCTTTTATACTTGCCAGGTCAACGTCATTGATGACGCCGGAGGACGTTTCCTGTTTCCACGGCTGGCGCTCTTGATCCGTTCGGAAAATTCGGGTGCAGCCGCCCCGAATACGGCACACTGAAAACTCTGTTCTAGTTCCCCAATGTTTTAGTCTGCCGCCATTCCTTCCGTTTCCCGCTCCAGAGTTTCTTCGGCGACCGGCGGCATCTCGTCGCTGTTGTTGCCGCTTTCCCGCCGCAACTGAGCTTCGAGCGCTGCCAGCTGAGCATCGATATCCTGCTCGGCTTTGCGTTTGCGAATAACCTCCTCGCGATAACGGCGGAGGAAATAATCGATGGTTTCGATTCTGATCTTAATCGAGCCGGTCGGCTTATTTTCGTCGAGATCTTTGAAGGAGAAATACGGCGTGCCCGACTGCTCGATGATGCCTTCGACGACGCCGTAAATGGGCGCATCGTGGCCGCATTTGAAGCTGGAAATCTCGAGCGCCACCAAATTGGGATGCCGCGCCGTGTACTTTGCGGCCCAGACCTTGTGGTTGGTGCTGCAGGAATAGGAATTTTTCCAGGCATCGCTGATGTCGAGCGGACTGCTGATGGCGCCCGCGCGCACTTCATCGCCAAACAGTCTTTCCAGCAGGTCCTCGTCGAGCGGGAGCGTGTTCTGCGAGAAGATGGGATAGCCGAGCTTCTGGAATTCGTCGAGAATCTCGTGATTCAATCCCGGATCGTGATGGTAGGGCCTCGCCAACATCACAATACCAATGCGGTCTTCCCGCTCGAGTTGATCGAGCACCTGACGGGCTCGCTTGCGAATATTGGTCTCGTAGGCTTCCAAAGCGGCAAATCCGGAGTCCACAGCGCGATCGTTTTCTTCTTGCGAGAGTCCCAGCAGGGGCTGGAACGCCTGCAGCATCTGATGAGCGAAAAGTTTCCGGTCGGCGAAGTTGAGCACAGGATCAACATACTTCACACCGTGCTCAGCGAATACGTCGTTCTCTTTGGTGAAGGCCGCCTTCACAGTTTCTGGCGTAGCGGTCACGGTGGGACAAGCATTCGTACCTTGCAGCTTTACCAACGGACTTGAGAGCACGTCATACATCGGGAAAAAGATAACATTCAGCGGCTTCTTGCGATGCTTTTCCTGAATGAGATTGTAGACATGCGAAATTCCGATCTTCGCCGGGAAGCAGGGATCGATGGCCCCGCGACTGGCTCCGGCGCGGTATAGTTCGGAATTCGTATAGTCGGAGTAGATTACATTCTCGGGTTGTATTCCGAGGCTCTCAAAATAAGCATTGAACAGAGGGGCATAGGTGTAAATATTCAGAAGGCGCGGAATTCCGATGCGGAATTTGTTGCGGTTCTGCATGAGCGCGATGCGGTCTTTCGTCGCTTTGGCCCAAGCCCGTGTTGGAATTGGGTCGGCAACATTCTTGGCATTTGTGGGACGGAAGACTTCTTTCGACGCGACATCGACAAAATTCGGATGCTGATCCCGAATGTGGTCCAGTCCGGCTTTGATGTCTTTCATGTCGTTAACGTCTTCCACCAATCCCTTTTCGCAGGTGGCGATAATCAGACGCTGCTCGCCGTGCATGAGCGGAACCTTGGTGACTTTTTCGATGGGAACCAGGTTCTGGACAGGTTCGGTGCGGATGTCGATAAAAGTTCGCAGGCAATTATTTTTACAGAAATAGCAGCGCGTAGCTTCGTTGCGGGTGGTGCGGTATTCGATTTTTCGCACGGCGTCGAGGCCGACGAACGTTGTCATCTGGCCATTTCGCCACAAGCGCAGCGATTCCTGCGCGGCGCCGATCGCGCCCGATTCTCCGCAATGTTCATGCACAATGATCTCAGGCTGTTTGCCAGAGGCGCGAAAGCTGTTCCGGATGAAGTCCACTTCCGCTTTCACCACGGCCAGGTTGTTTTGCGTTCCGCCTTGCAAAACAAAGCGTGAACCTAGGGCCGCGAGATTCGGAATGCTGGCAACGTAAAGAAAAACGTTCTTCGGCAACACTGCGGCGAGGCCGGCAAGAATCTCCTCGGCCCGCCACCCCTGGCGCTGGAAATTCACAATGTCGGACTGCATGAATACGGCGCAACCATAGCCAAAGACGGGCATCGATCGCGCGGAAAAAGCCAGATCCGCATATTGTTTTACATTCAACCCGAAGCCCTCGGCCGTGGATTGGAGAAAGTATCCATTTCCAGCCGAGCACTGGGTGTTGAGCTTGAAATCCTTTACGCGGCCCTTGTGCAGGATGATGATTTTGATGTCTTGTCCGCCTACGTCGACAATCACGTGCGGATCTTCATAGAACTTCAGTGCCGACTCCGTGTGCGCGACCGTTTCAACCAACGCCACGTCCGCTTTGAGAACATCTTTCAGAATGTCTTTGGCATAGCCGGTGGTGGCCACGCCCAGGACTTCGAGTTTGGCGCTTTGCGCCTCGACCTGATTCCGCAGATTTTCGAACATCTCGATGGCATCTTGAATCGGGTTGCCATTCGAGAGCTGATACGTCTTGCAGAGTATGTCTCCCTTTTCATCGAGCAGCACAGCTTTCGTCGAAGTGGAACCGCCGTCAATTCCAATGAAACCCGCGACCGTGCTGCCTTTTTGAAAGACCGCCGGGATAAAGGTTTTGGGACGGTAATATTCTTTGAATTGACCGAACTCGTCATGATTCTCGATCAGCCCCTTGCCACCAGCCTTCGCCTTTTCCTCTTGCCGTCCGTAATCGATGTAGTGAATTAAATCTTCACAACCGCGGTAGCAACCGACGCAGTCGTCCTCACTGCGCCCGAATTCAATGGCACCCAGAGCCGCGAAATATTGAGCGTTCTGCGGAACTTTGATCAAATCTTCCGGCTTTGCGCCATCCGGAATTGCGACCTTGCGCTCCTGCCACATGCGCGGAATATTGGCTTGCCATGCCTCGCGCATGCCGCGAATAAAACTGTTCGGTCCGCCCAGAAGCAATACGTGCGGCCGCAAGGTATGGCCACGCGTGAGCACACTCAAGTTTTGCAACACAATGGCTTCAAACAGGGAGGCCATCAGTTCGTCGGGAGGTGTTCCGACTTTTTGCAGGCCGTTGATGTCGGTTTCGGCGAACACTCCGCACTTACCCGCGACCTTGTGAAGCTTGATGCCGTGATACTTCTGCTCGGCCAACTCTGCGGTAGGAATTTTCAGTTTGGCGTTGATCTTGTCGATCACGGCACCGGTGCCGCCGGCGCACTTGTCGTTCATCGAAGGGATTTTCTTCTTCCGCCCGGTCGCCTCGTCATCCTTGAAGACGATGATCTTGGCATCTTGTCCGCCGAGTTCGATGACGGAATAAACCTCCGGGTGCAACTTTTCCACCGCCAGAGAAACAGCGGTAACTTCCTGAACGAACTTTGCACCGATCTGGTCGCAGATCGGTCCGCCGCCGGAGCCGGTCATAAAGATCCGCGAGTTGTGGGGATTGATGCCGGCTTCGGACTCCATACGCTTCAGAAATTCCAGCGTCTTCTCCGGCTGCTTGGTTTCGTGGCGCTGATAGTCCTGCCACAACACCTGGTCGGTGTTTGTGTCGACCACGACGGCTTTGACCGTGGTTGAGCCAACGTCGAGCCCCACCAGAAACTTGGTTTGGTGATCGTGCGGCCTCGGCGGAAGCGGCCGAGGAGGCGGCTCAAGGGGGGTGATCTGAATCAGCGGCGTGGCTTTGTGGTCGTGCATTTCTTCCTTTCTAACTGCTTGGAAGGGCTCGCCCATAAGGCGCGCCGTCTTTCAATGACTTGTTATTTGTCGTGAAGGATCCCGGCGCGGCGGCAAAACCGCGCCGGTCCCAATCAGTCGCCGCTCGCGGTCGCCGGCATTGCCACCGAAACCCGGCCCCGCTTCCAGAACTGCGTGTGTTTATCCATCCGATCGCTCACGTGCAGGACGAATTGCGCCGCGGTTCCGGCAACGCCTTCGCGATGGGGCACATGGTAGAACGGCCGCTTCAGCTCGGGATGTTCGTCGATGTATTCGCGGATTTCGTTCATGCTCTTGCCCGTAGACTTGAGGCACTGTTCGAACTCCGTCTTGGCTTTCACCTTGGCTTCTCCGAGCGCCATTTGCACACGGCTGTGGGCGTTGACCTCGCCCTCGCCCGAAGTCTCGATGGGGAGGAAGATCATGTCCTTGAACTTATTAATCACGGCAGACTGCACTCCGTCCGACTGCGAAGACGGCATGCACCCGAACGGCTTGAGCGCCAACACCATGTGGCAGAGCTTGTGCACGGTGTAGTACACGTTCTTGCCGACCTCCAAGTGACCCTCACCTCCGCGTGCGAACTGGTTGTAGAAGGGATTCGCCATCTCGGCCAGTTCGGGTTGCGGGACGAGGTGATGCGTAATTCCACCGAGCTGTTTGATGGTGCGGTGGTAGAAGAAATTCCACATGCGCTCGCCGGCTCCGAGGCCCCACAGCTTCTTATGCAAGCCGATGTAGTTGGCAAATTGCTTCTTGGCGTCGTACCACTCCGGATTTCGATAGGGGCGATTCACCGGCCATTTCGCTGTCGCATGAGCCTTCGCTTGGTACATCAGGTAGGCGACCCAGGTGGCGATGGGCTCGACCAGTACTTGCGCTCCCTCGCGTTCGAGGAAATCGAACATGTGGAAATTGCCGTCGCCTTCGGTGATCTGCGCCCAGAATTCGCCGGTGATTTTTACCAGCGGCTTTACGCGGGTGCGATCCACTTGGATCGCATCCATCTTTTCCCGAGCCGCATGGAGCGCGTTGAGGTAGTCCTTGCCCCACATATGCTCGTGCCATTTACCGAGAACGTTGAAGGTGTTGCGCAGAACTTTGTTGTTCTTGAACTTGGGCTTCGCCCAATCCGGCGCCCGCTCTTCGATCTCAAATGAAGTGCGATTCCTCAAGTCGTCGCAAAGCCCATCGACGGTCTGGCGAAACACGCGTTCGGTTTCGCCCTTATTCGTTTCGTAGGGGCGAATTTGGTAGATGAGATCGTTGAACACATCGCCCAAATGCATGGCGTTCAACATTCCGAAGCCGAAGTCGATCGTAAACTTCAGACCGGGCTCTCCGGACGCGGCCTTGATACCGTCGCTGTCTTTGAACAGTAGGACGCGGAAGCCGTCGAAGCCCGCGTTCTTGAGGGCGAAGCGATATTCAGCTTCATACATGCCGAAGCGGCACGGGCCGCAAGAGCCGGCGGTGAAGAAAACGAAATTATCTAGAATCTGCTGGCGCGGAAGACCTTCTTTCTCCAAAAACTGGAGATATTGCACAAGATTTCCGACCGTGAAATATGTCGGATTGCACTGCCCGTTATTTCCAAATTCTTTGCCCGTCTGGAAGGCGGCCACGTTCGGCACGGGCAGTTTCTCGCAGCGATAGCCGCAGCCTTGAAACACGGCACGGATCAGATCTTCATGTTTCCACGTAAAGCCACCGAATAGAATTGTGACCTTGCTGCGCTCTTCGGCGGTGAAGGCGCGTTCGATCGGGCGATGGAAATGCGACGGCTGGTCGAGTCCTGCAATCTTGCGCAAGCGCATGCGTTCCGCTGCGAGGCGCTCCTTAATCTCGGAATCATTCTCAATTTGGACGAAATTCGTCGCCATAAGCTCCTCCGGCGGTATTGAATTTGGGGGGGTAGGTTGAAACTGCTTGTTAGAGGATGGGCCGATCGCGGGTCCGCGGGCAGCCGAACAAGGACTGCAGAAGGCAAAGCACAACTAAAGCGAGGACGACACGTCCTCCTTAACGCTTCCGATCTGCCGCTGAACTTCATCCGAACTCCAAAAGCGGGTGACCAGGAGGTTCGAAGTCTTACACCAGCGAAACTACGGCCAGGGAGTTCCGCAAGCGCCGGATTTTGCAAAAAAACGTGAGGTGCGAAACTTCACACCCCTGTTGTCTCAGTCTTTCCCGGATTCCCATTTACAAAAATTTCTGAGCCAGAATAACCTTGTAACAGAATTTTAATTTCAGTTCAATAGGCGTGGTTCCGTAGTTTCCATTCCCGACTCGGTGGCTTCGCACGAAGCTGGTGGATTGGTGGCCTGTCTGCGTTTCCGCTTGACACTGCAAACGCAAAGGGGGCAATATTTATGCCGTATTAAACGGATTTAATAAAGGCCATCCCCCCGGCTAGGAGTAAGCCATGCTGTCTTCCAGGCCCTACCTCGCGACCCGTTTCCGACCCACTTCGATCGCCTGTTTTTTATTCGCGCTGCTGGCTTACGCTACATCCGCACCGGCCCAGACGTCTTTCGTGCGCGTTAATCAAGTTGGTTACGAGGCCGGCGCAACACCTTTTCGCGCGTATTTGATGTCCACAGAGACCGTCAACGGAGCTGGCTTCAAGGTCGTCAACTCGAAAGGCGTCACCGCCTATTCAGGTCCCGTGGGCACTTTGCTTGGCAAGTGGGGGCACAGCAAGAAGGTGACCTACAACGTGTATGCCCTTGATTTCAATGTTCCGGGCGGCGACCTTTATGCGATCTCGGTATCTGGGGTAAAGGAAGATTCTCCGCGATTCGCGGTGGATGCGCCCGAAGCGCTCTATTCCGGCCTGCTCTTGAATACTTTGTTTTTCTATGAAACCGAGCGCGACGGAGCAAACTTTGTCCCCAACGCGCTGCGCGCTGGGCCTGGGCATATGAAGGATGAAAACGCGCGAGTTTACGCGACGCCTGCGCTCGACCAAAACGACGATGTCGACAACATACCGCCGACGCCTCCATTGGTATCCGCGCAACTACCGAACATTGATGCCTCTGGCGGATGGTGGGATGCGGGCGACTACATGAAATACGTCGAAACGGTCAGCTATACCACGGCTCTGCTACAGGTTGGAATTCGTGATTTTCCCAATCAGATGGGTGCGAACGCGCCAATCAATCCTGCAGCGCCACCGGGAGCTGTGTCTTACGCGGGAAGCAGCGGTCCGGGAGCGCCGGTATCGTCCGACTTCACCGGTGAGGCAAAGTTTGGGATCGACTGGCTGATGAAGATGTGGGATGACAAAACAAAAACACTGTACTACCAGGTCGACAACAGTCAAGACTGGGATTATTACGGCGAGGGCAATCCCAGTTCAGCCACGGGCAATTGCGGTGGAACGTATCCGACGCCTTATTGCCTGATTACCGAATACGATATTTGGACTTTGCCGCAGGCGGCCGACAATTTTGAAGAGCCCGGAGATCCGCGGCCTTGCGATGCGTACACAACGTTTTTTATCTGCTATCGTCCTGTGTTTCTGGCAGGCCCGGCGGGTTCGCCCATCAGCCCGAATCTGGCGGGCCGTTTAGCCGCGGACTTTGCACTTTGCTATCAACTCAACCGCAACACGAACCGTTCCCGGGCGAATCAGTGCCTCAAGAACGCGGAAGATATTTTTGCGCTGGCGGATACTTCGTTCCCGGATCCAGCCCCAACCGTGGGCTCCGGTACGTGTACGAATTGTCTGCTAACGATTGCTCCGTTTGATGGTTATCCCGAAAGCGTTTGGGAAGATGACATGGAGCTCGGAGCCACGGAATTGTATTTTGCATTGCAATCCGCGGCAGGAGCTAAGGACCTCCCCGCCGGACTGCCGCACACAAATTCGCTGGATTACCTACAACAAGCGGCGCAGTTCGCGCGAAATTACATTACGAATATCTACGATGCGGGATCCACAGACACGCTCAATCTGTATGACGTAAGCGGCCTGGCTCATTTCGAACTGTACAGGGCGCTGGAGAGGGCCGGAAATCCGCGCGGCTTGGCTGTTTCGCAAGGGAGCATTCGCAAACAATTCTTGCAGCAAGTTGGTGACGCGATTGCCCAAGCCGGGTCGGATCCATGGGGCTTCGGATATCAATGGAGCTACGGTGACACTACTTCGCATGGCGCTGGTCTGTCGGTGATGGCCAGTGAAGCGTATTACCTTACTCAATCCAAGAAGTACGACACTTACTCGCAAAGATGGCTCGCCAATATTCTCGGCGCCAACGTCTGGGGCTCATCGTTTATTGTGGGCGACGGAAGCACGTTTCCAAATTGTATTCAGCACCAGGTGGCAAACCTGGTGGGCGCGTTGGATGGGAGCTCCGGAGGCACGCCGGTGCTTTGGGGCGCGGCAGTCGAGGGACCGGACAGTTATGCCACCTCTGGCCTGCTCGATGGCATGAATTTGTGTCCAGCCAACGGAGTGGACACGTTCAGGAAATTCAATGGCAACGCGGGTGCGTTTAATCCGTCGCAAGTCGCGGTGTATCAAGACAACATGCAGTCTTATAGCACTACGGAGCCGGCGATCGACCTCACATCGACATCGTTCCTCATGTGGTCCTGGAGACTAGCGCAGCATCCCAGTTTCTGAACGTTCTTCACGATTTTAGAGCGCAATTTGCTTTGCGGTTACGCTGCGCGAACCGATTCTCCAATTTCCCGCAGAGTGTTTTCGTCAAGCTTGAGCGATGCCGCGGCAACATTCTCTTCGAGATGTTCCACGCGAGAGGTCCCAGGTATCGGCAGCATAACGGGCGAGCGCCACAGCAGCCACGCGAGAGCAAGCTGCGAAGTCGTAATCTTCAACCGAGCAGCAGCGCTCGAGAGCACGCTGCGGGCCGAACTTAATTTTCCAGACCCAAGGGGAAACCACGGAATGAATCCGATACTCTCACGTTCGCAATAGTCGAGAACATCTTCCGCTCCACGGTCGGACACGCTGTAGCGATTCTGCACGGTTGCGACAGGTACGATCGTGCGGGCATGCTCAATCTGCGCGACGCTAACCTCGGAGAGGCCGATGTGCTTGATCTTGCCCTGCGCCTGTAGATCTTTTAGCGTGCCGAGTTGATCTTCCGCCGGTACTTTGGGATCGATCCGGTGCAACTGGAACAGGTCAATACGGTTGAGACGCAGTCGGCGCAAACTGCCTTCGCAAGCCGCGCGCAAATGTTCCGGCCGGCCATTTTCCGTCCATCGATCGGGTCCAGGACGATCGAAACCGGCCTTCGTGGCGATCACTAAACCGGCTGGATATGGATACAAAGCCTCCGCGATGATCTCCTCACTGACCCCGGGACCGTAGGAATCGGCGGTGTCAATGAAATTGATTTCCAGTTCTACCGCCCGGCGAAGCACTCGAATCGCCTCGGCGCGATCTCGCGGCTCGCCCCAAACTCCTGTACCAGTAATTCTCATAGCACCGAAGCCAAGACGATGGATGGAAAGGTCCCGGCCAACGCGAAACTCGCCGGAATCGACGGCCGACAATCTGTGCGGCGCCCTGTTTGGCACTGCGCTGATGGGTTCAGATTTTCTTTTCATAATTTTCCTTTCCTAAGAATTAGCTTTCACTCCATTCGATGCAACGCATCGCCGATTCGAAGCAGCCACTCGCACTGGGAAGGTCGGGCGAAGAAACTGACTTTGAGTGTTGCCGCCAATTTGGTCCGATGCTGACCTCTTTTTCGCACTAGGCTTTTTCGCAGTAAGGGAGGCCCCCGGTGCTATGCTGCCGCAATATGAGCCCTGCCACGAAGAACCAAGGAAACGCAATTCCGAACAAGCAATCGCTGCCGATGGCGTAGTCGAAACGATTAAGTCCTGTCTGAAGTGCTCGAGGAGCTTGCTCGGACACCGCGCCGAGCGCTGGCAGAATGCGATGGCCCCTCTACACTATATTCAACGAACAGTTCCATTTCGAATCAGCGCGCTCCTAACAATTTCACTCCCTAGAACTTGACCATGATGTCGATGTCGAGCAACGACTCGTCCCGGCGCAGGTCGGGGAACTATACGGTGCTGCCTTGATTCGCGCAGCTTCCGGAAAGCGAAGGATTCTCCGCTCCGCTAAGGATGGGGTAAAGAATTCATAAAGAGCGCATAAAACATTTGCCGACGTGACACGTTCACGTTGAAGCAGGTCCTTGCTCCGCCTTGTGTATGGCTATAATTGCTGACGCTTATGGACAGGTTTCGGTCGGCTATCCGTTGGCTATTTGACTCGGAGCATGGTGCATCGGACCGCCTAATTCCCCGCTGGATCTTCCTACGGGCGCTTGGCTGTATTTATTTTTCCGCTTTTTTCTCACTCGTCTTTCAGATCCGCGGACTGATTGGCCCAGAAGGAATTCTTTCGGCAGGCGAATATCTGCGCGCCGCGTCAGCCTCGGTGGGCCCGGGCCGCGGTTTATGGTTTGCGCCCAGTTTGCTCTGGCTGGCGAGCGGCCCGCATATGCTGATCGCCCTCTGCTGGGTAGGGATGGGCGCGTCCCTCCTATTGGCTGCCAATGTGTGGCCGCGCGGAATGCTCGCAATCTCTTTTGTGTGCTTCCTGTCGTTCGTCAGCGCTGCGCAGGATTTTTCCAGTTATCAATCGGACGGGATGCTGCTCGAAGCTGGATTCATTGCTCTCTTTTTTGCTCCGCCTGGATTTCGCCCCGGCATGGGCGCCGCATCGCGGCCGTGCCGCGCGAGTTTGTTCCTGCTGCTCTGGGAGTGGTTTCGCATCTACTTCGAGTCCGGCGTCGCGAAGATCATGGGCGGAGATCCAGAGTGGCGCAACTTTACAGCCATGGATGAGTACTATCAAAATGGTCCGCTGCCCACATGGATCGGCTGGTACATGCAGCATCTGCCGCACTGGTTCCACGCTTCGACGGTTTTTGCCACGCTGGCGCTTGAACTGGTTTTGGTGTGGATGTTGTTTCTGCCGCGTCGCTGGCGAATCGCGTGCTTCTTTATTGTGACTCCCTGGCAACTCGTAGTGATCCTCACCGCCAACTACACGTTTCTAAACTACCTCGTTCTGACGTTGGGATTCTTGTTGCTCGATGATCGCTTTGTGCTTTGGTTTCTTCCTCAGTCGTGGCAGCGGTTCTTCGTTGCGAACCACGCAATCGGTGTCGAGGGCAGTCCAGCGGCTTCTGAATCTGACAAATCCGGCGAGGCGAGAGAGACTTCCGCACAGCCTGCACAACCCGGGCAAAACAAATTGGAAAGTTGGGGAGGCAGGGTTGCCCGACAGCTCAGGATCCTGAAATTGTCTTTTGTCGCGGTAATTCTCAGCTGGATTTTCTATGCCACGGCAGTAGAGTTGATCTGGATGTTTGGCGCTCTGCCGCTGCCCACGGCGCCGGTAGAGGCGCTCGAGCCTTTTCGCATCGCCAATCGGTATGGGCTTTTTGGCATCATGACGAGAGGCCGATATGAGATCGAGTTTCAGGGTTCCGCGGATGGAAAAACATGGGTGGCATATCCGTTTCGCTACAAACCTCAGGACCTGCGCACACCTCCTGGCATCTATGCGCCTTATCAGCCGCGTTTCGATTGGAACCTGTGGTTTGCCTCGTTAGGCTCGTGGCAGGAGTATTCAATTGTGCCTCGCACGGAAGTACGGCTGCTTTCGAACGATCACGAAGTTCTTTCTCTTTTCGAGAAGAATCCTTTTCCGAATGAGCCTCCACGCCAGGTGCGGGCTGTTATTTGGCAATACTGGTTCACAACTCTGTCTGAAAAGCGCAGACAAGGACTCTGGTGGCGCCGTCAATTCCTGGGACTTTACGCGCCGACGATCGAGCGCGAAGCGGATGGCACGGTGCGTGGGATTGAGTGGCCTACGGTTGCTCCGCGGGAATGACTTTAGCGGCCATGGAGCGCGGTTTACACCTTAGTCGAATTGCCACCCAAGCGAGATAATGCCATCTTCGCCGCATGATAGCCGCACATGCCATGCACTCCTCCTCCGGGCGGAGTCGACGCGGAGCAAATGTAAATATCTCGCGCCGAAGTGGCGTAATGTCGCCGCGTCGGTCGAAACAGAAGCTGACGAATGTCAGTCGCGCCGCCTCCGATATCTCCTCCTATGAGGTTCGCGTCCATGCTCTCAAGATCGGCAGGCGAAAAAACGCGCCGCGCCAAAATGCAATCGCGGAAGCCGGGAGCGAACCGATCAATCTGATTCTCCAGTTTCTCAAGCACACTCACCGGGGAGCCGTTGGGCACATGACAATAAGCCCACGCCGTATGTTTACCCGCGGGAGCGCGTGTGCTGTCGAAAAGACTGGGCTGGGCCAACAGAACGAATGGATGGTCGGCATTGTTTCCCGTTCGTACTGCCTTTTCCGACGCGGCAATCTCATCAAAGCTTCCGCCCAGGTGCACCGTCGCTGCTCCGAAACATTCGGGAGCTTTCCAGGGAATCGGTGTGCTCAGCGCGTAATCTACTTTGAAAACACCGGCTCCGTAGCGAAATCTCCCCAGCTGCTGCCGGTAACGATCTGATAATCTTTGGCCGCCAACTTTAACAAGCTGCTGCGGCGTCAGGTCGCAGAGAACCACGTCATATTTCGCCAATGCAGCCAGGCTCTCGACCGGGGAGGAAGTGTGCAGCTGGCCGCCAAGCGTCGAGAGATATCCGCAGAGCGCACGAGTGAGCGACTGCGCGCCGCCGCGAGGAATCGGCCATCCTACGGCATGGGCTGGGGCTGCCATGAGGATGGCAAATGCCGCGCTCAAGGGCTCGTCCAGGCTGAGGAAAGAATGGGCAGCCAAGCCCGCGAACAGTGCCCGGGTTCGTTCCTTCTGAAACCGGCGAGCGACAGATCGAGCTGACCGTAGCGCGACCATTCCAAACTGGGCCATCAGCAGGGGATGTCGCTGGATAACAGAAATGGGGCGCAGAACCTCAGGAGCAAATTCAGTCCAGTGCTCGGCAAACGGACGCATGAGCTTGTCCCATCCCGCACCGTCGACTCCGAGAGAATTTCTCGTTTGATCCAGGTCACGTTCCAACATCACGGCCGTGCCGTCATCGAGTGGATGCGCCAAAGGAGCCGGCGAGTGAATCCACTCCAAGCCGTGTTCGGTCAAAGGCAGCGACGAGAAAAATGGCGATCCGGCGCCGAGCGGATAGACTGCGGAACCGAAATCGTGATGAAATCCCGGTAAAGTTAACTCCAGCGTGCGGACGGCTCCGCCCGGTGTTGACTCCGCTTCGAACACATCGACTTCGAGTCCAGCCTGGGCTAGAACGATGGCCGCTGCCAGTCCGTTTGGACCGGCGCCGATTACACACGCTTTACGGCTCATCGAAAATCACTCCCCCAGGGACGTTCCTGCTTAATTCCGGATCCATGAAACACCTGCTACCTCTAGCTTAAGTGATTTTCGCAATCATGCGGACGATTCGAGCGATTCGATGTTCCGCCAAATGACGATACATCGCTGCTGCTCAGCGGTTGAAAGGATATTCCTGAATCCAGTGGAATCCACGGTTGACGAGCAAGAACTTACTGCGGTCAAACAGATGCAATTGCATGTGCATCTTGTGGCTGGCGATCTCGCCATCGAGAATCAATTGATCCGGAGCTGGGCGCTCGAACGTAAAGTTACCGTTGAAGTTCTTGTCGCTGGATCTCTTGAGCACGAGGGTGCTGTCCTTGACATTAATCGAGGCAGTGCAGCCGACGATGGAATCATCCATGCGCTGAAAGGCCATCCCCTGGGGGAGATCAAAGATAACGCGACGCCAACGGTCGTAATCGGTAAGCAGCGGCGAGCGGATTTGGCCATCGATAGAAAGCTCATCCACAATCCAGATGCCGTAGAGTGGCGACTTGGGACGTCCGCCGCCGTAAATGTACCAGTTGCCCCAACTGCCATAAACTGCTGTTCCGATCATCCACATGCCAAAGACGAGCTGCACGGCGATCGCGATACGATTGGCGCGTGGTGTTTTGAAAAGTTGAGGTTGGGCGGAGGGCGCGACGGTGCGATTGCGGAGGAAGAAATCAGTTAGACGTCGGAATTCAGGAGCCAGCAGGAACAACGCCATCAGGAGCAGATGGAACGAGAAGAGCTTTACCGGGACGTCATAGGTCATGTTGAGCATGAAGACCTGGGTCATGTCAGCGACGCATACAAGCGCGCCGAGAGTCGTGGTCCAGGGAAGAGCGAGCAGGATTCCGCCTAGCATTTCCGCAGAGCCAGCGAAAATCTCGTAGGCCGGGGCGGCCCCGATCGAAGACCACAAAACCCCCATCGGTGAGAAGTTACCGTACGGGGTGAGTAACCTGGTAAGCCGTAGGCCCGGCATCTGCAGTGGAACAACTTTCGCCATGCCGTAGCCAATCAGTTGGGAGGCAAGTGCGAAACGAATAAAAAGTCGAAACCATTTGTAGAACGTGACGTAGTTTTCGCGCCGCCGATCAAGAGCTGACCAGATCGTGGTTGTCAGCGCGGCGAAGACAAGCAGACAAAACGCCAATACCCAGTCGAAAATCTTGTCCCCGCTGCCACTGTCTGTGTAGAGCAGCGGAAGCTTGGCATGGAAAATATGAGCAGCTGTCCAGAAGGTAACCTGCTTGATCGGCCAGAACGACGAAGGATCGATCTCTTCCATTTTGGGGATGGAAATCAGACCACCCATAATTTGCGTGGAAACACAGTAGAGTCCGAAGTACACAAAGCAGAATCGAAATGCGATACGCAGGCCAAGACTCCAGCGCGGAATATCTGGCTCGTTCTGGGCTTGAACGATCTCGGTCTGAGCACTCATTCGGAGGCCTCGGGAGCCGCTAAAGTTTATATCAGACCTTCGCCAAGTTTCAGCTTTTTCCCTGGATACTAATTTCCCGCACCCACGTCCATTCCACGGTGTCTTGTAATATTGTTCAAGATCGCCGCTTAGACTTCGGGGTCGATCTGCGCACTTCGACGCATCGAGAACATGGAAAGATGAAACGATCTTGAAACCAAAGCTGCATACTCACCTCCAGCAATTCTCTTATTGCATAATGAATTTGTGACCTCAATTGGGGCCTCGAACCGGCGGCGCGGCGGCGGTAGGATCGATGGCGTGGATCTGCTCCGCGGCCTGGCCATCTTCTTTGTGTTGATGAATCACGTCAACATGCGCCTGCTCGGCGCCGAGGTGCCTTATACCAACGGTCTTCCAAAACAGCTTGTGTCGTCGCTCGTGTGGAATGGCCAGTTTGGCGTTCAGATATTCTTTGCGGTCTCAGGTTTCCTCATCACGGCAACAACGATAAGACGGTGGGGAACGCTGTCTCGTCTCAGCCTGCGCGGCTTCTACCTGATGCGTTTTGCGCGCATTGTGCCGTTGCTACTTTTATTGCTGGCCGTGCTTAGTCTGCTGCACTTCGCTCAGGTTCAGCATTTTGTTGTTCCGGCGAAAACCGGTGGCCTCGCACGAGCGCTTTTTGCGGCACTCACTTTCCACATTAACGTGCTCGAGGCTCGTCGCGGATACCTTCCCGGCAGTTGGGATATTTTGTGGTCGCTCTCGGTGGAGGAGATTTTCTATCTCTTCTTTCCCTTGGTCGCGCTGCTTTTCGGCCGCAGGAAGCCCTTAATCGTACTGCTCCTGGGCTTGGTCGTGATGGGGCCCTTCGCGCGTACTACGTTCGCTCACGGCAATGAAGTCTGGCGAGAGTACTCCTATCTGGGCGGCATGGATGCGATCGCTCTTGGCTGTCTTACCGCTCTGTTGCTCACGCGGTTTCGCTTCACCCGCTGCGTTCTTTGCCTATTTGCCAGCATGGGTGCCGCTTTCTTGATTCTGATTTTGGGTTTTTCGATTCGAGATGAAGCCTGGGGTCTGGCTGGAAGCGGTTTGGATATGACCATCCTTGCGATTGGCACCTGCATGGTCATTATCGCGGTCACGCAGGCGGAGTGGACGAGTCCGCGCTTCATGAATCCTCTTTTGAGTCTTGGTCAGCGCAGCTATGAGGTGTATCTCACGCACATGTTTGTCGTTTTCGCCGCATTTCAAGTCTTTGTTCTCGCGGGGAAGCCGATGATCGCCGTGTTGGCGCTGTTTCTCGTTGTTATTCTCGTCGCCGGGTTCTTGGGCGAAGCAGTCGCCCGATGTTACTCCGAGCCCATGAATCAATTCATCCGTGGACGTTATCCGCAACTGCGGGGGGACGCTTCACACTTACAATCAGTCTCGGAGCAAATCGATCATGACCACCATAAGAATGGATAAGTGGCTTTGGGCTGCGAGATTCTTCAAGACGCGATCATTGGCCGCGCGCGCCTGCGAACTCGGCAGGATTCAATCCAACGGGCAGCCGGCCAAAGCTGCGCGCGATGTCCGGATTGGAGATAGGTTGGGAATAACCAACGAAGGCGGCAATTTTCAGGTGGAAGTGCTGCTTCTCAGCGAGGTACGTGGGCCGGCATCGGTTGCACAAACACTCTATCGCGAGACGGAAGCGAGCCAGGAACTGCGCATGAAGGTCGCAGCCGAGCGCAAGGCCATGAAGCAGTTCGAAGAGTTACCCGCAGGCAGACCATCGAAACGCGACCGTCGGCAAATCATACAGTTTCGGGGCCGAGGCTAAGCCCAGACCATCAAACTGTGGGCATCCTAGCTGCTGGCGATCAGAAAACTCTTGAAAGATGCTCCCGTCCCATTCCCTGCTGATTCGTTGGGTCATGCCCACGACAAACCGCAGGCGCCCGGCCACTTTGTCGACACCCTAAGCAAGTTTGAGGTTTAGCCAACGACATTCGTGTACACAGGTAACCTTGCAAGTTTACCTGTCATTCCCGTATGATGAACGAGTCATGCCACGAAAGCCCCTGGAAAGCGCTGTCATCGAGTTTGCTCACGCCATTGGGTTATTGGTGCGTCGCGTGCGCGCGGCGGCGGCCTCGCAGGAACTCTCCTTAACCGAGGCTGCCGTCATGGCGCACCTTGCTAAAGACGGACCTGCAACCACTGCCGATCTGGCGCGCGCCGAAGGCATGAAACCGCAGTCGATGGGAACAACCGTCGCCGCGCTTGAGGAAATGGGCATGGTCGAGCGCAAGCCGCATCCGACCGACGGGCGCCAAGTAAATATCGAGCTCACCGCCAAAGGCATCGCCGTGCGAAACCGTGCCAAGGATCGAAAACGGACATGGCTGGCGCAGGCCATCGCCCAACTCGACAAGCAGGAGCAGGAAACACTGTTCGCGGCTGGCGAGATCATCAAACGCGTGGTTGAAAAATGACCAGCAAAGTAATGAGCGAAGTGACCGACAGTGTGGAATTGACGCAGCTCGTGAGCAAGCCCGCAACCAGTATCTCCCACGCCTGGCGAGCTCTGCGACACCGGAACTTCAAGCTCTTCTTTTTTGGTCAGAGTATCTCCGTCATCGGCACTTGGATGACGCGGCTGGCGACAGGCTGGCTAGTCTATCGACTTACCCATTCGGCGCTGCTGCTTGGCATGGTTAGCTTCGCGGGGCAAATTGTTTCGTTTGCGCTGGGACCCTTTGCGGGCGTCTGGGTTGAACGCCTCAATCGGCGCAAATTGCTGGTGGGGACACAAGCCGCTGCTGCCGTCCAGTCACTTGCCCTAGCCGCACTCGCACTGACGCATGTCATTACGCTCTGGGAGATCATCGCTCTCACCGCTTTGCAGGGTGTGATTAACGCCTTCGACATGCCTGGGCGCCAATCGTTCCTCGTACAGATGGTTGAGGGTGGCAACGATCTCAGTAATGCCATCGCCATCAACTCCTCAATGGCGAATGGTGCGCGGTTGATCGGTCCCGCCATCGCCGGCTTGGTAATCGGAGCCTTCGGCGAAGGCTGGTGCTTTCTGATTGATGGCGTCAGCTATTTTGCCGTGATCGCATCTTTGCTGCTCATGCGCATCAAGCCGTTGAACATCCGCCACAGCGCGACGAGCATGTTCGAACAAATGCGCGAGGGCTGGGATTACGTACGAACATTTCGCCCTATCCGCACGATCCTTATTCTCTTTGCGCTCCTCAGCCTGATGGGCTATTCCTATGCCGTGCTTCTGCCGATTTTCGCAGGCGGAGTCTTCCACGGCGGAGCCTACACCCTCGGTTGGCTGACGGCTGCCTCGGGAATCGGGGCGCTTGTGTCGGGTCTTTCCCTTGTGGTCCGCAAGTCGGTCGTGGGGCTTACGCGCATACTTCAGGTCGCAGCCGCTTTGCTCGGCGGCGCACTGATTCTGTTCGGCCTATCGCATACGTTGTGGCTCTCGTTGGTCCTGATGGTCTTCGTCGGCTTCGGGTTGATGCAGGGTGCCTCCGTCAGTAACACGATCGTCCAGTCGCTGGTGACCGAAGACAAACGTGCCCGCGTGATGGGCTATTACACGATGGCATTTTTCGGCGCGGCGCCGTTCGGCAGCCTGCTGGCTGGCGCACTGGCTCACCGTATAGGAGCGCCCCACACTGTCATTCTTACCGGCTCATTCTGCGTCGCTGGCTCGTTCTGGTTTACATTCGAGCTGCCGAAAGTCAGGGCGGCCATGCGACCGATCTACCAGAAGATGGGACTACTGCCTGCGAACGACATAGACCTGATTGCAGAAGTGCAGGAACCGGCAATATGACCTCTCGAATGAAGTCCAGCCGAAAGGAACAATTATGAACTGGTATGACTACATTGCATGTTTTTTCGCCGGAGCGTTTCTCGCCAATGTCGTGCCTCATTTCGTGCATGGCGTTTCTGGCGATCGCTTCCCGACGCCATTCGCTCATCCTCCCGGAAAGGGATTGTCATCGCCAACGGTGAACGTTGTTTGGGCGCTCTTGAATCTGGCCGTCGGTTACATCTTGTTTCGGGTCGGGAAAATTTCTTGCAGATATGACTTGGCACTCGTTATTTTTTTCGCAGGCGTCGTCGTCATGAGCACAATGTTGAGCGTGAATTTTGCGAAGAAACACGTGCAGTAAACCAATCGAAAGGAAGATCATGTCTCTCACGAAACTCGACAACATTGCCGCACTGATCGTCATTGACCTGCAAAAAGGAATTGTCGGCGTTCCGACCGTACATCCCGTCGGCGAGATCATCCGCCGAACCGCCCAACTGGGCCGAGCTTTTCGCGAGCGAGGTCTGCCAGTCGTTCTCGTTAACGTGACGGGGGCGGCGCCAGGCCGTACGGATGCTGGAAGGCCCAAGTTTTCGTTTCCCGACGATTGGACCGAACTCGTCCCGGAATTGGAGGCGCATCCCGACGATCAATTCGTCAGCAAGCAACGATGGGGTGCGTTCATTGGCACATCATTAGACGAGTATTTGCGACAGCGCGGCGTAACTCAGATCTTCCTGACGGGCGTGTCGACGAGCGCCGGGGTGGAGTCTACGGCGCGCAGCGCCTTCGATTACGGCTATAACGTTGCACTGGTCGTGGATGCCATGACGGACCGGGATGCCGACGCGCATCGTCACAGCGTCGAGAAGATTTTTCCTCGATTGGGCGAGACAGATACAACCGAGAACGTGCTGAAGTTGTTGCCGTCGGTGCCGGATCGGAAGCTCTGATTGTACGCACCAGGTTCCCTCATACTGTACATACGAACGAGTACACAAAGCAGGATTCATACGCTTGGGATGGAAGAGAAAGGTTTCTCTTGCAAGAGCAGTTCCGTCGCTTGCACTCGCCGATCGGAGTGAAACCATCGTTGCACAACATTCTCGCAAAGAAGGTTGGCCAGTGAGAGCAGGCTCATTCCCTGGTGGTGAACCATCCAGGATTTGACGAGTTCGTAGCGAACTCCGAGAACACGGCTGCGCGATCCGCTATAGTCTGCTGCCTCGTAGAAGCCGTACGGGCCGAACCAGCCCAGAGCATCCATTCGGCGAAGATTGGAAAGTGCGCCGTCGCGATCCACATTCAAAGCTAGAAATGTGGAGTACGGCGAGACTACCGCCGGGTCGGAGCCATTTTTTCTCAGCGCAAGCTTCGGCACGCCGAATGCTTCGTAGTGATAATCTCCCGCTTCATTGCGTTTCGAGCTGGCGGATTCAGAAATTCCCCAAGGAATATTCTTGTGATTTGCATAGGCCTGTTGGGTTCGAACTGCGGCCATATTGGCACTGTCGAGCAAGGTATTGGGATAACTGCGCATCCATATCGAAGGCATCAGATACTCGAACATCGTTCCTGTCCATGAGAGCAGGAGCGGGCGTCCGCGATCACTCGTAAAAGGCCGATCGAGCCGAAACCAGCACTCCTGCGGAACGTCTTCCTTTGCAATGGCGATGAACACTGCCGTTCGCGGCTCCGTAGCCAGCAAGTTGTAGTAATAAGGTTGCAGCTCTTCGGACTGAACGTCGAAGCCCACTGAGAGCATCATACGTTCCTTGTCGAGCAAGAACGTAAAGTCCGTGGCATTCGCCAAATTGCGGGCTCGTTCGCTCGTCTGCCGCAGTTGCTCGATCAGACGGACCACACTCTGCCGCGCATCCGCGAGCATGGGCTTGAGGCGCTCTTGTGCCAACCCATTTCCATTGCGAAGCTGCAGCGGGCTGGGATTGAAATATTCCTCGAGCTTTGCAATAAAGTCGGGAAGTTGTTGCAGCTGAACATTGCGAATCCTAGTGTCTATGTCGATGCCGATGTCATTGAGTCCGGCTGCGCTTGCGAGTTCGTTCTGCAGTGCGGCGAACTCGGGGAGTTTCCACGGCATATACACTCGAACCAGTTCCCGGATGGTCCGCACTCGCAATTGTGTTTGCTCGCGGAACCACGCAACATCGGGCGCGAGATTAGATTCTTGAGCAGAATTTCCTGCATACGGAACTTCTTCCGGGAGATTGAAGACGGCGGTCAGCCAATCCTCGTCCTGAAGTTCCTTCGCGTAGCGTGACAATGTCCGTTTCGGAAGCGCGCGCAAGTCAACCAGGGCTTGCAGATGGTCCAGCAGGCCCTCCGCCAGGGATTTTGAAATTAGCGGACGGCGCAAGAGATCCTGGCACCCTTGCTGCAGCGTCCAGAGAGAGGCTACGAGATTACCGCTGTCCACCGAAGAGACGAAAAATGGCGGCTTGGCTTCGAGTGTGCGGGTGGCGTACCAGTTCAACAGGTGACCGCGATACTTGCGAAGGCGGTTGATCGTATCCAGAGTTTTGTCGGTTAAATCCACGAACTCTGGAACCGTAAGATAGCCGAATTCATTCGCAACCTGCCTGGCATTCAGGAGAAGTCCTACGTTCGTCGGAGATATAGCGGTCGCCAGCTTTCGCGGCGTGTCTTCAACGTTGTCGGGCACCAGCCAGTTTTGCTCTTGGTTAGAAAACTCCGCGAAGTATCGCCAGATATATAGGGCGGATCTGCGAAGCATCCATACATCCCTGGGCTTAATCTGGGACATGGATTCGATCGGACGATCGTTCAGCCATAGGGCCAAGAGCTTGCTGCAAGCCCACAATGCAAGTATCGGAACCGCGGCGACCAATGATTGCGGGCGCTCGATCCAAATCAACAAACCCAGCCCGACTGCAAGAACGGGCATCCAATTGAGATATCGGTCGACCGGAGTGCCTCGCTCGCCGAGCTCAGCTTCCGCGGCCGTTTCCCACTCCAGCAGGTGTTCGCGGGTAAACACACGCCGAAATATCGTTCGCACGACGGCGTCGAGCGACAACAGAGTCTGGTGCGCCAGCAGGGTTAGGGTAAGCAGTACACTAAAATTTGACGCAAAGAGATTACTGACAGCTTCACGAGCGATTCGCAGATCACGGGCCACCAGCGCGCGAACGAGGCCGAAGCCGAGTTCGAACCACGCCGGAACAAATAAGATGCAAATCGTGGCGATGGTCCAAAGAATGGGCTGGCGCATCACGAGCCAGCCAAACAAAAGCAATGCGAAAGTGGCGGGTTCAACCAGGCTGCGGCGGAGGTTGTCGAAAATTTTCCAGCGCGAAACCAGCGAGATAGGATTCCGGACTTTTACGCCGGCTTCATCGGGCACGCGATCCGTCAGCCATTCCACAATCTGCCAATCACCGCGCAGCCAGCGGTGTTTGCGGCGGTTGTAGGCGCTGTAGTGCGAGGGATAATCCTCGATCACGATGATATCGGTGACCAGTCCGGCGCGGGCATATGCGCCTTCGATCAGGTCGTGGCTGAGCAGTGCATTCCGGGGAAAACGGCGGTTTAAGACGTGGAACACGGCATCGACTTCATAAATGCCTTTTCCTGTAAACGTACCTTCGCCATACAGATCCTGATAGACATCAGAAATCGCTCGCGTGTAGGGATCAAGACCGGTCTCGCCGGCAAAGATGGCCGCCAGGCGCGAGCGTGAACTGGACAACACGCTTACGCCCACGCGAGGTTGTAAAATGCCATATCCCGCAACCACGACATTATTTTCGGGGTCGATGATCGCCTGGTTCAGAGGATGCGCCATCGCTCCCACCATGCGGTGCGCCGATCCCCGCGGTAGTTCCGTGTCCGTGTCGAGCGTGATCACGAAACGGATATTGGGGAGAATCGAAAGATCTCCGAGCTTCACCGGAAAACTGTCGTATTGATTACGCAATAATTGATTCAGATCGAGCAGCTTCCCGCGTTTACGCTCCCATCCCATCCATCCTTTTTCGCGTGGGTTGTAGACGCGATGGCGATGGAGAAAGAAAAACGAGCCCATACGTTTTCCGGAGTATCTTTCATTGAGCTCGGCGATAAGTTTCGAGCACAATGCCACTAGCGAACTTTCTTCCGGATCGGGCTCGTGAGAGTCGGGCAGATCGGAGACGATCGCAAAGTGAATGTTACGGTCGTGATTGCCATGGAAACGAACCTCCAGATTCTCCACCAGCGCGTGTACCTGCTTTTCGCTGAGCAGCAGCGTAGGGATCGCAACCAGAGTGGCGCAATCGTCCGGGATGCCCGCGGAGAAGTCCATTTTGGGCAGAGTGTCGACAGGCAGCAGATTCGTAGTTAAATAGTTCATTAACTGAACCGCTGCCTGGGAGCTGGGCAACAACAAGATCAACATCGAAAACAGCACAAGATCGAGTGAAGTCGTAGCCGGAGTCAGGAGCCAAACGGCGCCGCTGACGATGGCAAGAGTCAGGACCGAGATTCCGAAAAGAAGGAATTCATCGGGATGCTTTCGCAACAGTGTTCGGAGGCGTTCGCCAAAGCTGGGATGAAAACCGACTCTCTGGCAGAGCAGCGGCGTCCCTTCTGCTACAAGGTAGTAGCCAATGTGAGATTCTCGGGACCCAATGCGCGGATCGTCATAACGTCTCTTGCGAGCCTGCCGCGCCAGCGCCAGCGCTTCCTTGGCTACCTCCAGTTCGCTTCGATCACTACGTTGCGCGATTCTCGCCGTACTCTCGCGATAGACATTCCGGCTTTCGATATCCATTGCGGCGTAGGCGCCGGCTGGATCCTCGCGGAGAATCTTGTCGAACGGGATGAGACTTTCCAGTTCATCCTTCCACGAGGTTTGCGTTATATGTCTGAAGATGCGAATGCTCGTGGTGATGCGCTTTGCGGACTCGCCGGTCTTACCGTTAACGAGGCGGTCGCCTTCGGCCGCGATTTGCTCCAGCAAAACCAGCTTGAGTGCCGGGACCAAAGCGCCAATTTCGTGAAATTCGAGAGGAGTGATCTCTTCAAAAGCGATACAGAAAGCGGTGAACTCCGTCTTGCAAGAATGAGAATCGATCCCAGGCAGAAACGCCTGCGCAATGGCCAGCACGCGCGGCAGGATTTCATTCTTGCCAGAGACATTCTTATGGGAGACAAGGGGAAGGCGGGTCAGCGGTGCGAGTTCATTCGCCACCATGCTGGCTGCCGAGGAAAGCTCCTGCGCATTGTCACGGAGCCAGAGTAAATCCTCTGAGTCGGGGGCCTTTGCGAACGCGGCATTCACGCGTTCGAATACAGCTTTGAACTGCGTTGTAAGATCTTCGCACCGTTGCGAGAATGCCTCTGACGATGGCGCTCCACGCAGCCATTCGAGACTCGCGGCAAGCTCCCGCGCCGCGCTCTGCGTGGTTTCAGCCGTCTCATTGTCATGACTATTGCCGATGCGAGAATCCTGCCGTTCATCCTCGCCTTCTGCAATATGGCTGTCGGTCTGAGTCTTCGGAACCATAGGTCGTCAATCCATTCTTGGTCGACTAATTCTTGTTTGGCCAAGCCATACTTTACCGGTAACTGGCTGCCTGGAGCTCGAACATTTCTGCGTAACGGCCGCCGAGCTGGGTCAAGGCATCGTGGTCTCCCTCTTCGGCAATGCTTCCATTTACTAGCACCACGATTCGATCGGCCATGCGCACCGTCGAGAATCGGTGCGAAATGAATAAGGCCATCTTCCCGGCGGTCAACTCGGCGAAGCGCTGAAAGACTTCATACTCGCTGCGCGCGTCGAGTGCAGACGTCGGCTCATCGAGAATCAGGACTTGTGCGTCGCGCAGATAGGCTCGGGCCAGGGCAACTTTCTGCCATTCGCCGCCGGAGAGATCGACGCCACCATCAAAGCGCCTGCCCAGCATCTGTTCATATCCGGAGGAAAGTTTTCCCACGACCTCGTCCGCCATGCTCTTTTGAGCAGACTCACGCAGCGACTCCAGATCATCGATCTGCTCAATCCGACCGACCGCAATGTTTTCTCGTGCCGTCATCTCGTAGCGCATAAAGTCCTGGAAGATGACGCCAATTTCGCGATAAAGGTCTTCCAGGCTATATTCGCGCAGATCCACGCCATCTAACAAGACCTGGCCTGCAACCGGATCGTAGAGGCGAGTCAGCAGCTTGACGATCGTGGTCTTCCCTTCCCCGTTTTCGCCGATCAGCGCCACTCGTTCTCCGGGACGCAAATGAAAATTCAAATTGTTGATGACCAGGCGCGAGCTACCCGGATACCGGAAAGAGACGTTGCGAAATTCAAATCCGCCCTGGATTGGCCGCGGCGCCGGCAAAGCGTTGGGCTTCGATTCGATGGTGGGACGCATCTCGAAAAATGCGACCAGGTCGGTTAGAAACAAGGCCTGATCGGCGATGGTCGAGAGAGTTGAAAAGGTTTGTTGCAGGTTCGAACTCGCATCTCGAATGGCGTTCGACAGGAATGTCAGAGTGCCGAAACTGAACACGCCTGCGACTGTCTTCCAAACCGCGAAAACGTAAGCCGTATAGTAGCCAGCGGTGCCGATCACAGAGAGGAAGCCGCCCGCGATCACTTTTCGCCGCGCCAGGGCAATATCTTCGTCATAGACCTGGTTGGAAAGGCCCTTAAACCTGGCGGTCAGGAAATCTTTTAGACCAAACAGCTTTAATTCCTTAGCTGCCTCCTTGCTGCCCCCCAGAATGCGCAGGTAGTCGAGTTGGCGACGGATGGGAGTCTGACGAAAATTCTTGGCATATCCCAGGAATGCAAAGTGCGTCTCTCCCGCAAAAGCGGGAATCACGCCCACAATCAGCAGGAGTAAGAGCCAGGGCGAAAACAACATGATCGAGATCGATAGTGTAATTGTCGTAATCACCTGCTGGATGAGCCGGCCAATCGCCTGAATCATGTACAGTCGGTCGGTGGCCTGAACGCGGGCTCGCTCGAGCCGGTCATAGAACACGGGATCTTCGTATGCCAACAGATCCAGCCCGGCGGCGTGCTCCATGACGCGAACACTCACGTAGTTGGTGTACTTGCCCGCAAGCAGAGCATCGAGGTAGTCGATCGCGCGGCTGAGTGCGCCGGTAGTGACGGCGATGGCAAACTCGGCGGCAACCAGCCACCACAGCCTCGCACCCGCAGTCTGATGAGTCGTGAGGATACGGTAGATATTGTCGATAATGAGTTTTGAAACCCAGAACAGGGCAAGCGGAAGCAGCGAGGCAAGAACTCGCGAGATCAGCTCAAAAACGACGACCGAGCGCCCGGACTCCCACACAAAACGCAAGACAGCCGGCACATTGCGAAGAGCTGCGAGGCGCTCCCGCCATCCGCCACGGAATTCGGATCCTTCGCTCATGAATGAATCGCCCAGGGAGTCGAATCAGCTCCAGGCGAACAACTCCAGCGTATCAAACGTCGGTTTGATGAAAGAAACTGTTTTTTGGTTGGGTGAGGATGAGGAAGATACGGCAGGACAAAACTCTCGCAATGCGCAGCTAATACTTATGGAATCCGGCTCGTTCCATTCCACGTTGCGCTTCCGCGGTCTTCATGAATGTTTCCCATACAAAACCGGTGCGCAGATTTTCCGCCATCAACAAGATGATTCCAGTATCAATTCCGATCACATCGGTGTCATACCAGTTCTTCAGAGGATTGAACGCGTTCACGAAGCCGTACTTGGTCCAGGCCGATGGATAGCGAGTTTGGATGGTCCTCAAGACTTGCATTGTGGCCGCGGGCAGAAACGGTAATGAGCCACCCGCCGCGCTCGGAACCACGGTGCCATCAATCGGGCCCGTAGCAGGAGGCCCACCCCAAGCGACATAGCCGTGCTCGGAGTCGGAAGCGGTAATGCCCCACAGATCGTCGCTGTAGTCCGGGAACTGCTTGCCCAACTCGATACAAAAACGACGATGGACTTCGGTAGCAATCACGGAGTTCTGAAAATAGTCTGCGTATTTATCGCGCTTGCCGCGAAAATCAAACCACGCCTGCGAGAACTGATGCACAAACAGCGGTGCAAAAGACCCGATATATCGCATGCCGTCATACTCAAAGGTCAAACGCTTCCAGGCGTTCCAGGTTTCTTGCTTCAGCGGGTGGGCCGTCGATCCCATGCCCAGCAGGTACATCATCATCAGTTCGCTGTAGTAATCCCATCGCGACGACAGAAATCCAATTTCCGGAGTCCACCCATGGGTTAGCAGCGAAGTGTCCTCTGAGAGCCAGGTCCAATCCACGCGGTTAAAGATCAGATCCGCAAGTTCTGCGATACCCGCATGACGGAAATGCTCGCGGCAGGATAGTATCCCGCAGAGTAGAATCGTCGTATCCACCGAAGATACCTCAGAGTCGAACATGCGCTCCCCGGTCTCGGGGTCAGCGAAGTGGTAAAAGAAACCGCGGTGGTTGGGTAGCTTCTTCCAAAGAAAGCGGAGTGTGGCGAAGACCCGCTCCAGGGCAGAATCGGTCGCGATGAAGCCCCGCTGATTTCCAATGCAGAGAGCCGTAAGACCGAAGCCCGTTGCGGCAATGCTGGCCGCAACGTGTTGATTGTTGTTGTTGTGCACGTTACAGCGGTCCTTGACCATCCCGGTATTTGGGCTGCCTTGCTCCCAGAAAAATAAAAAACTCGCCTTCTCGATTTCATTCAGAAACTGATCCTCTTCCGCGGATAGAACCGCTGTTCCGGGAGCGCCACTAATCGAAGGTGAGGGCTGCGCCACGGTCGATGAAGCCGCAAGAAGCTTTGCAAAAGGCAGGCAGAGACTCGTTCCCAGAAACTGACGCAAGATCTGCCGGCGCGGGAGCAGATTCGGTTTAGTATCGGTCATGCGTTAGCGTTTCCCTCGATCATCGCGGATAGAAGACGGCGGTTTTAAACAACTTGATACCCTAGTTGCCGAAACAGAAAAGGACAATTTATTTTAATTTATGTTTACTATTTTCTATGTTTTATGGCACAGCTTAGGGATGCAACTAAACTGTCAGCCGTTGCCGCTGCTGGCGTAAACGTTCGGGGCTCACACATCATCTTATCGTAATCGTCATCTTATAGTTTATAGTCGCCATTGTTGATGTTTCGCATGACGCGTGCACACAAGATCGAGACTTGGATCGCTTTGCTGGTCGCGAGCGTAATCGCTGGCGGCATCCTGCTGGCGGTTCGCTGGCAGAGACGACAGCCGATTTCGATTCAGGGAGCCGTTCTTGTCGAGGATTCGGACCCTAGAAAACAGCAGCCCATCGCCGGGGTCGAAATCTCCGCTGGCGATCTTGCCGCACTCGACGCCAAGTCTGATTCCTCTGGATCATTCGTTCTTAAGCTGCGCAAACCGATTCGGAAAGGGCACCCCATTGTTCTTTCCTTTTCCCATCCTCAATATCGCTCGCTTGCCGTGCACGATTTTGTGAGCAACAGGCTCTACATTGTTCATCTCGTTCCACTGTCCAGCACTCCTGCTCGCGCGAATCAGCCAGACGTTAAGGTGGCGAACGTGCGAGTGAGATATACGGCCAATGCCATGACCGAGCAAAATGTGGGGAGCGCGGTCAAAACTTTCGAGATTGAGAACAAAGGCAATGCACCCTGCAAGGGTCAGCATACTTGCTCGCCCGATGGTAAATGGAAAGCCGCTCTAGGTTCGGCTACTTTGGATGCCGGCGCAGGCAATGCATTTCGCGACGCTCGTGCCACATGCATCGCGGGCCCATGTCCTTTCACGAAAATTGAGGCTGACCACTTCTCGGAGGGCGGACGGATCTTCACCGTCTCGGCCCGTAACTGGTCCGACACCGCTACTTTTCTATTAGAGGCCGAGGTCTTCCGGTCGGTGATGAGTCAAAGCGAACACTGGTCGTATCCCGTTATCTTCGGCGAAGGACTCTCTTTCACTCTGCCCCCCAATGCACAGAGTGTAAGCATCGAGGCAGACCTTGACGGACAGACCATCATTTTTCCTTTAGGACCATCGCTGTTCTTGAGTTGGGCCACCTGCGACGCGGAAGTCAATCCCGACAAAGGCCGGGTGTACCGCTGCACTCCTAAACCCGGATATCGATTTCAGTAGCGTTGCGAGGAAACCCATTCGCAAATACGGTTTGCGCGCCCTGCTTGTCCAGCCTAATGTTCGATCTTCCTAATCCTAGCCTAGTAACAAATCCGAGCGGAAACCGGGCTCGCAGGATGGCCGGTGCGGAGTCTACCCCTAGTATTCAAAATGGTGGATCAAGAAGGAGGTCAACTGAGTCGGCTGCATGGTTGTTCGATCTGCGACGACGACATTGCTTGGCGAGGGGCTCAAGCTGAAAATAATGCCATGCTATGCGATATCCGGAATCGTGTACTAACGGCAACACGCTGCCCGTCCATCCGATAAGCGTGCCGCCTCGGCTGCGCCGTCCGACCGCGCGTGCGTTCTCGAGGACGAGTCTGTTGGACTGAGAGACCAGACTGACATGCTTCTTAAAGCGGCAGCTCTTGCACAGTTGGAAAGTGATGCTGCTCGCGTCCGACCTTCCCGTCATATTTGGTTGTCATCTTGAACAGCTCCAATCGACCATCCGCAGCGAGTGAACGGCATTGCTCGCGGAGCGCATCCATTTCCGCTGCTTCGAGCGGTTTGAAATTCACCGCGACATGGAGGTTCTGGTCGAGAACCTGCATGCTGTCGACGCCGCTGATCGTAGTCGCCACGGGCAAACTCATCGCGTAGCGGAGACCTTGTTCGGGAGTAACGGCGCCCTGGCGAACCAATTCACCGCTTCCCCCTAAGCTCTTCATGCCGAGCGCCGCAATACCTCGCCGGTTCGCTTCGGGCAATACCTGGGTTTCGAAACTGCGGAAGGTTGCGTCGCAACAATTAAGCGGCATCTGCACGGTATCGAAGGGAAAATCATGAGACAACATCTTCAGGTGGATCTCAGGATCTTTGTGCCCGGTAAAACCAATGAAGCGGACCTTGCCCTGCTGCTTTGCCTCGAGCAGCGCTTCAGCGGCTCCGCCGGGAGCAAAGATGAGGTCAGGGTCATTATCGTAGACCACTTCATGAATCTGCCAGAGATCCAGATGGTCGGTTTGCAAACGGCGAAGCGATTCCTCCAACATTCGCATCGCGAGCTTTTTGTCGCGGCCGTGGGTGCAGACCTTGGTCATGACAAAAGCTTGGGCGCGTTTTCCTCTGAGCGCTTTTCCTAGCCGCTCTTCGCTCAGGCCATCATGGTATTCCCACGCGTTGTCGAAAAAAGTGACGCCATGATCCAGCGCTTTGGCCACAATTTCATGGGCTGCCTGATCGGTTTCCGCCGAACCGAGGTGGTAGCCGCCGAGTCCCATGGCGGAGACCTGAGCTCCAGTGCGTCCCAACGGCTTCTTGGGGACTTCTCCCGACGGAACCTGCGATTGATCTTTTTGTGACTGCGCCATGCTGCCTCCGGAGATGATGGGCATCGCACCTAGGAGAGCCGTCCCCTGCATGAATCTACGGCGGCTCAATTCATACTTCGCAGACATTCCTACTCTCCTGGTGATGCCCCGGGTTATGCGCCTTGATTCACTTCTAGAATTGTTTTTCCGGAAATGGGTGGCCCGTATTCTGCTGCTCTCCCAGCATGTCTTTCACTTCGGACTGTTGCGTATCCAGCGGAAAACCGTGGGCGAGCCGGGCTTCGGGATTATCAAACTTCAGCGATAACTTATAAAGTTCGTACCTGCCATCGGCTGCGTCAGGCTTGCAGCGCTCACGTAGCGCGCTCATTTCCGACTCCCCAAAAGGCTCGAAGTTCTGAGCGATCTGCAGATTCTGGTGAAGAACTTCCAAGCGGTCGATACCGGTGATCGTAGTAGTTACAGGCAGGCTCATGGCGTAACGCAAGGCTTCTTCAGCGGTGATCACTCCATTCTTGATGGCGTCACCGTGGCCATTTAACGGTTTCATCCCGAGGACAGCGATGCCGCGCCTACTGAGTTCCGGAAGCACCTGCTGCTCGAAGCTGCGGAAAGTGGCGTCGAAAGCATTCAGCGGCATTTGTACGGCGTCAAACGGAAAGCCAGTCTGCAACATTGCAAGATGAACCTTGGGATTTTGGTGGCCGGTAAATCCTACGAAGCGAACCTTGCCATCTTTCTTTGCTTTTTCCAGCGCTTCCGCCGCACCATTGGGGCGAATAAAAAGTTCGGGATCGTTTTCAAAGGCCATTCCGTGAACCTGCCAGAGATCGAGGTGGTCGGTTTGCAAGCGGCGCAATGATTCTTCCAACATCGATAGCGCGAGGCTGGCATCGCGCCCATGAGGACAGGTTTTTGTCATCAAGAAAACCTTGTCACGGCGGCCTCTGAGGCCTGCTCCCATCCAGACTTCCGTTTTTCCCCTGCGATATTCCCAGCAGTTGTCGTAGAAAGTGATTCCACCGTCAACGGCCTGATGAACGATCTCGACAGCAGTTTTTTCATCGGGCGCATCGCCGAGATGATGGCCTCCGAAACCGAGAATTGAGATCTTATCGCCAGAACGTCCGAAATCTCGGAGAGGGATGGTTCCATTAGAAATTTGCGGCATTGGCTCCCCGTCGTCGAAGTGGTCTCCAAATCCAAAGAGAATTTGGGGTTGCTCGAATGCTTTTCGATGCCAGCGAACGATTGACAGTTGCCGAGAGCACACTCGCATTCCCGGTTGACTCGAGTGAGCTGCCGATAGAAACACTCTTGTTGGAATTTAACTTCCTGATCGTCAGCCAACCTGAAGCTATGCAGAGGGAGTTGCAGTCACAGGACGAGCCTGGAGCGTCTCGATTTTCATGGGTGCAGATACGCCAGATTGTCGAAGCGGACGCCCTCTCCATTCTTCAGACCGAAAATGACGGCAGAAGAGGGGTCGCGCCAGCCCGTGCGAATGCGCCGAAGCTCACCAGGTTTGAGAGCGAAGGACCGTTCCCGAATATTGGGAGAATGTATAGTGAGCACGGCGTCGGAAGAACCGCCGTTGTAAACGTCCACTCCCACAAACACGCGAGGCTCGTAGAAGTCGAACTCTGCGGATTCCACCTCGGGGTCGGTAAGGGCAAGATTGAAAGTTCCAAATTTTCCCTGCGGCACGTTGATCCGCCATTGATCGGCGACCCAACTGATCACCCCCGAGGGGTATTGTCCTTTCAGCACGCTTCCTGCCGCCAAATGCGGGTCGTCGAAGGTCACATACTGCGGCGGCGCTTGGCCATCTCCATCTTTGCCCTGGATATCGACGTCATTCGCCTGGTCATGGCGAATGCGAAGCACGTGGGCCGATTCATCGAATATGTAGCCCGGTTCGTCTAGATCCTGGCGCCGACTCAAAGGACTTCCGCCCGCGGTTACAAATTCAGGAGCAAAGTCCAGGCGAAGCACATCTATGGACTGGGGATCGAACGTTGAATAGGTGACTGAACCTTTGTGGTAGCTGATTTTCCTCACGACAGAACTTGAGCCTAGGAGGTGCGACTCGTCCGCCGGCGCCCATTCTGGTACCGCCCAAAAAGCGTCCATCAGCCTTCGCGGGCCGTCGGCAAATTCGTCGGTGAACCACCACTGCAGCCCAAACGGAGTATGAGCTCCGCCGGAAAGTCCCTGGAAATACGTGACCCAGTTGTAGGAGCGAAACGCCGCTTCCCGATAGGACGCATCGCCGGTCTTCGCAAAGTACAGCGCTTCTACCGCGGCAAGCCTGGAGGTGTGGCTGTCACAACACTGATTGGGTTCGTTGCAGCAGAACTCGACACCGTCTCCCTGTTCTGTAGTTACAGTGGCTCCGTGCACAATATATTTCGGCCACTTTGGCGTGGTCTTCACCCACTCGATTAACTGCATTGCATGTTCGCGCCATTGCGGATCTTTCTCTGGATGAAGCAGAACATAGCGGGCAAACTCCAGCGGGATTACCTGGTTCATGTTGGTCATGCTGGGAACCACATCCTCGAAATAGCCGACCCAGACGTTATTGGTGAGCGGGTATTTCTGAAACCACTCCCACGAGCCCGCGCGTACTCGCGCGTAACCCGCAACGTTGCCTTGCTTGAGGCGAATGAGTTCGTCGAACAACATCATGGGCTCAATCACGTTGGCAGAATATGGCCCCATGGGTCCGCCATCTGCTCGTCCGTCCCGCGCGTAACACCGTACGGGCCAGGGAGAGTTTTTCTCGTCGCCAACCTTGTAATTCTTTACCAGAGCATCCGCGCAGCGGATGGCCGCTCGTAAATATTTCGTATTGCCGGTCATTTCATAGAGCCGGAGATATGCGTAACCGTCTTCACCAACCACGGGGGGCTCAATGTAATCTTCGCCATGAACGCTCCATCCGGAGTAGCGCCTGGCCCCGGGGTTCGCCGAGGCATACGGAACTTGCGACCAAGCGTACCCCTCTGGCGTAAGTCCGTTTTCCAGTTCGTAGTCCACGAAATCCTGGAGAAATACGAGCGTGTGAGGATCGCCAGTGTAAGGATAAAGTCGCTCAATGAACCCTTGCAGCATGGCGCGCAGATAGCCGGTCGAGTTTACGTAATGCAGATCAGGAAACATTTCAAAAGTGTTGCGGTCGAAATCGAAGCAGCAGTAGTAATAAGGCAGACGCTGCCGATTGTACTGGTCCCATAGAATCTGCCATTGCGTGAGAAAATGCGAAGAATAGGAATACCCGATGTTGTCCGGCATGGGCCACGGCAGAAGTTTCCCTTGCGCATCGAGCTGGACAGGCCGGCCCGCGATTTCAGGCTGATCGACGGCTGAAACGACGGGAAACGGCTTTCGCGGTTGAGCCGCCAGCATCGTGATCGCGCACAGCATCAGCAACACTATCTTCTCGCCGGGCTTAGTAGCTTGTCTCATATTTCATGGTCAGAACTGCGGCGATCAGAACAATTGCCGTCCCTACGATTGCCAGAATATTCAGTCGCTCGCCCAGCCGTACAGCCGCCAGAAACACGCCGAAAACGGGACCAGATAAAGCGATGCCGACGCCGTCGTGACGTCCAGGTGCTGCGCCGCCTTGAAAAATAGCAGCATCGAAGCTCCGTACATGATAGAGCGAGGAACGCGAATGCGCCCAACTCTGCCAATCAACCAGCCGAAAGGGGCGAAAAGAAGATGGTTCGACCCAAATCGGCAGCTTCAAGCTGGCCAAGGACGCGGTGATGTAGCTAAAGATCAAGATTTCAATCTCAGTGAAATGCTGCATGAGGCCCTTGCAATCGACATTATGAAAAGAAGAGCCCAGACCTCCGCACAGGATGAGGAGATTGCCTACCAGAAATTTCCGATCGCAGCGTCGGGAGATATTCGTCTAAAGTAGACGGACATGAAATGCGCGATCTGTACAGTCTTTCTGCTGCTGACTGTTGGCGAGATTCTTGGTCAGAGCGTCACCACACCTGCCATGTTTGACATCAACACCGCCGGGCGTTTCGCCAGTCTTGCACTGGCTTGTGTTCATAAAGAATATCCGAACAAGATCAGCCACAGCCTGAACGGCGACGCGGACGTGGCACCACCGCGAAAACTGACGCCCGCATTCTATGGCTGCTACGACTGGCATTCTTCGGTACATGGACATTGGCTGCTGGTACGGCTGCTCAGGACTTTCCCTAACGCAGGCTTCGCGCCGTCGGCGCGCGACGCTCTGCGGCAAAGTCTGACCGCAGACAACATTGCACAAGAGGCTGCGTACCTTCAAGCGGAGGGGCGCGCCAGCTTCGAGCGTCCCTATGGACTAGCGTGGCTTCTCCAACTGGTTGCGGAACTGCGCGAGTGGGACGATCCCGAAGCGCGTGTGCTGGCGGCGAACCTGCGCCCGCTGGAGCAGGCGGCGATGGGGCGACTGAATGACTGGCTACCCAAGCTCTCTTATCCGGTAAGAATCGGAGAGCATGCGCAGACCGCCTTCGCTCTCGGGCTGATGCTCGATTATGCGCGCACAACCGGGGAAGCGAAGTTTGCCGACCTGCTGATGTCGAAGGCACGGCAATTCTTCCTCCGCGACAAAGATTGCCCACTGGCCTATGAGCCTTCCGGCGAGGACTTCCTTTCTCCATGTCTCGGCGAAGCAGACGCGATGCGGCGTGTGCTACCAAGCGCCGATTTCGCTCGCTGGCTCCGAGAGTTTCTGCCGCAGATTTCCGAGGCAAGAAATGATATTTGGTTAGAGCCGGTCGTGTCGCCCGATCCGAGTGACCCAAAGTTGGCACATTTGGACGGACTCAATCTAAGTCGAGCGTGGATGCTGGAAGGTATCGCTTCCGGCCTGCCGAACGATGATCGGCGCCTGCCAATGATCAGGGTGGCTGCCGAGAAGCATAGCAATGCCGGGCTTGCGGCAGTGACTGGCGAGCACTACGAAGGTGGTCATTGGCTGGGGAGCTTTGCCGTTTATCTTGTGACCAGGCGAGGCATTTCCCGCAAGTGAGTGTGAGACACGGTGCCGACCGCGAGCCACGGCTTTTTCGAGCAACGAACGTTTTTGACGTTTGTTATCTCGGTCGTAGCTACGAAGCTGGAGAGCGCACTCCGTCCTGGTGCACGTAGCGGATCACCTCTACCTCGGACATTGCGATTAGTCCTTCATCTACCATTTCATCCAAAGCCGGAAGCAGTTTCTTGATGTTTTCTTCGGTATCTATCACAGACACCATAATTGGCCTGTCTGAGGACCGTAGCAGATGCGCTTTATGAATGCGCGAGCTTGCACCATAGCCCTCGATCCCGCGAAATACCGAGGCGCCGGCAATATCCAGTTCGCGGCACTTGGTTACGATGGCCTCGTATAGCGGCTTGCCCTCCCACTTGTCATCTTCGCCAAAATGGATGCGCAACAACTTGGCTTTTCCTTCGAGCTTCATTTCCGCGCCTCCTGCCGTCTCTCGGCTCTCTCATAGTTGTGCGCGTACTTAATGATGTCCACGTCGGAGAGCACCACTAAACCCTGTTGCACCATTTGATCGAGAATGGGCATGAAGGCCTTCAGCTTTTCCTCCGTATCAACGATCGACAACAGGATGGGACGATCGTGAGAGAGACTCAGCGCCAGGTCTTTATGAATTCTCCGATTCGCGCCATAGCCGAGAATCCCGCGATAAACGGTAACCCCGGCAATATCGTTCGATCGCAGGCCGTTGACGATCGCTTCAAACAACGGCTTGCCATTCCACCTGTCATTTTCGCCGATGTAGATCCGCATCATCTTGGCTTTGCCCTCACGTTTTAAGGCAGGCCTTTCCGGCTCAGTCTGGCTTTGTTTCCTCTCAGCAGGTTTGACGATGGTGGTGTCGTGCATCTCGATCAATCCGTGGCCTGCCATCGCCTGGAGTTTGGGAAGCAGCTCGTCCACCTTCTCCGCGGCTTCGATGAACTCGATCTTGACAGGCAGGTGGACGGCGAGGTCGACGAGACTCGTCGTGTGAAGATGATGATCTGCTCCAAATCCAGCGATTCCACGCGTCACGGTCGCGCCCGCTACACCGCGGAAGAAGAGAAAATCAAGAATCGCGGCATAGGCCGAGCTCCCGTGGTACTGCTGATCCTCAGCCACGAAAATCCCGACCTTCTTGCCAGGTCCCGCTTTGAGCATGTTGCCTCCTGAAATTTAGAGTCCCATCATGACCTGCCAGAAATTACGGTGTGCCATTCTCACGAGATTGCTCTCCCAGCGATCATGCCTCCCCAAACCGCGACGAATCCGAAAACCAGGCTTGTCGCCACATAGAGAAGCCCCAATCCTATCTGGCCTTCCTGGATCGCACGCAGCGTCTCATATTCGAAGCTGGAGAACGTCGTATAGCCTCCGATGAAGCCGATCGGGATCAGGTATCGCCAGGTGGGACTCCACTGAGTTCTCACGGTCAGCAAAGCAAGCACGAGGCCAATCAGGAACGAACCCGTAATGTTGACGACGAGCGTTCCGTAGGGAAAGCGCGTTCCCATTTTGCTACCGATATAACTGCCCAGCCAAAAACGCAGAATCGACCCGAGACATCCTCCAATGCCAACCATTAAGTATTTGAGCAAGTCTTATCATCCTTTTCTGATTGAACGAATTCTTCTGGCGCCGAAGGCGTCGTCTTGTGAATTTCTCTTGTGACGTAGCGATCAAACTCCGTTGTCAGGCCCAACAGCGCCGCCGCGATTCGATTAAGGTCCGCCATAGCAGCCGTAGAAATTTCGCCGTAGCCGCGCATGTATCTCGGCTGCAATTCTTCAACCGCGATGGTAATAAATGTCAGTGCAGTGTGCAGACATCGGCTAACTGGGATTGAAGGCTCGGGGCGCTCAATGCCCTGACCGTCCAGAATACGGGCCAATTCGACCCGTATGCGGGCAATGTAGTCTTCGACCACCCGCTGTTGAGCTGGGTTGACGTCCAACAGGTACTCAGGGAAAGCCTGTTTCGATTGGGCAACGGAGAGCGCACCTTCCATGTCAGCCAGAAGCTTGTCGATGTGGCGGCATGTAACCGACAAGCGGCGAGCGTGGTTCGAGTTGAGAGGCTCCTCTGACATCAAGCTCCAGCCGGCATTGAGCGGTTTCGAAGCGCGGGCGACCAATTCATCCGAAAGTCGACATAGAGCGGGCTGACCTTTATGTAGTCATCCGAACGATATTTCGGATTCTTCGCCGCCTCCACCATGGCCACGATTGCTCCTGGGTTTCCGCCGCTGAACTGCAGAATTTTACCGAGGAACTCGTTCATATTCGAGGCCGTAAGATTTGCGCGCGCGACCATCTCACGAGCAAAACGCTCGGCCGCCGGACGCTCAAAGTTTCGAATTTCGTACTTCTGTGAACGGTCTGAGTAAAGGGACTGCAGAAACCCGGTGTCTTCCATGTGGCTCGACCGCGCTACGGCGCTCACCGGCGTTGATCCCCATCCCATTATTTCGCGAATCTCTGCGGCAAAGGAGCGCGAAGGGCGCCCGAGGTGGTCCAGAACAATCGTGTACTGGTCCTCGTTTAAGGCGTCCATAACAATTCCTTTCAGCGAGACCGCAGACTTCGTCTTGATCGCCTCCTCATTCCGAAAAGCGGCCCGCGCGCGCGGGCTGCGAAGGCGCAGCAAGCCATTGGCTAAACTGCGAAACACCACGTGTGCGGTGGCGGAATCTTCGCAGTACAGCACTGAGGGCAGTTCCGGCAGCAAGCTACGCAACAGCAGAGTCTTGCCGACACCGGGGGGCCCATGAATAAGAAAGGGGCGCCGCTTAGCGAGGCGCTGCCTAATGGCCCGTCTTTCGTCATCACGGTCAAGTATAAATTCCGGCATCCTGTGATCCCTCGCCCAGGCATCGCGTTGACAGACGGCTATACATCACTCCACTCGCGCTAGTGAACGACCATCACTAGACAGTGCGCGTATCTCAAAGCTCGTTCGGACACCGAACCCAACATCATCCGTGAGATCATGGATCGCCCGCGACGCCCCAAAATAATCAGGTCAATACCGTCCACTTCTGCCCGATGGATGATTTGTTCCGCCGGATGTCCCACCGCCATGTCGGTCTTCACCTGAAGGTCGCGCCCGCCGGTCCTTTCCATGAGCTTCTTGAATCCGTCTGCAAAGTGTTCCTTCGCGTCGTCCAGTACGGCTTCCAATTCGACCGAAATCGACGGTTCCGGGGCCTCGCAACCACAAAGATCAGTACCGTCGCATCCAGACACTCTGCCAATGAGAAGGCCACATCCACTGCTTTTTCCGATTGTGGAGACCCGTCATAGCCGACCAGCAGCTTCCGAAAATACGCGTTCTGTCGTTTTCCCGTCATGCTCCCTCTCAGTTTGCGCTTTCGCTTACAGGTTGAGGTAAGGCTGACTTTTCCTTTGCCTTGGTGGCCAGCAGGTGCCTCGGCATGAACCAAGCATTGGCAATCATGGTGGGTATCACAGCGCTCCCGATCACTGTGGCGACCAGGTAGGAATACTGCGCCTGAGTAATAACGCCATGATTCAGCCCGAACAGTGCAGAAATGGTTCCAAACGTCAGGCCGGTAGACATCATCAGCGTGAAGTACAGTCCTTCTTCCTTCCTATAGTCAAATGCCTTCACCGTGGGGTACAGCGGAATCACTTTTGACAGCATTTTGGCGAAGAATAACGCGGTAAACACGAGCGGCGCCCCGATTAACGCAGGCACGGATACAAACGATCCCGCCCGAATGAAGTAAAACGGCGTAAGCAACCCAAACGTCAGGGTGCGCAGACGCCTTATCAGACTGTGGTCTTTTCCCACGGTTCCCGCCAGTACCATGCCGATGATGTAGGCGGGCAAAACTGCTTCGCTACCAGACCAGACCGCCAATCCTCCCATCGCGAACAGCAGGAAGAGCAGGTACTTGGCTTCCAGTTCAGAAACTCGTCCTCCATATTTCTTGAAGAAGCGTGGCGTCAGAAAAGGAAGGATCGTGAAGACAACCGCACTGACGACTACGAAAATGAGCGTCTTGATGGTAAAGGGCGAAAAGATCATTCCGAGGGCAATCACGGTTCCCAGATCGTTGACAAAGCAGGCTGCCAGCACAGCTTTGCCGAAATCCGTAACGTTAAAGCCCAGTTCCAACATCACGGCGTAGACCACTGCCACAGATGTAGTGGAAAGAGCGACGCCAGCTAGCCAGCTCGATCGTCCAGACCAATGCAAGATGTAGTGGGCAACCGCCGTGCACCCCAGGAAGGGGCCGAAAAAACCGACAAGCCCAATGACAGTTGATTCTTTCCACTTCGTGCGGAAGATCTGGGGATCGAGTTCAGCTCCGGCCAAAAACGTCAGAACAATGGCACCCGTGCCAGCGAGGAAACTGATCCAGCTAGTCTTCCCGCCAAGTTCGGCGTGCATGAAAAGCGCGCCGATCACCAACTGCGCCACGGTGCCAACGACAATTTCACTCAAGGCGGTGGAGATCCGGAGCCAGATGGCAATGAGCGTCGCAATCAAGGCCAGGCCGACCCAAACGGCGGCCATTACCCACACATTCTCCATGAAGCGCCCCCTCGACTAGTCTCTGCGGATCGTTGCCGGCACCATGATTCCGTGACAAAACAATCCGCTTGTCAGGAGTCATCAGCTGTTCCGGCTTAAGAATTGGGACAGCGGTTGGCGGTGAACTCCTTCACCGTGTTCTAACAACATAAGTACAGCAAAAGATGCTTGTCGAAGTCAACGATATTCATCACCCCATCGGGCACTGAAATCTCGGGCAATGCCGCGTCTGAGACACATAGGGCCAAAGGGCGAACCAGGCAAAAGTCATCTCTTGAAAGACGCTTACTCGCTGCGACGGGCGACTCCGGAGCATCTAGACAGCGAGCGATGCGTCCGAAATCGTCCACGCGATGGACGTGAACGCAGCACGAAAAGTATCCGCTAACTCTCATATCCGTCCGGATCTCGAACTCCTTCGGGCCGCCATTGCCAGGGAATGGTTTCCTCGAAACTCGCAGCCAGGGTCAGAGCATCGTAGACGGCCTCGAAAGCTGAGTACGCTTCGGCATCGCCAAAAGGACTGAGCTGCGTCTAAGGACTGCCCATATCCGAAAGGCCCCCAACAGTTCATAAATTCTTCGATGAGTTTTCTTCTGCCCTCACCGAAGAAATATTTGCCACTATGAACTCGATAAGTTCGTTTCGAACCTCGAACACGTAATCAAAAGACTGATTCAGGTTATTCACACATTTCATAGGATTCCCTTACACCTTTCTTATGCACTCCGCTCTAGATTCGGCATTGAGCAGTTCAGATTGCCCGGCTGAGACAGCGATTTTGCCCAAGTACGGGAAGTAGGCTGTCGATAGCAACGCATCTATCTCTGTGATAGCTGGGTTTCGTCGCCAGTAGTCCGGTGCCCTGATCTGTTCGCCGGAGATATTACGTGCCCAGACTGAATCTGCCCATTACGTTATTACTTGCTTGCACAGTTCTTGTGTTATCTGTCCGTGTCGCCCATGGCCAATCTACGTTCGGAAGCATTCGCGGTACGGTGCAGGATGCTTCGGGCGCCGTAATTCCCGGCGCCCTAGTAACCCTTCGCTCGCTAGACGAGAATTTTGACCGAAAAGTCACTACCAACGACTCCGGCGATTTCGTTGTCGAAAACCTGAAGGCTGGTCACTATAGGTTGACAGTGCATCATGAGGGTCTCTCCGATGCCGTCGTAAGTTCAGTCGTGCTGGAGGCAAGACAAGACCTCCGCATCCCCTTCATCCTCAAGATTGCAACAGCGTCCACGGTCGTGGAGGTGAGTGACTCGGCGGTCCAGATCAACACGGAGAATGGCACGCTCAGCGACTCCCTTGAGAATCAGCAGATCACCGAACTTCCACTGAACAATCGTGCCACCACGACCAGCCCGCTCGGTTCACTAGCGCTTTCGCCAAACGTGCAACAGGACAGTTCGGGAAACATCGCTCTGGGCGGCGCGAGTTCGGCGATGGTGAACTTTTCCGTCGACGGCATCTCCACCGCGAACGTGCGGCAAAATGGCGCGCTGCAGGACGCTTATCCGTCGCAGGAAGGAATCTCCGCGGTGAAAATAACATCGTTCAACAACAGCGCGGAATTTTCCCAGGTCGGAGATGTCACCTTCACCACCAAAAGCGGCACGAGCCAGTATCACGGCAGTCTGTTCGAATATCTGCAAAACGACGCGCTCGATGCAGACCCCTACGGCTTCAATGGTAAGGCTCCCAAACACTTCAACACCTTTGGCGGGTCGCTCGGCGGCCCGTTGAGCATTCCGCATCTTTACGATGGCAAAGACAAGACGTTCTTCTTCCTCGATTACGAAGGAAATCGCCGCTCCACTGCCCTTGCCGAGCAGTTCTTGGTTCCCACTCAGGCCGAGCGCAGCGGTAACCTAATCGCATTATGCCCAACCTGCGCCGCGATTCCGACCGGCAGCATCAATCCCACCGCCACGGCCCTGTTGACCTATTATCCGCTCCCCAATGTCACCGGTCAGTCAAACTATAACTATGAAAACTTCCAATCCACCCCCGCGCGCACGGACGGGGCCGATCTTCGCATCGATCAGACCATCAATTCCAAACAATCGGTCTACGCGCGCTTTAGCCGCAAGAACATCACCGAAGACTATGCCAACCCCCTTCTGCCGGATGACTCCGACACCGTGCACAATCGCAGCCTGCTTGTCTCGCATACCTGGGTCTTTACGCCGCGTCTCCTGAATGAGTTCCGCTTCGGCTTCACGAATGTCATCACTAGCGTCGGTTTTCCTATCGAAGGCGCAGACGCGCTCTCGCAACTCGATCTCACCGGGGTGAACATCAGTCAGCACCCCACTACGCATGCCTTTCCAACCTTTAATTTCAGCGCCGGAACCGGGTTCACTCCAATCGGCCGCGATAAGACAGGAGTTACCCAGTCGAAGACGATGCAGTTCACAGACAATCTGAGCTGGACAAGGGGTAAACACACTTTCAAGACCGGCATCGACGCGCGCCGGGTACGCTACGCCGACATCGAGACCTTCCTGCCTTCCGATGATTTTGGGCAGTTTACCTTCGAGCCCACATTCACCGGCAACGCTTTCGGTGACTTTCTTGAAGGGCTGCCTACAACCTTATTCTTTGCCGTTTCCAGCCCTGACGTTGCCGGAACTGCCTGGCAGTACAGCCTCTTCGGCCAGGATGAATACCAACTCAACAGCAGGATCACGCTGAACTATGGCCTACGCTGGCAGATTCTTCCGGGTTTTACCGAAGACGGCGGCAACTTGGCAAACTTCGATCAGAGAAACAACTCCATCGTCGTGCCCGACAATCTCGCCGCCTATCTGGCGCAGCAGAACATCCAAGCCTCGAATCTAGGCTTCCAGCAGTCGTTCAATGCCTGCAACCTCGACTATACCGCGCTACCCTGCAGCGACTACGTCACCGCCAGCGAGGATCATCTGCCACAGTCGCTACGCAACACCTATAAACGCAATTTTCAGCCGCGGTTCGCCCTCGCCTACCGTCCGTTCAACGACACGAAGACGGTCATTCGCGCAGGCTTCGGCGTCTTTACCGTAACCAACCTCGGTCCGCTGTCGTTCAACAACAGCGGCAACCCCACCTCCGCGCTGCATACTTATACGAACAGCGGGACAGCGCAAGCACCTCTCATTCAGTTTCCCAACACCGCGCCGCCCAGCGTTGGCGTGCAATACGGCGGCGGTGGCCTCGATCAGGGTGTCGATCCCAATTACCGTGACCCCCAAGCCAGTCAGTGGAACCTCACCCTGGAGCGTCAGCTCACCAATAGCGACAGCCTGCGTGTCAGCTACGTCGGCATGCACACTGACCGCCTGAATATTACAGAGGACCTAAACCAGATTCCCGCCAGTACCACGCCGTACCAGACGACGGTCGCAAGTCCATACGTCGATCCGCGCGCGCCCTATCACAACTGGTTCACGCTCTACAGTACCTTCAACGCCGGGGAGGCGAACTACAATGCTCTTCAAGTCGGTGAAAGCCACAGGATGTCGCACGGCCTCTACGTCGACGCCAACTACACTCTGGCGAAGAACCTCGCCGACAATCAGGGGGATACTCCTACAGCCTTCGCCGGTGAGGTCAACTACGGCGTCCCTATTGCCGACCGCTTCGATATCCGCAATGATTACGGCAATGTCGAGGGCACGCGCCGTCAGCGCTTTCTTCTCACCGGCGTGTACCAGTTGCCTTTCGGTCAGGGCCGCGCTTTGCTTAACACCGGCGGTTGGATGAATGCTGTGCTAGGTGGTTGGGAGATGACCAACGTGACTCTGCTTGAAACCGGTCCGTGGCTCACGCCAAGCATCAGCCCCGGAGGCTGTCAGGTTCAACTCTCGTCGAGCGGCACCTGTCCTTTCCTGGACGGTCAGCCGGAAACCAACGATCAGTCCAACACCAACGTCGTTAATCGCGGTGCTTTCCTGCGCCCCGACCAGATCTCGACCAATCTCTATCAGGGGCAGTCACGCGGCCATTACTTTAGTCTGGCTGCGTTTTCGCCAACTCCAGTCGGCGCCGGCCGCTTCGGCAACGCTGGAGTCGGCATCCTCCAAGGCCCAGGGACGGCCACGGCCAGCCTCGGCCTGGCCAAAGTCTTTCACGTTACCGAAGCAGTGAGAGTACGCTTCGAGTCCACATTCACCAACGTGCTCAACCACACGAACTTCGCTCCTCCCTCCACATATATCGACGTCCCGGCAACCTTCGGTGTCCTCAGCGCTCCGCAAACGGCCGAGAACGCGGGAAACCGAACTGGCCAACTCGCCCTGCGCGTCGAATTCTAGTGTCGCCATGGAAGAAAGGAGCGGCAATTTAGGGCAGCGTTGAGCATGACCGCAAATCGCGGAGGAGGATACTTTCTTCTCCGTGAGCTGCGGATACTCGTTCGAACGGCTCCTAAAATATCATGCCGTTCGATCCGCCACCGAACGATGGACGATGGACGATGAACGACCAGCCCCCCGGCGCCATCCTTAACAAGAGTTCCTGCCAGAAGCGGCCTGGGAATACTTCTTCAATATGAATATGGCTGACAAACTGATAAACCATCTAGTTTCAATCTGATGCGTCTTGACGAACATTCTACGAACTCTTTATTCATTCCTTACGGCTTTCGCTGTCGAATGAAGTCTGTCGAGGGCATACAAACAATGTTCGTACTCGCGGTCGTTGAACGATGCTGCTCTTGCTGGTCGGGTTTCTCGGCCGATTGTGCAAAGAGAAGTTTGGATTCTGAGCGAGGAACGGAGAGCCTTTTGACAGCCAGCAAGACATGCACCGAGTAATCGTTGAGGTCGCACAGAAAGGCTAGCGATTTTATGTCGTCTCTTCAGAACATATCCGCAGAAGACTTAGCGAAACTGTTTCATCACTACCACGAGGCTCTTGTACATGACTTCCACGGTCCGACGAGCCGGGAAACAACTCTTTCCTGGGAGCAGGCCCCCCAGAACGAGCGCAGATTGATGATCGCGGCTGCCCGGCTGACACTGCGCGAACTGCGTGCGCCGTCCGAGGGAGAACAAGTCCACCGCCAGTATTTCGCCAAACCCGGCGAGGCGGAGTGGGGTTGCTAGGCCTCCGGCGGAGTGCCATTTCGGGATTGTTCGCGAGATTTTTACGAAACCTTTATGAAGCCTTTATGACATTCTGACGCTTGAAGGTGTCAAGTGATATTGCGACGACTTCATGGCAGATGGTCAGGACGGTCAATCGTGAAACCAGTCCTCATATCTTTGTGCGCAGGCGCGGTGGTCTTCGTGCTTCGGTTCTCACCGCTCTGCTGAAAGAAGGAAGAGCACGTCGCCGCGGACCGATAACAGTCTATTTCGCGGAATTTAATTCAACCAACCGATGGAGTCCTGATAGTCATGAATTCTAAGCGCTATGTGCAGTTGTCGGCCGTAGAAACCGGCAAGCGGGCGGTCTTCATTTTGGTAGCCGCGGGAGTACTGGCCCTGCCGCTTCAGGGTCAACAAACGCCTGATGGCGCTCCAGCCCGTGTTTCGGGATCCACCAACCAACCGACGGCTGCTGCCAATCCGCAGACACAGCAAGAGATCATCGAAGAGCTTGCTGCCATGAAGAAGAGGATCGAGCAACTCGAAGAGGAACTAAAGACCCGAGCGCCGGAGACAGCAGCATCTCCGGCGGTAGGAACTCCCGCAAGAACAGCCGAGGCCTCACCGGTGGCAGCGCCGCCTCAGGCGAACGTGGCACAACCATCAAGCGATTCCTCGGCCCCCGCATCCGCAAAAAAGGAAAAGATCGCGCCGTTCTCGGATTGGGACTGGACCTGGCTCAACGGCAGCCCGCGCAACAAAGACACGGCTTGGGACTCAAAATTCTTCACTCCCGAAATTCGGGCCGATATTACCTACAACTACGACTTCAATAAACCCGTCGACGACACCATAAGCGGATCGAGCGAGCTGTTTCGCGCCAACGAAATCCAGTTGGAGCAACTCGGCATCGGAGGCGACTTCCACTTCGACAACGTTCGCGCCCGTTTCATGACTCAATTTGGCATGTATTCCGAAACAACGCCACGCAACGATCCAAGCTATGCCAAGGGGCAATGGGATATCGCCGATGCGGATCGCTATGTGTCGGAGGCGTACGGTGGTTATCACATTAACGCGTTGAATGGAATCAACATCGACGCCGGAATTTTCATGTCGTACATAGGATTGTTCAGCTACTACAACTTTGACAACTGGGCCTATCAACCCTCCTATGTTTCGTCCAACACGCCATGGTTTTTCAACGGTTTGAGGGTTCAGATTTTCCCCACACCCCACTTAAAGATCGAACCGTGGTTCATCAACGGATGGCAATCGTACGGATCTGCCAATTCGAGAAAGGGTCTGGGCGGACAGATCAAGTGGACGCCGAGACCATGGGTCAACATCATCTCCAACAACTACGGTCTCGGCCACGACGACCTTTATATCCCGAACCGAGGCCGCATCCACACCGATGACAGCATTGAGGTCAAGTATTACGACCGGCCCGGACAAACCCTCGACAAAATGGCTTTCACGTTCACTGGCGATATGGGCTGCGAATTTGCTCCTAGCACCACTACCTCAACTGGCGTGTATCTACAAGGCGTGGGTTGCCACGGAGACAAGAGGGACGCGAACTCGGTCGGTGGCGATAATTTTGGACCAGGAATCAATCCTAAGCAAAGCTTTATCGGTTACATGCTTTACGACCGCACTTGGTTCAAGAAGGACACTTTCGGGCTAACCATCGGCGGCGGTCAAATCAACAATCCTGGACGCTATTTGGTCCTGGACCCGCCCATCAATGGTGAAACTGCTGCCTCCGCGGCGATCAATGCTCCCTATTTCACCGGAAATCCTTCGGACCCGTTCAAGGCCTGGGATAGTTCGATCACGTTTGACTACATGCCCAAGCAATGGATCACCTTCCGCTGGGAGTACGACTACCGCCACGCCAGTGTGCCGTATTGGACGGGTAAGGGCGGAGTCACGCCGCCTGGCTCGGGTGGCGTGCCATACACCAACAATGGATATCCCCAATTCTTTGCCTGCAACAACGGGAACTCATCCATGCAAGAGACCCTCAGCGGCGCCGAAAATCCTTCCGTCTCCGGCAGCTGCACAAACCAAGGTAGCACCGTATGGTTTCCCGATCTGCGCAAAGATGAGTCCATAGTGGACATCGACATCATGGTTAAGTTCTAGCTCAAGTCTCGAATTTAGGCCTGACGGGAAAGTCCGTTTTACCTGGCTAAGCGATTTCAAACGGAGGTGGACCATGTTTAAGGCTTGGCCGACTGTTTTCACCAGCGTTGCAACGGTGTTCGTAGCCGGAGCCATGGTGGTTAACAACGGTACAGCTCAATCCGAGAAAGCAACGGGCGCAGTTTCTCCAACGGCGGGAGCTCAGAAAACTGAAAGAGAAAAGAGGCTCGCTGCGGCAACCGATGCGGCTAAGGAGCTATTGCTCATGATGGACACGGACAAGAGTGGCAAGGTCTCCAAGCAGGAATGGATGAAGTTTATGGAAGCAGAGTTCGACAGGCTGGACACAGACCATAAAGGACAGCTGGATGTCAAAGAATTGACGCAATCACGAATGCGAGTGCGTCCGCATGTCGGCAAATGACCGCGAAACAATCGCGACTTGCATGATAAGAGGCGTGTGAACCCGCCCCTCATGTCTTGGTCGTGATCGGGTGGCCGCACCCGGCAGTATGGTGCTTTCCCGATCTGCGCAAGGGCGAGTTATCGATCGGCACACTGACATCATGGGTCAAAGTTTGATCCGGGCGAGAAGTTAGTGTGCCTTTAGAGGAACTCGCATGCTGGATCCGATCTTTGTCGTGGTTGCCATAGCCTTCTTCGTGCTGTCGCTCGGTTATGTGGAATTCTGCCCGGACACCCCCGACAAATATAGCGTCATTCATAAAGCCGTCTTGGTTCGAATTCATCGCGAGCCACCAGTGATTGAGTTTTACGGCAAAGAAATTCTGCCCCGAGTGAAACACGGATAGTCTTTTAAAGCCTAGCAGGGAGTCCCGGCAACGGAAGACATTGTTGCCGCATCCTAGCTTCGCGTTGCGGGCAAGGGATCTCTCGACGCAAACATGTTTCTGGGAGGATGAGATGGCAGTCCGAAAGAGCACTGGTTCGGGTAAGAAATCGAGCAGCCGCAAGTACGGTAAAGCGGCCGGCAAGGCGGTTGAAAGCGCAGTTCGCCGCGAAAAGAAAGGTACTCTTCGATCTGGAAAAGGGGGCAAAGGCGGCGCAGTAAAAAGCCGTAAGCAAGCGATTGCAATTGGGCTTTCCGAAGCGCGAAAGAAGGGCGCCAAAGTTCCGCAGCAGGCGCAGTCATAAATCCTGGCTCTCGCGAACTCTTGCAGATCCCGCGCGACTCGGGCGGCTCGATTCAGCCGACAAACAAATGCTTTGGTTTATGATCGAAGCGCCCAAAGGAAGCCGGAACAAGTTTGCTTCGAACGCTGAGGATCACATTTTCGAAACTGAAGAAGGTCTCGCCGACGGGAACGGCGTCTCCTTACGACTTCGGATTTGTTCCCACGTTGACGGGATCAGATCGCACGCTTCAGCGACGTCCCTTTGTTACGCAAGTACCTATCGCAGACCGCGCAATATCTGGGAGGCTGCGCGATGTCCACTTGCAATAGCTCCGTGCACTGTGCCGTTGTGACCGGTCGTGTCAGTAGCTTCTCCAGCAAAGAAAAGTGTGTTTTCGAGGGAACTCGCCAAATCTCGTTGCGCTCCGTCCGATCCAACCGCCCCATAACTGTAGGCACCACGGGAAAACGGATCATTCTGCCAATCGTGAAAATATGCGTCATCGAGTAGCGACTCAAGTCTGCCTGGCCTAATCTTCAGCGCAGAGGCAAGTGAACGCAAAGCCTGCTCGACAACAAAGGACCAACTCCTGCCTGAGAGCCGTTCAGCGCTCCGAGCGGGTGCCCAACCGGTAATCATCGGCACTTTGTCGGGCATTTTTGTCCACCAGGTGGGAAACCAATCGTCTTGAGTAAACAGATAGTTCATTTGGGAGAGAGTCTTACTATTGTTTTTGTCTGGACGCACCGCTTCCCAGAACCGAGTCCGAAACCGAAGCGTCACCCGAATCACTTTTCCCATTTGCAACGTCTTGAGAGCCGCCAGTTTCTTATGCGGGAGGTTCGGCGCTAGTTGCACTGCACCGGTCTCTCGACCGGAGGCCTGCAGAACACCAAGAGGCAGCGTGATAAGTACCCGCTTTGCAACGAGCCTGAGAGATTTTTTACCTTGACGTGCAGTCACCTGCGCGCGCCCCTGTGACCATGCGACTGACTCGACGATAGTTTCGGTTTGTAAATGGGCGCCGGTCTCAATCAATTCATGGCGGAAGATATCGAGCAAATCGGCATAACCGTTTTTTGAACGAAAGGCGCGGTCACCTTCGATCTTTTCCTCCGCGCGCATGCTCTGTACGAGCCAGTGCACGCCGACTCGATCTGCGTCCGCGGCGTTGAATCCGGTCACATAAGACAATGCCCGTCTTTTCGTTTCTTGTTCCTTTGAGTTACCAGTCGAGTCCGAAAAACGACGATTCAAGAAACTGAGAAAGGATTCGTCCTTCCCCCGGCAATTCATTTTTTCGAGGATGCCGTCGACAGAAGAAAAGAACTTACACTTAGAAAGCCGGCCGTTTGCGGAGCACCACGGTTCGCCGATCACTTCTGCGATATGCAGCTGTTCGGTTTCCAGGGGTTTCCAAATCTCCGGCGGTCGTCCATGGATAAATTCCGCTCCCAGTTCGATCGGAACTTGCCAGAGTGGGTCGCACAGGGTGAAGATGCGTCCGCCGATGCGACCCCGTGCCTCTAGAATCTGGACGGAGAATCCACCGCGAGCAACCTTAACCGCGGCCGAAAGTCCGGCTGCTCCTGCTCCCACTACGATCAGATCAAGCATTGTCAACACTACTAGTCAGGCACATTTATCGCTCAGATTCGTGACTCTGTATTACACCGCGCTATGCGGCCCTGCCAGATGCTCTGGCAGACTATCGATCGGTATTGGCTCGAATCAGTATTGAGCACATCAACACGCGGGAAGTCTAGCCGATGGTCAGTAGTTCTTCATAGAACCCACCGATCTGCCGCGCCCGATCCACAAAGTGGATCTCCAGTATCCAATGCCGTTTGCGACCCGAAGCATCCGGCATTCGCATCCGGTTGCGATTCTCGGGATGGACATAGAGAGTGATTTTGTCCCCTGCGATCTTCTCATGCGGGAAAACGCCAATCAGATGTCCCGCGATGGGGCCGCCATACTCCCAGCCAGCTTGCGCGGCCAATTCTTGCGCGTACGCGTATAGCTCCGCCGCGGTGATCTCTGGGTGTTCATGAAAATACTTCTTGCCGCGGGCAAACGCCTCTTCGATATCGCGGCAGAGCTTGTGTTTCAGCGGATCGTTTCCCACAACATAGGTCCGCCCAAAATCGGCTTCCCATTCCTCAAACACAGGACCGAGATCGAGAAAAACAACGTCATCTCCCGCAACCGTCAGATCGGGAGGATTCTCATCGTAGGGAGCTAAAGTGTTGCGCCCTGCGCGCACAATGCGTTTGTGCCAATAGCGCTCAATTCCGTACATACTTCCGGCAAGCGCGTAGACGCTCTCATTGATCTCGCTTTCCTTTACTCCTGACCGAATGAGGTTTTGCGTTTCGATCGCCGCAAATAGGGCCTGGGCTTTCGCCTGCGCATCCAACAAGCCAGCAGCCAGAGATTCTTCCGATTTCTCCATGACTGAAAAGATTACAACAGTCTGAACAGCTGAGCATCACGGCTTCCGTTGAATCTGAAACAGCGCCTCGGGATCTTTTGCCGAAGCGACGCCTGCCCAAATCCAGCCGTACCGGCTAAGCAAGGCGCCGACGAGAAAGCATATCGCCGCGGCTCGGCGTCCAGCGGCCGAGTCTGACAGGAGACGTAGCAGAAGTGCTCCAGGCCCGGCCAGCAGCCCAGCGAGACGAAGAGATCCGGCGCGCACATTGTCCTCCCATGACCTCGGAGGTCATGGACAGCGGTTCTCCCTTCTCGGATACTGCGGATGTCGCAATAACCGGCGCACAAGCGCACAGGAGGCAACAAAATGAAAAAGAGCGTTTTCAGTCAGTGGTTCGTAGCGTTGTTGTTGTTCTCAGCTTTAGTATGGTGGGCGAGCCTTAGCATCCGAGGCGCGGCGGCAATAGGTAAGGGCGGTGACGCTCCTGTGCCATCAAACGATCCGGCCGCTGTCGACACTATCAAGCAACTCGGACGGGATATGGGGGATGCAATGGTGGCCGTCGATATCGACAAGCTCAATCAGATCTTCGCCGACGATTGGGCATCCGTCGGAATAACCTCCGGCAAGATTATTACCAAGGAGAAGGTTTTAAACGATTTTAAATCCGGCAAGGACAAACTCGTCTCGTATGCACTAGGGCCTATCGATGTGCAGGTGTTCGGCGATGTTGCCGTAGCCCATGGCGGTGTCACCGAAAAGAGGATCCGGGACGGAAAAGACGATAGCGGTGAGAGTGTTTATATGGATCTCCTCGAGAAGCGCGCGGGCAAATGGGTGGTCGTGCGCAGTGCAGGCGCGAGCGTGAAGTGAGGGAATTGGAAGAGCGGGACAAGACTTTTCCGGGATCCCGGGCCTGCTGTATATCGAGACAAGTCCGCGACGTCGTGGTCATTAGAAACGCTCTCGGGTCGAACCCTTCGTCGCGGTTCGCCATCTGCACTGGTGGCCGTCGCCGCATCACCTCCTTTACGGCTTAAAGATCTGCTTCCGCAGCTTCTCCAACCCCCGGAAATAGTGGTGCTTTACGTTCCCTCGGGTCTGGTCCAACTTCACAGCGATCTCTTCAAAGCTGTAGCCCTCGAGCAGATGAAGCCCCAGGGTTTGGCGCTGG
>Ga0209530_1000023_pt1 | contig 117781 bp, 122 predicted proteins | sample BlaSpr_A8_Ref_O1_FD_187987 | JGI IMG/M metagenome (GOLD analysis project Ga0209530, IMG submission 187987) | Forest soil microbial communities from Thunder Bay, Ontario, Canada - Black Spruce, Ontario site 2_A8_Ref_O1 (SPAdes) (version 2) | ecosystem: Environmental > Terrestrial > Soil >...
AGGACACCCTCGGCGTGGCCACCAAGCTGGGCGAGCAGGGCGTTCCCGTCGTCGGCGTGCCGAAGACCATCGACAACGACCTCAGCGCCACCGACTACACATTCGGCTTCGACACCGCGGTGAACATCGCGATGGAGGCCATCGACCGGCTGCACACCACCGCGGAGAGCCACCACCGGGCGCTGATCGTCGAGGTCATGGGCCGGCACGCGGGCTGGATCGCGCTGCACGCGGGCCTGGCAGGCGGCGCGAACGTGATCTTGATCCCTGAGCGCCCTTTCGACATCGAGAAGGTCTGCTCCTACGTGCAGCACCGGTTCCAGACCCGGTACGCGCCGATCGTGGTGGTCGCCGAGGGCGCGCACCCCGTCGCCGAGGGCGTGGCCCTCGCGAACGAGCAGCTTGACTCGTTCGGGCACGTGCGCATCGGCGGCGTCGGCCAGATGCTGGCCGACCAGATCGAGAAGCGGACCGGCAAGGAGGCCCGCTGCACGGTGCTCGGGCACATCCAGCGCGGCGGCACGCCGACCGCGTACGACCGGGTGCTCGCGACCAGGTTCGGGGTGCACGCGGTCGAGGCGGTGCACGACGAGGCGTTCGGCGTCATGGTCGCGCTGCGCGGCACCGACATCATCCGGGTACCGCTGTCCGCGGCTACCAGCACGCTGAAGACGGTCCCCGAGGACCGCTACGCCGAGGCCGAGGTCTTCTTCGGCTGACCACCCGCCCCAACAGCAACAGGTCCTTAACCCAGAACGACCCGTGTGCTACGTCCTGCGCCACGATCTCGCCCGGCCCAGCCCAGGGCTCAGCAGCCATCGGCACGCTGGCCGCCCGGGGGTGCTGGCTGCGGGAGCCCACCGGGGGGGGGTCGGCCCGGAAGGCGGCCGCCGCACATGCGGCCTGCGGATGGAGGTCGGCGGCCGAATTGTGACGGAAGTTCGATGCTCGACGGAAAAATAAGGGGTCGTTTCTGGGCTCTTTTTCCTCCGTGGGGCGTGGATGTTCCGTCGTAAATTGGAGGCGCCGGGCCCGGGTATGGGCTTCTGCCGCAGCTGGCGGTGTCAATAGGCGGGGCGTTTGCTTGGTCAATGGGTGGGCACTTGCTCGCTTAGTGCTCGGGGGCGTATGCTCGGCTACGAGTACTTCGATACGAGGACTCGGGGACGAGGTTAGGCGGGTGGCATGGCGAAGCGGCGGAAGGTGGGCAACCTGCTGGCGCTCACGCTGCTCTCCCAGCTGACGGAGCGGCCGCGGTATCCCTATGAAATGGCGACTGTGCTGCGGGAACGCGGCAAGGACAAAGCCATCAAGATCAACTGGGGGTCGCTGTACACGGTGGTGCAGAACCTGGAGAAGAACGGGTTCATCGAGGCCATCGAGGTCGCGCGGGAGGGGCGGCAGCCGGAGCGGACCACCTACCGGATCACGGAGCAGGGGCGTGCGGAGCTTGACGACTGGCTGCGCGAGCTGATCGGCGACCCGGAGCGGGAGTACAGCAGGTTCGAGGCCGGGCTTGGTGACGGCGGGAGTCTGGGGCCGGACGAGGTGATCGCGCTGCTGCGCCGTCGGCTGGCGGCGCTCGACGCGGACAACGAGCGAGAGCAGGCCGAGCTCGTGAGGGTGGCCGGCGAGGTGCCCAGGCTGTTCCTGATCGAGACCGAGTACCACCTGGCGATGCGCAGGGCCGAGGCCGAGTGGGTCCGGGCATTGCTGGCCGAGTTCGATAGTGGGATGTTCCCCGGCGTTGACTTCTGGCGGGCGCTGCACGCCTCCGGGGCGCTGGACGGCAGCGGCACCGTACCCGAGTTCCCCGAGGGGACAGTGCCATGGGAGGTGGCGCCGGACAGCTGAACGGAAAAACCCCGGCCTGGTGCGGCAACACGCAGGCCGGGGCAATGAACCCCAAACCCATCCCGCGGTTGAGACGGAACACGGCTTACGAGGCGTCACTCGATATCTTAGCCGGTTCCTTCTCGCGGGCCTGTAAACACGAGGAGTAACCATCATGGAAACTGCTGTTGAGGCACAGCGGCTGGTCAAGACATATGCCGTACGCGGCAGGAAAGATCCGATCCGTGCGCTGGACGGCCTGGACATCAGCGTCCCGAGCGGGATGATCTTCGGTTTGCTCGGGCCGAACGGGGCGGGCAAGTCCACCACCGTCAAGATCCTCACCTCGCTGGCCAGGCCGGACTCCGGTACGGCGTCGGTCGAGGGGATCGACGTGCTGCGCTCGCCCGGCCCGCTGCGGCGGGTGATAGGTGTCGTCGCGCAGCGGTCCGGCGCCGACCCGACCGCGACCGGACGGGAGAATCTGCTGCTGCAGGGCCATCTGTACGGGATGCGCGGACCGGACCTGCGGTCCAGGGCCGATGAGCTGCTCGGGCACTTCGGGCTGCTGGATTCGGCCGGGCGGACGGTGAAGACGTATTCCGGCGGGATGCAGCGACGGCTGGATGTCGCGCTCGGGCTGATACACCGGCCCGCTGTGCTGTTCCTCGACGAGCCGACGACCGGGCTGGACCCGGAGTCCCGGGCGGCGATGTGGTCCGAGATCGCACGGCTTTCCGTGGGTGAAGGGCTCACGGTGCTGCTCACCACGCATTACCTGGAGGAAGCGGACCGGCTGGCCGGCGCGCTGGCCATCATCGACCGCGGCCGGGTGGTGGTGTCGGGCACGCCCGACGAGCTGAAGGGAGCGCTGCGCGGGGACGTCGTGCGGGCCTCGCTGCCCGAGGGTGCCGACGCAGCACGTGTGCGTAGCGCGCTCGAAGCGGTGCCTGAGGTACGGGAGGTGCTCGTCGCCGGACGTGAGGTCAGCGCCCGCAGTGACAATGGCGCGGCAGCGGTGCCCGTCGTGCTCGCGGCGCTGCAGCGGGCCGGCGCGACGGCGCTGTCGGTGACCGTGGCCAGGCCTTCGCTCGACGAGGTGTACCTGCGGAACACCGGACGCCGGTACGCCGAGGCCGCGCCTGTGGCCGGCGAGCTGGCGGGGGTGAGCCAGTAATGGCCGACACCTTCTACCTGACCGGTCGCAAGCTGCACGCCCTGGTGCGTCAGCCGTGGGTCATGGCGTTCAGCGTGGTGCAGCCGGCCATCTGGCTGTTCCTGTTCGGTGAGCTGTTCCGCCGGGTCATCGACATCCCCGGATTCCACTTCGGCGGCTCGTACCTGGATTACCTGATCCCTGGCATCGTCGCGATGAACGCCATGGCGGGCAACATGTGGGCCGGCATGACGATGATCGAGGAGATCGAGCGCGGCACGCTGAACCGGTTCCTGGTCTCCCCGGCCCGCCGGATCGCGATCATGAACGCCACCGTCGCGGAACAGGCGGTCGCCACCACCGTGCAGACGCTGATCATCCTGCTGCTCGGCCTGGCCGGCGGCGCCCGGTACCCGGGTGGCGTTCCCGGCTGCCTGGTGCTGGTGGCGGCCTCGATACTGGTCGGGGTGGTGTTCGGGGCGCTGTCCAACGCGGTCGGCATGCTGCTGCGATCCCGCGAGGCGGTCATCGGCGTCTACACGTTCTTCATGCTGCCGCTGATGTTCATGTCATCGGCGTTCATGCAGACCAGGCTGATGCCAGGCTGGATGCAGGCCATCGCGTCGCGGAACCCGCTCAACTGGGTGGTTCAGGTCGGCCGCTCCGTCCTTGCCTCGAACCCGGACTGGGGAGCGGTGGCGGTCCGTTGCGGCGGGCTGCTCGTGCTCGCGATCGTCTGCGTGGGGCTTTCGGTGGCGACGTTCGGGTCGTACGCGAAGAACGTCTGAGCTATCGACGGCTGAGGGTTCCCGGCTCCGGCCGGGAACCCTTATCGCGGTACGGTGAGCGCGTGGATAGGCAGGCGGTGACGGTCCGCGGCATACGTGTGGCCTACGGGAAGTTCGTGGTGCTTGAAGACGTGGACCTGGCCGTGGCCGAAGGCGAGATCGTCGCCGTGACCGGAGTCAACGGGGCAGGCAAGTCGACGCTGCTGCGCTGTCTGGCCGGCCTGCGCCGTCCGGCCGCCGGGTCGCTGTCGGTGCTCGGCGGTCCGCCGCGCGATGACGCTGGGTTCTGGCGGGAGGTCGCGCTGGTGACCGACCTGCCGACGTGGTACCCGGGCCTGACCGTCCGGGAGCATCTGGAGCTTGTCCGGCTCACCCACCAGCCGCTGACCGGCTGGTGCCTGCCCACGGCCGAGCTGATCGAGGTGTTCGGGCTGCCGTCGCGGGCCGATGCCATGCCGATGAACCTGTCCTCCGGCCAGCGGCAGCGGCTGTCGCTGGCCGCGGCGCTGGCGCGGCCGAGCAGGCTGCTGCTGCTCGATGAGCCGGAGCAGAGCCTGGACGCCGGATTCCGGCAGGTGCTCGCGGGTCTGCTGCGTACGGGGTACGCGGCGCATGGGGGCACGGTGGTGATGGCCACCCACGACTTCGATTTCGCCGAAGCCGCCGGGGCGCGCCAGGTGGTGCTCTCCGACGGGCAGGTCGCCGCGGCCGGGCAGGTCTTATGGCTGCCGTCAGCGCTCCCAACAGCGCTCCCGTCAGCGTCGCGTCGGCGCGGGCGTTCATCGGCAAGCGCCGACGTCGGCACTGGTACGACTGGTATTTTATCGGCTTCTGCGTGGTGCTGGCGGGCTTCATGCTCGGGGACTTCCTCGACGCGCCGTTCAGCCGGCTGACCGCGGGCGCGGATGCGGGCAGTACCCCGGTGCAGGCAGAAGCCGGCATCGCGCTGGTGCTCGGTGCCGCTGCCGGGCTGGTCGTGCTGGTGCAGGCACTCGGCCCGCTGGCGCTGTCCCCGGCAGACGCCTCCTGGCTGCTGCTGACGCCGCTGGCCCGGCGGGATGTGCTGCGCAGGCCGGCGGCGGCGCTGGCGGGGGTGGCGGCGCTGGCCGGCGGGCTGCTCGGCGCGCTCGCGCTGGCGATGGCGGGTCCGTTCCTGCCGCACGGGCCGCATCGCGCGGTGGGCGCATGGCTCGCCTTGTCGATCGCCGGCGGTGCGGGGTTTGTCCTGGCGGCGGTGCTGCTCGCGGTGCTCGCTCAGCCCATTCCTGGTGCGCGGGCGCGGCTGCGCCTGGCTTGCGCGGTGCTGGCGGCGGTTGTCGTGGCGGCGGGGGTGGCCGGGGCGCGCTGGAATGCCTTGTCACGGCCGGTTGCCAGCTGGTTCGCGCATGCCTCGACCGGCGTGCTGGGCGGTGTGGCAGCCTGCGCGGTGGCCATCGCCTGCGTGGCAGCGGTACTGGTGTGGCGGATGCTCCCGCGCTTCCCGGCCAGCATCGCCGTGACGGACTCGGCACGGGCCGGTACCACGCTGATGGCGGCGGCGTTCCTCAACGTGCCGCTGCTGACCTGGATCGCCGAGGACAGCTACTGGCACGGCCGCCTGCTGCCGTCCCGGCCGTGGCCTCGGTTCCTGTTGTCGCTGCCTGGACGGCAGCAGCCGGCCGTCGCGCTGGCCTGGGTGGACTGGCGCCGGCTGGGCAGGCGGCCCGCACTGATGATCACGCTCGCGGCCAGCGCCCTGATCCCCGCGCTGGCTGGCGCCGCCTTCACCGGCCGCGCGCGCAGCTTCACCGTGGCGGCGGTGCTGCTAGCCGGGGCGATTGCCGCCGGCCTGCAAGGCACCGCCGCTACCCGGCGCGATACCAGCGATAACACTCTGTACCGGCTGCTCGGTGTCAACGCCGGCAAGGCCGTCGCGGCGCGTGCGGTCCTTCCCGCGCTGCTCAGCGCGGCCTGGCTGATGATCGCGCTCGCGCTGCTAGCAGCCGTCGGCGTGCTGCCCGGCTGGCTGTGGCCGCTGCTCGGCCTGACCGCGGGCCCCGGCGCTGCGGCTGCCGCACTGCGGATCGCCAGGACCGGGGCCATAGACGCAGGGGAGCAGGGCGTCGACTCGCCGATGGGACCGATGCCGACCTGGATAGGGACCAGGGCGTTCAGCGTGCTCGTCGGCGCTGCCGGGTGCTACCCGATGCTGAAGGCCGTCCTGGCGGGGCGGGTGCACGGCGGTAGCCTCGCGGGTCAGCTCGTGGTCTCGGCTGTCGTGCTCGGCGGCTACCTCATGCTGACCATCAGGATGACGGCCGTCAGACGACAGCAGTGACCTCTACTTCGACTAGGGCACCGTCCGCGAACAGGCGGGATACCTCGACGGTGGTGCTGGTGGGCAGGCGGTCCGGGTTGAGTCGGCTGCGCCGAGCGTCGGCGTACTCGGCGATGCGGCTCATGTCGGTGAGGTAGCTGCGGATGTTCACGACATGCTCGAAGGTCGCGCCGTGCGCGGCGAGGATCGTGCCGATCTGGCCGAAGATGGCCTCCGCCTGAACGGTCATGTCGTCCGGGCCGATCAGCTTGCCTTCGGCGTCGGTCGCGATCTGGCCGGAGAGGATGAGGAGCTTCCTGTCCGCCAGGTCAATGCTGGCGACGTGCGAGTACCGGCCGGGCGGGGGAGCGGGAACGCCGGCGGGGTTGTCGAATGTAGTGGACATGCTGGCCAGGCTATGGGCGATGCCAGCTGCGCGACAAGCGAATGTATCTCATGGCTGCCATGCTAAGTTCGCATGTCATGGATACCTCCCTGCTGGTCGTCTTCCGCGCGGTGGCCGAACGCGGCTCGTTCACCGCCGCGGCTGCGGCGCTCGGCTACACCCAGTCCGCGGTGTCGCGGCAGGTCTCCGCGCTGGAGAGCGAGTTCGGGGTGTCCCTGTTCGACCGGCTGCCGCGTGGCGTGCGGCTGACCGAGTCCGGGCAGAGCCTGCTGCCTGCCGCTACGGCGGTTGCTTCACGGCTGTCGGCGGCGCGGGAGGATCTGGCGGCGCTGCGGTCGCTCGCCGCCGGACGGCTGCGGGCAGGTGGCTTCCCGACCGCGGACACGGCCCTCATCCCGCAGGCGGTGGCCGCGTTCCGCGCGGCTCACCCGGGCGTGCTGCTGTCGCTGACGGAAGGGTTCGTCCGGGACCTGGTGGTGCGGCTGGCGGAGGGCGACCTCGATGTCGCGATCGTCACCGGTACCGTGCCGGGGCTGCTCGACGGCCTGGAGTTGCGGCATCTCATGGACGACCTGATGTTCGTCGCCATGCCTGCTTCGCATGCTCTGGCGGGTCGTCCCGTGGTGCACCTGGCGGACCTTGCGGGCGAGGACTGGATCGTGGGGAGCTCGAAGCTGGAGGAGACCCTGTTCGGGGCTTCGGCCAATTTCCGGCCGCGGATCAGGTACGTCATCCGCGAGTGGATCGCCAAGCAGGGGTTCGTCGCGGCGGGCCTCGGCGTCACGCTGATCCCGTCGCTGGCCGCGGGCTCGGTACGGCCCGACGTGGCGCTGGTGCCGCTGCACCCGGACGATTCCCCCGTGCGGAAGGTGTTCGCGGCGACTCGGGCGGGGGCGACGCCGCCGTTCGCGCTCGCGGCCTTCCTTGACTGCCTTGACCACGCCTGTGCGAGCCTGCCCCGTACCAGCCTGGCGTTAGGCCGGCTCTTGCCGTGCCGGAAGAGCCGTGCTTCACGTCAGCGCGGCGCGGACTCCAGCCGGGTGTCGGGCGCAGTGGTGTACGACGCGGTGTCGCCGGCGCCGTTGTTGCGCATGGTACGGATATCGCGCGGGATCAGGCACAGCGCGGACGCGACGATGATCGCGCCGGCGGCGGCGTACTGCGCGCTGGATACGCCGATTGCGGCGCCGAGCGGGCCGGCGATCAGCGCGCCGATCGGCATCGCCATGACCGAGCCGAGGACGTCGTAGGACGACACCCGGGCCAGCATGGTGGGCGGGATGTTGCGTGTCATGGCCACGGTCCACACCACCATCATCATCTCGATGAACACGCCGAGCCCGAATGAGGCCAGGCAGATGACCGGCAGCGGCAGCACCATGGCGAGCGACAACGGCGAGATCGCGACGGCGCCGCCGGTGAGGACGACGAACAGCATCGGCCTGCGCGGGGTGATCCGCAGCGAGACCAGGCCGCCGACAATGAGTCCGAACGCATCGGCGGAGGTGATCGCACCCCACGCCGCGGGCCCGCCGAGATGCTCCTTGGCCACCACGGGGCCGAGCACAGAGAATGCGCCGTACCAGGCCATCATCACGACGCAGAACTCGGCGACGATCACCCACAGCCAGGTATGCGACCAGAACTCGGACCAGCCTTCGCGAAGCTCACGCAGCATGGACGGGGTACCGGGATCGGCTACCGGGGTATCCGGCAGGTGCCGCACACCGCGGATCGCGAGCAGGATCGGCACCGTCCCGGTCATGCCGACGCCGCACGCCAGCAGGGCCCAGCCGGGGCCGGCGGCCGCAACGAGCAGCCCGGCCGCGGCGGCGCCGGCCATCTGGCCGGTGTTCATGCCGAGCCTGCTGATCGCGCTCGCGTCCTGCAGCATGACGTCGGGAACAGGCGGGGGAGCAGCGCCTGGGATGCCGGGTAGAAGATCGCCATGCCCGTCCCGGTTATCGCCTCCAGGCCGATCATCGCCCACAGCGGTGCGTGGCCGGTGAGGGTCACGACCCCGAACGTCCCTTCGCCCAGCGCCATCATCAGGTTCGCTGCGATGATGACCCGCTGGGGCGGGAACCGGTCCGCGGCGACTCCGCCGAGGAGCGCGAACACCAGTGAAGGCGCTATCTGTGCGGCGAGGACGTAAGAGAGGTCGGCAGGTGATCCGGTGGCCTTCAGGACGGCGAAAGAGACGCCGACCATAGAAAACCCGTACGAGGCCGGCGCAAGCAGGCGATCGATGAGCAGCAGCCGGAAATCCCGTATCGCGAAGACGGGATACCGCCCGGTGAGGCGTCCCCGTGACATCTGCTGCTCCTGCCCGTTGGCCAGCCATTGGTTTGACTGGCCATTCAAAGCTAGCCGCCGGCCTGCTGGCCTGGCAAATTGTTTTCCAAGGTCAGCAGGCCTCGTCCAGCCAGGTCCAGCTGCATGGCGGATGATCCTCTACCGGCAGCCACAGCATCGGCTGCCTGCCCTCGTAGCGGGGCTGAAACCCGCGGTCCCCCGGATACCGCCCCCGTCGGTCCGGCCACACCACCTGAAGGTAGCTCGGCCGGACATACCCGTAATAGCGGTCCGAGATCGCGAACATGCTCGTCCGTCGCCAGCTCGCATGCACCGGCCGGATGGTGAGCGCGCACGGGCAGATCCCCTCGATCTCGTCCGCGACGTCGACGCTCTCCCCGTCCGCGATCCGGTCGGCGATCCAGTTCAGGATGATCGTCATGTGCTCGACCGGAAGGCCGGCCATGGTCAGCTCCGGTCCCTGATGGCTGACCCAGAGGCCGACGGTGTAGGCCCACGGCAGCGCGAGATCGCTGCCGGGTGCGGCGGCGACCGACCAGCCCGTGGTGCCGATGTCATCACTGACCGCCTGCATCGCGGCCTCCGGGTTCATCCCCGCCGCCAGGGCTGCGCACTCGGCGCACCGGCAGCGCACCCCGAGGGGGTTCGCGCGGCGTCTGCGTGGTGGAGTCATCATGCGGGACACGCTACGACGAGGGTCCGACATTTTCGGGGCCTCCGTAGCCCTCCGCAGGAAAGTTTTTTCACGTGTTCCCGCGGCGGCCAGACGATACCGAAAATGTCGGATCCGTTCGAGCCTGATCGGCCCCGCCCGGCGACTTGAACGGACCCCGTGAAGGCCAGCTAGGCGCCGGAAGGATCCGGTGGCTTGATGCCTAGGTGCTGCTCGATCGCGGCGAGCCGGGCCTCGATGCCCGCCAGCGCCAGGAGTACCGAGTTCAAGGACGGCATCCCGGCGTCGTGACCGGCGCGGCTCGTCTGGGAGCGCGCCCCTTCGCCGTCAGGGTCGTCGTGCAGCTGCTGCAGTACCCGCTCGCGCACCAGCTTCATGTCTGCCCCTTGCGTGATCAGGATCTGCACCGCGACGCCGCTGCCGAGGCGGGCGATGCCGAGCAGCAGGTGCCCGGTGCCGAGATGCGGATGCCCGAGCTGTACGGTTTCGCGGACGGCCAGCTCCAGCGCTTGCCTTGACCGGGACGTGAACGGGATGTGCCCATGCGGTGGTGATTGCCTGCCGCGCCCGACGAGCGCCGCCACCGCGTCCCGCGTGATATCCAGGGATACGCCGAGTGAGGTGAGTGCCGCGGCGCCGGCACCGCGCCCTTCGGCCAGCAGGCCGAGCAGGAGGTGCTCAGTGCCGAGGTAGGTGTGGTTGAGGTCCCGGGCCTCCTGCTGGGCGAGAACAATGACCTGACGCCCCTGATCGGTCATTGTCTCGAACAAGGACATCACTCCCACATGGCCGCCGCAGAAGATAACTACCCGCTGTCATACCCACAAAAACGGGACAAAGGTCACGAGAGCCGTGCGCGGAACGCGGCCGTCTTCACCCGGTTCTGGCATGAGGTGGAGCAGTACCGCCGTGTTCCGTTCCTGGACGTGTCCACGTACACCCGGTCGCACCGAGTCGCGGTGCAGACGCCCAGCCGGTCGTAAAGCTCGCTGCCCAGCACCACCGCAAGGCCCGTTGCGCAGCCCGCTGCCCAGCCGCTGACCAGGGAGTTGTCGGCGGAGTGAAAGTGCAGGTGCCAGGGGGAGCAGTCGTGCCGCTCCAGGACCGGCCGCGCTCCGGTCCGATCCAGCATGGCGTTGACCAGGCCAGCCGCGTCATCGACAGCGTCGGCGCTGACGGCCGTGAACACAGCACGCAGCTCGGCTGCCACAAAGCAGAGCGATGCGGCCTCCTCCCAGGACGGCGCCTGACGTCCGCCGCCGGCCCTGAGGACGGAGGCGACTGCCGGGGCGAGCGCGTCACCGGACGGCGGCTCGTACGGGCGTCCGTGAGCATCGCCTGGCGTCAGCAGGTTCACCAGGCCGACAGCGGCGCCGACTACCCTGTCTGTGTGACTGTTAAATTCCACTTGACCAGTTACACCCTCGGTCGTTAGGCTCGTGACTGTCATAGTCATTCTAGACAGTAACGGGAGTGCGAATGGACCGGAAGACCGCGCAGCAGTGGATCGAACGCTGGGACCTCCAGCAGGAAGTCAGCCTCCCCGACCGCGAGGACAGGTTCACCGCGCTGATCGATGCGGTCGAGGCCGGGGCCGGACGCGAGGACCCTCTGGTCCTGGACATCGGCTGCGGCCCCGGCGCCCTCACCAGCAGGCTCGGCGACCGACTGCCTGCGGCGACGGTCATCGGGATCGACGCCGACCCGGTCACCCTGGCGCTGGCCAGGGCGGCCTATCCGGACCGGCGGTTCGAGGACCTGGACCTGCGCGTCCCCGGCTGGCCGCGGCAGCTGCACCTGGATCGTCGCGCCGATGCGGCGGTCAGCACGACGGCGCTGCACTGGCTGTCCGAGCCGGAGCTGCGCGCGTTCTACACGGAGCTGGCCAGCGTACTGAAGCCAGGCGGCCTGCTGCTGAACGGCGATCACTTCATGCGCGACCCTAAGGACGAGCCGACCCTGGCCAGCCTGGACCGGGCGCTGCGCGAGCGCGAGGATGCCCGGCGCTTCCCCGGCGGGCACGCGGAGAGCTGGCAGGGCTGGTGGGAGGCGGTCGCCTCTGATCCGGCGCTGCGCGACTACGCCGCCGACCGCGATCGCCGCCGGGTGGATTCCGGTCATCACGGCGCGTTGGAGTCCACCCAGCTCGCCACCCACCTCGATGCGCTGAAGGCGGCTGGCTTCGCGGAGATCGGCACTCTCTGGCACCGTGGCGACAATCGCCTGCTGTGCGCGGTCCTGCCCCAGAGCTGACGGTCAGCGCCGCCAGGCGTAGGAGATGTTGACGGCGGCTATCACGAGCCAGATCAGCGCGGCCAGCCCGCTCGACGCGTTGCTGCCGTGGGTGGCTACGGCGGTACCGCCGACGGCGAGCCCCATCGACCCCAGGGCCAGCACGACCTGGGCGAAACCCAGCCGGGCGGGCTCGCCTGCGGCCTGATTGCGCGGTGGTCGCCGCGGTCGCCTGCGCGGTGCCGTGTTCAGCGGCTGATTGCCCAGTCGCGCGTCCACGCGCCGGTCGATTTCTTCGCCGATCCGCTCTACGAGCCCTTCGGCGACTGCGCTGTCATACCCTGGGCCGAGGTCGCGATGTGCCGCGGCGGAGGCCCGGATTTCCTCGTTGATGCTCACGAAGCCAACGCTAGCGATGGGGGCTACCGGTCACATTGGGGCTAGCACCCGTCTTGCCGATAGGGCCAGCACCCTCAGCGCCGGCGCGCGTAGGCGACGTTGATGACCACGCACGACGTGCGCGAAGCCCAGCTGCCCGGGATCGGCTGCCGGATCGTGCGGCCGCCGCTGTCGCCTGCGCGGTGCCGTGTTCAGCGGCTGATTGCCCAGTCGCGCGTCCACGCGGTCGATTTCTTCGCCGATCCGCTCTACGAGCCCTTCGGCGACCGCTCTGTCATACCCTGGGCCGAGGTCGCTATGCGCCGCGGCGGAAGCCCGGATTTCCTCGCTGATGCTCACGGCGCCACGCTAGCGACGCGGGTCCGCAGGGTCACACTGGGGCTAGCACCCGTCTTGCCAATGGTGCCAGCACCCTGTGCTGGCTCGCGGGGGGACGACCCCCGCAATCCCCCGGGTACCCCAAAGTAGCTGGCACACTGAAGAGGTGTCAGAGCAGAACGAGCCGTGTGTCCTCCTCAAGCTTGGCGAGATCGTACTCAAGGGCCGGAACCGCCAGCATTTCGACAATATCCTCCAGGCCAACATTCGCACGTCCCTTGCGGATCTCAAGATCCCGGTCAGCCTGCGGCAGCGCGACGGGGTGATCGTGCTGCGCGTCAGTGACGGCGACAGCCGAGGCCCGGACGGCTGGGCGGATGCCGCTACCCAGGTGGCGGAGCGGATGCGGGACGTGCCCGGCATCGCCCGGGTCTGCCAGCCGCTGCGGGTACCGAAGACCGTCGAGGCCGCCACCGCCGCCGCGATCGGCATGACCAGCGAGAAGTCGGGTGCGTTCGCTGTCCGCGCCCGCCGCAGGGACAAGCGCTTCCCGGTCAATTCCTCCGAGCTCGCGATTGAGATCGGCCGCAGGATCCAGGACGCGCACGGGCTTCCGGTTAGCCTCTCCCATCCCGACACCGAGGTCTTCATCGAGGTCGACGAGAACGAGGTGTTCGTCTTCACCGAGGGACTCGGCGGGCAGGGCGGCCTCCCGGTGGGCAGCAGCGGCCGCGGCGTGGCCCTCATGTCGGGCGGTATCGATTCCCCGGTGGCCGCTTACCGGATGATGCGCCGTGGCATGCGCTGCGTCTTCCTGCATTTCTCTGGCATGCCGCTTACCGGTCCGGAATCCATTTACAAGGCGTACGCTCTGGTCCGCGGCCTTGACCGTTTCCAGGGCGGCTCACGGCTATTCGTGGTGTCTTTCGGAAAGGCGCAGCAGGCGCTCGCCACGTCGGGCGCCGACCGGCTGCAGATAGTCGCGCAGCGCCGCCTGATGCTCAAGACCGGTGCCGCCCTGGCCCGCAAGATGGGCGCGGCCGCGCTGGTCACCGGCGACTCGCTTGGTCAGGTGAGCAGCCAGACACTCACCAACCTGGTGGCTCTTGACGACGCCGTGCAGCTGCCCATCCTGCGCCCGCTTATAGGCTGGGACAAAACCGAGATAATGGCCGAGGCCCGCCGTATCCGCACCCTCGCCATCTCCGAGCTGCCCGACGAGGATTGCTGTTCGCTGCTTACTCCGCGTCGCGTCGAGACAAAGGCGAAAATTGACGACCTGCGACGTATCGAGGGCCGCCTGGATGCCGATGTGCTAGCCAACCAGCTGGCGGAAAGCGCCCAGGAATACAAGAATTAAAATCAGAACGGCTGTGTGTTACCTTCAGCGTTAACTCTGCGGCGTCTGGCGGGAGTTCGTCGATGCTGAGCCTGGCCTCGATCACTGCGAGCCGCTGGCTGGGTGAGGCTTGAGGTCGTCACATACGCGGTCGGAGGCCGTGGGCGATCCGGGGCCGCCTGCCGGACCCGCTCCCGCATCGCCAACTCGGCCACCTTGTCCCTGAGCGTGTTCAGGTCGGCGCCGTACTTGGCCAGCATCGCCCCGGCCATGGCGCCTTCGTTGCTGAGCCCGAGCAGCAGGTGCTCGGGGCCGACATCGATATCCAGCTCTCGCAGGGCCTGCACCGCGAGACCTTCGTCCGCGCGAAGCATAGCCATCCCCTCATGGCGCGGCTGCGGGCGGATCTTCCAGCATGGCTCTCTCCGCTGCCTGGCGTCTGGCCAGGAGCTGCTTCTCGGTGTCGCGCAGGCTCGCCGCGCGCGCAAAGTCCTTCTGGTCGATGGCGCTTTCCTTGGCGCGACGGACCTCGGATATCTCCTCCACGATGCCGCGGAGTTCCGCGTGTGCGGCCGGCTCCTCAATGCCGAGCCTCGCCTCGATGGCGGTGAGCCGCTGGCCGATCATCGCGAGCTGAAGCGAGATCTCGCTGAGCGCGGTCGCGCCCGGGCCGCGCTTGACCTTCGGCTGCCCCTGGTGCTGTGCCAGTAGCTCGGCCACTCGCCCCCTGACCGTATTCAGGTCAGCGCCGTGCCGGACCAGCACCTCAGGGGCGGCGCCGTCGCCCTGGTGCAGGACGCCGAGCAGCAGGTGCTCGGTGCCGATATAGTCGTGCCCGAGCTGCAGGGACTCGCGCAGCGAGAGCTCCAGTGCCTTCTTCGCCTCCGGCGTGAAGGGGATGTGCCCGGATGGGCTCGACGCGCCGCGGCCGATGAGCTCCTTTACCTCCTCGGCCAGCGCCTCCAGGTTGATCTCCAGGTCTCGCAGCACTCGCGCCGCGAGACCTTCACCCTCGCTGAGCAGGCCGAGCAGCATGTGCTCGGTGCCGATGTAGCTGTGCTGAAGCAGCCTGGCCTCTTCTTGCGCCATGACCACGACGCGCCGGGCCCGGTCGGTAAAACGCTCAAACATGCATGGCACGCTACGCCCATAGCGCCCATATCGCCATGGCGCGCCGACCCCTACCGCGCCCCTACCGCGGCTGGTGCCGGCGTCAGTGTCCGGCCGACCAGCGGAGACAGGTGCGCGGCGACGCTGGCCAGCTCGCGCAGGTCGGATTCGACCAGCGCCTGCGGACCGTCGCACAGCGCCTGCTCCGGGTTCGGGTGGACGTCGACGATGATGCCGTCCGCGCCGACCGCGATAGCGGCACGGGATAGCGGCACCACCAGGTCGCGGCGGCCACCGGAGTGCGACGGGTCGACGATCACCGGCAGGTGCGACAGGCGCTGCGCCACCGGCACCGCGCTGATGTCAAGGGTGTTCCTTGTCGCCTTCTCGAAGGTCCGGATGCCGCGCTCGCAGAGCACGATGTCCAGGTTGCCGCGCTGCGCGATGTACTCGGCGGCCATCAGCCACTCCTCGATGGTGGCGTTCATGCCGCGCTTGAGCATGACCGGCTTGCCGATCCCGCCGACGGCCTGCAGCAGCGGGAAGTTCTGCATGTTCCTGGTGCCGACCTGCAGCATGTCCGCGTAGCTGGCGACCAGTTCGACGTCGGCCGGGTCAACTACCTCGGTCACGATCGGCAGCCCGGTCTCGGCGCGGACGTCGGCGAGGATCTTCAGCCCAGCCTCGCCGAGTCCCTGGAACGCGTAGGGGGAGCTGCGCGGCTTGTACGCGCCGCCGCGCAGCAGCGAGGCCCCGGCAGCCCTTGCCATCAGCGCCGCCGCGAGCGTCTGCTCGGCGGTTTCCACCGCGCACGGGCCAGCGATCACCGTGAGCGTGTCCGGTCCGATCGGCACGCCGCCGACGCGGACCACTGAGCGCTCCCGGTGATGCTCCCGGCTGACCAGCTTGTACGGCGCGGAAATCCGCACCACGTCGGTCACTCCCGGCATGCTGCGCAGGTTGAGCGTGCTCAGGTGGTCGATGTCGCCAACGAGCCCCACGATCGTCCTGGTCACGCCGCGGCTGACGAAAGCGTCGCCGCCTGCCGACCGCACCAGGTCGACGACGCCGTCGACTTCGGGTTCTCCGGCCTCTGTGGCCATCACTACTACCATGCTGTCCGCCCTCCTGAGAATAAAAAAAGGCCCCGGGCCAGTGGCCCGGGGCTCTCCTTAGGTCTGTCTGTCAGCGCATGGCATGGCAGGCGACCGTCCGGGAACCGGGCCGGTAGCCAAACCAAAACCAGAAGAACTGCTGACGCATGGGAGTCACTATATCTAATTGAATGGCGTACCGGAGCCGAACGACGCAGTGTAGAGCACGACAGTGCTCCCGGCCGGCGCCTGGGTGAGACCATCAGGGTCTTCGTCGAAGACCTTGCCGAAGAAGTCCGGGCCGTTGATGACCACCTTGAAGCCTGCCGCCTGCAGAGTCGATCGGGCATTCGCCACTCCATCGCCGATCACCAGCGGGATCGTGACCTGCTGCGGACCGCTCGACACGACGATCGTTACCGTCTCACCCGGCGTGATGATGGTGCCCTTGCCGGGCGTCTGCGAGATGATCATGCCCTGCGGCTGGTTGCTGCCGGTGTCCGGCTGCACGGTCAGGTGGAAGTCATCGGCGGTCGCCTGGGACTCGGCGGCCGATTCCTGCTCGCCCACGAGGTCTGGCAGCGGCATGCCGCCTGACTCCAGGATCTGCACGGGCTTGGTCTGCGGCCACGACGCGCCAGCGCCTGGATCGGTCCCCACGACGGACCCGACCGGCAGGGTCGAGCCGACCTTGACGGATGTGTACTGGAGGTGCACTACCGCCAGCGCCGCCTCGGCGACCGCGAGCTTGTCACCCTTGACCGCGGGCACTGTGGACGTGAACGGCCCCGCGGACAGATGGATCGTGATGGTCGCGCCCTTAGCGGCCCGCCCGGACGGGCTTATGCCGACCACGAGGCCGGGTGCCAGCGTGTTGCTGTGCTCCGACGTGCCGTTGGTGACCTTGAAGCCATTAGTGGTCAGCGCGGTGGTGGCTACGCTAAGCGAGTCACCGGTTACGATCGGGACGGTGGCGTACCGGCCGGAGGTGACCCACCAGCCGCCGGCGCCGGCCACGACGATGATCGCCACGGCGAGCGCCAGGAAGATGAGCCGCTTGCTGAACAGCCAGCGGCCGAGGAAGGACTCCCGGCCGCGCAGGTACCGGTCGGTGTCCTCGCGGTTCACCACCATGGTGTGCGAGCTCGGCTGTCCGCCGTCGCCGGCCCATCCGGTCTGGCCCACCGGGCCGGTCGCGGGCGCTGGACCCAGCCACGGCGCCTCCGTCAGGCCCTGCACGCCCACGCCCATCATGCCGGTGAGTCCGCTGCGTGGCCCCTGCACCGGGCCGGCACCGGCCCCCGGCTGGGTGCCGAAACCGGGACCGAAACCATCGCGGACCTGGCGTACCGCGCGCAGGAACTGGGCGGCGTCGGCGGGACGCCGGCCCGGATCCCGGCTGGTGGCCGCGAGCACGAGGTCATCGACCGGGCGCGGCAGGCCGGGCAGCAGCTCCGACGGAGCGGGCACGTCGCTGTTCACGTGCTGGTAGGCGATCGAGATCGGGGATTCCCCTGTGAACGGCTGCCGGCCGGTAAGCAGCTCGTACAGCAGCACCCCGGCCGAGTACACGTCGCTGCGCGGGCCAATGGGGATGTCTCCGGTGACCAGCTCCGGCGCGAGGTAGGCGACGGTGCCGATGATCACCCCGGTCCTGGTGTGCGCGGCCGCCGCGTGCGCCCTGGCCAGCCCGAAGTCCGCTACCTTGAGCCGTCCATCGGCGGTGAGCAGGACGTTTTCCGGCTTGATGTCGCGATGCACGATGCCGGAGGCGTGCGCGGCCGCGAGGCCGTCAAGCACGCCGGTCATGATGTCCAGGGCCTCGGCGGGGGAGAACCGGCCGCGCTCGTGGAGCAGGTCCTTCAGCGTCCGCCCCGGCACGTACTCCATCGCCAGGTACAGGAACGGCCCGTCGGCGCCCTGATCGTAGACCGCGACGACGTTCTGGTGGGACAGCTGGGCCACCGACTTGGCCTCGCTGATGAACCGGCGGACGAACTCGTCGTCCCTGGCCAGCTCGGCGTGCATGACCTTGAGGGCCACCTGCCGGTCCAGCCGGGTGTCCAGCGCGAGGTACACCCTCGCCATGCCGCCATGGGCGATGGGTGCTGAGACCGCATAGCGCCCGTCTAGCAGGCGCCCGGTGAGCGGGTCGAGCAGCGTATCGTCCATCGGTTGCGATTTTACGTTCATTCGGACGGGTACCAACGCCCCGTTCTGAATAAATAAGATCCTGTTTCATGGCGGAGTACGGCGGGACGGTCGTGATCGGCGCGGGACTGGCCGGTCTGCGGACGGTGGAAGAGCTGCGGGCGCACGGATATGCGGGGCGGATCGCGCTGATCGGGGCCGAGCAGCGGCCGCCGTATGACCGGCCGCCGTTGTCGAAAAAAATACTGACCGCACCGGATGCGCCCGATCCATCATTGCGCGCGGATTTCGACGCACTCGGCGTGGACTTCCAGCCTGGGCGGGTGATCAGCGCGCTCGACGAGGTGCGTGATCTGGGACAGGTGGTGATCGCCACGGGCGCGGATCCGGTCCGGCTGCCCGGGCTTGGGGCGCAGCGGGTGCTGCGCAGCTATGACGACGCGCTGGCGCTGCGGGCGCTGCTGCGGCCGGGGCTGCGCATGGCGATCGTGGGTGCGGGCTGGATCGGCGCGGAGCTGGCTACGGCCGCCGCCGGGGCCGGGTGCAAGGTAACGGTGGTCGAGGCGGGCCCGGCACCGATGGCGGCGGCGCTTCCCGGGTCGATAGGTGCCATCGCCGCTTCCTGGTATGGGCCGGCCGGGGTCGAGCTGCGGCTTCGTACCGCGGTGTCGTCGGTGGAGGACGGCGGGCTGGCGCTGGCGGACGGCTCGTGGCTGGCTGCGGATTGTGTCGTCACGGCGGTGGGGGTGCGGCCGTCGGTTTCCTGGCTTGCCGGGTCTGGCGTTGTGCTGGAGAACGGTGTGGCGGTGGATGCGGGCCTGCGTTCGTCGGTGCCTGGCGTGTATGCGGTGGGTGACTGCGCGGCGTTCTGGTCGGGGCGGTTCGGGCGGCGGCTGCGGTTCGAGCACTGGGATGTGGCGCTGCACGCGCCCTCGGTCGTGGCGGCGAACCTGCTCGGCGGCGACGAGGCGTACGATCCGGTGCCGTACTTCTGGTCTGAGCAGTTCGGCCGGATGGTCCAGTACGCCGGCTACCACGCCGACGCCACCGCCCTGCTCTGGCGCGGCGACCCTACCGGCGGCGGCGCGGCGAAGTGGGCGGCCTGCTGGCTGTCAGGCGACCGCCTGGTCGCCATCCTCGCCGTGGATCGCCCTCGCGACCTAGTCCAGGCCCGCCGCCTCATCGCCGACGGCGTACCACTGGACGCATCCCGCCTCACAGACCCTGCCGTTTCCCTAAAGGATTCGGCCGGCTAAAGGCGTTGCGAAGCAGATAGGGAGCCGGGTGTTTGACTGCTAGCCGGGCGTGGGACATTTGATTCGTGGCCAAGATCGACCCCGTGACCGACGCTCTCGTCGGCGAATGGCTTTCCCTCAGCGACGTTGCGGCTCAGCTCGGCATCCCCGCCGTGCGAGTGAAGCAGCTTCTACGTGAGCGCAAGCTCCTCTCAGTCAGCCGTCCGGATGGTAAGCCCGGCGTGCCTGCTGCGTTCCTGGAAGGCGGTCAGGTGGTGAAGGGGCTCCCCGGTACCCTGACCGTCCTGTTCGACTGCGGATTTGATGAGCAGGAAGCGCTGCGCTGGCTGTTCACCGTGGACGAAAGCCTGCCGGGGACCCCGATCGAGGCGATCGTCAGGCATCGCAGCACCGAGGTGAACCGGCGCGCGCAGGCGCTGGCGTTCTAGAAAACGCCGCTGCGGGTTAAGGTGGCTGCATGCCGCCAAGCCCGCGTCGGCCTGGGAGCGCTTCGCGCGTCCAGGCCGCCAGTTCGCCATCGCTCCATGACCTGCTCGCGTCCGGTCGGCAGTCGTTCTCGTTTGAGTTCTTCCCGCCCAAGACCGAGGCCGAGGAGCAGCAGCTCTGGCGTGCGCTGCGCCGGCTGGAGCCGCTGCGCCCGACATTCGTCTCGGTTACGTACGGGGCGGGCGGTTCCACGCGGGACCGTACGGTCCGGGTGACCGGCAGGATCGCCTCGGATACGACGCTGACCCCGGTCGGGCACCTGACCGCGGTCGACCACTCGGTGGCCGAGCTCCGGCACGTCATCGGGTCCTACGCCGCGGTCGGTGTCCGCAATGTGCTGGCGCTGCGCGGGGACCCGCCAGGCGATCCGGGTGCGCCATGGACGCCGCATCCCGCGGGCCTGAATCACGCCGCGGACCTCGTCCGTCTGGTCAAGTCATCGGGTGACTTCTCCGTGGGCGTCGCGGCCTTCCCTGAGAAGCACCCCGCATCGCCCGATGCGGAGGTGGACATCCGTCACTTCGTTGCCAAGTGCCGGGCCGGTGCGGACTTCGCGGTCACGAACATGTTCTTCTATCCCGAGGACTACCTCCGGCTCCGTGACCGGGTAGCCGCAGTGGGCTGTGAGGTGCCGATCATCCCGGGGATCATGCCGGTTACCAGCATGCGCGTGATCGAGCGTTCCCTCGAGCTGGGCGGCTGCCGGGTGCCCACGGAGCTGCTCGCGCGGCTGCGCGCGGTCTCCGATGACAGGGCGGCCGTCCGCGAGATCGGCGTGGAGTACGCGGCCGGCATGTGCGAGCGACTGCTCGCCGAGGGCGTGCCTGGGCTGCATTTCTACACGCTGAACTGGTCCCGGGCGACCCTCGAGATCTACGAGCGGCTCGGACTGGGGAGCCGGAGCGGCAGGACGGCGCCCATCACCGCGTAGGGCGGCTCCGCTCCCTCGAACCGGAACCCGGTCAGCAGGTCGGTGAATCCGGCCGTGCGGTACAGGCGCCTGGCTGGTGATTCGGTGTCAGGAGTCGACAGCAGTGCCGTGCGCTCGGTCCGCCCGGTGCCCAGCGCGCCCAGCAGCGCCGTGCCGGTACCCCGGCCCTGGCAATCGGGCAGCACGTGCAGCTCGGCCACCTCCAGGCAGTCGCCGAGCCATGCCTGTGCGGCCGCCTGGCCGTGCCCCGCGACGATCGCGTCCGCCACCCGGTCATGCCACCACTGGCCCGGCATGCCACGGAAGCCGTAGCAGAACCCGGCGACCCGGCTCTGCTCCGTCGCCGCCAGCGCGCGGAACCCCGGATACCTGGCGTGCCCGCCCATGATCGCCCGCCGGCCCGCGAGCTGCTCCCGCGGCGCCTGCATCGCGCTGGCGTACACCTCGAGCAGCTGGTCGAGCCCGGCGTTGAACCCGTCAAACCCAAGTTCGATAATATCAGAACGGCCCGTGGTGTCACCCTTCATATCCGCTGACCGTACCGGATGCTACCCGGCGCGCCAGATGACGTCCGCAGCGTCAGACCGGTACATCGCCTGAGTCAACCCACTGCGAGCGGATCTGCACCCGGGCCTTGCCGAGATCCGGATGCACCGCCGTCAGCGTGATCGTGCCAGCCTGCCGCGATATCGAGCGTACCCACACCGCGCCGAGTCCGCCGTATTCGCCGAACGCGAATGGGTTATCCCCGATCAGGACACCGGGACCGTCGAGGCTCAGCGTCACGTCGTCCTCGGTATACCGGCGCTGGTTGCCGTAGACGTCCTGCGCACGGAACACCACCCTGGTCATGTCCGAGCCGTCAGCCAGGATCACCGAGTCGTCGGCGTGTATGCCGAGGCGGTCCTGGCTGGTGTCGGAGGACATCAGCAGTTCGGTTACCTGCTGGCCGCCGACGTACCCGCGGATGTGCAGCACGGACGGGGCGCTCACGCCGGGGATGCTGACGAAGAAAGGGGGACGGGCGAGATTGCTGTAGAGCGGGTTGTCCCGGGCCGGCAGCCCGGTCGTGACGTGCCCGCCGTCGATGAAGATCTCCAGCTGCTCGCAGTTGCTGGCGATCATCGAATTCCCCGCGATGGTCGCGACCGGCGGCTGAGTGCCGCCGGGCTCATAGAAGAACACGGGTACGATCACCGCCCGCACCTGCGGGCTGACCTGGGCCTGGTAGATGCCGGCGCCGGGCTTGAGTACCCGGAACGTGTCGGCCACCCCGGCCCACTTGACGTTCGACGGGCTGCCCTGGAGCGAGGCGTAGTCGAAGGCGCACCAGGCCAGCATCCCGGCATAGCTGCTGGTCGACAGGGCCGCGTCCTGCGCCTGCGCGTGCAGCTGTGCCTGGCGGACCAGCAGCGAGGGCGGATCGGTCCACATGAAGTGCTGCTGCGGCTTGGTCTCCACGACGCCGACAGACTCGGTGATCAGGTACGGCACGCCGGGCAGCGGTGGCAGCAAGGCGGCATTGCCCTGATCGCTGACGGTGTAGTCGTTGTATGCGAAGACGTCCTGAGCCCAGCCGCTGGTGGAGTGGATCTTCATCGCCCCCGAGGTGGGCCGGGACGGGTCAAGCTCCTTGGCCACCTGCCTGGTGGCGGCCCACAAGGACGGGTAGTTGTCGGTCTCATTGAGGCGGGTGCCCCATATGATCACGGACGGGCGGCTGCGGTCACGGATGATCATGTCCCTGACGTCCTGGATCACCAGGTCCTGCCAGGCGGAGTCTGAGCTGACCTTGTCCCAGCCGGGGGCTTCCTCCCAGACCAGCAGGCCCAGCTCGTCGCAGGCGTCGAGGAAGGCAGGCGACTGCGGGTAGTGCGAGCAGCGGACCATGTTGCAGTTGAGCTCGTTCTTGAGGATCTGAGCGTCCCGCTGCTGTACCCGGACGGGCATCGCCATGCCCGTGTACGGGAACAGCTGGTGCCGGTCCAGCCCGAACAGCTGCAGCCGCTTCCCGTTCAGGTAGAAGCCGTCCGGCCTGAATGAGGCTTCACGGAAGCCAATCTGCTTGGACAGGGCGCTGGCGCCCATACCCGGCACGTTGAGCGTGGCCTGCACCGTGTACAGCCTGGGGTTGTCCACCGACCACAAGGTGATCGAGCCTAGGTCGGAGAGGGTCAGCGACGCGGTGATAACACCGGTTTTGGCGACGTCGACCGAGAGGCTGTGCGAGGCGATGCTCTGCTGGCCGTCGAGCAGTTCGAGGACCAGCGTCGCGGGTGAGTTGCTGTTCTTGACCTGCGGTCCTGAATCGATAGTGCATTGAATGCGCACCGTCGGCGAGTGCGAGAGCACGTCCTGCGGCACGGCGTACAGGTCGGAGACGAATACTTGCGGCACCACCCGCAGCGCGACGTCACGGTAGATACCGCCCGGCTGCATGAAGTCGATCCAGCCCGGAGTGTTGTTGTAGATGATCGGCGGCACCGGCAGGCACTGCGAGTCGACGATGACGGACAGCACGTTGTCGTGGTGCGTGAGGTAGTGGGTGAGCTCCAGCGAGAACGGCGTGTAGCCGCCCTGGTGCTGGCCGACGACCTGGTTGTTGCACACCACGGTAGTGCTGACCATGACTCCGTCGAAGTCGGCGAATACCCGGTTGCCTGGCTGCCCGGACGGGAACAGCGTTGCCCCGTCGACGTGCCGCCGGTAGATCCACGTGCTCTGCCAGGTCGACTGATCCCAGTTGCACCAGGAAAGCGAGGCGGCGTTGTGCGGGAGGGTGATGGTAGCGAAGCCGCTGTCGTCGTAGGCGATGGCCTCCGCGCCTGGCTGGTACTCGCCGCCGAACAGCCAGTCCGCGTTCAGCGGGTAGCTGACGTTGACCGGCTGCGGCGCCTTGGACCGGGTCAGCGCGCCGACCAGGGCGATCGTCGGCAGCGTCGCGATACCCGCACCGCCGATTACACCAGCTTGGAGCAGGGCACGCCGGGATACGCGTCCTCTCGGCGCCGATTCCACCTCTCCAGGAAACTCCACTTCATCTTGGACCATAGTCATGGGCGAGATGGCCGCGTCTAGCGGGGAGGTGCCATCGTCCACTGCGGGCTCCGTGTCCTGTCCGTTGCGATCGTTGCTGCCAGGCCCGCCGTCCGCCTCAGGGGCTGCGAGCACCGTCGCGAAACTGCTGTCAGACGGGCTCTTGCTCCCGTTGCCGGCAGCGGGAGGCGGTGGCACTCGACAAAAGTACAGGTTCAGGGAGGAACTTGCTCATAAGCCTGGCTAACTACTCCCAATCAGTTACGTCACTGCGATAAACCCGCGTGCCTGGGCGATGCCCTCAAAATGTCAGACCCTCGCGATAACTTCGGACGGACATCGAAAACGAGCTGGACATTTCCGCGAATTCGTGTTCGACTATAGGGAGGCCGGCCGAGTGGGGCGAGGGGAAGCGCGCCGCCCGGTCGGGACTACCAGCCCGCTCCACGGCCCGAAGTCGGGCCGTGGAGCTGGCGGAAAGGCAGGAGTGATGACCAACGTCATTGAAGTGCGCACGCGGATGCCGCTGGCACCGGGTGTACCGAGCACGGTGCTCAGTATGCTGCAGTCCGCGCGCCGCGGGCTCGCCGAGGCCGTGGATGAGTCGGCACCCGGTGCCCGGTACGTGCTTGCTCACCTCGCGGCGCTGCGAGCTGCCGCCGCGATCGTGGCGGCACGCGGCGAGCCGGGCAGGACCAGACGCGGCAAACCGCGGAGCGTCTGGGAGCTGCTGCCGCAGGTCGAGCCGGCGCTCACCGAGTGGGCGGCGTACTTCGCCGCTGGCGCGGGCAAGCGCGCCGCAGCCGAGGCCGGGCTGCCGCGCGCGGCGTCCGCTCGTGAGGCCGATGACCTGCTGCGGGATGCGGAGACTTTCCTCTCACTTGCCGAGACGGCACTCGGCGTGGAGGTGCAGTCTCCGCTCCCGCTCAGGCCAGCTGGCTAATGCGTCAGAAGGCTTCCATCGCGCCGCGCGCGTCGGAGTCCAGGACGCCCCAGCTGATGAGCTCCTCGGTGAGGTCAGCCGGAGACTTGTCGTAGATCACCGCGAGCGAGCGAAGGTCCTCATGCCTGACCGAGAGGACCCGGCCGTTGTAGTCGCCGCGCTGGCTCTGGATCGTGGCGACGTAGCGGGCAAGCGGGCCGACCTTGTCCTTGGGCAGCTGCCCCATCCGCTCTAGGTCGATGACCAGCTTGGGTGACGGCGCCAGTGGCGTGGGAGCGGCGTCGCCGGGCAGCAGCTCGGAAACGGGCACTCCGTAGAACTCGGCCAGTTCGGCGAGCTTCTGCACGGTCACCGACCGGTCGCCGCGCTCGTAGGACCCTACGACGACGGCCTTCCAGCGTCCGCGGGACTTCTCCTCGACCCCGTGGAGGGAGAGCCCCTGCTGCGTCCGGATGGCGCGCAGCCGCGCGCCCAGTGTCTTTGCGTACTCAGATGGCATTTTTCCTCGGTTCCCCGGCCAGTCGTCGCTTACGGTAACGGTTACGCTCAGTGACGGTAGGCGGCGAGAGCGACAAGGTCAAGCCGAATGGCAAAAACGGGTCTAACTCGTCCGTTAACCGGCTTGCCCTCTCGGATCGCTATGTACCCTCCGTCGAACATCAAGAACCCCGATGTAGTCAGGTTTCCCGTCGCTGAGGGCATGATGCCGACGCTTGGGAGATGCATCGTCACGTTCTGATGGCATCTGTCCAGTGTGATGTAAATCACATATTTCCGAGGGCGCCTTGAGGGCCAAGGCGCCCGTCCGATAAGGCCATCGCGGGGTGCCCAGAGGGCACTGGGACGGCCTTCCGGGGCCCGCCACTGGAGCCTCCAGGGCTCTCCAACGGGAGGGGGGCGGCAGGGCGTCCTTCCCCGACACGCCAGGTCGCTCCCCCAGAAGATCCGGCCATCGCGGTACTGTTACCGAAGAATCCTTTTAACGACCCGTCCAGTGAGGCGGGGAAGGGAGCTGTTTGGTGTGTGCTGCAACTAGCTCGCAGTCCCGGGGAGGGCTCGCAGTCCTCGACGCCCAGGAGATCCGGCGGGCGCTGACCAGGATCGCGCACGAGATCCTGGAGCGAACCCATGGTGGCGAGCAGGCCGTGCTGCTCGGCATTCCGACCCGCGGTGTCCCGCTGGCACGGCGGCTGGCCGCCCGCATGGGCGAGTTCGAGGGCCTTGACGTCCCCTGCGGCTCACTCGACGTGACACTGCACCGAGATGATCTTCGGCTGCGCCCGGCCAGGGCGCTGGGCAGGACAGACCTGCCGGCCGGGGGAGTGGACGGCAAGACGGTCGTCCTGGTCGATGACGTGCTCTTTTCTGGCCGGACCGTACGCGCCGCGCTCGACGCCCTGACCGACCTGGGCCGCCCTCGTGCGGTGCAGCTGGCGGTGCTGGTTGACCGTGGCCACCGGGAGCTGCCGATCCGCGCGGACTACGTGGGCAAGAACCTGCCGACGTCGCAGCGGGAGACGGTCCGGGTGCTGCTGGCCGAGGTAGACGATACCGATTCCGACGCCGTGCTGATCGGGGATAGCGCATGAACCGTCATCTGATCTCCGCGGCCGATCTCAGCCGGGACGACACACTGCTTATTCTCGACACCGCTGAAGAGCTGTCGAGCGTCACCGACCGGTCGATAAAGAAACTGCCTACCCTCCGTGGCAGGACCGTGGTCAACCTGTTCTACGAGGACTCCACCCGGACACGGATCTCGTTTGAGGCGGCCGCCAAGCGCCTCTCAGCTGATGTGATCAACTTCTCCGCCAAGGGCTCGAGCGTGGCCAAGGGCGAGAGCCTGAAGGACACCGCGCTCACCCTGGAGGCCATGGGCGCGGATGCGGTGGTGATCAGGCACAGCGCATCCGGCGCCGCGCACCGGCTCGCGGGATGGGTGAAGGGCAGCGTGGTGAACGCCGGTGACGGCACGCACGAGCACCCGACGCAGGCGCTGATTGACGCGTTCACTATCCGGCGCAGGCTGCGGCCCCGCGGGCCGGACGGAACCGGTGGCGGGCAGGGGCTCGACGGCCTGCGGGTCACGATCGCCGGAGACGTGCTGCACGGCCGGGTGGCGCGCTCCAACGTCCTGCTGCTCAGCACCCTGGGTGCCGAAGTGACGTTGGTGGCACCGCCCACGCTGCTGCCGCTGGCGGTCGGCAGCTGGCCGTGCAACGTCAGCTATGACCTGGACAGCGAGCTGCCGAAGAGTGACGTGGTGATGATGCTCCGCGTCCAGCAGGAGCGGATGAACGCGGCATATTTCCCCAGCGTGCGGGAATACAGCCGCAGGTACGGCCTGGACGCGAGCCGGATGGCGAAGCTGCCTGAGCACGCCATCGTCATGCATCCCGGGCCCATGAACAGGGGCGTGGAGATCGCTGCTGAGGTGGCCGACTCACCCCGCTCCACCATCGTCGAACAGGTAGCCAACGGGGTTACTGTCCGGATGGCTGTCCTGTACCTGCTACTCGGCGGTGCCGAGCTCCCGGGGGTGGCACAGTGAACGACCAGTGGCTGATCCGCGGCGCGACCGTAGACGGCGCGCCGCAGGACATCCTGCTCAGCGGCGGCGTCATCACCGATGCCGGCAGCGGCCTGAGCGCGCCCGCCGCGCAGGTGCTTGACGCCGGCGGCCTTGTCGCGCTGCCCGGCCTCGTTGACCTGCACACCCACCTGCGCGAGCCTGGCCGCGAGGATGCGGAGACGGTGCAGACCGGTACCGCCGCCGCGGCGCTCGGCGGCTACACCGTGGTGCACGCGATGGCGAACACCGAACCGGTCGCGGACACCGCGGGCGTTGTCGAGCAGGTCTGGCGGCTCGGCCGCGAGGCCGGGCACTGCGATGTGCAGCCGGTAGGCGCGGTGACAGTGGGGCTAGGCGGCAAGCAGCTCGCCGAGCTGGGGGCCATGGCGGACTCGGCGGCCCGGGTCCGGGTCTTCTCCGACGACGGCAAGTGCGTCGCCGACCCGCTGCTGATGCGACGGGCACTGGAGTACGTCAAGGCGTTCGGCGGCGTCATCGCCCAGCATGCGCAGGACCCGCGGCTCACCGAGGGAGCGCAGCTGAACGAAGGCGAGATGTCGGGCCGGCTGGGCCTGGCCGGCTGGCCCGCCGTCGCCGAGGAAGGCATCGTCGCCAGGGACTGCCTGCTCGCCGCGCACGTCGGCTCGGCGCTGCACATCTGCCATGTCTCCACTGCGGGCTCGGTCGAGATCATCCGGTGGGCAAAGTCCAAGGGCTGGCCGGTTACCGCCGAGGTCACGCCGCATCACCTGCTGCTCACCGATGAGCTGGCCGCCGGGTACGACCCGGTGTTCAAGGTCAATCCGCCGCTGCGCACCGCGGCGGATGTCCAGGCGCTGCGCGAGGGACTGGCCGACGGCACCATCGACTGCGTGGCGACCGACCACGCACCGCATCCGGTGGAGGCCAAGGAAACCGAGTGGGCCGAGGCGGCCTGGGGCATGACCGGGCTGGAAACCGCCCTCCGCGTCGTGCACAGGGCGATGGTGGAGACCGGCCTGCTCGACTGGCCGGGCGTCGCCGACCGGATGTCGGTCCGGCCTGCCCGCATCGGGCGGCTGGCCAGCCACGGCACGCCTCTCAGCGTCGGCGGCCCGGCGAATATCACCCTGTATGACCCGGCGGCTCAGGCGGAGCCGGTCCGCGCCGACGGCGCGTCCAAGAGCCGCAACACGCCGTTCGCCGGGATGGCGCTGCCCGGCCGGGTCGTCGCCACCTTCCTGCGTGGTGCCCCGACGGTGCTCGACGGAAAGCTGGCCCGAATATGACAAGCGCGCTGCTGGTGCTCGAAGACGGCACCACGCTGACCGGCACCGGGTTCGGTGCCGAGGGCGAGACGTTCGGCGAGATGGTGTTCAACACCGGGATGACCGGCTATCAGGAGACGCTCACCGACCCGTCGTACTGCCGCCAGATCGTCGCGATGACGGCCCCGCACATCGGCAACACCGGTGTCAACGACGAGGATCCCGAGTCGGGCCGGGTCTGGGTGAGCGGCTACGTCGTGCGTGAGCCGGCCCGGATCGCCTCGAACTGGCGGGCCACCGGTGACCTGGACGCCTACCTGAGAGCCGAGGGCATCACCGGCATCGCCGTTCGCGGCACCCGCCTGCTGACCAGACGGGTCCGTGAGGCCGGCGCGATGCGCGCCGCGATCAGCACTGTGGAGCAGGACCCCGCGAAGCTGCTCGAACGAGTCCGCAGCAGCCCGCAGATGACCGGCGCCGACCTGGCCCGCGAGGTGACCACGGCGGAGCCGTATGTCGTTCCGGCCGACGGGCCGGTGAAGTACCGGGTTACCGCGATCGATCTCGGCATCAAGACGTCCACGCCGCGCAACATGGCGGCAAGGGGTTGCGAGGTAGCTGTGCTGCCGGCCACCGCTACCGCCGCGGATATCCTCGCCACCTCGCCCGACGGGGTGTTCTTCAGCAACGGCCCTGGTGACCCGGCCGCCGCGCAGTACGCGGTGGACGCCATGCGCGGCGTGCTTGAAGCGGGGCTGCCCGTGTTCGGCATCTGCCTGGGCAGCCAGATCCTGGCGCTGGCCCTCGGACTGCGTACGTACAAGCTCCGCTACGGTCACCGTGGCGTGAACCAGCCGGTCAAGGACCTTGCCACCGGCCGCGTCTACATCACCAGCCACAACCACGGCTTCGCCGTCGAGCTCCCAGGCGGCAGCCAGGGCGCCGACGCCTTGCTCGCGGCGGAGCCTTTCGACACGCCTTACGGGGCAGCGATCGTGAGCCACATCAACCTCAACGATGGCGTGGTCGAAGGCCTGCGGCTGCTGGACCGCCCCGTGTTCAGCGTCCAGTACCACCCCGAGGCGGCGCCAGGCCCGCACGACGCGGCGGATCACTTCGACCGCTTCTGCACCATCATGGGTAGCGGGCGATGATGGGTTACCAAGATGGGGTGCGCGATGGAGCAGGGGGTGTGCGATGCCGAAGCGTAGCGATCTTAAGTCTGTTCTCGTCATCGGGTCGGGGCCGATCGTCATCGGGCAGGGCTGCGAGTTCGACTACTCGGGTACCCAGGCATGCCGGGTGCTGAAGCAGGAAGGCATCAAGGTCAGCCTGGTCAACTCCAACCCGGCGACGATCATGACCGACCCCGAGTTCGCCGACGCGACCTACGTGGAGCCGATCACCACCGAGACGCTGGAGAAGGTCATCGCGATCCAGCGCCCGGACGCGCTGCTGCCCACGCTCGGCGGCCAGACCGCGCTGAACGCCGCCGTCGCCCTGCACGATGCCGGCATCCTGCGCAAGTACAACGTCGAGCTGATCGGCGCCAGCATCGATGCGATCCAGGCGGGCGAGGACCGCGAGCGCTTCAAGGGCATCGTCATCGCCCTAGGCGCCGAAGTGCCACGAAGTGTTATATGTCATGACATGTCTGACTGTCTGGCGGCGGTGGCGGGCCGGCCGGGCGCGGCGCCCGACGCGGATGATGCCGCCCTCGGCTACCCGGTCGTCGTGCGGCCGTCGTTCACGCTCGGCGGCGCCGGCTCCGGCATCGCGAGGGACGAAGCGGAGCTGCACCGTATCGCCGGCGCCGGCCTGGACGCGAGCCCGACACATGAGGTCCTGCTCGAGGAGTCGATCCTCGGCTGGAAGGAGTACGAGCTCGAGCTGATGCGCGACCGGCACGACAACGTCGTGGTCGTCTGCTCGATCGAGAACATCGACCCGATGGGCGTGCACACCGGCGACAGCGTCACGGTCGCGCCGGCGATGACGCTCACCGACCGCGAGTACCAGCGGATGCGCGATGTCGCGTTCGCCATCATCCGGGCGGTCGGCGTGGACACCGGCGGCTGCAACATCCAGTTCGCCGTCGATCCCCTTACCGGCCGCATGGTCGTGATCGAGATGAACCCGCGAGTCAGCCGCTCATCGGCGCTCGCGTCCAAGGCCACCGGCTTCCCGATCGCGAAGATCGCCGCCAGGCTCGCGATCGGCTACACGCTCGACGAGATAATCAACGATATCACAGGCGAGACGCCAGCTTCATTCGAGCCTTCGCTCGATTATGTGGTCGTAAAGGTTCCGCGCTTCGCCTTCGAGAAGTTCCCTGGCGCCGACCGGATGCTGACGACCCACATGAAGAGCGTCGGGGAGGCGATGGCGATAGGCCGGTCGTTCCCGGAAGCCCTGCAGAAGGCCCTGCGTTCGCTGGAGGGGGACCACGGGCCATTCTGCTGGAAAGAGCCCCCGGGGGATGCGGCGGAGCTCCTGCGTGCGGCGGGGACCCCGCACGACGGGAGGCTCGCCACCATCGCGCAGGCGATCCGCGCCGGTGCGAGCGTGGCTGATGTTGTCTCTGTAACTGGAATTGACCCGTGGTTCGTGGATCAGATCAAGGGTATCCAGGATCAGGCAGAACGGGCTGTGGTCTCACCAGTGCTGACCGCTGACCTGCTGCGTGAGCTGAAGGGCGCGGGATTCTCCGACGCGCAGCTTGCCGACCTCCGCGGGTCGACCGAGGCGGAGATCCGGGCGGAGCGCTGGGCGGCCGGGGTGCGGCCGGTGTACCACGCCGTGGACACCTGCGCGGCGGAGTTTGCGGCCAAGACGCCGTACCTGTATTCTACTTACGACGAAGAGACAGAGGTACCGGCCGGTTCACGTTCGAAAGTGATCATCCTCGGCAGCGGGCCGAACCGGATCGGCCAGGGGATCGAGTTCGACTACGCGTGCGTGCACGCGTCGTTCGCGCTGGCCCAGGCTGGCTACGAGACCGTGATGGTCAACTGCAACCCGGAAACGGTCTCGACGGACTATGACACGTCCGGGCGGCTGTACTTCGAGCCGCTCACGCTGGAGGACGTGCTGGAAGTGGTGCACGCCGAGCAGGCGAGCGGTCCGGTCGTCGGCGTGATCGTGCAGCTCGGCGGGCAAACGCCGCTTGGGCTCGCGCGGGCGCTTGAGACGGCCGGAGTACCGATCGCGGGTACCTCGCCCGAGGCCATCCACCTGGCCGAGGACCGCAAGGCGTTCGCCGGCGTGCTGGAAGCGGCCGGGCTGACCGCGCCGCGGTACGGTACCGCGCGGTCGGCGGACGAGGCGGTGGACGTCGCCAGGGAGATCGGCTACCCGGTCCTGGTGCGGCCGTCGTACGTGCTCGGCGGCCGCGGCATGGAGATCGTCTACGACGACGTCATCTTGCGTGAGTACGTGACGCGGGCGGCAGGAGGGAGCGGCGTAACGGAGCATCCGGTGCTGATCGACCGCTTCCTCGATGACGCGATCGAGGTGGATGTCGACGCGCTTTACGACGGGACCGACCTGTACCTGGGCGGCGTGATGGAGCACATCGAGGAGGCCGGCATCCACTCCGGTGACTCGGCGTGCGCGCTGCCGCCGATCACCCTCGGGCGGACCGACATCGACCGGATCAGGGCCGCCACCGAGGCGATCGCGGCCGGGGTCGGCGTGCGCGGCCTGCTGAATGTCCAGTACGCGATCGCGGCCGGGGTGCTGTACGTGCTCGAGGCGAACCCGCGAGCCTCGCGCACGGTGCCGTTCGTATCCAAGGCGACGGGAGTGCCGCTGGCCAAGGCCGCGGCGCGAGTCATGCTGGGCGCCACGATCGCGGACCTGCGCGCGGAAGGGCTGCTGCGGGAGAACGGCGACGGCGGCGACCTGCCGATGGACGCGCCGGTGGCGGTGAAGGAGGCGGTGCTGCCGTTCGGCAGGTTCCGGGATCAGTTCGGGCAGGGCGTGGACACCGTGCTCGGGCCGGAGATGCGCTCCACCGGCGAGGTGATGGGCATCGACACGTCATTCGGCACCGCTTACGCGAAGGCGCAGGCGGCCGTGTACGGGTCGCTGCCGGTCAAGGGCCGGGCGTTCGTGTCGGTCGCCAACCGGGACAAGCGGTCGATGATCTTCCCGGTCAAGCGGCTTGCCGACCTGGGATTCGAGATCTGGGCGACCGAGGGAACGGCGGAGGTGCTGCGCCGAAACGGCGTTCGTGCCAAGATCGTGCGAAAGCACAGCGACGGCCCCGGGCCTGACGGGGAGCCGACGGTCGTGACCCGGATCCTGGAGGGTGAGGTAGACCTGATCGTGAACACGCCGTTCGGCAGCCCTGGCCAGTCGGGGCCGCGCCTGGACGGCTACGAGATCCGCACCGCCGCGGTCCGCCGCGGGGTGGTTTGCGTCACCACGTCCGCAGGTCTTGCCGCGGCTGTCCAGGGCATCGAGGCCATTATCCGCGGTGAGGTCGGGGTCCGGTCTCTGCAGGAACATGCGGCTGAACTCGCGGTGCCGCGGGGGGGTTCGGGGGGGTCGTCACCCCCGGGGCCAGCAGAGCACCGAAGTGGCTGAGTCGGCAAGCGCGCCGGTGCAGGTGCGCGGCACCGTGCTGACCGTACGCCGTCTTGACGCTTACCACGCGCTGACCTTCGTCGCGCCGGCTATCGCGACCCGGTTCCGGCCGGGCCAGTTCGTCACCATTGCGGTGGGAGGGCCATCGAGCTCGATGCTGGGGCGGCGTGCCTTCGCCGTGCACGACGTGCGGCCCGACCACGGCGGTACCGTCGAGTTCATCTTCGATGCGGCCGGGCCGGGTACCAGGTGGCTGGCCAGCCTGCGGGCCAGGGACGTGCTTGACGCGGTGGGGCCGCTCGGAAGGCCGTTTCCCGTGCCGCGGGAACCGTCAAGCTGCCTGCTGATCGGCGTCGGCCACGGGGCCTCCCCGCTGTTCTCGCTGGCGGCCAAGCTGCGTGAACGGGGCAGCCCGGTGGACTTCCTGCTCGGCGCCGCCAGTGCCGACCGGGTGATCGGCGCGCTGACCGCGCGGCGGACCGCGCGTTCCCTGACGGTGACCACCACCGACGGCTCGCTCGGCACGCGCGGGCCGGCGACGGCGATGCTGGAGCAGGTGATCCGCGAGGCACGGACCGAGGTGATCTATGCCTGCGCGCCGATCACCGTGCTGCGCGACGTCTGCCTGCTCGCCGCCAGGTATGAGATCCCGGTGCAGGCCTGCGTGGATGTGCCCATGGCCTGCGGGACCGGCGTCTGCATGGGGTGCGTGCTGCCGGTCACGGGAAACGACGGCATCACCAGGATCGTCCGGGCGTGCGTGGACGGGCCGGTGTTCCGCGGTGACCTGGTCCGCTGGGACGACATCGGGACGATACCGTTCGACGCCCTGGGCGCGCCTGGGTGGAAGCCGGTGCGGGTCCCCGGCGGCACGCAGGTTGCTGGCGGCACGCCGGAGACCCGTCATGCGGGGTAAGCATGCCGGTTGACATGCGGGCCAGGCTCGGCCACGCGGAGCTGCCGAACCCGATCGTCGCCGCGGCCGGCTGCGCGGGCGCCGGCCGTGAGCTGGCGCAGTTCGTCGACGTCGCCAAGATCGGTGCCCTCACCACCAAGTCGATCATGACCGAGCCGCGTACCGGGAACCCCGCGCCGCGGCTGGCCGAGACGCCGAGCGGCCTGCTCTCCTCGGTTGGCCTGCAAGGGCCTGGCATTGACGGGTTCCTGCAGCGCGACCTGCCCTGGCTGCTATCGCGTGGCGCCAGGGTCATCGTCTCGGTCGCCGCCCAGACAGTGCGGGAGTACGCAGCGCTGGCAACCCGGCTGTCCGACGCGGCAGGCGTGACGGCCATCGAGGTGAACCTGTCCTGCCCCAACGCCGAGGATGCCGGGCGCGTGTTCGCCCTCGACGCGGCCGCTGCCGGGCAGGTCGTCGCCGCGGTACGGAGCGGTGCCCGCTACGACATCCCGGTATTCGCCAAGCTGTCGCCAGATGTTGCGGACATCGTGCCCGTCGCGTCTGCCTGCGTCAGTGCTGGTGCGGACGGGCTGTGCCTGATCAACACGATGCTCGGCATGAGCATCGACCCGATCCGGATGCGTCCGGTGCTCGCCGGCCTGTTCGGCGGACTGTCCGGGCCGGCCATCCGGCCCGTCGCGGTGCGCTGTGTCTGGCAGGTGCACGAGGCCCTCCCCGAGATACCCATCATCGGCACCGGGGGAGTCTCCAGCGGGCGGGACGCGCTGGAGTTCCTGCTGGCCGGGGCTTCGATGGTGGGGGTGGGCACCGAGATCCTGCACGACCCGTCGGCCTGCGCGCGGATACAGCGGGAGCTTGAGGAGGAACTGGCGGCGATGGGCGTGGACCGGGTGGCCGATATCGTGGGACAGGCCCACGCACAGCGCCGGCTGGCGCGGTAACCCTGCGCCTTCCCATCCGCCGTGCTGGCATAGTGTGACTTGATGATGACAATTAGTGATGGAGGTCGGTCGTGATCAAGGCGGCACCGGTAGCGGTCGCGCTGGACGCGCCTGACCTGGAGACGGCCGCGCGCTGGGCGGCGCTGGTGACGCCGCACGTGAGCACGGTCAAGATCGGGCTCGAACTGTACCTGCGTTACGGGCCGGAAGTCGTTGCCTCGGTGCGGGGCGCTAGTGGCGTATCCATCTTCCTCGATCTCAAGCTCCATGACATCCCGGCCACGGTCGCCGGGGCGACACGTGCCGTTGCCCGGCTGCGCCCCGACGTGCTGACCGTGCACGCGGTGGGCGGGCCTGATGTCATCCGCGCCGCCGTCGAGGCCGCGCCGGGCACCATGGTCGCGGCCGTGACCGTGCTCACCTCGATGAGCGATGAGGACCTCGCACTGGTCGGCATCGCCGGCCCGGCCCCGGACGCGGTGCTGCGCCTGGCGACGCTGGCAGTCGAGGCGGGCGCGCGCGGCCTGGTCTGCTCGCCGCGCGAGGTCGCCGCGGTCCGGGAAGCGGTGGGCCAGGACATCACCCTGATCACACCCGGCGTACGTCCGGCGGGCAGCGCGAGCAACGACCAGGCCCGGGTAGCGACTCCGGAAGAGGCCATACTGGCGGGTGCCGACCTTCTGGTCATCGGCCGTCCCATCACCGCGGCCCCCGACCCAGGCGCCGCAGCGGCGGCCATAGCCGCCTCCCTGCGCCGCATAGCCGCCTAAAGGAGTTACCGCGCCGGAAGCTACGCCTCCTGCGGTGCGCCGCCCGTAATGCGGCGCGGCGCCTCCTGTGGTCCGGTGCGGGGCCTGCTGTGGTGCGGTGCGGGGCCTGCTGTGGTGCGGTGCGGGGCCTGCTGTGGTGCGGTGCGGGGCCTGTAGTGCGGTGCCTGCGGAGGTGACGGCACCTGTCGTGCGGGTCCTGCGGCCACCGAGGCCGTTCTTCAGGACTTATACGGAAATTCGATGCTCGGCGGAAAGAAAGGGGTCATTTTTGACTCTTTTTCCTCCGTCAAGCGTGGATTTTCCGGCTAATGGCCCCGTGAATCGCTAAGGGCCTGTCCTTGGTTACGTCGGTCGGCAAGGGGACCGTTACGCGCTCGGCTCATTGGCCGCACTCGCAGCGACAGCCCCAATGACCACTCCTGCTGACGCTCGGCCTGTCGGCGGGAGGACTCGCCAGCATGCCAATGGCGCCAACGGCATCGCTGAACCGGGCCGCCAGGGCGACCTAGCCGACCCGTTGGCGCCATTGGCATGCCCGGGCGGCTTCTGCCCGGCCGACTCCGGCGTGGCCGAGATGTTGGTGCGCGGTTTGTCCGGTGGTGTCCGCATGCTGCGGTGCCGAAGCGCTGCGGTAACGAGATGCCGAGGTGCTGGTGAAATGTTCCTATCCGTGCATAAATGACGCATAATAACCATATTATCCGATTTGGAATCACCGCTGGTCGGCGTGGGGGAGATTCTTGCGTCGCATCTACCACGAGTCTATGACCAGGGGTGACGCGGGACTCACTCAGCGAGTAGCATGTCAGCATGCCAGACACCCCCAAGGCGCCTGTTGGATCCACTTGTGGGGTGAAAGCGATCAAACGGTGCATTAATAGCAAAAGCCAACGGAAGTCATCGGGACGGCATGGGGACGGCAGAGACGTGATCGTGTCACCTAACGCCACTAAGGTATCGCGGCTTACGTGGTGCATTGGATCGGACGTGATGCGCGCTCTCGTCGACTCTGGTGCCACGGGCGCCCGCCCCTGCGCTTCCGCCACACACGACTCCCGCACGCGCCAGTCGCGCAATCGCCGGCTCCGCGAAGCAGCGATCCGCGACGAAGCAGCGATCCGCGACGACGGGATCGGCGACGAGGGGATCGGCGAACTGGGCGCCGCGAATCCGTCGCTCGGGAACCCGCGCCATGCGTACCGAGTGAGCGCGAACCGGGTCGGCTCCGCACGAACCGGACCGATGCCGCAAGGACCGCAAATCTGCGCGAAATCCGCGACGCGCCCGTATGGCGACAGGTTCGCCCGGCGCAGATGGCCTAGGCTAGTAGCTTCAACTATCGCGACGGGGTGTCGCCCGGTGAGACATCCATGTACCTGCAAGACCTCCACTTGCTCACTTAGTGTAATCAAATGCATACAGAGAGTAATATATTTAAATTTGTGATGACGTAAACGGGGATTTGCGTTGCCGAAAGGGTAGTTGATTGGCTAGTTTCCCCTCCCGACAAACCTTTTTCCTACGAAACCCGAGGTGACCCCGAGTGGCTCTTCCTCCCCTCACTCCTGAAGAGCGTGCAGCTGCCCTAGAGAAGGCAGCACGAGCACGCAAAGAACGCGCAGAGGTTAAGAATCGCCTCAAGCGCGGGGCCACGACCTTGTCCGATGTCATCAAGGAAGGCGCTGCCGATGACATCATTGGCAAGATGAAGGTCTCAGCACTACTCGAGTCCCTGCCTGGCGTCGGCAAGGTCCGTGCGAAGCAGATCATGGAAAGGCTTGGTATCGCAGAATCGCGGCGAGTTCGCGGTCTGGGTACCAACCAGAGGGCCGCACTTGAGCAAGAGTTCGGTGCCGATATCTGAGTCTGGTGCCTCGACGGGGGAACCCGAGCCCTCCGGCATGCGCGCGCATACCCGGACGCATTCACGGCTGACCGTGCTCTCCGGGCCCTCAGGGGTCGGGAAGAGCACGGTCGTCGCCGAGCTCCGCCGCAGCTATCCCCAGATCTGGCAGTCGGTCTCGGCCACCACGCGGAAGCCGCGCCCCGGGGAGGTCGACGGGCGCGACTACTACTTTGTCACTGACAAAGAGTTCGACCGCATGGTGGCAGATGGGGAGCTGCTGGAGTGGGCCGAGCCGCATGGCACGCACCGGTCCGGCACTCCGCGCGGAGCGGTAGAAGAGCAGCTCAAGGCGGGCCAGCCTTGCCTGCTTGAGGTCGATCTGGCCGGCGCGCGGCAGGTCCGTCGCGCCGCGCCAGACGCCCATATGGTGTTCCTGGCCCCGCCATCCTGGGACGAGCTGGTCCGGCGGCTGACCGGCCGGGGGACCGAGCCACCTGAGATCATCGCGCGCAGGCTGGCGACTGCCAAGGAGGAGCTGGCCGCGGCCGGCGAGTTCGACGTCACGCTGGTGAACACGTCTGTCACAGACGTGTGCCACCAGCTGGTATCCTTGATGGCGCAGTAGCATATGCCGGGGCCCGGTCAAGGGGCCATAGCCCCGGCCAAGGGAAGGCGGAACGTGGCAAGCAATCAGGTCGCGGAAGGCATCATTAACCCGCCGATCGATGAACTCCTTGATGTCGTGGACAGCAAGTACCGGCTGGTCATCATGGCCGCGAAGCGTGCACGTCAGATCAACGCCTACTACTCCCAGCTCGGCGAGGGCCTGCTGGAGTACGTCGGGCCACTGGTGGAGACCCGCAGCCAGGAGAAGCCGCTGTCCATCTCGCTGCGCGAGATTAAGGGCCGGCTGCTCAGCGTCGAGCCCATCGAGGCGTGATCCCGCGATGCCCGCGCGCGTCGTTCTCGGCGTTGGCGCGGGCATCTCTGCGTACAAGGCCGGTGAGCTGCTCCGTCTGCTGACCGAAGCCGGCCATCGCGTCAAGGTCGTGCCGACCAAGGACGCGCTGCGCTTCGTCGGCGAGGCAACCTGGGCTGGGCTGTCCGGCGAGCCCGTCCTGACTGACGTGTGGACAGGTATCGCTGAGGCACCGCACGTGAAGCTCGGCCAGGAGGCCGACCTGATCGCGGTTGTCCCCGCGACCGCCGACCTGATGGCACGGGCAGCGGCCGGGATGGCCGGCGACCTGCTGACTGCCACCTTGCTGATGGCCACCTGCCCGGTGGTGTTCGCGCCGGCGATGCACACCGAGATGTGGCTGCACCCGGCAACGCAGGCCAATGTCACAACGCTGCGCGAACGGGGCGCGGTCGTGATCGAGCCGGCCGTTGGCAGGCTCGCGGGGAAAGACAGCGGTCCCGGGCGGCTGCCCGACCCCGCGGAGATCTTCGCGGTTATCACCAGCATCCTCTCGCAACCGGAAACGGGCAACGACCTGAGCGGCCGGCGCGTCCTGGTTTCAGCCGGCGGCACCCGCGAGGAGATTGACCCGGTCCGGTTCATCGGCAACTGGTCCAGCGGCGCCCAGGGTTACGCGCTGGCTCGCACCGCGGTGGCTCGCGGCGCCGAAGTGACGGTGGTCGCCGCGAATGTGGCGCTGCCCGACCCGGCGGGCGCGAAGATTATCCAGGTCACATCGGCACGGGAGATGCTGACCGCGGTCACCGAGGCCGCGGCGACGGCCGACGCCGTGGTGATGGCGGCTGCGGTGGCCGACTACCGGCCGGCCACCAGGAAAGCGGCGAAGATAAAAAAGGACGGCCAGCAGCCCGAGCCCATCCTGCTGACGGAGAACCCGGACATCCTCGCCACGCTGGCTAAATACCGGCAGGATAAGCTCGACCGAACCCATCAGAAACAGGTTCTGGTGGGGTTTGCTGCCGAGACCGATACCTCACCGCAGGCGGCTAAGGCTAAGCTAGCGCGCAAGGGTTGTGACCTGCTCGTCGTCAATCCCGTCGGCGGCGGCCTCGGATTCGGGACCGCCGACAACGAAGCGGTTGTCTACGGCATGGACGGCTCGGTCACCGAGATACCCCGCGGGCCCAAAGAGGCGCTCGCGGACGTGGTGTGGGATCTGGTGGCTGCCAGGTTGCGGTAGCACACAGCCTTAGTACACTTCTGGCCGGTCTTATCGAGGGAGAAACGCGTGGCTCGTCGCCTGTTTACGTCTGAGTCGGTGACGGAGGGCCATCCGGACAAGATGGCCGACCAGATCAGCGATGCCGTCCTGGACGCGATGATCAAGGATGACCCGGGCAGCCGGGTCGCGGTGGAGACCCTGATCACCACCGGGCAGGTACATGTCGCCGGCGAGGTGACCACTCAGACCTATGTCGATATTCCTGGCCTTATCCGGGAGAAGATCCTGGAAATCGGCTACGACTCGAGTGCGAAGGGTTACGACGGCGCGTCGTGCGGCGTTTCCGTCAGCATCGGCTCGCAGTCACCGGACATCGCGCAGGGCGTGGAGGATGCCTTCGAGTACCGCGAGGGCGAGGGCGTCGATGACCTTGACCGCCAGGGCGCTGGCGACCAGGGGCTGATGTTCGGCTACGCGTGCCGGGACACTCCCGAGCTGATGCCGCTGCCGATCATGCTCGCGCACCGTCTCGCCAGGAAGCTGTCCGAGGTCCGCCGCTCGGGCGTCGTGCCCTACCTGCGCCCCGACGGCAAGACCCAGGTCACGATCGAGTACTCGGGCGACACCCCTGTCCGCCTGGACACGGTGGTCGTCTCGTCTCAGCATGCCCCCGACATCAACCTCAAGGAACTGCTCAGCCCCGACATCCGGGATTATGTAGTCGACCCGGTCCTGGCCGAGGCGGGTATCGACACCGAGGGCTTCCGGCTGCTGGTCAACCCGACCGGCCGGTTCGAGATCGGCGGCCCGATGGGTGACGCCGGCCTCACCGGACGGAAGATCATCATCGACACCTATGGCGGCATGGCACGGCACGGGGGAGGAGCGTTCTCCGGCAAGGACCCGTCGAAGGTGGACCGCAGCGCCGCCTACGCGATGCGCTGGGTGGCCAAGAACGTGGTGGCGGCAGGGCTCGCCGACCGGTGCGAGGTCCAGGTGGCGTACGCGATCGGCAAGGCGATGCCGGTCGGGCTGTTCGTGGAGTGCTTCGGTACAGAGACGGTGCCGGTGGAGCGGATCCAGGACGCGGTGACCCAGGTCTTCGACCTGCGGCCGCGCGCTATCATCCGCGAGCTGGACCTGCTGCGCCCGATCTACTCGCAGACCGCCGCCTACGGCCACTTCGGCCGTACCGAGCCCGATTTCACCTGGGAGCGCACCGACCGCGCTGACGCGCTGCGCTCTGCCACCGGACTCTAAGAGCAGGTGGCGAAGGAGCAGACCGCGAGCGCGCGGCTGCCGATCGCGCGGGTTGCGGTTGATATATCCCTCGCTCACCTGGATCGTCCCTTCGATTACCTGGTGCCAGCCAGGGATGACGAGAACGCCGTCCCTGGCTGCCGGGTCCGCGTGAGGTTCGCCGGCCAGCTGATGGACGGTTACCTGCTGGAACGCGCGGAAACCAGTGAGCACCACGGCAGGCTCGCCTACCTGGACCGGGTGGTCTCGTCCGAACCGGTGCTGTCGCCGGAGGTCGCGGGCCTGGCCCGTGCCGTCGCCGACCGGTATGCGGGCGCCCTCGCCGATGTGCTCCGCCTCGCCATCCCGCCTCGCCACGCTACCGTTGAGCGTGAGCCCCGGAAGATGCGTGAGCCCCTAGAGGAACACCAGCAGCGGCAACCACAAGCAGGCACCTGGCAGCGTTACCCCGCAGGAGAGGCGTTCCTCCGCGCGCTCCGCGAGGGCCGCCCGGTCCGAGCCGCCTGGTCCGCGCTGCCCGGCCCGGACTGGCCCGCCGAGATCGCTGCCGCTGCCGCTGCTACCGCCAAGGGCGTCGTGATCGTTGTCCCGGACACCAGGGACCTGGCGCGCGTCGACGCGGCGCTGAGCCAGGAAGGCGTGGAGCACGTCACCCTGACCGCCGAACTGGGCCCAGCCGAGCGCTATCGCCGGTGGCTGGCCGTCCGCCGTGGCGAGGCCAGGGTCGTCGTCGGCACGCGGGCCGCCATGTTCGCCCCGGTGCACGACCTCGGCCTGGTCATCCTGTGGGACGACGGCGATGACCTGCACGCAGAGCCGCGTGCGCCGTACCCGCACGCCCGCGAGGTGCTCGCCTTGCGAGCGCACCGCACCGCCGCCGCCGCGCTGATCGGCGGTTTCGCGCGCACCGCTGAGCTCACCCAGCTGGTCGAGTCGGGCTGGGCGAAGCCGCTGGCCGGACGTCAGGACATCATCCGCCGGCTGGCGCCGCGGGTCAGCGCCGCCTGGGCGGACGAACGTGAGCTTGGCAGGGACTCGGCCGCGCTGACCGCCCGGCTGCCCAGCCTGGCCTTGCGCACTGCTCGCGAGGCTCTCCGCACCGACCCCGGTCCCGTCCTGGTGCAGGTCCCGCGGCGCGGCTACCTGGCGGCGTTCGCCTGCGACCGCTGCCGCGCCCAGGCCAGATGCGTGATCTGCCAGGGCCCGCTCCAGATCACCGGCTCCCATGAGATCCCCGACTGCCGCTGGTGCGGTGCACTCGCGGCGAGCTGGACCTGCCCGCACTGCGCGGGGACGAGGGTCCGTGCCATGGTGACCGGAGCGGCCCGCACCGCGGAGGAACTCGGCCGAGCGTTCCCTGGCATCCCGGTACACACGTCCGGCGGCCCGCACGTGCTGGCGGCCGTCACGGCCGAGCCCGCGCTGGTGATCGCTACCCCCGGGGCCGAGCCGGTTGCCGAGGCGGGCTACGCCGCCGCCCTGCTGCTGGATGGCTGGGCGCTGCTCGGCCGGCCGAGCCTGCGCGCCGCTGAGGAGACGCTGCGCCGCTGGCTGAGCGCCGCGGCCCTCACCCGCCCGGCCGCGCCGGTGGTGGTCCTCGCCGAGGCAGGGCTGCCCGCCGTACAGGCACTCATCCGCTGGGATCCCGTCACATTCGCAGAACGAGAGTTGGCAGACCGTACCGAGCTACGGTTCCCGCCTGCGGTGCGGATGGCGGCGCTGAGTGCCGCCCCGGCTGCCCTGGCGGATTTCCTGCTGACCGCCGAGCTGCCAGCTCAGGCCGAGGTGCTAGGCCCGGTGGAGGTCCGGACGGCAGACGGCGAGGAGACGGAACGGGCCCTGATCCGGATTGACCGCAGCGGCGGCCTCGACCTGGCTCACGCGCTGCACGCCGCTCAGGCACGCCGCACCGCGCGCAAAGAGGCCGGCAGCGTAAGGGTTCAGCTCGACCCGGCCGAGGTCGTGTGACGGATAGAATTTACGGAGTGTGCTCGCTGTTACGTGTATCAGGAGGGGTTTCGTGAGCGTCAAGCCGATCCGGTTGTTCGGTGATCCGGTGCTGCGGACGCCGGCTGAGCCGGTGCGTGACTTTGACGCTGAGCTGCGGCGGCTGGTCAAGGATCTCACCGATACCATGCTGGACGCGCCGGGCGTGGGTCTTGCCGCGCCGCAGATCGGCGTCGGCCTGAGGGTTTTCACCTATCACGTGGACGACCATGAGCCGGGGCACCTGATCAACCCGGTACTGGACCTGTCGGCGGAGACCGACGAGGACGACGAGGGCTGCCTGTCCTTCCCCGGCCTGGTATACCCGGTCGAGCGGGCCTGGAGCGTGGTGGCGAAGGGCGTCAACATGTACGGCGACCCGGTGACGATCGAGGGCACCGAGCTGCTGGCCCGCTGTATCCAGCACGAGACAGATCACCTGGACGGCGTCCTGTTCATTGACCGGATGGACACCAAGCAGCGAAAGCAGGCGATGAAGGCGATCAGGGATGCCGAGTGGTGGGGCGACCCCATCCCGAAAGTGAAGGTGTCCCCGCACGAGACGCTAGGCCGTGCTCTTTAAAGGAAGGCGCTGTAACACCTGATGCGCTTGGTGTTTGCCGGCACGCCGGAGACGGCTGTGCGATCCCTGGAAGCCCTGCTGGCGTCCCGGCACGATGTCATCGCCGTGCTGACCCGTCCGGACGCGCCATCAGGCCGCGGCCGGCACGTCGAGGCGAGCCCGGTAGCGCTGCGCGCTGCCGAAGCCGGAATCGAGGTGCTGAAGCCGGCCAAGGCGCGTGATCCGGAGTTCCTCGACCGGCTGCGCGCGCTGCGCCCTGACTGCTGCCCGGTGGTCGCATACGGGGCGCTGCTGCCGCAGGCCGCGCTCGATATCCCGCCGCGTGGCTGGGTCAACCTGCATTTCTCCTTGCTGCCGGCGTGGCGTGGCGCCGCGCCAGTGCAGCACGCGATCCTGCACGGCGATGACGTGACCGGTGCGTCCACGTTCGAGCTTGTCGCCGCGATGGACGCCGGTCCGGTGTACGGCGTGCTGACCGAGCGGATACTGCCCACGGATACCACGGGCTCGCTCCTCGATCGGCTCGCGGTGGCGGGCGCGACCCTGCTGACCGCGACCCTGGATGGCATCGAGGACGGCACGGTAACCGCGATCCCGCAGCCCGCCGACGGCGTGAGCTTCACCACGAAGATCACCGTCGCGGACGCGGAAGTCGACTGGAAGCTCCCCGCGCTGGCCATCGACCGCCTGATCCGCGCCTGTACCCCCGACCCCGGCGCGTGGACGACGCTGGACGGCGACCGCGTCAAGCTGGGTCCGCTAGCCCCGGCCACCCCGGCATCGGCGGCCGCTCCTGTCCCCGCGCTCGCCCCCGGCGAGGTCCACGTCGAGAAGGCCGCCGTACTGGTCGGCACCGGCAGTCACCCGGTCCGCCTAGGCGATGTGCAGGCACCCGGCAAGCGCCGCATGGCGGCCACTGACTGGGCACGCGGCCTGCGCGCCGGCGTCAGCACCCCGGTAAGGTTCGGCTGACCGTGCCTGCTCAGCCACCACGCAATTCCGGCGCATCCCGTAAATCCGGCACGCCGGGAACCCCTCGCGCCCAGCAGTCGTCCCGCCCGCGGCAGTCGACCAGGACCCGCGTGGATCCCGCCCGCCGCGCCGCCTACGACGTACTTCGTGCCGTGGACGAGCGCGACGCGTACGCCAACCTGCTGCTCCCGTCGATGCTCACCGAACGCGGCATCACTGGCCGCGACGCCGCGTTCGCCACGGAGCTCACCTACGGCACCCTGCGTGGCCTGGGCACCTACGACGCGGTCCTCGCCGCGTGCAGTGACCGGGACAACCTGGACCCGCAGGTGCGCGACGTCCTGCGGATGGGTACCCATCAGCTGCTCGCCACCAGGATCGGCTCCCACGCCGCCGTGGCGACCTCGGTTGACCTGGTGAAGGATGTCTGCGGACTGCGCCCATCCGGCTTCGTCAACGCGGTACTGCGCCGGATCGCCACCCGCGACCTGGACACCTGGGTCGGGCTCGTCGCGCCCGATCGGGACAAGGACGAGACCGCGCACCTGTCGGTCAAGCACAGCTACCCGCGCTGGATCGTCGAGGCCTACCGCGCGGCGCTTGGCGATGCGGGAGCCGAGACCGAGCAGGCACTAGCCGCGGGCAACGTCCGCCCCGAGGTAGTCCTCGCCGTCCTGCCCTCCGCCGATGTGCTGAACACCAGGACGGGGGAGCGCACCGAGTGGTCCCCGTTCGGCCTGCGCCTGACCGGCGGCGGCGACCCCGCATCGCTCATCGCTGGCGGCCAGGCAGCAGTCCAGGACGAAGCCAGCCAGCTGGTGGCCCTAGCCGTCTCCCGCGTCCCCCTGACAGGCACCCGCGAGGCCGGCGGCCCCTGGCTCGACCTGTGCGCGGGCCCCGGCGGCAAGACCCGCGTCCTCACTCACCTGGCCGCCGGCCAGCGGGCCCGCCTGGTCGCGGGCGAGCTGCGCCCGCACCGCGCCAGGCGGGTCAAGGACGCCGCACCCCAGGCAGTCGTCGTCGTAGCCGATGGCCTGCGTATCCCATGGAAAGCGGCCACCTTTGACCGTGTGCTCGCCGATGTGCCGTGCAGCGGCCTGGGATCGCTGCGCCGCCGCCCCGAGGCCCGCTGGCGGAAGACCCCCGCTGATATCCCCGAGCTAGCCGCGCTCCAGCGCGGGCTGCTCAGCTCCGCGATCGATTCCGCCCGTCCGGGCGGCGTCGTCGCCTACGTGACGTGCTCCCCGCATCTGGCGGAGACCCATGATGTCGTTACCGCGGTCGCCGCGGCCAGGACCGATGTGACGATCCTCGACGCTCCCGCTTTCCTGCCCGAGGTCCCGGACCTCGCTGCCCCCAGTGATAACCGCTTCGCTCAGTTCTGGCCGCACCGTCACGGCACCGACGCGATGTTCCTGGCCCTGCTCAGGCGCGGCTGAGCGCCTTGCGCCTGGCCAGCCGGGTGGTCCCGATGTCTGCCCGCTGTCCCTGGGCGTACCCGTCCTGGTAGCCCCGCCCGGTGTACGTGATCCGGGCCTGCCGGGTCACCGGATATGCCTCCTCCATCTGCCGGCGGATGACGATCGAGCGGTCGGCCAGTACCAGCGCCGTGCTCGGCCCCGGCCGGTGCTCCGCCTCGGACCTGGCCGCGGCCCGGTCCTCGGCTGCCTTGACCCGCGCGACGACGGCCGCGACGAACCCCAGCAGCCAGCTCCGCCGCCAGGCACGCACGCTGGACACCCTGGCAGGCATGTCCGCCGCGGTCAGCCCGTGGGCCATCTGCAGCAGCAGCGAGGTGTAGAGGATGTCGGCCCGCTCCAGGTCCGACGCGTAGCCGAACAGGTGCACGCGCGCCCCTGGCCCGCTGGCGTTGAGCAGGATGCACTGGCAGCGCATCGCGCCGGCCAGCCCAGCCAGCAGGTGCGCCCGGACCTGCGCCCACGGGTTCGCGATATCGATGATGCGACTGCTCGGCTTGTCGGTCTCCGGCTCCGACGCGGCCAGCATGGCCCGGTCGATGCCGTAGCGTGCCATCAGCTCGGCCGCCTTGGCGGTTAGCGCCTCGGCTTCAGGCGCGGTAACGCCCTCCGCCTCGGCCTTGGCGAGCAGCTTCCGTACCCGGTCGAGCAGTGCGCTTGGTGGTTCTGTCTGCACAAGCAACCTCCAGATCGTTCCAGATCGAATTCAATCCCGAACATTACCCAAGGGGTCTGACATTCTGAGCCATGCCGGCACCAGTTTGGAGTCCCCCAGCCGGGGGAGCCTGGTTGCAACCGGGCAATCTAGACTGGGAAACACTATGGCCGTACAGATCTCGCCGAGCATCCTGTCCGCTGACTTCGCCAGGCTAGCGGATGAGGCTGCCGCAGTCGCCGACGCCGCCGACTGGCTGCACGTGGACGTCATGGACAACCACTTCGTCCCCAACCTCACGCTGGGCCTTCCGGTCGTGGAGTCCCTGCTCAAGCATGTCAGCCTGCCGCTGGACTGCCATCTGATGATCTCCGACCCGGACCGCTGGGCACCCGGCTACGCCGAGGCTGGCGCGCGCAATGTCACCATCCACGCCGAGGCGGCCCATGCCCCGGTGAAGACCCTCCGCTCGATCCGCGCTGCCGGCGCCAGGGCTGGGTTGGCGATCAACCCAGGAACCCCGGTCGAGCCCTATGAGGACCTGCTGGGCGAGTTCGACATGCTGCTGCTGATGACGGTCGAGCCCGGCTTCGGCGGCCAGCACTTCCTCGACGTGGTGCTGCCCAAGCTGAGCCGCGCCCGCGCGATGGTCACCAGGCACGGCTCGCAGGTATGGCTGCAGGTCGATGGCGGCGTGAGCGCGGAGACCATCGAGCGCTGCGCGGAAGCCGGCGCTGATGTATTCGTGGCCGGCTCCGCCGTCTATGACTCAGACGACCCGGCTCGCGCCGTCCACGCCCTCCGCGCCCAGGCCGAGCAAGCCACGGCCCACGCTTACTGGACTCCGTAGCCAAGCTCCGTCCGCGTACCCTGAGGCAACAGCGGTTGTGTTAGGGATTCCAGGGACGGGTCGCGACTGGGTGTGCGTGGGAGCGGCCGCGGAGGGGGTTGGTGACCGTTCGGCAGGCCGCGATGCCCGGCTGGCACGCAACGTCGTGTTACACTTAAATACGTGAGACACGGAAACACGTGGGGCGGGCTGACATGACTAACCAGAACATCACGCTGTCGCTTCCCGAGGAAGACCTTCGCGAGGCGCGGATTCTGGCCGCCCGGCGTGGCACCTCAGTGTCACAGATGCTCGCTCGGATGCTACGGGACCTGGTGGAGCAGGAGAGCGGGTACGCCCGTGCGAGAGACCGCAGTCTCGCCCGGCTTCATCAAGGCATGGACCTAGGCACGAACGGTCATATCGGCTGGAGCCGGGACAGCATCCATGAGCGCTAATCCCCGTTTTGTCGACACCGACGTCGTCTTGTATGCGCATGACGTGACTGCCGGAGACAAGCATTCCCGTGCACGTGCACTGCTGCAGGAGCTCTGGGAATCCCGCGACGGGTGCATCAGCATTCAGGTCCTCCAGGAGTTCTACGTCAACGCGACGCGGAAGATCGCTAAGCCGCTCGACGTCAGTACGGCGAAGGAGGTCATCGCCGACATGTCCCATTGGCACACCCACACGCCAGCCGCCGATGACGTCCTGGGGGCGATCAGCATCCAGCAGCACAGCGGGATCTCGTTCTGGGATGCCATGATCGTACGTAGCGCGGCAGAACTCGGCTGTCAGGTCCTCTATTCGGAAGATCTCAATCACGGGCAGTCGTATTGCGGCGTCCGGGTCGAGAACCCATTCCACGTCGGATCCGGGGATTTACACGGCAACTGGCAGGTGGGCTGGGCCGCGGAGGTTGACCCGGCCGTTCCACTCCACGTCCCCGGCGGCCGCCAGGTCGGGGAATCGCCGCACGAGGCGCTCGATGGAGACGCGCGCTTCCAGCCGCGCCAGCGAGGCGCCCAGGCAGTGATGCGGTCCAGCCCCGAATGAGACGTGCTGGCGTGCGTTCTCTCGGTCTAGCCGCAGCTTGCCGGCGTCCGGCCCCCAGAAACGCTCGTCCCGGTTGGCCGAGGCGAGGATGGCGACCACGAACTTTCCTGGCGGGATCTCCCTGTCAGCTACCTGGTACGGGCTGATCGTCACCCGCCGGCTGAACTGGACCGGGCCGACGTAACGCAGGAGTTCCTCGACCGCGTTGTCCGCGAGGTCCGGCCGCCGTCGAAGCAGGGCCAGCTGGTCGGGGTTGCGCAGCAGCCCGTACACGCCGCCGCCGATGAGGTTCACCGTCGTCTCATGGCCCGCGATGAACAGCAGCTGGATCTGCGCGATCAGCTCGCCCTCGGTGAGGGTATCCCCGTCCTCCTCGGCGGCGATCAGCGCGGTCAGCAGGTCATCGGCCGGGCGTTCGCGCTTCCATGCGATGACCTCCCTGATGATGGCGTGGAACTCGTCGGCGGCCGCGGCAATGACAGCAAGCAGTTCCTGGTCGGCGATGATCTCAAGCGCGCGGACCATCGTGCCGCTCAGCTCCCGCACCCGCGCGGTGTCGGTCGGTGGCATGCCGAGCATGCGCGAGATCACCTCGAATGGCAGCGGGAACGCCAGCTCGTCCACCACGTCGGCGGTGCCCGAGTCGGCCATCTGGTCCAGCCTCGTGTCAACCAGCTCGGTGATCATCGGTTCCATCGCGGCAATGGACCGGGGCGTGAACACCTTCGCCACTAGCCTGCGCAGCCTGGTGTGATCCGGCGGGTCCCTGTCCAGCATGGACATGCGGCGGATGCCGTTCTCCAGCCGGTCGAACTGGTCGCGGAACAGGCCGTCGCTCACCTTCCGCGGATCGGCGGACTGATCCGAGCGAAGGATCGCGGCTACGTCCTCGTACTGGCTCAGTACCCAGATGCCAAAGGGCGACTCGTGTGCGGCGGCGGCATCACGCAGCCGCTGGTATGCCGGGTACGGGTTCTCGATGAAGCCGGGCTCGAAGGGGTTGAACAGCAGCTGCTGCTCGGCCTGGACGTTACCTTCCGGCACGGTTTCACCTTCTCGGCGTCTTTAACATACACAGCGTATGTGACTATACTCAGCGCATGTCAGACGTCAAGAGCCGCCGGGAGCAGTACTCGGAAGCGACCAGGGCCGCGCTGCTGGCGGCGGCCTGCCGCAGGTTCGCGTCGTCTGGCTTCGCCGGGACGGCTCTGGAGGATGTGGCCGCCGACGTGCAGGCCACCCGGGGAGCCGTTTACCATCACTTCGCCAGCAAGACGGCCCTGTTCCAGGCCGTCTACGACGAGCTGGAGACCGGCATGATCGCCAAGCTCAACGCGGTGATGGCGGCCGAGGCGACCCCCGGTGAGGCGGCGCGTGCGGTGCTCAACGCGTTCCTTGACCACGCCTGCGACCCGGTGTACGGCAGGATCGTCTGGCTGGAGGCGCCGCTGGCCCTCGGCTGGCAGCACTGGCGGGAGTGCGAGCGGCAGTACGGCTACGGGCTGATCGAGCAGATAGCGAAGAACCTGGTCGCCAGCGGCGGGTTCGGCTCGCTGCCGCTCGATCCCACGATCAGGGTGACGTTCCACGCGGTAGGCGCGGCGGGCATGGCGCTCGCGGAGGCCAGGGAGCAGGACAAGCCGCGCGTCAAGGCAGAGTACGCCGAGGTCCTGTCCCGCCTCCTGGGCGGCATGCGCGCATAGCCGCGACGAGAGATATCAATGGCGCCAATGATCCCCTTCAACTGCGCGATTCCCTGGTTCAGCGACATCGCTGGCGCCATTGGTGCCCCCTTGGCGGGGTGGTTAAGGACGCTGCTTGGGCTGGGGGCGGGGTGATCGAGGCTAGTGCCGTCGATACCGCGGCCACGCCTGCCGGGTCCACGGAGTAGCAGATCTGCGTCCCGCGCCGGGTCGTGCGGACCAGTCCGGCCTCGCGCAGGACCTTCAGGTGCTGGCTGATGGTCGGCTGCGCGACGCCGAACACTGAGGCAAAGTCGCACGCGCACGTCTGCGGGGTAGCGGCGAGCCGCTGCATGATCCCGAGCCGGACCGGGTGGCCAAGCGCCCGGAATATCACAGCAGCGTCCATGACCACAAAGTATAGCGAACAAACAATATAGGTAGTAGCCTATATAAAATCATGATGGTAACAGCGCCCAAGACGAGCAAGCTTGGCCTGCCCGATCTGACCGGCCGCTACTCCCTGGCCGGCGCGCTGTTCACCGACAGCCTGGGCGACGGCCTGTTCGTGCCCTTCGCCGTTGTCTACTTCCTGAAGACGACCGCTCTCCCGCTCGCCGTGATCGGCCTGGGCCTCACCGCCGCGAGCTTGCTGGCGCTCCCCGCCGCTCCGCTGTCCGGCATCCTCATCGATCGCTTCGGTTCATCCGCGATCGTCATAACCGGGAACGTCGTTTCCGCCGCGGCCTTCACCGGCTACCTGTTCGTTGGCCACCTCTGGCAGCTCATGGTATTCGCCTTCCTGGCAGCGGCAGGAGGAAGGCTGTTCTGGACCGCCAATCTGTCCCTGGTCGGCGAGGCCTTCGAAGGCCCCGAGCGATCGAGATGGTTCGCCTTCCAGCGAGCCGCCCGCAACGGCGGCTACGGACTAGGCGGCCTGCTAGCCGCCGCCGCCCTAGGCCTAGGCAGCGGCGTCGGCTACCGAGCCCTAGCCCTAGCCAACGCCCTAAGCTTCGTAGCAGCCGCCCTCCTAGTAGTCCGCTGGCGAAGGAAGGCTCAAGGCACCCGAGGACCTCAAGGCCCTCAAGGCGCCCGCCGGGCTCAAAGGGGGTCTGGGGGGAAGGAACGTCCCCCCAGTCGCGGGGGGGTCTTGGGGGGTCGTCCCCCCGGCAAAACAGGTCGTCCCTCCGGCAAAACAAGTCCCCCCGGCGAGCAGGGCTGGCGCGTCCCCCTAACCGATGGACCGTTTCTGCTGCTCGCAGGACTTAACACACTTTTCGTTCTGTGCATGGTGGTTTTGGATATCCTGCTCACCCTGTACCTGGTCCGCGTCCTGCATCAGCCGCCCTGGCTGAGCGGCCTGTGCTTCGCCGCCAACACGGTCGGTGTCGCCGGCGCGCAGACCGCCGTGTGGGCGCGGTTCGTGCACTGGCGTCCCGTCCGCGTCCTGCAGCTGAGCGCCGCCATCTGGGGCCTGTCGTTCCTGATCCTCTGGGCGGTCCCGCCGTCGCTGGCGATTCCCGGCGTCCTGCTGGCTATCGCCGTCTTTACCGCCGCCGAGCTCATCCAGGGCCCGGTCTTCAACGGCCTGGTCGTAGCGGCCGCGCCGGAGCACCTGCGCGGCCGCTATATGGCCATCTACCAGCTGTCCTGGGCGCTCGGCCAGGCCGTCGCCCCCGCCCTGTTCGGGTTCCTTTTCACCGAGAACCACGCACTGCCGTGGGTGATCCTGGCGGGAGGGTGCGCCGCTTGCTGCCTGGTGCTGTCAACCCGTCTAGGAGCCCTGATTCAGAACGACCTTGGGTGACTGTCCTGCGTCGTGTGCTTGTTTCGCGGGCCGGATGAGTACCAGCGAGCACACCGCGCCGACCAGTGCCACGATGCCGGTGATGACCACGAGGTCATTGAGCCCGGCCGCGAACGCGTTGCCGACTGCCGCCGCGGCCTGCCTCGGTATCGTCCCGCCCTGCCTGACGGCTTGCACCAGCCCTGCCGACGAAGGCCCGAGGTTCCGCTCCATCGCGGCGGTGAAGATGGAGCCGAGGGCGGCGATGCCGGCTGCGATGCCGATCTGCCGGAATGTGGTGTTGATGCCCGATGCCATGCCGGCCCGGTGCGGGGGGACGACGCTGGTCGCGGTGGAGGCCAGCGGCGGGTTCACCATGCCGCCGCCGAGTCCGGCCACGATGAACCCTGGGATCAGGTGCGTCCAGGAGGAGTCACCGTTCAGCCCGGTCATGATGATCAGCCCGATGCCGACCAGCAGCAGGCCGGGGCCGATGAGCCAGCGGGCGGGCACCCGGTGGCTGAGCTTGCCGGCCACGGTCGCGGTGACGAACTGGGCTCCGCTGATGATGGCCAGGCGCAGCCCCGCGTCCAGCGCGGAGTAGCCCTTGGCGTCCTGCAGGTACAGCACCAGGTAGAGCAGCATGGCGTAGAGCGAGCCGTTCATCGTGAACGCCGCGATGGACGCCCCGGCGAAGGTCGGGCTGCGGAACAGGGTGATGTCGAACATCGGCTCCGTGACGTGACTCTCGACGATGACGAACAGGGCGAGCGCCGCCGCGCCGATCGCGAGGCAGATGACGACGCCGGTGTCGCTCCAGCTGGATTCGCTGGCGCGGATCAGCCCGTAGACGAGTGAGACCAGCCCGGCGGTGAGCAGCCCGAAGCCGGCCCAGTCGAGCCGCGGGGCGTGTGGCGAGCGGGATTCCTCGACCTGCCATAGGGTGACGGCGACGGCGGCAACGCCGACCGGCACGTTGACCAGGAAGATCCCGCGCCAGCTCCACTCGGTGACGATGAGCCCGCCGAGCATCGGGCCGAGCGCGGTGGCGATGCCGGCCACGGCGCCCCATGCGCCGAAGGCGGTGCCCCTTTCCTTGCCGCGGAAGGTGTGCCCGAGCAGGGCCAGCGAGACCGCGAACATGATCGCGCCGCCGATGCCCTGGCCGCTGCGGGACAGGATCAGCATGAGCGGATCGGTGGCGATGCCGCACAGCAGCGAGCCGAGCGTGAAGATGACCAGCCCGATGACGAACAGGAGTCTCCTGCCGTACCGGTCGGCGAGCACGCCCGCGGTGAGCAGCAGCGCGGCGAGGGTAAGCGCGTATGCGTCGATCACCCACTGCACGTCGCTGAAGCTGGCCTTGAGTGCGTGCTGAATGTCGGGCTGGGCGACTATGACGATGGTCACATCCAGCAGCAGCATGAAGGTCCCCGCGAGGACCGCTATGAGCGTCCACCACTTCTTGTCCATGCCTCAAGAAAACCCTGGTTGGCGTGCTGGCCCAAGGAATCGGCCTGCAATGCCGGATCTCGACTCTGATAGCGTGGTGAGCGTGGAAAATGACGCGCTGGATCTGATTGACCGGCAGATTATCCATGCGCTGGCGGTCGAGCCGCGGGCCTCGTTCCGCACGATCGGCGAGGTGGTCGGCGTCTCGGATCAGACGGCCGCCAGGCGGTACCGCAAGCTGCGCGAATCGGTCGGTCTAGGGATATATGGCCTGGTCCGCGGGCCACTCGCCGGCTGGGTCGACTGGCTGGTGCGGCTGCAGACCACGCCGAGCAGCGCGACGCGCTCTTCCTGCGCGGGCTGCCCGGCAGCCGCCGGGTTGTCCAGGTCTCCGCTTACGCCACCCTGCACGTCTTCAGCCCGGTGATCTGGGCAAGCGTCTACAACGCGCTGACCCCCGCTCAGGTGGCACGCATGAGCTCGCCTTCCGCGGTAGGTACCGCCGGGGATGTTCGCTGACGGCTTCTGGGCTGCTCTACTTCGACGCGGATATCAACGACACGTTGCTGGGGTATAACGTGTCGGCGCTGCTGCTGCTGACCGTCGAGCCGGCCAGGCTTGATGAGACGGGGCGAGCCATGGCGGCCCATGCCGAGGCGCCGTTCGTCGCCGCGGTCACCGGCCAGTGCAACCTGATCGCCCAGGTCGTGGTGCGTGATACCCAGCATCTCTATGAGTACGTGAGCGGCCGCCTTGCCATGCTGCCTGGCCTGCGTTCTGTCGAGACCCTGCCCGCCATCGGCACGGTGAAGCGCGCCAGTTCTACCGGAGCCCCGGCTACAGGAGACCGAGTACCACGCTGACGGTGTGACCCCCGGGATTGATGGTGATCACGGAGTCGAGGGAGAGCAGCCCGTCGACCGTGGCGGTGACCTCGGTTTGCGCGCCGGCCTGCAACGTGCCGGAGATCGCCGAGAAGTTCAGCTCGCCCACCAGGCTCACGGGTTCGGAGATCGACCAGGTCACCGGGCCGCCGACCGCGGTGATGGTGATGGCGGTGCCGCCGAGGGTGCTGAGGATGACCGATGCCGGTGCCACGGTCAGCGTTCCCGCGGTCACCGTTGCCGAGGTCGAGGGCGACGGTGCGGGGGCCTTTGACGGTGAAGGAGCGGCCGGGGTCGTCGCGGGTACTGTTGCCGCGGCGGTGGTAGCCGATGAGCTCGGACTGGTTGTGCTGGTGGAGCTGGTCGCGGATGTGGCGGGGGAGGAGGCAGCGGCCGCCGCGCTCTGGCTGGCCTGTGTGCCCTGGGTTGGCTGTACCGTCTGACCTGGCGCCCCGGTCTGGCCGGGCAGCCCGGCCTTGCCAGGCTGTGCTGTCCGGCCCTGCGCCCTTCCTGAGGGGCCGGTTCCGGCACTGACCTGCGGGCTGGCGCTGCTCGAGGCGGTCGCCGGCGTGAGGCCGGACGCCGCGGTGTGGTGCTGCGGAGCGCCGGTTATCGTTAGTGCCGCTATCGTGATCGCGACCGCGGCCGCTACCCCAGCGGCGATATGCACAGGCCGCTCCAGCCACCAGTGCGCCTTAGGCAGGCGCAGGGGCCGGGGGAAGCCGTGCTCACTGAACGAGCCAGTCCGCCCGGCGACGGCGGCGCGGTGTGCCACCGCGTCCGGTCTGCTGCTGCTGACCAGCCGCAGGATCTGGTCCCGCAGCCCGGTCGGGGCAACGACCGCGGGCAGGGCCATCAGCGGCGCGAGCCCGAGCAGCGTGGCGGGTCGCAGCGCGGTGCGCCTGCGACCGGTGCAGATCTCGCAGTGCTCGATGTGCCGGTTGAGCCGCTTGCGCAGCAGGACGGTCAGCTGCCCGTCCCAGTCATCAAGCATGGCGTTGAGCTCTGGGCAGTCCTGGCGTCCGGTCCGCGCGACGAGCAGGACGCCGAGGCAGATCTCGAGCTGGTCGCGGGCGCGGGAAATCAGCGCGTGCGCGTGATTGCGGGACACGCCAAGCACGTCGGCGATCTCGGCGGCGTCCAGTCCCTGTCGCAGCTGCAGCTCGACGACCTCCTGGTCGGCGGGGTTGAGACCGCGGACAGCGGCGCGCATCAACGCCCGGAGCTCGGCCCGCTCCGCGTCGCCGCCTATGTCGGCGTTCTCGTCGGTCACGTCCTGCGCTTCCTCCAGTGCCGTGGTCGCGGTCCTGGACCGGATCCTGCGCAGGCACTCGTTACGCGCGACGGCATACAGCCACGGACGAAGCCGGTCTCGGTCACGCAGCCCGGCCAGCCGGGTTGCCGCGATGAGGAACGTGTCCTGCACGGCATCTGCGGCATCGGCCGGTTCTCGCAGCAGAGACTTGCAATAGGTGTATAGCGGCGCAGCATATTTGTCGTAAGCCCTCGCGAGTCCATCGGGATCGCCCGCCACGACTGCTGCGACGACATCGCTGTCGCGCATACGGTAACCGTAGTCGCGCGAGTGCATTTACGGTCAACACTGGACGAGATTGGCTCGACGGAACGCCGGGACCTTACCCCCCCTCAGACTAAGATCCCGGCGCGCCGCACGTCCCCTGTCCCGCTCCCCACTGATATGAGCGCGGTCGACCGCGGATACCAACACTTTTCTGCCGAGTTTTTCCGCGATGTCAGGACTTGCCACTACCAGCTGTCCAGAAGGGGGACTAGCTCGGACAATCGCGTGATGATCGCGTCTGGTTTGGTCTCATCGAACGGCGGCACGGTGCTGTTGGGCACCAGGACCGCGCGCATCCCGACGCTCTTCGCGCCATGAATGTCGTCCCAGGGCCGGTCGCCGACGAAGACGCAGCTCGCAGGATCGGTTATGCCGACCGCGGCCATCGCGGCCTGGAATGCTTCTGGATGCGGCTTAACCCACGGGATCTCGCTGCTGTATACCGCGCCGTCGATAAGGGCGAGCACATCGTCCCTGAGGAAGACCTGCTCGTGTGCGTCCCGAGACCACATGGTGTTGGACAGCACCCCGACCTTGATTCCCCTGCCGCGGATTTCGCGGAACAGAGGGCCCACATCCGGGTCGGTCCACGTGTGCGGCTCCCACGCGGTGAAGTAGCTGGCGAGTAGTGCGGGGGAGGGGGTGAGGCCGCCCCGGGCGAAGATGTCGGCCAGCGTCGTACTGCGCCGTTCCCGCTCAGCCAGCCGCCAGCCCGCGATCTCGGCCGCCCGGACCGCGGTCGCCAGCTCCGCGGCCTGTGCGGCCGGATAGTGCTGGGTGCAGACCTGAAGCCACATCGCCTCGTGATCGATGTCATGCCAAGGGGTAAGTGTCCCGCCCCAGTCGAAGATGACCGCCTCGACCGCCACTACTGACCGGAACCGAGGGCACTCGCCGGCATGGTGGCGACCTGGGAAGCCGCGGGCAACTGCACGCTGACCGGCTCCTCCTCGTGCGCTGACCGGCAGCTGGTCGAGCGCGCCCCCGTCGCCGCGACTACCCGTGGTGATCTGGACACTGAGCCAGACATTTCTGCATTCCTCCCGTAGCTGTCCCGGCCGCTGCTCCCCAGGACCAGCCGGTCATTCCCCGCAAATGCTACGCAGCCCTCCGAATCTCGGCAACAAATCCCGCTCTGCCCGCTGGCCAGCCGAGCAATGACACTCCAGCCCCACTCGACTCAATAACTACGACTGCCTCAGTTTTCACGGAAAATCCGTGCTTGGCGGACGAAATGGAGTCAAAAACGACCAGTTTTCTTCCGTCAAGCATCAAAGTTCCGTCGTAAGCCGGCCAGTCAGCCGCCGAGCCGGCGTGGCTCCTGCTCCGGGAAGGCCCTCCGGGGGTGGTGAGCCGGAGTCCGCGGAGTGAGACGGGGGGCGCGCCGGAATGCCTGGTGTGGCACACTTGTTATCGCAAGCAAGTAAGGCGTGCTCCGGGGTCGGTGAAATCCCGAACCGGCGGTGATAGTCCGCGACCCGTGACGCCGCTTCTTCGCCGGGCACGTGCCCGATGGGGAGACGGCTGAGCGGTTGACTCGGTGAAACTCCGGGACCGACGGTTAAAGTCCGGATGGGAGGCAGCACGCGCGTGGCCGGCTTTGCTGGCTGCGCTTGCAGGCGTCGGCGTATGCCGACGCCGGCGCGACCCCCGGAGCCGCAGGACAGGCTCCGAGGAGGGAATCGCGCATGTTCACCGGAATCGTGGAAGCGCTCGGCGAGGTCGTCGAGGTCGAGCACCTCGCCGACTCGGCCAGGCTGACTATCCGCAGCCCAGAGATCACTTCCGACGCCGAACCTGGCGGCTCGATCGCTGTCAACGGCGTCTGCCTCACCGTCACGGGAACCGCCGGCGGAGTATTCGATGCCGACGTCATGCAGGAGACCCTCAAGTGCTCGGCGCTCACGGCCCTCACCCCTGGTGCGCGGGTCAACCTGGAGCGCTCGGTCCGGCTGGCGGACCGGCTCGGCGGGCATCTCGTCCAGGGGCACGTGGACGCCACAGCGGCCGTGATCTCCAGGTCGCCAGGTGACCAGTGGGACGTGGTGCGGATCGCCCTGCCGCCCCAGCTCGCGCGGTACGTGGTGGAGAAGGGGTCCATCTGCGTGGATGGCATCAGCCTCACCGTCTCGGCTATCGCCGATGACTGGTTCGAGGTGAGTCTCATCCCTGAGACGCTCAAGCGCACCACGCTCGGCTTCCGCGAGCCCGGTGACACCGTGAACCTGGAGGTAGACGTGATCGCGAAGTACGTGGAAAAGCTGCTTACCGGGAGGGGACAGAAGTGAGCCAGATACTTGACGACGTGGACCGCGCGATCAAGGACATCGCCGAGGGCCGACCGGTCATCGTGGTGGACGACGAGAACCGGGAGAACGAGGGAGATATCATCTTCGCCGCCAGCGCGGCGACCCCCGAGCTGCTCGCGTTCATGATCCGCTACACCAGCGGCGTTATCTGCGTCCCGCTGCCCGGCAGCGAGCTGGACCGCCTGCAGCTGCCGCTGATGACCACCCAGAACACCGAGCAGATGCGGACTGCCTTCACCATCAGCGTCGACGCCAGGGGCGGCGGGGTCACCACCGGCATTTCCGCCGCCGACCGCGCCGCTACCGTTAAGCGGCTGGTAGACCCGGCGACAACCTCAGTGGATCTGGTCCGCCCCGGCCACATCTTCCCGCTGCGGTACGCCGAGGGCGGTGTGCTCCGCCGCCGCGGGCACACCGAGGCCGCTGTCGACCTGGCCAGGCTGGCCGGGCTGCCAGAGGCGGGCGTGCTCGCCGAGGTGGTCAACGACGACGGGACGATGGCCCGGCTGCCGCAGCTGCGCGAGTTCGCGGACACGCACGGCCTGGCGCTGATCTCGATCGAGCAGCTATGCGAGTACCGTCGCCGCACAGAGCAGCAGCTGATCAGGCGGGCACGTACCAGGATCCCTAACGCACATGGCCTATGGCAGGCCTATGGCTACCAGCACGTATTCGACGGCACCGAGTACGTGGCACTGGTGCTTGGAGACGTCGCCGAGGAGACGGACGTCCTGACCCGGCTGCACTCGGAGTGCCTGACCGGAGACGTGTTCGGTTCGCAGCGCTGCGACTGCGGTGCCCAGCTCGAAGCGGCGATGGCGGAGATCGCGGCGGAGGGCCGCGGCGTCGTGCTGTACCTGCGCGGGCACGAGGGCCGCGGCGTTGGCCTGCTCGGCAAGCTGCAGGCATACGAGCTCCAGGACGCCGGCGACGACACGGTGGACGCCAACCTGCATCTGGGCCTGCCCGTCGACGCGCGCGAGTACTCGGCCGGCGCACAGATGCTGGCAGACCTCGGCGTCAGCTCGGTCCGGCTGCTCACCAACAACCCGGCCAAGGTAAGCGGTCTGACCGGCGGTGGCGTGGACGTGACCGAGCGGGTATCGCTGCCGCCCGCTGTCACCCCGTACAACCTGCGGTACCTGCAGACCAAGCGCGACCGGATGGGCCACCAGCTCCCCGGCCTGCCCGCTGAGGCGCCCGGGATCTCCATTAAGGAGTCCGCATGAGCGGCGACGGGAAGCCGGCTGACAGCACGGTCGACGCCTCCGCCCTGTCGCTTGCTATAGTCGCGACCCGCTGGCATCGCGAGATCACTGACTCACTGGTGAACCGGGCGATTGCCGCGGCGCAGGCATGCCGGATGCCTGGCAGGCCCTATGTCGTCCGGGTAGCAGGCGCCATCGAGCTGCCTGTGGTCGCGGCGGAACTGGCCAGGCACTATGACGCGGTCGCCTGTCTCGGCGTGGTTGTCAGGGGTGGCACCCCGCACTTCGAGTATGTCTGCGACTCGGTTACGGCGGGCCTCACCAGGGTGGCGCTCGATACCGGCACCCCGGTCGGCAATGGCGTGCTCACCTGTGACACAGTGGAGGCGGCGTATGACCGTAGTGGTCTGCCTGGCAGTCACGAAGACAAGGGATGGGAGGCAGTGATGGCAGCGCTAGACACCGCTGTAGTACTCCGCTCCATCCGCACCGCCCATCTCAGCGACGCCCATCTCAGTGACGCTCACCTCAGCGACGCCCATCTGAGCGCCATCACCCCAGGCGCTTCGCGACATTAGCCGGGCTCGCGGCACCCACTCGCCTGGTGATCCCTCACCTGCCCGTGGTTCGCTCCGCCCGGTAGCCCCATCTGCCTTACCCGCATTGGCAGCCACTGCTACCCCTTGCCGTGAGCCCCAACCCCGCCTTGCGCAATTGACACGCTGGACAGAGCTGGAGGAGTTCACATGCTTTCGCTTGTGCTGCCTAAGGGATCGCTGGAAAAGGCGACGCTTGAGCTGTTCGACGCCGCCGACCTGACGGTGCGGCGGTCCTCGGACCGGGATTACCATGCCTCGATCGATGACCCGCGGATCGACCGGGTGCGCTTCCTGCGCCCGCAGGAGATCCCGTCCTACCTGGAGCGGGGCCTGTTCGATCTCGGCATCACCGGGCGGGACTGGATCGAGGAGACCGAGGCGCGGGTGGTGTCGCTCGGTGAGCTGCAGTACTCCAAGGCGACGGCTCAGCCGGTACGGGTCATCCTGGCAGTGCCCGAGTCGGCGCCCTGGCAGTCCGCCGCCGACCTGCCGGAAGGGGTGAGGATCTCGACCGAGTTCCCCTCGCTTACCAGGCGCTACCTGAAAGCGCACGGGGTCAGGGCGATGGTGATCCAGTCCTACGGCGCCACCGAGGCGAAGGTCCCCGACATCGTCGACGCGATCGTGGATCTCACCGAGACCGGTTCCTCGCTGCGCAAGAATGGCCTGCGCATCCTCGACACGCTGCTGACTAGCTACACCGAGCTGATCGCCTGCGGGCCTTCATACGAGGACCCGGCCAAGCGGGCGGCGATGGAGGACATCGCCCTGCTGCTGCGCGGCGCCATCGCGGCGCGCGCCAGCGTGCTGCTCAAGCTGAACGTTCCCGCCGACCGGCTGCAGGCGGTCACCGCCATGCTGCCCACCATGTCTTCGCCGACGATCACCAACCTTGCCAGCGGGGACATGAACGCGGTCGAGACCGTGGTACCCAAGCGCGGCGTTAACACCCTCATCCCGGCGCTGAAGGCAGCAGGTGCCCACGACATACTGGAGATCCCCATCTCGAAGATCGTGGAGTTAACGTGACACCGTCGGAGTCCGCGCCGCCGGAATGGCCGCCGGCTGGCGGCACCATCCACCGCACTACGGCCCGGGTGCTGCCCGTGGCCCCGGACGGCCGGGTGCTGCTGCTGCATGGCTGGGATCCGGCCCGGCCCGAGCAGTCCTTCTGGTTTACCGTCGGCGGCGCCGCGGAGGACGGCGAGTCGCTGGCGGAGGCGGCGGCGCGTGAGCTCAGCGAGGAAGCCGGCATCGAGGTGGAACCGGCGGAACTGGGCGAGCCGCTGGCCAGCAACACGATCGAGTTCTCCTGGGGCGGGCGGCGGATCGTCCAGGGGCAGACGTTTTTCGCTGTGGCCGTGCCATCTGGCGAGGTGAGTTTCGCCGGGCAGGACGAGTGGGAGCAGGCCAGCATCGACAAGCATGCCTGGCTGTCCGCGGCCGAGGTGCTGGCCGACCCGGACCCGGTCCACCCGGAGGTCCCCGCGCTGATCGAAGCCGCCGTGGCCATGGTCAAGAGGTCGCGCGACCTCTAACTCGTTCAGGTAGGCAAGTACCGCGCGGACGCGGCGGTTGTCGTCGTCGGACGGGAGGAGGTCGAGCTTGGCGAAGATGCTGGTGGAGTGCTTGCTCACCGCCTTCTCCGAGACGAACAGTCGCTGCGCGATCGCGCTGTTGGAGCGGCCTTCTGCCATCAGGGCGAGCACATCGCGTTCCCTGGGTGTCAGCCGGCTAAGTGCCTGCCGGTCCCGCCGGGCCAGCAGCTTGGCGACGACATCCGGGTCCATGACGGTGCCGCCTCGCGCCACCGTCCGCAGGGCGTCGGTGAACTGCTCATCGGTGAATACCCGGTCCTTGAGGAGGTAGCCGACGCCGCCCGCCGGGTCCGCCAGCAGTTCCCTTGCGTACAGCTGCTCGACATGCGCGGACAGGATCAGCACCGGAAGGCCCGGCGTCTGCCTCCGGGCGTCGAGCGCCGCGCGCAGGCCCTCGTCGGTATACGTCGGCGGCAGCCTGATGTCGATGATCGAGACATCCGGCTGATGGAAGCTGAGCGCGCGTGCCAGTTCCGGCCCGCTGCCCACGGCCTCGGCTATCTCGAAGCCATGATCCTTGAGGAAGCTCGCCAACCCCTCCCGCAGCAGGAACAGGTCCTCCGCTATGACAACACGCACGGCACCTCGATGATGACGATGGTCGGGCCGCCCGGCGGGCTGCTGATCGCGACCACACCGTCAAAAGTACCCAGCCGCCGTTCCACGCCCCGCAGCCCGCTGCCATTGGCCGGGTCGGCGCCGCCGGTGCCGTCATCGGTGACCTCGGTCCGCAGCATGCCCGCCGCGCAGGTCATCGCGACATGCGCATGCCGCGCGTCGGCATGCTTGGCCACGTTGGCCAGGACTTCGGCGACGGCGAAGTACACCGCGGTCTCCACTGGTGCCGGCGGCCGGCCCGCCAGCCCGATGTCGGTCGTGACGGGCACCGGGGCATCGAGCGCCAGCGCGCGGACCGCGTCGGCGAGCCCGCGTTCGGCCAGGACCGGCGGGTTGATGCCGCGCACCAGGTCGCGCAGCTCCGCAAGCGCACGGGCGGAGTTCTCCCGCGACTCGGCGACCAGGGCGACGGCGGCGTCCGGGTTGGTCCTGATGAGGGTCTCGGTCGCTCGCAGCGACAGCCCGAGCGCGATCAGCCTGGCCTGAGCCCCGTCGTGCAGGTCGCGTTCCACCCGGCGGAGCTCGGCCGCGGCCGTGTCGGTGGCGTCCACCCGGCTCGTCGTCAGCCGGCTGACCCGGCTGGCCAGCTCGCGGTTGCGCCGGGCCAATGCCGCATGTGCCCCGATCGTCCGCGGCACCAGCCACACCCCGAGCCCCAGCGCCGCCGCCCCGAAACAGGCATCGAGGCACTGCGGCCACCCGGACCCGAAGACGAGCGTATGCAGTGGCGTGCTGCGCAGTATCACGGCCGGGGTTGTGGTTGTGATCACGGAGCCGCCCGGCCTCACCGATAGCGTGAACGGGACCGCGGCTCCGGCGCGCTGAAAGACGAGGCCAATCGAGTAGCAGCCGATGGCCATCAGGGCACCCGCCGTCAGATCCGCGGCGACCGTCGTGGCAAGAAGCGCGGTGACCCCCGCGACCAGCACCAGGGTCCAGGACCACGGGTGCACGCCCCAGTACACCATGCACCAGAGCATCGCGAAGGGCAGAACGCGCCCCCAGCCGACGGATTGCAGCATCTTCATAGGTCTCATGGTGGTCCGGGGCAGGCGCCGGCGCCATGGGGCTGACGCCACTCTCGCGGGGTAGGTAAAGGCCTACCCTGCCGTTGAGAATAAGGGGCCGCTAATCATGGCATAGCGGGCACCGCCGGTGTCCGCGTAGCGTGGAAACATCTGGTTGGGTGGGGTGCGGAAAGGGCCGAGGTGCGGGCGTGCGTGACATCCTGAGCAGGGTCACCAAATGGTGGGCGGCCGGGGAGACGTTCGGCATGGCCACCGTTGTCCGCACCTACCGCAGCGCGCCGCGTGACCCGGGCGCCGCGCTTGCCGTATCGCCGGGCGATGGCGGTGAGGTCATCGGCAGTGTCTCCGGCGGCTGCGTGGAAGGCGCCGTCTACGAGCTTTCCCTTGACGTGTGCCAGACCGGGATTCCGGTCCTCCAGACCTATGGCGTCAGTGACGACGATGCGTTCGCTGTCGGGTTGACGTGTGGTGGCATTCTCGATATATTTGTCGAATCGATTGGCCCGGCCAGCTTCCCTGAGCTTGGCGAGATCGCCGCGGCGGTGGAACGTGGCGAGCCGGTCGCCGTGGCGACCATCATCGAAGGCCCCGGCCAGATCGGTGCCCGCCGCATCATCTGGGCCGCCGCCGTAGAAGTAACTGAGGCGGGAGTAGCCGAGGCGGGAGTAACTGAGGCGGGGTCCGGTGCTGGCGCGCAAGGCTGGCACGCGGGTGCGTCGGGCACGCTGGGGTCGGGGGAGCGGCTGGATTCGGCAGTGGACGACGACGCCCGCGGCATGCTCGCCCAGGGCGTCACGGGCGTACGCCGTTACGGTGCGCAGGGGGAGCGTCGCGGCGACGAGCTCGCGGTCTTCGTGAACTCGTTCGCGCCGCCGCCCCGGATGCTGGTGTTCGGCGCTATCGACTTCGCCGCCGCGGTCGCGCGCACCGGCAAGTTCCTCGGCTATCACGTCACCGTCTGCGATGCGCGCCGCATCTTCGCCACCAGCTCCCGCTTCCCCGATGCGGACGAGGTGGTGGTCGACTGGCCGCACCGGTTCCTGGCCGGCGCCGAGGTGGACGCCCGCACGGTTATCTGCGTGCTGACCCACGACCCGAAGTTCGATATCCCGCTGCTGGAGGTTGCTCTGCGCACCCCGGCCGGCTACATCGGCGCCATGGGCAGCCGCCGCACCCACGAGGACCGTCTCGCCCGCCTCAGGGACGCTGGCCTCACCGACGAAGAGCTGTCCCGCCTCCGCTCGCCCATCGGCCTCGACCTGGGCGCCCGCACTCCTGAGGAAACCGCCGTTTCCATCGCTGCCGAGCTCATACAGCTCCGCTGGGGCGGCACCGGCCGTCCCCTGACCGCCACCGACGGCCGCATCCACCACGAGACCGTCCGTTGACCCCCAGCGCCCCACCCGTCTCGGCTGTCCCGTATTTCGACGGAAATTCGAAGCCTGACGGAAACTTAGGGGTCGTTTCTGACTCTTTTTCTTCCGCCGGGCACGGATTTTCCGGCGAAGCGGCGCGAAACGGCGCGCAGGGGCGCGAAACGGCGCGAAGGGCGGAGAAGGCGGGCGCGAAGGGCGGAGAAGGCGGGCGCGAAGGGCGGAGAAGGCGGGGGAGAAGGGCGGAGAAGGCGGGGGAGAAGGCGCGACGACGGCGGGTAACGACTTGCGCGCACCCAGGGACGACTCAGTGGCGACTCAGTGGCGCAGGAACCCGGTCAGCCCTGGCCTGACGCCGATTCGCTGGCGTGGCTTAGTTCGGTCCGCACCTCGGTCAGGTCGTTGCTGACGATTGTATGCAGGCCCTCGGCGTCGTTCCTGCGGACGGCGGCGACGCACAAGCCGCTCCAGGTTCGCTGGGGTGCAAATACGAACAATGGGAAATCCGCCTGGAATGTCACGATTGCGGCCCTGATCTGGCTGGCATCGGTCATGTGTTAACCGGCTCCTCCCCGCGCAGTCTGCGATCCTGGTAGCCAGTGTGTCAGGCCACGGCTACGCTCGGAAGTGGTCAGATCGCTATCCGCAAGGATGACGGCGAATCTCCAAAACGCAGCTGCCCCCTCCCAAACGCAATTGCGTACACGCAAGAACTCCGAGAGTTTGGGAAAGCGCCATGAGACAACTCGACCCCAGTGCGTCCCCGGCTGCCTTCTTCGGGGCGCAGGTCCGCGCCGCCAGGGAACGCCGCAAGCCAAGGATGACTCTCGCCGAGCTGGCTGCCTTCTGCCACTGCGACCCGTCTGTCGTGTCGCGCGTCGAAGGCGCGGAGGCCGATCCGCCCGATGGCTTCGCGGAAGGCTGCAATGCGGCATTTCCTGAGGTCGGGGCCTTCTTCACAGATCTTCTCGAGAGCACAAGGGGCTGGGAAGGCGCTACCGTGATCCCGCCCTGGTTCAAGCCGTGGGTGGACATCGAGAAGAAGGCCAGAGTGATCCGGTGGCATGAGCGCATGCTCATACCCGGCCTGCTCCAGACGCCGGAATACATCGAGGCGGTGCTCAGCACATGGAAGGGCAACACCCCCGAGCACACCAGGTCCCAGGTGGAGGGCCGTATCGACAGGCAGCGCATCCTCGAAAGGGAAACACCGCCGGAGCTGTGGTGCCTGATCGGCGAGCATGCGCTCTATAACCGCATCGGCACGGAGCCCGTCATGGCCGCCCAGCTCGCCTACCTGGCAGACATCTCGACTCGCCCTCATATCACGGTTCAGGTGGTGCCTGTTACCGGCCAGTTCTACTCTGGACTCGCAGCCGGAGCCTTTTTCATCGGGACTGTCGACAACGTCGAAGTGGCGCATTTCGAGACCGTGGTTCAGGGTATGACTGTGCATGAGCCGGACATGGTCAAGCAGGCAGTCTTTGCCTTCGATCGGCTGAGGGCCGAGGCACTTCCGGTCAGCTCATCTCAAGAACTAATAGCCAAGGTGGGAGAATCATGGAGAACGTAGATATTCCGGACGGACTTCAGTTCCGCAAGAGCCGGATGAGCGGGTCGAACGGAGGCGGCTGCGTGGAGGTCGCCGGAGATAGCGAGCACATCTACCTGCGTAACAGTCGCGAACCGGCAGGTAAGGTCATCAAGTTCACCCGGTTCGAGTGGGAGTGCTTCATCGATGGCGCCCAGAAGCACGAGTTCGACCTGGAGACGCTATAAGAATGGGGTGCGGGGCCGACTCACCCCGGCCCGCACTCGGCTGCTTACTGCCGGTATTTGAGAAGCCGGTGACTGCCGGCCCGAGGAGCGCTCTCGTCTCTGAGAGGGCTCCCTTTTACGTAATTGTGTGCCCTTTGTCCGGCCCGTCGTTGTGTCAATCTTGGCGCCCGAATTGGCGCAGAAGCCAACATTGACACAACGCGGGGAGGGGGCAGGGACGCACGGTGCGGGACGTACGGTGGGGGTATGGTGATGGCTGTCGCGGGGGTTCTGCTTGCCGCGGGGGAAGGGTCCCGGTTCGGTCGGCCTAAGGCGCTGGTCGAACTGGACGGGATGACGCTCGCTGACCGCGGCGTGGCGCTGCTGCGGGCGGGGGGCGCCGATCCGGTGCTCGTCGTGACCGGCGCGGCGCCGGTCGACATGCCAGGGACACGTACTGTGCACAACCCGGAGTGGCGGACCGGAATGGGCTCGTCGCTATGTGCCGCACTCCGCGCGCTCACCGTGCCGGGGGACGGCGAGGTTGGCGCGGCGGTGATTGCGCTGGCGGATCAGCCACTGGTGGGGGCGGCGGCGGTGCAGCGGCTCATCGCCGCGTATCAGGCGGGTGCGACCGTCGTGGTCGCCGCGTACGACGGCGAGCCGCGTAACCCGGTCCTGATCGCGCGCGAGCACTGGCCCGACGTGATGGCCGCCGCCACGGGAGACAGGGGAGCACGCGCGTTCCTGCGGGCACGTCCGGACCTGGTCTCGCTCGTCGAATGCAAGGACACCGGCAGCGCCGAGGATATCGACACGCCTGAGGACCTGGCGAGGATTAAGGAAAATCCGGGAACCACAGGCCGTTATGAGTAAAGAACGCCCCAGCTGTGCGTCACTTCCTCGCCGGGCCGCAGGACCAGCAGGTCCTCGCCGGAGCTGAAGGCGTTCGGCGGGCACGTCATCGGCTCGATGGCGACGGCGGCGCGGCGGCGGTCGGGGGGCAGCGTGTCACCGGTGAAGACCTGCAGCCAGCGGTAGCCCTGGCCGGCCCACAGGCTGGCGCGGGTGCCGCCGGCGGACAGGTGCGCCCAGGCCCTTCCGTCATCGCCGAACGACAGGCCGGTCAGCGCGCTGTCCAGCACCGTGTCGCCGATCACCCGTGACGTGCGGAAGTCATATTTGGTCCCGTCGACCGGCGTCGCCGGGCCGGATGGGATGCCGCGATCATCGAGCGGCAGCCACTGCCCAGCCGGGAGAGTCAGCTCGCACGCATCGACCGGGGTATGCATTGTGAGATAGGGGTGAAACCCGTTGCCGTACGGGGCGGGGCGGCTACCGCGGTTCCGCGCGGTGACTGTCACCCGCAGGCCGGTCTCGGCAGCCACGGAGAAGGAGGCGTCGATCTCGACGCTGAATGGGTAGCCCTGCTGGCCGTGCGCCTCGTGCCTGAGCACCACCTCGGCCCCGCTCACCGCCACGGGAGCCCAGCTGGCAAAGCGGGTCAGGCCGTGGATGGCGTTCAGCTGGGCGGGCTCGCTGAGAGCCAGCTGGTAGGACTCGCCGTTGAAGGTGTACTTTCCGCCGTCGACCCGGTTCGGCCACGGCGCGAGCAGATCACCGGCCGCGCCGGGCGGGAGCTCGTCCGCCTCATAGCCTACGAGCAGCGGCGTGTCGTCGTACGACAGCGACCGCAGGCCGGCGCCGAGGCCGGTCACGATCGCGCGGTAAGAACCCGCCTGGATCTGGTACTGGCTGCCGGTCAGCGCGATCGTCACCGGGTCAGGATACTGACAGCATCAAGGCCGCCCGGCAGCCGGCCACCAGGCCCCAGGCGAGGTCGGCGCCGGCCACGCTTGTGAGCAGCCGGGATGCGGCGCGATCAAGCGGTTCCTGGCCCGCCATGCCGAGCAGTACCTCGGCCACTTCCGTCGCGGCGGCGCCACCGGCGGCGCAGTGCAGCAGTGCCGCCGCCAGGGGAGTGGTGCGCTGGTCCGCGTAGCAGGTGGCCGCCGCGCCCAGCCAGTCCGCCAGCCATACCGCGCGGGTGCCGCCGGAGATGGCGCCGCCGAGCAGCCGGAGCGCGAGCAGCATCCCGCACACGATGCCGTCGCCGCTCGGTACCAGGCCGGGACCCAGGCCGGCCAGCAGCTCCGCGGTCTCCACCGCGCCGGCCAGGTCGCCGTTCGCGCAGGCCGCCGCCAGCCGGGCAGGGGCGTCGTGGCCGGTCAGGCCAGGTACGTGTGACGCCCCCTGGCAGTGCCTGGCCAGCACGCTGGCGCCGTGGTCGAGCCGGGACCGGGACAGCGGGCCGAACACCGGGGACGGATCCCACCAGCGAGTGATCCTTATGTCGATGTCTTCGGCGGTAATGCGGCCGTCGCCTGCCTGGACATCAGTCCCGGTCAGCGGCTGGTCGGCGAGGGCGGCGATGACCGCATTCGGCAGCCGGATCGCTTGCGGCGGTGAAATGGTAATGACCCGGGGCGGGGGAGCCGAATCGGGAAATTCCAGGTAGATGGCCTGCGGCAGGACTGCGAGGACCTGGCCGGACCGGCTCGGACCGCGCAGCAGCTCCCGGATCGCCAGGCTGGCGACGCCTGCGGCAGGTCGGGGGCTCACGTGGCTCACAGTACCGGTGCGGTGGGCCTGGCTACCGATAGCTACGGGCAAACGCTCACAAACTGATAAAAAACACGTTTCGTGATACGCAAATGCCTTTGTGAGTAGGGCCGACGGGGCTGCTTGGGGAGCGGGGGACCGTCAGCCCCGCCGGCTATTTAGAACCCTAACCGTACCGAGGGGTAGATTGTGTGAAATTCTCTGTCGTTAGTACTTCTTAACGTTTTCGACCTGCTCTGAGTATGCGCTGGAGACTGGTCCTAGCCAGCCGTTGCGAACCGCTTCAGCCGCAAGGACGCCAAACAGGTAGAAGTAGGCCGCTTCTTCGTCCTCGAAGAAGCGGACCTCATGCCTGGCATCATCCGAGCTGGCGAATACCTCGAAGCCATCATCGGTCTTCACCAGGCACATCGCGCCTGGGACCTCATCGTCAACCGCATAGGAGGCCTGCGGAATGGCCGCGAGGTCCAGGAGCTCGGCGAACACCGCCTGGATCGGGATCCGGTCCCGGCGGCCGGTGCGGCCGCCATTCGCCGACGGTTTGTGAGACGCGGACGGCTGGTAGGACGGCCAGGGCTCTGGTGAGCCGTGCCAGGCCGCCACCTGGTCCAGCGGGCGATGGCCGTTCGCTTCCGGCACGGGATCCGGGCCGGGGGCCAGCTCGGCGTCCGGGTAAGCGACCAGCTCGGCGTCCGGGTACGCGACCAGCTCGGAGTCCGGGTACGCGTCCGGGTATGCGACCGGTGCGGCCAGGGTCAGCACGGGGGCGGCCGGCACGAACGTGGCCATGGCGGCCGGGATCTCCACCTGTTCCTCGGCCAGGTCGGTGACGTCGGCACGCGGCACGACCATCTCGAAGACGTTGCGGTCGATCTCCCAGTAGCCGAGCTGCCTTGCCTCTTCCGGGTCCTCGCCCAGGTAGGTGATGTGCATCCGGTCGCCCTGGTCATCGAGTACCAGGCAGCGTGCGCCGCGGTAGCTGCCCGCGGGCCGCGCCTGGTGCAGGGCGTCCAGCTCCTCGAGGCCGATCAGCTTGCGCCAGTGCCCGGCCGCTGAGCTGAAGCCGAGTTCTTCCGGCGGCGGACAGGCGGCGAACAGCGTGATGTCCTGCCCGCCTGGCCCGAGAGCCGCCTGGTAGGGGGCACCGAGATAGGTGGCGATCAGCCGGAAGCGCATCGCTCAGACCCCCACTTGCAGCCAGACGAGGCCGTCATATTCCGCGATCAGCTCGTCGTCGGCGTCGCTGACCCGGCGAAGCTCAGCGCCGACCGGGATCGGGATAGGGCCCATGAAGTACTCCGCAACGCCTCTGGCCTGGTAGCCGTCGAATGGCCGGGCAGGCCAGCAGATGACGTAGAACTCAGCCGTTTCCGGCGTGAACTCCGAGCCTTCGAAGCCGAGGCCGAGGGCGTCGTACGCAGCCGTGAACCTCAGGTCCGCCGCACGGTACACAAAGCCTGCCAGCACATCGCGCTGCCCGGTCAGGTACGGTCCGACAAGGCGCGGCGGCACGATCTTCCGCATCGGTGTGCCGGGTGCGACCTGCGGGCGTTCCGCGACCGCAGGGCGGGGCGCGAGTTCGGTCACCGGGCTCCCTTCGTCCGCGCATTACCTCTCTTCCTGATTGTGCCTAATTGTCACCGGTTTGCATGGCCAAAGCGGAGGATTGAGAGAATTCATTACTTATCGCAGTTGCTCAGTTACGTGCGAGTAATGAAAGTCATGCATCGAAAGCAGCCGACTCGTGATCCGCGCCGATGGCTGCTACGTAGCGTAGTTACGTGTCGGATCCGGCGGGGGACGGCGTAGGGTCTACGGGTGGCGCAGGAACGTGAGATCAGGACGGGCGCGGAGCAATTCCGCGGCGATGACGGCTCGGCTGATCCGGCGGTGGCGGCCGCGCTGGCCGCCTACGCCGAGCGCGGCGGGACCGAGCGCGAGCTCCTGGCGGCCCTGGCCGCCTCCCGGCTGCTGGTGCCGGTGGTGGCCGTGCTCAACGAGGCCGACGATACTGGGGCGGACAAGAGCAGCGAGATGGCGCTGCCGACGCTGATCGGGCAGGACGGGCGCCCGGCCGTCATGGCCTTCACCTGCATGGACGCTGTCACCCGGTGGCGCGCCGACGCTCGCCCGATCCCGGTCGAGGCGGCCCGGGTCTGGCAGGCCGGGGTCACCGAGGCGGACGCGGTCGCTATCGACATCGCCGGCCCGCTGCCGGTCATTGTCGAGGGCGCCCGGCTGGCAGCGCTGGCAGCCGGACAACCGGTACCATTCCCGCACGAGGACCCGGACAATCAGCGCGAGGTCGATGACGTGGCCGCCGCCGAGCCCGCGATCACCAGCGCCCGCCTGACTCCAGGCCGCCCCGAGGTGGGCACGCACGTCACCGTGGAACTGCTGGTGGCGCCCGATGCGGATGAGGACGCCCTCCGCCGCGCGGCCGAGGAGATCTCTGCCCGGCTGGGCCACCGGATGGCCCTGGAGATCACTGCCGAGTCTTAAACGGGTGTCGGCTGGTTCCCGCGCCAAGCCGGCGATGCGGTCGACAGTAGGATCGTCTCCATGTTCCGGTGGCTTACCGCAGGAGAGTCGCACGGCCCGGCGCTCGTCGCGATCTGCGATGGCGTGCCCGCCGGCGTTGGCATCACGACGCAGGACCTCGCCATGGCCCTGGCCCGGCGCCGGGCTGGCTATGGCCGCGGGGCACGGATGAAGTTCGAGCAGGACGAGGTCGAGCTGACCGGCGGGGTCCGGCACGGTGTCACGATGGGCGGCCCGGTCGCGATCCGCGTCGCTAACACCGAATGGCCTAAGTGGGAGACCGTGATGTCCGCCGACCCGGTCGATCCCGAGCTGCTCGCCGCGCAGGCCCGCAACGCGCCGCTGACCAGGCCTCGTCCCGGCCACGCCGACCTGGCCGGCATGCAGAAGTACGGGCACACCGACGCTCGTCCCATCCTGGACCGGGCCAGCGCCAGGGAGACCGCCGCGCGGGTCGCCCTCGGCGAGGTGGCGCGGCGGCTGCTAGACCAGGCCCTCGGCATCGAGATCCTCAGCCACGTCGTCGCGCTCGGATCTGTGTCTGTGGCGGACGGTACCCAGCCGCAGCCGCAGGACCGCACCGCCATCGACGCGGACCCGGTTCGCTGCGCGGATCAGGCAACCAGCGCCGCGATGGTGGCGGAGGTGGATCAGGCGCGCAAGGACGGAGACACCCTCGGCGGTGTCGTCGAGGTGCTGGTCTACGGCGCTCCGCCCGGCCTCGGCAGCTTCACGCACTGGGACCGGCGGCTGGACGGCAGGCTGGCAGGCGCGCTGATGTCTATTCAGGCGATCAAGGGCGTTGAGGTCGGTGATGGCTTCACCACGGCGGCACGGCGCGGATCGCAGGCGCACGACGAGATCGAGCGGACCGACCGGATCCACCGCCGGACCAACCGGGCCGGCGGCATCGAGGGCGGTATGTCCACCGGCGAGGTCATCCGGGTGCGTGCCGCCATGAAGCCGATCTCGACGGTGCCGCGTGCGCTCGACACGATCGACGTCAGCACGGGGGAGCCGGCCAAGGCGATCAACCAGCGCAGCGACGTGACGGCTGTGCCGGCCGCGGGCGTGGTGGCCGAGGCGATGGTGGCGCTGGTGCTCGCCGAGGCGGCCATCGAGAAGTTCGGCGGCGACTCGCTCGAGGAGATGCGGCGCAACGCGGAGAGCTACCTGAAGGGCCTGGTCATCTCATGATCGTGCTTATCGGCCCGCCCGGGGCGGGCAAGACAACCGCTGGGGCGCTGCTCGCCCGCCGGCTGGACCTTGCGTTCCGCGACACCGATGCCGACGTCGAGGCGGTCGCGGGGAAGCCGGTGGCGGATGTCTTCGTCGAGGATGGCGAGGACGCGTTCCGGCAGCTGGAGCGGCAGGTGACGATCAAGGCTCTCACCGAGCACGACGGCGTACTGGCCGTCGGCAGCGGCGCGGTCCTCGACCCGGACGTCCGTGCAGCCCTTGACCCGGCGACGGTTGTGTACCTCAAGGCTGACTTCGCCGCCGTGGCTAAGCACGCGGGGCTGGACAAGCCGCGTATCGTGCTGCCCGGCAACCCGCGTGGCCGGCTTCGCGCGATGCTGGAGGAGCGCGGACCGCTTTACGAAGGGCTGGCCACCGTTACCGTCGACACTGCGGACGCGGATGCGCAGGAGCTGGCGGACCGGATCGCGACGGAGCTGCAGAGGTGACCGCGACGACAATCACGGTGGGCGGTGAGCAGCCGTATCCGGTGGTCGTCGGGGTAGGGGTGCTCAGCGAGCTGCCGCGGCTGGTTCCCGGGACGGCTCAGCAGGTCGTTCTGATTTATGCCGAAGGCCTGGGCGAGGTGGCACGGCCGGCCTGCGGCGCGCTTACCAGCGCGGGGTTCACCGTGCACGCCGAGCCGATCCCGGACGGGGAGCAGGCGAAGACGGCACAGGTAGCTGCAAACTTGTGGTCGAAGCTTGCCGAGTTGAAGATGACTCGATCCGATTGTATTATCGGACTTGGTGGTGGTGCGGCCACCGATCTGGCGGGGTTCGTGGCCGCGACCTGGCTCCGCGGAGTGCGGCACGTACTGATGCCTACGACGCTGCTCGGGATGGCGGACGCGGCGATCGGCGGCAAGACCGCGATCGACATCCCGGAGGGGAAGAACCTGGTCGGCGCGTTCCACCCGCCGGCCGGGGTGCTCGCGGACCTGGCCACGCTGGAGACGCTGCCCAGGCCGGACTATGTCGCGGGCCTGGCCGAGGTGATCAAGGCCGGCTTCATCGCCGACCCTGCGATCCTCGACCTGGTGCGGGACGATCCGGATGGCGCTGCCGTTCCGCACGGCAAGCATGCCCGCGAGCTGATCGAGCGCGCCATCCGGGTGAAGGCCGATGTCGTGGCCGGTGACCTGCGCGAGGCGGGCAGGCGGGAAATGCTGAACTACGGCCACACGCTCGGCCACGCGATCGAGCGCTTCGAGGGATACCGGTTCCGGCACGGGGACGCGGTCGCGATCGGCATGGTGTACGCGGCCACGCTGGCCAGGCTGGCAGGCAAGCTGGACGAGGCGGCCGTGCGGGAGCACCGGGACGTGCTGGCCAGCGTCGGCCTGCCGACCGCGTATCAGCCCGGCGCCTGGCCGGAGCTGCGCGACGCGATGGGCGTCGACAAGAAGGCCCGCGGGTCGCGGCTGCGGTTCGTTGTGCTGGACGGCATCGCGAACCCGGTGATACTCGACAACCCCGAAGAAGAGCTCCTGTCCCAGGCATACCAGGAGGTGTCGGCATGATCACCGTGCTCGTGCTCAATGGCCCGAACCTCGGCCGTCTCGGCACCCGGGAGCCGGAGATCTACGGCACCGCGACATTCGAGGACCTGGCCGAGGTCTGCAGGGAAACCGGGCGCACCCTCGGCGTGCACGTCGACGTGCGGCAGACCAACGACGAGGCCGAGCTGATCGGCTGGGTGCACGAGGCCGCCGACGGGCGGCTGCCCGTCGTGCTGAACCCCGCCGCGTTCACGCACTACTCGTACGCGCTGCACGACGCGCTGGCGATGCGGACGGCGCCGCTGGTGGAGGTGCACATCTCGAACCCGGCGACGCGGGAGACGTTCCGGCATACCTCGGTGGTGGCCAGCGTCGCGGACGGGACGGTCGCCGGCTTCGGGCTGATGTCCTACCAGCTGGCGCTGCAGGCGATTGTCCACCTTGCCGCGGCCGACCCGACGCCAGCAAAGCCGTGATCGTCCTCATCGGCTTCATGGGGGCAGGCAAGACTACGGTCGGGCGGCTGCTCGCCGACAGGCTGGGGCTGCCCTTCCTGGACAGTGACCTGGTCATCGAGCAGCGCACCGGCCGGCAGGTGCGGGAGATCTTTGCCGAGAACGGTGAGCCCGCGTTCCGCATCCTGGAGCACGAGGTGATCGTCGACCTGCTGGACGGTCCCGACGCCGTGCTCGCCCTCGGCGGCGGCGCCCCCGAGCATCCAGGTACGCAGCTGCGGCTGAAGCAGGCAGACGTCGTCTACCTGCAGGTCGGCTATCAGCAGGCGATGCAGCGCGTCGCCGGGGACGAGTACCGGCCCCTGCTCGCGCGGCCGGGGCTCGATGAGCTGTACCAGCGCAGGCTTGACGTATACGGCGCGGTGGCGTCGCTGATCATCGCTACCGACGGGCGGCAGCCGGAAGCGATCGGCGCCGACGTCATCGAGCGGCTGGGCGTTACGGGGTTACCCCGCTGACGGTCTGCCACAGCTGGTCCTCGGCGGGTGCGCCGGCCTTGCTGAGCTTGGTGATGGTGAACGCGGTGCCGACCTTCGCGGCGGTGAGCGCCCAGGCGGCTGGGGCCGCGGTGTCGGTACCGCTGATCAGCGGCGTGTACGAGCCGTTCGCGGCGGCCGCGTCGCCGATCCACAGGGTGCTGGTCGTGCGCCCGCACTTCTGCAGCGTGACGGCAGCGGCGCCAGGAGCCACGCCGAGGCACAGGTCGGTGAAGGACCGGGCAGGTACGTACTGGTACTCGTAGACCTCGTCCGATCCGTAGGATCCGTTCAGCGTGCTGTTGATCAGGCCGAGCCGGTAGAAGTTATGGACATGGCCGAGGTCGTAGATCGCGAAGTCCTGAGCCGGGACGGCGGCGGCCTTGGCCAGGGCGACCGGCCCCCCGACTGCGCTGCTGCCGGTAACCGCGCTGACGTCGGCGCTGCCGAACCTCTCGTTGAACAGGCTGGCGCAGTTGCTGCCGCACTTGACCGTCGCTGCTCGCGCGGCGGTAGAAGCATGGGCAACGGAAACCCCGGCGGTCAGGCACGCGCCACTCGCGAGGGCAAGCGCTGCCAGCCCGGTGACGGTCCTGTTCTTCACCAGCACAATGTGCTCCTTTTAGATTGCGTAACGTGCCCGCCCAGGGGCCAACGTGTGGCAGTGTCTCACCGCACGCCGTGTGTTTCCTGTGATGTCCCGGGGGTTAAGCTGACCGCATGCGAGTTGGCATGGCACTGAGCTACGCGGGCGGCTTCACGCAGACCGTCGATGAGCTGGCCGACTATGAGCATGCCGGGCTGGACATCGTGTTCGTGCGAGGCGTACAGCTACGACGCGGTGAGCCAGCTCGGCTTCATCGCGGCGAGAACCGAGCGCCTGCAGATCGCATCCGGCATCCTGCAGCTGTACTCGCGTACCCCGGCGATGACCGCGATGACCGCGGCCGGGCTCGACTACGTGTCGCAGGGCCGGTTCTCGCTCGGCATCGGTGCGTCTGGCCCGCAGGTGATCGAGGGCTGGCACGGCGTGCCGTACGACGCGCCGCTCGGCCGGACCCGCGAGATCATCGAGATCTGCCGCATGGTGTGGCGCCGGGAGCCCCTGCAGTACGACGGCAGGTACTACCAGCTCCCCCTCCCGGCTGGCCAGGGCACCGGGCTCGGCAAGCCGCTCAAGCTGATCAACCACCCGGTCCGCGAGCGGATCCCGATCCTGCTCGCGGCGATCGGCCCGAAGAACGTCGCCCTCGCCGCCGAGCTGGCTGAAGGCTGGGAGCCGGTGTTCTACCTGCCCGAGCAGGCAGCGCAGATCTGGGGCCCCTCGCTTGTCTCCGGCGCGGCCAGGCGCGATCCTGCGCTCGGCCCGCTTGATGTCATCGCGAACGCTCCGCTGGCGATCACTTCTGGTGATCCGACGCCGGTACGTGACCTTGCCCGCCCGTTGTTCGCCCTGTACATCGGCGGCATGGGCGCGCGCGGGCGTAACTTCTACAACGACCTGGCCCGCCGCTTCGGCTATGAGAGGGAAGCCGAGGCCATCCAGGACGCCTACCTGGCCGGCCGCAAGGATGAGGCAGCCGCGCTCGTCCCCGCCGAGCTGCTCGAGCGCACCTCGCTGATCGGCTCCGCGGGGTACATCGCGGAGCGCCTCGCCGCCTACCGCGAGTCCGGCGTCACCACCCTGAACGTCATGCCGCTGGCTCCGTCCCACGAGCAGCGCGTCCGTCTCATCGAGCAAGTACGCGACCTAGCTGCCGCGTAGAGTGCTGGCATGCCTGACATTCACCAGGCCCGCCGCGCGCGGGCGCAGGAGAAGATCGCTGAGGCCGGCGCGGATGCGGCTTTTATAACAGATCGGCAGAACGTCCTGTATTGCACGGGTCTGGCAAGCTCGAACGCCGTTCTGCTTCTTCCCGTTACGGGTGTTCCGGTTCTCGCGACGGATTCCCGGTATGCGCCGAAGGCGGAACGGGACTGCCCGGACGTCGAGCTGGTCGTGGAGCGGTTCGTCGAGCCTGCGCTGGCCGGGGAGTTCGCGAGCCGAGGGTTCCGCACGGTCGCGTTCGAGGCGCACGAGATGACGGTCGAGCGGCACGCCGATCTCGTGACGAACGCCTCGGAGGTCGCCCTGGTGCCGCTGGGCCGGGTGATCGAGGAACTGCGGATGGTCAAGGACCACGGGGAGCTGGAGCTGCTCGCCACCGCCTGCCGGATCAGTGACCAGGCGCTCGCCGATGTGCTGCCGCTGATCAGGCCCGGCCTGTCCGAGCGGGCGCTGGCCGCTGAGCTTGACCGGCGGATGATGGACCTCGGCGCGGAGCGCCCGGCATTCGACACGATCGTGGCCAGCGGGCCTAACGGCGCGATACCTCACCATTCGCCGACTGCCCGGCCATTGCGGCGCGGTGACCTGATCACGATGGACTTCGGTGCGATGTTCGGCGGTTACAACGCGGACATGACCAGGACCGTGGCCCTGGGCGAGCCTGCCGGCTGGCAGCGGGAGATCTACGATCTGGTGGCGGCCGCCCAGCGGGCCGGGATCGAGGCGCTCCGGCCGGGGGCGGACGTGGCGGACGTGGACGCCGCGGCCCGTGACCTGATCAGGGACGCCGGGCACGGCGAGCATTTCCAGCACGGACTGGGCCACGGCATCGGGCTGGAGGTGCACGAGGCACCGACGATCGGGTACGGGAGAACCGGTAAACTAGCCACCCGGGTTCCTGTAACCGTCGAGCCTGGCATCTACCTGCCAGGCAAGGGCGGCGTCCGGATAGAGGACGTCCTGGTCGTAGGGGCAGACGGGGCGGCTGGCGTAAAGGGCGGGACCCTGACTAAGACAAGCTTGACTAAGACCAGCAGAGAACTGCTTGTCCTGTAGCTAGTAGCGGAGACTTAACGTGGCCACCACAAACGATCTGAAGAACGGCATCACGCTGGACATCGAGGGTCAGCTCTGGAATGTCGTCGAGTTCCAGCACGTCAAGCCGGGCAAGGGCCCCGCTTTCGTGCGTACCAAGCTGAAGAACGTGATGTCAGGCAAGGTGGTGGACCGGACCTTCAACGCCGGCGTCAAGGTCGAGGTGGCCAACATCGACAAGCGGGACATGCAGTACCTGTACCGCGAGGCCGAGGACTTCGTGTTCATGGACACCACGGACTATGACCAGCCGCGCATCCCCGAGGTAGTGGTCGGCGACGCCGCGAAGTACCTGCTCGAGGAGCAGATGGTCACCGTGGCGTTCAAGGACGGAGTGGCGCTGTACGTGGACATGCCCGCCGCGGTGGAGCTCGTCATCAGCCAGACCGACCCCGGCCTGCAGGGCGACCGCTCAACCGGCGGCACCAAGCCGGCCACCCTGGAGACCGGCGCCACGGTCCAGGTGCCGCTGTTCATCACCACCGGCGAGAAGATCAAGGTCGACACCAGGACCGGCGCTTACCTCGGCCGCGCCTAAATGGCGGCGCGCAGCAAGGCGCGTAAGCGCGCCCTTGACGTCCTCTTCGAAGCCGAAGTCCGCGAGACCCCCGTCCTGGCCCTGCTCGCCGAGCGGATCACGCTCGGCGGCACCACGAAAGACGGCCCGCCGGTACCGGAGTACGCGGCGTCGCTGGTGCGCGGCGTCGTCACGCACCAGAACCGGATCGATGAGCTGATCGCCGAGCACGCCGAGGGCTGGACCATGGACCGGATGCCGGTCGTGGACAAGAACGTGCTGCGGATCGGCGTCTACGAGCTGTTCTGGGCGGACGACGTCCCCGATGGCGTGGTCATCAGCGAAGCCGTGGAGCTGGCCGGCGACCTGTCCACCGACGCCTCATCCGGCTTCGTCAACGGACTGCTGGCCCGCCTGGCCGACCGCAAGCCCACCATCGTCCTCTACCCCGAGCCGGAACCGGACGCCGTATCGCCGACGCCCCCCGACCCCACCCCGGCTCCCGAGCTCTCGGAAGTCGCTCCCGCCCCGGAAACCGCGCCGGCACCCAGCGCGGCTGTTCCATCCGAGTAGCGGCCCAGCCTCAAGTGGCGTCCCGAACGGTTCAAAATTCGCGAAAGCCGCGAAATGGACGCCCGCTGTACGGTTAACGCGGAAATTCAGGGCCACGCGGTAATTAGGGGTACGAAAACGTAGCCCGGAATACCGCGAAGCCCTGAATTTCCGCGTTATTTCTGATGCGTGCCTGGCGCAGCTGAATCGGAGACCGCGAACGCGATCCTCAGGAGGCGCCGAACCTGACCTTGAGGCCGAAGCGGTGCAGGACGCGGACGAACCAGAATGCGGACAGCGCGGTGCCAACGACGATGCCACCGATGGTGACGGCGGTGGTCAGCAGCAGGAACACCTTGGTGGTCTCGAGCACCATGAGGACGGACATGCCGATCGTGGAGAGCGCGAAGATGCCCGCCCAGAGCCACGTCGCGCCCTGGAAGAACTTGTGCAGGCCGGCGTGATGAGATGGATGCCGCAGCGCGACGACCTCGGCGGCGAGCTGGGCGATCAGCGGCTTCCTGGTCGGCGCGGTCCTGGCGAACAGCAGGCACAGGCCCAGGTTGGCCAGCGGGAACTGGAGCAGGAAGAACAGCAGGCTTCCTGTCATGATCACCACGACCGACTGCAGGGTCAGCACGAGAGCCGAGATGGTGAGCAGGCCCGGCACGCTGGAGGTGAACACCTTGCGGCCGATCACGGTAAGCCAGACCACCGCGGTGGCGGCTATCATGCCCGCGTCGCGCCCGCCGACTCTGGAACCGATGAGATACCCCACGACCGGAAGGCCGAGAGACTCGGCCAGGTTCCAGGCGGCGGTCAGCGTCAGCCGCCACGGGCAAGGTAGCTCTAGGTGCTCAGCCATGGCGATGAGCATACGGCCGGCAACGGTGTGCTCGCTGGAAATGACGGGATGTCAGCCTATGAAGAAGCTGTGAGTTCCGCATACCCCTATAACGGTCAGGTGGTTACGGAGGTTCATTAATTCGGCACGGATTGTGTGCGCCCGGGCGTGTCGGCAGCGTAGCGCGGCGTTGACCTCGGAATGTCGGTGGCCGGCATTACAGTGGAGTCGGTAAACACAGGCGGCTGGTGCCCTGGATTTCCTGAAGGCTAGCTGAGGATTACCGGTCAGGAGGCTGGCGTGGCGGTGGAGGTGCGGCGCGACAGATCGCTGCTCTGGGATGTCCTTGCTGAGGTGATCGCCGCGCGGACGGCGGCTACCGGCCGGGCCGTGCTCGACATCGTCGACGTCGGCGGCGGGACCGGCGGGCTCGCGGTGCCGTTCGCCGCGCTGGGGCATAACGTCACGGTGGTCGACCCGAGTCCTGACGCGCTCGCCGCCGCCCAGCGACGTGCCGCGGAAGTAGCCGCCCAGCTGTCCGTCGTCCAGGGCGAGGCAGCCAGCGCCGACAGCCTGGTCGGCTCGGCCGCCGCGGATCTCGTCATCTGTCATAACGTGCTGGAGTACGTGGACTCGCCCGCCGATGCCATGGCCGCGATCAGCCGGGTTCTCCGGCCGGCCGCCACGGTGAGCGTGCTGGCGTCCAACGCGGTGGCCGCCGTCCTGACCCAGGCGCTGGCTGGCCGCTTCGCGCAGGCACGGCGCCTGCTCCCCGACGCCGAGATTGCGGGCACCGAGGCTGCGGGCACCGAGGCTGGCGACATACCCAGGCGATTCACCTTGCCGGAGCTCATGATGCTGATGGAGGGGGCTGGGCTGCGTGCCGGGGAGGCACACGGGCTGCGGATCTTCAGCGGCCTGGTGCCCGGTGCCCTGACCGACGGCGACGCCGCGGAGGGGCTGCGCTCCCTCGAGGCCGCGGCCGCGTCCTATCCGCCGCTGCGCGATATCGCGGCCCAGCTGCACGTGCTCGGCCACCGCTGACCCGGCCGATGCCGATGCCGCGATGACGACTCAGCCCGAACCTCCGGACGATACTGGCTGTCACGTCCTGCACGTGGACATGGATGCCTTCTACGCCAGCGTCGAGGTGCGGGACCGGCCGGAGCTGGCGGGCAAGCCGGTTGTGGTCGGCGGGGACGGCAACCGGGGGGTGGTGCTGTCGGCGACCTACGAGGCGCGAGCATACGGCATCCGGTCGGCGATGCCGGTGATCCGGGCCCGGCGGCTGTGCCCGAAGGCGATCTTCGTCCCGCCCAGGCACCGCGTGTATGGTGCCGTCTCCCGGGAGGTGATGGCTATTTTCGGCTCGATCACGCCCGTGGTGGAACCACTCGCCCTTGACGAGGCCTTCCTTGACATCTCGGGCGCGGTGCGGCTGCTCGGCACACCGGCCGTCATCGGGACACGGATCCGGGCGGTGGTCGCCGGGGAGCTCGGCATCACCTGTTCCGTTGGCGTCGCGCCCTCCAAGTTCGTGGCGAAGATCGCTTCGGTCCGCTGCAAGCCAGACGGGCTGCTGGTGGTCCCGAGGGCCGGTGTCGTGGAATTCCTGCATGAGCTGCCGGTGTCGGCGCTGTGGGGCGTGGGGGAGCGTACGGGGGAGGTTCTCGCCCGGCTCGGCTTGCGTACGGTTGCCGATATAGCGCACACGCCGCTCACCGCCCTGCAGCGGGAGCTCGGCGTAGCGCAGGGCACGCACCTCGCGGCGCTGGCATGGGGCAGGGATGAGCGGCGCGTCACCCCGCACACGCCTGATAAGAGCGTCGGCGCGGAGGAGACCTTCGAGACCGATGTGGCCGACCCCGAGCGGATCCGGCGAGAGCTGCTGCGGCTGTCCGGGCGCACCGCGAACGGATTGCGTTCAGGCGGTCACGTCGCGAGAACGGTCTCGATTAAGATCCGGCTGGCCAGCTTCAAGACCATGACGCGGTCCCGTACGCTGGCCCATCCGACCGACGTCGCACGGGAGATCTATGCCACGGCGTGCTCGCTGTATGCCGCGGCCGGGCTGGATCCTGGCGCGCGGCTCCGGCTCGTCGGCGTCCGCGCCTCTGGACTGATGCCCGCCGCGGGCGCGACGATGCAGCCCACGCTCGATGACCGGCCGGCCGGCTGGCGTGAAGCGGAACATGCTGTTGATCTCATCGCCAGAAGGTTTGGGCCCGGTGCTGTGCGGCCGGCGGCGCTGGTTGAGGAAGGGCGGTCGATCGTCGACCGCCAGGACCTGCGGTGATTACTCGAAGCAACCGGTATGTTGCGGGCAAAGGGCCGATCAACCGCCCGATACGGGACAAGTGCGGAGCAGATAAAGACCGGACTTTCTGGCTCATAGCGGGGTGCACCCTTGGAGGCACGTGTCAACGCTCGTATTCTGGAAAATGAACCGGGTATGTGAGGTGAAGGCCACCGCACACGTGCCGGTCGCTAGGTGGTAGGGGAGGCGTCGTGCCGCTCTCTGAGCATGAGCAGCGCCAGCTCGAGCAAATCGAGCAGGCACTGTACAGGGAGGATCCGAAGTTCGGGCGTTTCGTGCGTTCCAGCGATCCGCGCGTCCATTACAAGCGCAAGATGCTTCAGTCGCTCGTCGGGGTGCTCGTCGGTGCTGGCCTGGTAGCTGCGGGCGTGGTGACACACCACGTCTACATGGAATCAGGCGGAGCCGTCGTCCTGGTGGTGTCCCTGGTCTGGGCGGTCATCAACTGGCGGCAGCACATCGCGCGGACGCAGCAGGCTCGCGCCAAGACCAGAAGGCGCCATGACAGGCGCCGCAGCGCTGGAGCCAGCCGTTCGGGCCTGATGGAGCGACTGGAGGAGCGGTGGCGCCGCCGCCAGGAGGGGGACCGCCGGATGTTACCGGCGGGGACCAGATGCTGCCGGCGGGATTGAGATCCCCGCCGGGCACACAGATTGACGTCCCCTCACGGCAGACAGCGGATCCTCACCTGCGCGATGGCGCCAGCGGCAACCGCAGGCGCCAGGCTGCCCAGGCCTGCGGGATCCGCCCTGCCGCGTCCGCGAACGTCGCCATCATCGACGCCGGGAAGATCCGTGCCCGCCAGCGGGCGCCCCGTCCGGAAGCCGCCGCGATGCCGCGCCGTGCGGCGATGCTGTCCTGGTGAAGGGTTTCCGACTCCGCTGGCCGGGCCGAGTAGCTGGCGCGTTCCTCGGCCATGGCGATCCTGGCGACTGCTTCGACGGCTGGCTCGGCCAGCGCCAGCCCGGTGGCGACCCGGCCCGCCAGAGCCCGCGGTGATTCGCTGGGCAGGGGAGCCAGGCCGTAGTCAGCCAGGTCGGCACGGAGCTCCAGCCAGGCCGTGTGGGCACGGCCCGCGTCATCCACCGCCCGCATCCAGCGCAGCCGCCTGAGCACAGCACGGCACGCCGCCGGGACGGTGAGTGCCGCCAGGCATACCGCGCCGAAGGCTATTCCGAAGGCTATCCCGACGGTTGCCCAGCCGCTGCCTACGTTCAGGCCGCTGGTGCGAGTAATCACCCGGTCGAGTGTGAAGGCCACGACACCGCCGCCGATCACCATGAGCAGCAGGGGGCTCGCGTTCGGCCGTCTGCGCCGGCCACGGTCGTCCTGGCGTCCCGACAGCGCCCGATGCCCTAGCGGCGCCACCATGGCGATGATCCCGCAGGCCAGGGCGAGCGCCGCGAGGATGGCGAGTGCCAGCGCAGTCCACGGCGTCTTGGCGGCGGGCTTGCTGAGCGGAAGTATCGACACCACGCCAGGCTGGCCGGTACTACCCGGAACGAGCAGGTGATCGCGGTTGACTTCTGAGCCGGCACCGGTGGTCGGCCCCGGCGCAGGCAGCACCGAGGAGCTGCCTGTGCCGGTAGAGCTCTGCGTCTGGAAGGCGTCGTTCCCGGCGGTGCCGCCCCCGCCGGGGGCCACCGGCTCGAACTGGATCCAGCCATAGCCGGAGAAGTAGGCTTCCGGCCACGCATGCGCGTCGGTGTCCCTCACCTCGTAGTGGCCAGGCGTGAGCTCAGTGCCCTGCGTGAAACCGAGCACGAACCTGGAGGGAATGCCGAGCACGCGCAGCAGCACCGCCATGGCATAGGCGGACTCCACGCAGTCGCCGCTCTTGGTTGTCTGCAGGTATGCCAGCAGCTCGCCGACGTTGTCGATCTCGGGTGCGGCGGTGTCGTAGGTGAAGCCGCCGGTGCTGCCGAGCCACTCCTGGATGGCGAACGCCTTGTCGAAGTCGTTCGTGTCGCCCTTGGTGATCTTCCTGGCCAGCGCCACCAGCGGGGCGGACTGGCTGTAGGAGGCGGGCAGCGCCAGGTACTGGCCCATCCCGGCTGGCGGGGCCGCCTTCTCGAGCTGCGTCTTGGCCGGGTAGACCTCGCGGCTCTGCACCGTGTAAGTGACGTCATCCAAGGATGCGCTCTCGGCGCCGATCATCAGCGTGCTGGGGTCATACAGCCAGGTTCCTGCCGGGGGAGAGAGATGGGTCGGCGGGAAAGGCGTCGGCAGGAGGTTGAAGGTCTGAGCCGAGCTGGAGCCGCCCTTGACGACCGTAATCGTGGTCGTCACCGGAGATCCCACGTTGGCCAGGCCGGGAGCCTGCGCCTGGAGCTGGCTGGGCATCGGGTAGAGCGTGACGGCCTGCGCCCTGAACGGCTCTTCCCAGCCAGCGTCGGCCGAGAGCGTGTCCCTGACCTCTTGCTGCAGGTACCCCGGGTGCGGGTCGTTGGTCGCATAGGTCATGACCACGTGCGGGTGGGCATCCTCCAGGTCTGTCGAGATCTCGGACAGCAGCGGGGGGATGGCCGCGCCGCTACCGCTGCCGCCGCCAGCTCCGCCGAACACCAGGTTGTTGGATGCGACTCGTGCGGCGTGCAGGCCGGGCACCAGCAGCGGAGCGCACAGGGCAAGCACGATCGAGGCGAATCCGACGCGGCGCCCAGCCGCGGCGAGCGACCGGGTATCCGGCCCGCGGAAGGGTGACATGGCCGGCCGCTGCCGGTGCCTGCCGCCGGAGCCGCCGCCGTCACCAGGATCGGCTCCGTTAGCAGCGGCAGCGGCGGCGGGATCCGGGGTATCGGTGCGCCACAGCGATACCAGCCGTCCCCATACCCTGATCTGCTCCCGCCCGTCGGCGCTCAGCATCGCCAGGTACCCGCCGGTGCTCACGATGAAGATCAGGCAGGTGGTGAGCGCACTGCGGTGAACGTTGATGGTTTCCGGCACGGTGAACAGGACCAGGAGCGGCAGCCCGGCCATCGCGGTCGACCGCAGCCGGACCGCGATGAGGTCCGTCAGGACGGCGGTGATGCCGATCCCGGCGGCGGCCAGGAAGACCAGCGGTGGCACGGTGGGTGCCGGCGGCGAGTAGGTATGCGCGTCGCTGAAGCCAGCCCGCACCAGGTCGCCGAGCCCAATGGCCGAGGCTCGCGTCGGCACGATCCAGCAGAACGAGGAGTGGGCCTCGAAGGCCAGGTTGAGGTAAAGCAGCAGGCCGGCCAGCGATATCAGCAGGCATACGAAGGGGGGCAGGGTGCGGAGCCGGCTGAGCGTGCCGGCAGCGGCCACGGTGACCGTGGCGCCTAGTCCGGCGGTGAACCAGACGGAGCCGCTGAACGGGGGGATCAGTGCGACGGACGCGCACATGACCGCGAAGGCTACGGTCAGTGTCATCCTGCGGTCTTGAGTCATTCGGGGCCTGCCAGGGTGCTGCTAGCGATAACTGTGCTGCCGGTAACTGTGCTGCCGGTAACGGTGCGTTCGGCGGCTACGCTGCCGGACGTCTCAGGCGCGTTGCTGACAGGCACCGGCAGGTCGGCCGGCCGGTGCAGCTGCTGCCACGCGGTGGTGAGCTGGCTAGGGGACGTCACCACCGCGACCCGCCAGCCAGCCGACATGAGTATCTGTGCGGTGCGTGCCGCGTCTGGTGGAATGGCGGCGTCGAGCGACCAGCCGGACGTGGCGATCACCAGCGCCATGCCGGGCGCATTGCCGCGGCGGGCGCCAGCGAGGTGAGCGGCGTCCTGGGCGGACATCTGCGCGATCACGGCGATGAGCTGCCCGCCCGCGCCTGCGAGCTCTCCGGTGCCCTGCCGGATGCTGGAGGTCTTGGCGGTGTTGATCACGGCCAGCATGTCCAGCAGCGTGTCCGAGAAGGTACCGCGCGGTGCGAGCTCCCCGGAGTCGGTGATGAGCCTGGCCCGGAACCCTTCCTCGGTCAGATGCGCACCGATCGAGGCGACCGCGCTGATCGCGAACTCGAAGGTCGCAGAGGGGCCCGATCCGGAATGCGCCACCCGCCGGGTGTCGAGGAACACCGACGCGCTGTTACGCCACTGGTGCTCTTCGCGGCGGACCATCAGCTGGCCGTACCTGGCGGTGGACCGCCAGTGCACCCGGCGGTATCCGTCGCCGTCCTGATACGGACGCGGTGCCGCGTCGTCCTCGCCGGTGGCGGAGATCGTGCGCATCCCGCCGTCACCCTCGCCGAGCCAGCGGCTCGGCGCGACCGCCCGCGGCAGCGCGACGATCTTCGGAGTGACCACGAGCGTGCTCGTCGTCTTGAAGGAACGGCTGATCTCTACCAGCCCGAACGCGTCGGCGACCCGGACCCGGAGCGGGCCGATGGCGAACTTGCCCCTGGTATCGGACCTGAGCTGGTAAGTGAACTCGCGGAAGCCGCCTGGCTCCATCTCGTCCAGCACGAACCGGGGCCTGGTGCCCAGCGCATAAGGCGCCGTGTCCTCCGCCAGCAGCACGCCAGTGCGCAGCCGGGCGTCGTTCTTCAGCCGGACCGTCACCGAGGTAGGCAGGCCGACCGGGACCCGCGGCGGATCGATCCGCCGGTCGCAGATGAGCCGGTAACGAGACCGGCGGGCGGTCAGGGCCGCCACCAGCGGCAAGATGACCAGCAGGGCGCCGATCCGTACCAGGCCGGGTTCCGGTATCGCCAGGCCGCAGACGATGGCGGCTCCGCCGGCTGCCACGAAGGACCTTCCCCGCGTGGTGAGCGAGCTGAACAGGCCCCGCATAGCTACCCCCTAGCGCCAGGACTGAGCTTGCCGGCCGTGGCTCATCGCCGCGGCGGTGGCTGGGCGCCCGGCGCTGTTCATCGCCGCGGCAGCGGCAGCTGTGACACGATCCGTGCGACCACCTGCTCTGGCAAGTGCCTTTCCACGATAGCCTCCGCGGTGGGCAGCAGCCGGTGGGCGAGCACCGGGCCGGCCAGTGCCTGCACGTCGTCCGGGATCACGTAGTCGCGCCCGTCGAGGGCGGCCCAGGCGCGGCTCGCCCGCAGCAGGTGCAGGGTCGCTCGCGGCGAGGCGCCGAGCCGAAGCTCTGGTGAGTTCCTCGTCGCGGTGGCGAGACTGATGAGGTAGTCCTTCACCTGGTCCGATACCATCACGCCACGCACCGCGAGGACCAGCTGATGGACGTCGTGAGCGGTAGCGACCGGCTGGAGCGCGTCCAGCGGTGAGGTCAGGCCATGCGATTCCAGCATGGCCCGCTCGGCGGCCGCCGGCGGGTAGCCGAGTGCGATGCGGGCGGTGAACCGGTCCCGCTGCGCCTCCGGCAGCGGGTAGGTGCCCTCCATCTCGACCGGGTTCTGCGTCGCGATGACCATAAACGGCGCCTGCAGCGGGTAGGTGGTGCTATCCACCGTGACCTGGCGCTCTTCCATGCACTCCAGCAGCGCCGACTGGGTCTTCGGCGAGGCGCGGTTGATCTCGTCGCCCAGCACGATGTTGGCGAAAACGGGCCCGGGCTTGAACTCGAAGTTCCGCCGTTCCTGGTTGTAGGCGCTCACTCCGGTGATGTCGCTTGGCAGCAGGTCAGGCGTGAACTGGATCCGGCGGACCGTGCCGTCGATGGCGCGGGCGAGTGCCTTGGCCAGCATTGTCTTACCGACGCCCGGCACGTCCTCGATGAGCACGTGGCCCTCGGCGAGCAGCACCGCAAGGGTCAGACGGATCGCACCTGGCTTGCCTTCAATAACCGACTCGATGGCCGCGCCGATCCTGCGCGCGGCCGGGACTAGATCATCAAGAATGCGCCCCGCGTCGCGCCCGGTGTCCAGTACCACGTGGTCTCCTCGGCCGTTTCTGACGTAACGCTACAGTACGTCCTTCTTTGCCTGTCGCGCGACGTCGGAACGCTCCACTTCGCTCCACAGCGCCTACCTGGGGATATGTGGACCGCAACACGCCGATACACGCGTTTTCACCATTGACCGTGGGGGAATGTGGGGTACAGTGGAGCACGGTGGAGGGCAAGCGGCTACAAAGAGCGCCACTGGCTGGAGGTGAGCACCGATGTTTCTCGGTACTCATGCGCCCCGGCTGGATGAGAAGGGCCGGCTTTTCCTGCCCGCCAAGTACCGCGAGGAACTCTCTGGGGGAGTGGTGATCACCAAAGGGCAGGAACGCTGCCTGTATGTCTTCCCGGCCGACGAGTTCACTCGCATCACCGAGGCTCTGCGTACGGCGCCGGTCACCGCCAAGTCGGTCCGTGATTACAGCCGGGTCTTCTTCGCCAGTGCTTCCGATGAGATTCCCGACAAGCAGGGCAGGATCACGGTTCCCGCCGCGCTGCGCGGCTATGCGGGACTTGATCGTGACTGCATTGTTATCGGTGCCAACACCCGACTGGAGATCTGGGACAGCCAGGCCTGGGAGACCTACCTGGCCGGACAAGAGGACTCCTTCGCCGACGCGGCAGAGGAGGTGCTCCCCGGCATCTTGTAAATCGCGCAACCGGGGTCCAAGGACGGGCCGTGGTCCCCATCCGCCGCTCCCTGCTGGCATCACTTCCCCGGTGCCAGCCGGCAGCGACAGCAGATGGGGACCACGACCAGATAGCACGGCAAGACAGCAGGAGTGGGGTGGGACGAGATGGCAGAGCAGCATGTGCCGGTACTGGCGGGACGGGTGACCGACCTGCTGGCGCCCGCCCTCGCGGGCGAGGGTGCGGTGCTGGTCGATGCCACGCTCGGCCGGGCTGGGCACGCCCGCGCCCTGCTTGACGCCTGCCCAGGTATGACCCTGATCGGCGTGGACGCCGACGTGGCCGCGATCGAGGCCGCTCGTGCCCTGCTCACCCCCTACGCGGCCAGGGTCGCCCTGGTACACGCGCGCTATGACGAGATCCCCGCCATCGTGGCCGGGAAGGGTTATGCGCAGGTACAAGGCCTGCTCTTCGACCTTGGCGTGTCCTCCCCGCAGCTTGACGAGGCCGACCGCGGCTTCGCTTACGCGCAGGACGCGCCCCTTGACATGCGGATGGACCGCACGAGGGACCGTACGGCCGCCGATATCGTGAACGGCTACCCGGCCGCCGAGCTGGCCCGCGTGCTGCGTGAGTACGGCGAGGAGCGGTTCGCGCGCCGGATCGCCGACTTCATCGTCAGGGAGCGGCAGGCCGCCCCGATCACGTCGACGCAGAAGCTGAGCGCCATCGTCAGGGAGGCCATTCCGGCGGCCACGCGGCGCACCGGCGGCAACCCGGCCAAGCGCACCTTCCAGGCCCTGCGCATCGAGGTGAACGACGAGCTCGGCACGCTGCGCCTGGCGCTGCCCGCCGCTCTCGGGCTCCTCGCGGACGGCGGCCGGATCGCCGTGCTCGCCTATCACTCGCTTGAGGACCGGATCGTCAAGCAGGAGCTGGCTCGCCGCACCAGCGACCCGACCCCTCCCGGGCTCCCGGTACAGCTTATGAAGCCAGAGTTCCGCCTGCTCACCAGGGGTGCCGAGCGCCCCGGCGAATCAGAGATCACCGCTAACCCGCGTGCCGCCTCCGCCCGGCTGCGCGCCGCTGAACGCATCAAGGTAACAGCATGACCCGAGGGGGACATGACATGGCCACCGAAACCAAGCCGCGAACCCCCGGCGGGAACCGGCCCCAGCCCGCGTCGGCCCAGCCGCGGGGGTCCGGGGGGACGGTTCTCCCCGGTCAGAGCAGGTCAGCCCAGCGCCCCAAGCTAGCCGAGCGCCCTAAGCCGGCCGACCGCGCCAAGCCAGCCGACCGCCCGCAGCCAGGCAAGCGCCCGGTCAGCTCCCCGCGCCACACCAGGCCGAGCCGCCCGCTCACCACACCCGGCCACCAGCAGCCCCGCGAGCAAGCACGGCCGCCAGCGCAGTCCTGGCGCCCGCGCCCGGCTCAGCAGCGGATGCCGTTTATCTTGCTGCTCGTCGGGCTGCTCGGCGGCGCCCTGGTGTCTCTGCTGGTGATCAGCACCACCCTCGACGAGGGCACGTACCGTATCAACACGCTCACTCAGCAGAATGCGGCCCTGTTCAAGGACGAGCAGATGTTCGGCAACCAGCTGAACGAGGACCGGAACCCGGCGACCATCGAGCGGGAGGCATACGCGCTCGGCATGCGGCCGGATCGTAACCTGCGGTTCGTCGACCTGCAGACCGGCAAGATCAGCACGTCGCTGGCCGTCGCGCCGTGACCTTCGAAGGACCAGGCAGCTCTGGCGGCAGGCCGCCAGGAACGATGGCTGGCCCCCGTCGGCCGAAGCCACGCCGCAAGCAGGATCGAGCCGAACGCCCACGCTCCGAGCGGGACAGGCAGCGTCTCCGCCCGCAGCCCCTGGACCAGCGGGATCAGCGCGACCGGCACGACGCGGAAGGCTCGCGCACCCCGCGTGACCTACGCGACCCGCGCGCCCCGCGGCGAGACCCCAGGGCCGGTCAACCCCCGCGCCCGCCGCGGCCCCGCCGGATCTTCACGCGCGGTGACCCCAGCCGCCGCATGGGCATCACTCTCCTCTGCATAGTCTTCGTGCTGACTCTGTTCGCGGGCCGCCTGATACAGCTGCAGGGCATGGAGTCCGGCTACTACCGCAAGCTGGCCATCAACGAGCAGCTGAAGACGATCCAGCTGCCGGCTCAGCGCGGCGAGGTCACCGCGGCCAACGGGCAGGCGGTGGCGATCACCGTCGACACGTATCAGGTGATCGCCGACCCGGCGCAGATCCCGGCGGACCAGATGCAGTCAGAAGCCGCCAAGCTCGCCCCGCTGACCGGCTTGACCCCCGCGGCGGTCCTGGCCGACTTCCAGCAGCCGACGTCGCCGCAGTACGACGTCATCGCGAACAACGTGTCCGCCGCCAACGGCAACGCGATCGAGACCCTGAACCCGGCCGGCATCACGCTGAACCAGACGTACGCGCGGTCCTACCCGGACGGCAACTTCATGGCGAACGTCCTCGGCTTCACCAGCACGACCGCGAACGGCCTGACCGGCGAGGCCGGTATCGAGGGGGCATACAACGGCGTGCTGGCCGGCCATGCGGGCAGCGAGACCGTGCAGACCGGCCTGAACGGCGTGGAGATCCCGCTGGGGGACAACACCGAGAAGCCCGCGGTGAACGGCACGAACATCCAGCTCTCCATCTACCCGGCACTGCAGTACGAGGCCGAGCAGGCGTGCGAGCAGGAGGTCGCCAAGACGGATGCGAACAACTGCAGTGTGGTGATCATGCAGCCGCAGACCGGCCGGATCCTGGCGATGGCTCAGTGGCCGACCTACAACCCGACCGACATCCAGAACATCGCTCAGACGACAGATATCCCGGACGAGGACATCTTCGAGCCGGGCTCGACCGCCAAGGTGATCACGGCGGCGGCCGCGTTCGAGCACGGCGGCCAGACACCGATGTCTGCCTACAACATCCCGTACTCGATTACCCGCGGCGGCACGGTCATCCACGACGCGGAATGGGAGCCGGGGGAGCGGCTCACCATCGCGGGCATCATCGCGCACTCCTCGAACATCGGCATGTCCCAGGTCGTCCAGCACGTCGCGCCGCAGATCCAGTACGACTACCTGCGGAACTTCGGCCTCGGCCAGCCGACCGGCCTGAAGCTGCCGGGGGAGGACCCCGGCGAGCTGCCCCCGCCGTCCCAGTGGTACGCGGATACGCGCTACACGCTGTCGTACGGCCAGGGGGTCGCGGTGAACGCGGTGCAGATGGCCGACGTGTACGCGACGATCGCGAACGGCGGCGTCCGGGTGCAGCCGACCCTGATCGAGGGCACCACGAACGCGAACGGCGTATATACCGCCGCCCCGCAGGCGAAGGGCAAGCGCGTGATCACCGCGCAGACCGCGCACGAGCTGATCCAGATCCTGCAGCAGGTCCCCGCCTTCGACGCCGAAGGCGGATCGCCCTGGGGCGAGATCCCCGGCTACGCCATCGCCGCCAAGACCGGTACCTCGCAGGAGACCGGCCCGAACTGCCAGGACCACTCGCTGTGTGTCTACGGGTCCAGTTACATCGGCATGGCGCCGGGCAACAACCCGCAGCTGGTCGTGGCGGTCAATGTGCAGAACCCGCGCAAGGGCGGCTACTACGGTGATGAGGTGGCCGGTCCGGTCTTCTATCAGGTCATGTCGTTCGCCCTGGCCAACCTCAAGATCCCGCCAGATGGCGCGGTAGCACCCAAGATCCGCCTTACCGCGGGCGGATGAGGAGGTACCCTCACCCCGTGGCGATCCGTCCTGCCCAGGTTCAGCCCAGGCCCCTGGCCGGCCTCGGGTCCGTTCTTGGTATCCGCAGTTTCGATCAGAACGACCTGGGTGTTACGTCCGGCATAACCCTGGACTCCCGGTCGGTCCGACCGGGTGACGTCTATGTCGCCCTGCCGGGTGCACGGCTGCACGGTGCGGCGTTCTGCGCCAATGCGGTCGCGGCGGGCGCGGTCGCGGTGCTTACCGATCCGGATGGCCGGACTCGGGCGGCGGCCTCCGGGGTGCCGGTGTTCGTGGTGAACGACCCGCGGGCCCGGCTTGGCGACGTGTCCTGCTGGATGTACGGGGACGCGTCGGCCAGGTTCGCCCTGATCGGCGTGACCGGCACGGCCGGGAAGTCCACGTCCACGTACCTGCTGGAGGCCGGGCTGCGGATGGCGGGTCATCAGACCGGCCTGATCGGCGGTGTGGAGACCAGGATCGGGACGGCGGTGCTCGAGAGCTCACTGACCACCCCGGAGGCACCGGATCTGCAGGCGATGTTCGCGGTGATGGCCGAGCAAGGGGTGACCGCGTGCGCGATGGAGGTGTCGAGTCACGCGCTGTCGCTGGGCCGGGTGGCGGGTTCGCATTTCGACGTAGCGATCTTCACTAACCTGTCGCAGGACCACCTGGACTTCCATCCGACGATTGAGGAGTACTTCCGCGCCAAGGCGTCATTGTTCGTGCCGCCGGTGCTCGGCGTGGTGAATATTGATGACAAGTACGGACGGCGGCTGGCGTCGCAGGCGCCGGTGCCGGTGACGACGTTCTCCGCGATGGGCCGGGAGGACGCCGACTGGCGGGCGGTAGACGTGCGATCGGGCGCGGACGGGTCGACGTTCCAGATCATCGGTCCTGGCGGTGTGGAGGCGGATACCGAGATCGGGCTGGCCGGGGTATTCAACGTAGCCAACGCGCTGGGCGCGGTGGTGGCCCTGGTCGAGGCCGGCATCCGGCTTGAGGACGCGGTGGCGGGGGTTGGCTCGTGCGCCGGCGTGCCTGGCCGGCTGCAGCGCGTGCCGTTCTCCGGCGTGCCGTTCTCCGCCTTCGTCGACTACTCGCATAAGCCAGGGGCGGTTGAGGCGGTGCTGCAATCACTGCGTCCGGTTACCGCGGGAAAGCTCATGATCGTGCTCGGCTGCGGCGGGGACCGGGACCGGGCCAAGCGACCGATGATGGGTGCGGCGGCGGCGTCGCTGGCCGATGTGGCGATTCTCACCAGCGACAACCCGCGCTCCGAAGATCCGCTGGAGATTCTGGACGCGATGCTTGACGGTGTGCTGAGTGTTTCTCCCGCGCAGCGGGGCCGGGTCGTGGTGGAACCGGACCGGGCCGCCGCCATCTCGTACGCGTGCTCGCTGGCCAGCGCCGGCGATGTGCTGGTGGTGGCGGGCAAGGGCCATGAGACCGGGCAGTATGTGGCGGGCCAGGTGCTGCCCTTCGATGACCGCCTGGTTACCCTCGCCGCCATGCAGCGTCGGGCCGCGACGCAGGCGGTGAGCGCATGATCCCGCTGACCCTTGGCCAGGTGGCGGCCATCACCGGCGGCACGCTGGCAGGCGCGGACCCGGCGGTGACCGTCACTGGCGAGTTCGTCATCGACTCACGGCGTGTCGCGCCGGGCGGGGTATTTGTTGCCGTGTCCGGCGAGCGGGTCGACGGCCACTCGTTCGGCCCCGCCGCGATGGCCCTCGGCGCGGTCGCGATGCTCGGCACCCGGGCGGTCGACGGAGTCCCGTCGGTCGTCGTCGCCGATGTGCCCGCCGCACTCGCTTCGCTGGCCCGCCATGTGCTGTCCGAGCTGCCGGGGGCGGTCATCGCCGGGATCACCGGATCGTCCGGCAAGACATCGGTCAAGGACCTGGCCGCCCAGCTGGTGGAGCGCCTCGGCCCGACGATCGCCCCGGCCGGGTCGTTCAACACCGAGTATGGCCTGCCGCTGACGATCCTCCGCGCCAACGCGGATACCCGCTACCTGGTGCTGGAGATGTCGGCCCGCGGCATCGGCCACATCGCCTACCTGTGCGGCATCGCACCGCCGCAGTACGGCGTCGTCCTGAACGTCGGCCACGCTCACGCCGGCGGGTTCGGCGGCCTGGACCAGGTGGCGATAGCCAAGGGCGAGCTGATCGAGGCGCTCCCCCCCGCCGGCACCGCCATCCTCAACGCCGACGACCCCCGCGTAGCCGCCATGGCCCCCCGCACCAAGGCCCGCATCCTAACCTTCAGCATCACCCCCGCCGCCCCCAGCACCACCCCCACCACGCTCCCCGCGCCGCCCACCAAGCTCCCCGCGCCGCCCACCACACCAGCCAGGGTGCCAATGGCGCCAACGGGTCCGCTCGCGGGCCCAAAACTCCCCGTGAGCGATGCCGATGGCGCCATTGGCCCCCTCGCGGCGGAGGGTCTCGCGGCGGAGGATCGCCCGGTGGCGGACTTCCGGGCGGTGGATGTGCGGCTGGATGGGCTGGGGCGGGCTCGGTTCACCCTGGTGACGGCGGAAGGGGCGGTGGCGGTGTCGCTGCGGCTGCACGGCGCGCACCAGGTGCAGAACGCGCTCGCCGCCGCGGCGCTGGCCCATTCGCTCGGCCTGGGGCTGGACGATATCGCGGACGGGCTGTCGAACGCGGTGGCCCGCAGCCGGTGGCGAATGGAAGTCACCGAGCGGGCGGACGGCATGGTTATCATCAACGACGCCTACAACGCGAATCCCGAATCCGTCCGCGCCGCCCTCGATGCCCTGCGCCACCTGGCCGCCAGCCAAGGCGGAGGCGGCCGCGCCTTCGCGGTTCTCGGTCACATGGCGGAGCTCGGCGACACCTCGCCTTCAGCGCACGTCGCGGTGGGCGAGTACGCCGCGACCGCCGGGGTGGCCGGATTGATCGCTGTCGGCGACGAGGCGGCTCCCGTCCTGGACGGTGCGCGGGGGGTAACATCCTGGCGTGGGGAGGCTGTCGCGGTACCTGACGGCCGAGCCGCACTGGCTATCCTGCGTGACTGGCTGAAACCGGGGGACGTCGTGCTCGTGAAGGCATCCCGAGCGGCCTCGCTGGAGAGCGTTGCGGCTGAACTGCTGTCGGAGGCGGACCGGTGAAGATCATCCTGCTGTCTGCCGCCGTCTCCATGGCGGTATCGCTGCTCGGAACCCCGGTCGCCATCCGGCTGTTCACCAAGCGTGGCCTCGGCCAGGAGATCCGCGAGGAAGGCCCGGCGCACACCAGCAAGCGGGGCACGCCCACGATGGGCGGCACGGTGATCATCGTCGCGTCGCTGATCGGTTACCTGGTCGGCCACGTGTTCAACCCCAGCGACCCGATGACCGCGTCCGGGCTGCTGGTGCTGTTCCTGATGACTGGCCTGGGCCTGGTCGGCTTCGCCGATGACTTCATCAAGCTGTACATGCGGCGCAGCCTCGGCCTGCGCAGCGGGGCGAAGGTGGCGGGCCAGGTCGTGGTCGGCATCATCTTCGCGGTGCTGGCGCTGCATTTCCCCGACGGCCTTGACATAACCCCGGCGTCGATGCACCTGTCGTTCCTGACCGACTTCGGCATCTCCATCGGCCCGGTTTTCTTCGTGGTGTGGGTCATCTTCATGGTGGCGGGCATGTCGAACGGGGTGAACCTCACCGACGGCCTGGACGGCCTGGCTACCGGTGCCTCGATCCTGGTCCTCGCGGCGTACGTGATCATCGGCAACTGGCAGCTGCGCAATGACTGCACCTCGCTGCTCGCCCCGAACTGCTACGACGTCCGTGACCCGCTGGACTTGTCGGTGGTGGCCGCGGTGGTGCTTGGCGCGTGCTTCGGTTTCCTGTGGTGGAACGCGCCGCCGGCGAAGATCTTCATGGGGGACACCGGGTCGCTCGCCCTGGGCGGGGTGCTGGCGGGCCTGGCCATCACCACCAAGACCGAGCTGCTGCTGCCGATCCTGGGCGGCCTGTTCGTGGTCATCACGATGTCCGACGTGATCCAGATCGGCGTCTTCAAGGTCACCAGGATGCGGACAGGGAAGGGCTACCGGGTGTTCCGGATGGCGCCGCTGCAGCATCACTTCGAGATGGTCGGCTGGGCGGAGACGACGATCGTGATCAGGTTCTGGCTGATCGCTGGCATCTTCGTGGCCATGGGCCTAGGCATCTTCTACGTAGGCTGGTTCCCCAAGTTACCTGCCTGCCCCGCCCGCCGGCCGTGCTGGGGGTGCTGGGGTTACGGTCAGGCGACCTGGCTGGCCCAGGCGTAGGGAGCCAGTGGCGGGTCCAGGGGCGCGGCGGTGAGCCGGTTGGCCAGTGTGCTCAGCGTGTACGTGCCGATGCCGAGGACGACCTCCAGGGCGTTCTCCGGGGTGTAGCCGTGCCCGAGGAACGCCTGCAGGGTGTCGTCGCCCACGTCGCCCGTGGTCTCGAGAACCCGCAGCGTGAACACCCGGACCGCGTCGAGGTGCTTGTCGGTGAGCGGCGCGGACGAGCGCAGGGAGGCGATCAGGTCCGGGTCCGCGCCCATCGTGGTGAGCCGCTGGGTGTGGATGGCGACGCACAGATGGCAGCCGTTCCTGGTGGCCATCGTCATGATGAGAACCTCCCGCGCCAGCGGTTCCAGCGTGCTGCTCTCGAAGATCGCGTTCATCTTGAGGAATCCGTCAAGCGCGTGCGGCGAGGTCGCCATCCGGGCGGCGCCGGACGGCAGGTAGCCCCAGTGGTCGCGGACAGCGGTCATCGAGCGCTTCGCCGCGGCCGGCGCGGACTCAATGCTGTGATCGGGGAAAGACATGATCGAACCTTCCGTAGTATGATGGACAAGCAGGTTGTCTATTACGGTAAACGAGGTTGTCAATTATGGCAAATCACGACTTGGCTGCCGCCGGGGTATCCGGCTCAGGGGCGTCCGGCACCGGGTACGAGCTGCCGCTGCTGCTGTTCGCCGGGTTCCGCTCGGTCATCGACGACCTGCACGCCGAACTGGCCCGCCGCGGTCATCCGGATATGCGCCCGGCACACGGGTTCGCGCTCCAGGCGATCGGCTACGCCGGCGCCACCGCTACCGAGGTCGGCAAGCGGCTCGGCATCTCCAAGCAGGCCGCCGGCAAGACCGTGGAGCGGCTGGAGGAGCTCGGCTACGTACAAAGGGCAGGCGACGAGGCGGACCGGCGGCGCAAGGTGGTCCGGCTCACCCGGCGCGGCATCGAGGCGCTGACCTTGTCCGCCATGATCTTCGCCGACATCCGCGCCAGGTGGGAACGCGAGCTAGGTGCCGCCCGGCTCGGTGCCATGGAGCACGACCTGCGCGTGATGGCACCCGGCGAGATGTTCCGGCTCGACGTCCCCGGCTGGTTCGGTACCTGATCAGGAGGCGGGCGCCACGATGTTGAGCGTGACGTGGTACAGCATGAGCAGCATGCAGTGGACACCCGGGCCGGATCCGCAGGGGGCTAGCACCGACAGGATCCGTGCGACGCCAGGCTGGCTGGCGACGAACGCCGCTCCAGTCACGCCAGGCACGAGCGCTGGCACCAGTGCCGGGCGCGGCGTCAGCGGCCCGGTGACCCGGATACCGCCGCTGTCGGTGGCGAGCATCACCAGCACATCGGTGCCCTGGTACACGCACAGCGTCTTGCCGTTGTCCGAGTTGTTGATCATGATGCCGATGCTCGTGCACCCCGCGTCCGGCGAAGCGGCCGCTGAGGCTTGTATCGTCGCTGGTGCCGTCGCGGCTGGTGCCGCAGTCGCTGGTGCCGTTGTCACCAGCGACGAGTCAAGTACCGGCGCCGCCGCCTGCTGCCCGCATCCCGCGACCACGAACGCGACTGCCGCCGCTCCGGCTACCAGGCCCCTGCGCATATTCATTCCCCCGTCAGTACTGCCAGTCGTTACGTAATGACACATTGTGACAGAACCGGAAGCGTGAAATGACAGTTACGGTGACGTTCGCGGGCAGTGGCGATGCCTTCGGCAGTGGCGGCAGGTTCCAGGCCTGCATCCACCTCCGTCATCCCGCGCTGGCTAGCCCTGTGCTGCTTGACTGCGGTGCGACGTCACTGCCGGCGCTGCGCCGCAGTAACCTCAACCCGCAGGAGGTCGGCACGGTCTTCGTGTCCCATCTGCACGGCGACCACTTCGGCGGTCTGCCGTTCCTGATCCTGGACGGTCAGTTCTCCCGCCGCACGCAGCCGCTACGCGTCGTCGGCCCGCCTGGCACCGCCCAGCGGCTCACGGCGGCGATGGAGTGCCTGTTCCCCGGCTCGGCACGCGTGAGCCGCGCGTTCGCCGTTACCGTCACCGAGCTGGAACCAGGCAAGACGATCACCGTTGACGATGCCACGGCACAGGCATTCCAGGCCAGCCATCCAAGCGGCGCGCCGGCCCTGATCCTGCGGCTCACGATCGCCGGCGTTGTCATCGCCTACACCGGCGACACCGCGTGGGTGCCGGCGATCTCGGCGGCAGCTGCCGACGCGGACCTGCTCATCGCCGAGGCGTATTTCTGGGACAAGGCCGTGCCGCATCACCTGCGGTACGCAGACCTAGTCGCGCACGAGGGGGAGATCAGCGCCCGCCGGACCATCCGCACGCACATGTCGGCCGACATGCTGGCGCACCAGGACGAGACCTGCGCCTATGACGGGCTGACAGTGCAGGTGGGATGAAGCACGGGCCTGGCGGCTTCGCCAGTAACTGGACTAGCCCCGGAGCAGGTGGCACATGCCCGCTATCTTGCTGCCCGTGTCCTCTACGGCCGGCACCACGTCGCCCCCTGCACCTTCACCGGCGCGTTCTTCCTTGCTCTCACCGCGACAGGAGCGGACGCATGGACTATTCGCTCATCGAGGACTTCACCCCGGCGCAGATTGAGCGCGCCCGGCGACGCTGCCGCGACATCCGATCCCTGCGACTCGCTGCCACGGTGAGCACCCCGCTGGCGCTGTGCGTGCTCGGGTTCAGCCCGCTCGGCGCCGGGCTGGTGCGAACCGCCGGCCGGATCGGCGACGGGTGGGTGGCAACCGCGGCGTTCGGCGCGGTCCTGGGCCTGCTCGGCACCGTGCCGCTGAACGCGGTCATCCGGCGGGTCGGGGCGACTGGACGTGCTCTGGTATGCGAGCCACCCGCCGATCCCGGCGCGGATCGCGGCCATCCGCGCCTGGGCCGACTGGCACGGGATCCTCTGCGCGCTGCCCGCGCCCCGGGATCCGCGGACGCCCGACCAGCCCGCCGCCACCGTAAGCGGATCGCACGGTAGCGGCGGTTGGGGCTGTGCGGCCCCGCGGTGGCTTCGACGAACCCGAGATCGACAAGTTCCTGCAGTGCGCTCGTCAGTCGGCTCCGGGCCGTGCCGGTAGCCTGCTGGAGTTCCTCACGGCTCGCGTCCTCGACTTCGCGCAAGGCGGCCATGATCTTTGCTCCCAAGCCGTTGTCCGGCAGTTTCGGAGGAGGAGGCGACTGATGGCCGGAGGCAAGGTCTGCGCTAAGCCGGTATGTCCCTTCGTCGCGTGCCTTGCGGGAACGTAGCAGGCCGAGCGTCACAAGATCGGCCAGTTCCTTGCGCGCCGCGCCGGAGGGAAGGCCCAGCCTCCGAAGGACGGCCTGGTCGATGTCGTAACCGGAGCGGGCAAGGGCTATGGCGCCTAGCTGGACGTTGGACAGGCGCGCGATGTCAACGTGCCCGCCCAGCGCTTCGAGGAACTCTGGTGTCACTAGCGAACTGCGTGGGATGATCACGCGAAACTGGTCAAGGTTCACCGTGAAGATCGGGACAACTCCGGTGTCCTCGCGAACCCGGTCGATCATCAGGCTTACTCCAGACCCGCGGTTCTCCGCTACGGGTCGCCCCGTAATCGGGTCTCCCGTTTCCTGCAGCAGCGCGGCGAGGCGTGGGTTGCGAGACGACGACGTGCCGCTCTCGCCGAGCCCCTCAAGGCGGACGTTGCCGAAGAGTCCGCCGGGACTGGAGACCTCGACGCGATCCGGGAACACATCCACTTGCACCTGGGTGCCACGTGCCTGTGGACTGTAGTCCCGGTGCATCAGGGCATTGACCACAGCCTCCCGGATAACCTCCGGCTCGATCTCCCACTGATCCAGGCGACCGGCGCCGATCACGCGGCTGACGACGCGCAGGTTCCGCTGCACTACCTGGACGGCGTCCACCACCATATCGGGGACGGCGCCGCCCAGCGTTGCGCTATCAAGGAACCGGATGCCTCCCGGTCCACCTCGGCCACGCTCGACGTGCGGGTATACCGCAACCGAGACCATCAGTTGCGGGAAGAACTGCTGGGGGTAACGGCCAACGCCGAGCAGCCCTGCCAGTGACGGAACCAGGATGCCCTCATGGCGCACCAGTACGCCTAGCATCGCAAGCGCGTCCGCTTCGTCGGCATTCCCGAACACGCGTGGTGACCGTCGGCGCGCATTCTCGATGAGCCGCGAGAAGGAGTCCCGGTTAAGATCCTGCACGGTCGCTTCGACAACCGGTTCTTCATCCCAGTGCGGCTGTCTCACATTCTCCCGCATCCGGTCGACCTCATACGGCGTCAGCCGCTGGTCACCATCGCCGACCCGCACATAGGCGCCGCCATAGAGACCCCTCGCCGTCACGTAGCACGGGTGCTGTGCAGGCGGCAGAGACTCCACCTCCGCGACCACCAAGTTGACGCCTTCGAACGGCACGACCTCGACGCTCAGGATAGGCGGAGGTGTCAGCTTCTCCCGTGCCGTGCTGACGACGGCATTCCGCATCGCAGCCGCATCCGCTATACCTGTGGCCGCGAACCCCTGTCGCTCGTCGAGTCCGAGGATGATGAGCCCTCCCCGCGCGTTCGCGAACGCCGCAAGTGTGGAAGCTATGCTCTCCGGCACGCCTCCTGCCGCCCGTTTGGCCTCCACATCCTCGAACTCAACCCCGGCCGCCCGCAGCCCAGCAATGATCTCACCCAGGTTCATAACCCGTCCTGCCCGCTCGTCCGAACTTACCAGAGCTTACCATAATTACTCTGGTAAGCTCTGGTAAGTGCTGAGCGATAGCCGGCCGGGAAGTATCAAAACCTCCCGTGACACAAGCGGAAAGGTAGTTCCGTCCGACCAGCGCCTATGACTGGGTTGTGGCGCAGGTGGGATGGAGCACCGGGCGGTAGCCTGCTGCCAGCGCGGCCACTGTCGCCAGGGGAGTGATCACGTCGGCCTCACCGGCTGGTTCCAGCACCCCCAGGTACCCCCCGGCCGACCACCGCAGCAGCCGCCCGCCGAGCACGAGGAAGGCGGCGGAGTCCACCGACACCATCGCCCCGTCCGGCAGTTCACTGACCGCCGCCCGGTACCTGCGCCGCACCGATGCGCCCGCGAAGCGGTCGCGCCGCACCGAGCCGCCGACTGGTGCGAGCAGCCGGTCTGCGTGCAGTCGCGTGTCGATGTCCGCCACCCGGGGCAGCGGGCCACCGTGCGCGGCTGCCCAGCATCGCTTGAACTCCTGGTAGTCCCGGTACCGGCATTCCCCGCACGGCCGGTGCCCCGCGGCCAGGGCGGTTGCCTCGTCCAGGAAGTACAGCTCGGTCAGCCGCCTCGGCGTCCACTGCTGCCGCCGGATCCCCTTGTACTCAAGCACGCAGATCATCCAGGCCCGCCCGCGCGAGTAACGGGCCAGCCGCCCGTGATCGTCTACCAGCGCTCCCCGGTTTCCCCAGAACATGCCGCGGTCGGGGACCGCGATGAGCTCGCCGTAGGGCGTGACCCTATTCCGCCGCTCTCCCATAAACCCCACCTTCCCAGAACGACGCATGGTTCCCGTACCCTGGCCCGGTGACCGTCCACCAAGCCGAGGCCGCACAAGAAGTCGCCGCCGCGCTGCGACCGCTCGGTACGCCGGAACGGGCCGCCCAGGAGAAGCGCTACCTGAAGAGCGACCTGGAGTTCTGGGGTGTCAGCGTGCCGGATATCCGCCGCGTCGTCACCGCGGCGGTCCGCCGCCATCCGGGGCTGAGCCGGGACGAAGCGGTCGCGCTGGCGCTTGAGCTCTGGCGCCAGCCGGTACACGAGCGCCGGACGGCTGCCGTCGAGGTACTCCGGCTGCAGGCGGCACTGCTGGAGCCGGCCGACCTGGCCACGATCGAGACGCTGATCCGCGCCTCGGGGACCTGGGCGCTGGTTGATCCGCTGGCCGGCGACATCGCTGGGCGGATCGTGCTCAGGAACCCCGCGGGATGGCGGCATGTCGATAGATGGGCCGATGACGCGGACTTCTGGGTACGCCGGTCCGCGCTGCTCTCCCTGCTGCCGGGGATCCGGGCCGGCCAGCCGGACCGGGAGCGCTTCGATCGCTACGCGACGGCGATGCTAGGCGAGAAAGAGTTCTTCATTCGCAAGGCGATCGGCTGGGTCCTGCGCGACCTGAGCCGGAAGGACCCGGAGTACGTCATCGCGTGGACGGAGCGGCACCTGGCCGTGATGTCCGGCGTGACATTCCGCGAGGCGGTCCGCCGCCTGCCCGCACCAGAAGCCGCCCGCCTCACCTCGCTGCGAACCGGTGCGGCGTAGCGTCCCTACGGCCGGATTAAGACGGAAGATCCACGCTAGAGGGAAAATTAGTAGTCATTTTTGACACTTTTTCTTCCGCTGGACACGGATCTTCCGTCAAAGCAGGCGGTCCTGCGGGTGTGGGGAGCGGCCCGGGGGTGCGGGGAGCGGTCCTGGGGGGGGCGTTGCCGGGCTTACGAGGTGGGGCGGGCGGTGAGCCAGGGGGATTCGGCCTGGCCCAGGGGGGTGGAGGGGGGCGCCTGGGTGAAGGGCCAGATCTCCTCGGCGATGCGGCGCCAGTCGGCGGTTGCGTGCAGCTCGCCCAGGAGCGCGAACAGGCCGAGGTTGATCCGCTGCAGTATCACGTAGGAGCGGGGGATCTGCACGTACGCGGCGAGCGGACTGCGGAAGTCGAAGAACCGCCGGGCGACCGCGGACGCGTAACCGCTGGTGAAGGTGCGTGGTCCGCGCTCCCGGACCGTGTCGTAGAACACTGCCATGTGCTCCACGATCTGGTCCGTGGGCAGCGGCGCCCCGGGCAGCAGGAAGCCGGCGTCCTCCATCGAGTGCCGGAACCGCTCGGGGTCCTTCTCCACGCACAGGTACTTCACCATGTCGACCAGCGGCCGCAACTCGGTATCTGTGAAGTGCTTGACCAGGCCGAAGTCCAGGAACGTGACCCGGCCGCCGCTCTGGAACAGGTAGTTGCCCGGATGCGGATCCCCGTTGAAGGCATGCATCTCGTACAGGCTGCGGAAAACGAAACGGTAGATCGTCTCCGCCGCCAGGTCGCGCTCGGCCTGCGACCAGGTAACCAGCTCGGCGAACCTGGCGCCGTCGGCCAGCTCGCTGGTTACGACGCGGCGGGCGGAGTACTCGCCGACGATCCGCGGCACGCTGATCGTCGGGTGGCCCTGGTAGTAATCCGCGAACAGCTGCTGGTTGCGGGCCTCGCGGCGGTAGTCGAGCTCCTCGGTGATGCGCTCGCGGAGCTCGGCGATCAGCGCGGCGACATCCTGCTGCGGTGCCATGACCCGCAGCATCTTGCGCAGCAGCGCCACGTTGCCGAGATCCGCCTCGATCGTCTCGGCGATGCCCGGGTACTGGACCTTGATCGCGACGGCACGGCCATCATGGGTGATCGCGCGGTGCACCTGGCCGATGGAGGCGGCCGCGATCGGCACCGGATCCCAGCTGGCGAACAGGTGATCGGGGGCATCGCCGAGCTCTTCCTTGATGACCTGGGCGGCGAGCTCGGGGCTCATCGGCGGCACGCTGTCCTGCAGTCGGCTCAGCGTACGGCGGGCGGCGGGGGACAGGCCGTCATCGACGTAGCTGGCCATCTGGCCGAGCTTCATCAGGACGCCCTTCATCGTGCCGAGGGTGGCGGTGACGTCTTCGGCGGTGCGCAGGGCCAGGTCGTTGCGGAGCTGCTCCCTGTGCTCGCCCGCCGCGGCGAACAGGCGGGGGGCGCTGCCCGCGTACCGCGCTCCGCCGCGCGCTACGAGTCGCACCGCTGCAAGGCCTCTGGTCAGCCGCAGGCCAGCGCGGCCAGTCATCGGCCGGCCAGCAGTGCTGGTCACCTGCCGGCTAGCGTCACGGCGGCGGAGCAGGGCCACGGCGGTTAGCGTGGCGGCGCCTAGAACCGTGCCAGCGGCGAGGACACCGGCGGCGCGCTGTCTGCTGCAAGTCCGTCTCCTGCTAGTCCGTCTCCTGCTCATCCGCGCATCCGCAGGGCGATGCGCTGCCTTGCCTCCAGCACGCCTGGCTCGCCGAGGAACACCGCGTCGAGCAGGCCGAGCGCACCCCTGATCTCTGTGCGGCGCTCCGGCGTCAGGGGAGGCGGGGCGGGGATCTCGTACAGGCTCAGCGCCCATGGCGGCAGCGTAGCGATCACCCCGTCGCGGATGTCCTGCCACAGCTCCGCGATCTCGTCGTCCATGCCCGGCGGATCGAGCAGGTATGCCGCCGTCTCTCGTGCGGCAGCGGTGACGCTCAGACGTGACACACAGGACGTTATGAAGTCATGCAGAGAAGCGGAGTCGGATGGGATCTGCACGTGCGGGACCCCGAGGAGTGCGGCGGAGACAGCCATCTCCCTGGCGTACCCATCGCGGTCAGCGGGGTTGCCGAGCAGGTCGCACGCGGCCAGGCCGGAGTCGACGAACGTGGTGTGCACCCACAGCAGCAGATCGGGGTCGCTGGCGGCGTACGGCTGGCCCTCGAAGGTACCGCGGACATGCTCGTGGACCCGGCGGACCTGCTGAGCGGCGCGGTCTGCGCGGTCCCGGTCGCCGTAGGCGAGGGTGGCCAGGTACGCCGAGGTGGCGGCGAGCCGGCCGACCGGGTCCTGGCGCCAGTCGCTGTGCTGGTCCACGCCCGCCATCGCGAGGGGGTGCAGCGCCTGGATGAGCAGCGCTCGCAGGCCGGCGACCGGTGCGGACAGGTCGCCGGCCACCCGCCAGGTAACGCTGGCCGGGCCGAAGTAGCCGTCGTCGGCGGGGTCCCCCGGTACGGCACGCACGAAGGCCGCGGCGGAACGTTCCACTATCCCGGCCGCCGCGGCAGCGTAAGGGCTTGTCACCGCAAGCCGGCGAACAGGTCGTCTTCTGGCAGCGGGGCACCGGTAGAGTCGGCGGCGCGGATGAATGTCTCGCTGCCGAACGCCATGGTCGTGATGTCTTCAGGAAGCTTGCTGAACCAGGAGTCCTCGATCTGGCTGCCGTGCGCGAACAGCGCGTCCCGCTTGCGGCTGAGCACCGGGCGGATGTCGATGGTGCTGGTGATGCGCTCCTCCGACTCCTGGCCGCGCTTCATGACCTCGGGGTCGGCTTCCTCCCAGTCCGGGGTTTCCTGGCCTGCTTCGCGCAGCGCCTCCCAGATCTTGCGCCACGTGCTGCCGCGCATCGCACTGAGGTAGAGCTTGGCCGGGATTCCGCTGTCCGCGAACGCCTTCTGCGCTGCGAGGCTGGCGTGGACGTGATCCGGGTGCTGGTAGGGGCCGCGGTCGTCGTAGCTGATCAGTACCTGCGGGCGATACTGTTCGATCAGGCTTACGATTCTTGCCGATACATCAGCAAGGGGGATGTTGCAGAATGCCTCGGGACTGTCCTTGTAGTCCCAGTCCGGCATGCCGGAGTCGTGGTATCCGAGCAGCTCGAGGTTCGTGACCTGGAGGATCTCGCAGGACTTGCGCAGCTCGGCGAGCCGCTGCTGTGCCACCGCCTGGGTGTCGTGCCCTTCCTCGCCCGGCTTGATGCCGCCCGGAGCGTCCCCGAATTCGCCATTTGTGCAGGTCACAACAATAGTCTTGATGCCTTGAGCTGCGTATGTCGCTAGGACGCCGCCGGTGCTCGATGCCTCATCGTCCGGATGCGCGTGCACTGCCATCATCGTCAGGATGTCTGCCATGACTCCAGCGTGCCTGATGTGCCGCGGGTATGCCTAACCGGGGCCTCCGGCCGCGTCGGCGAAGGCGTCCGGATGCATCTTCTCGTAGTGCTTGGTGAGCACCTCGCTGGCCCGGCCCGGCCGGTGGGCGAGCGTGCGTCCGCACAGCTTGCAGCGAGTGACCGGCAGCTGGGTTACCGTCACTGGGAACTTGGGTGAGTCTGACCTGCTCATTTGAGCTCATCCTGGCATACCCCAACCGGGAGGTCATCATCGGCGTCCTTGTCTGCGAGACTCACGTCAGAAATCCGGCTGAGTGGGAGGCCACCATGCGGCAACTTCGGGTCCTGCTGGCCGGTGTCCTGATGGCAGGCGCCACGGTGGCCGGCTGTGTGGCTGGCGGTACCGCTGCCGCCGCTCCCGTCGCCCTGCCAGGTTCCGTCTCCGGGTTCGCCGCGGCCGGGGCAGAGACCGGCTGGGCGATCGCCAGCGGCGGGATCTGGCACACCAGTACCGGGGGAGCGACCTGGCAGCGCCAGTGGCAGGGGCAGGGCAGGCCGGTCTGGGTGACCGCGACGGACAGCGCGCACGCGTGGGTGCTCGTATCGTGCCGTTCGTCCTGCGGCAGGGAACTGCTCGGCACCAGCGACGGCGGCACCCGGTGGCGGGTGCTCGCCACGCTGCCCGCGGCGGTGAACCGGGTGCAGTTCGGCTCGGCGGGCTTCGGCGTAGCGACCTCCGACGCCTGCCTGGCAGACCAGGCCCTGACACGGTGCCCTGGGCAGCTGCTGGTGAGCCACGACGGCGGGGTGCGCTGGACGGTGGCCCTGACCGGTGCCGGGCCGGTGTTCGCCACGGTGAACGCCGCTGGGCAGCTCTGGGCTGCCTCCACGGTCGTCGGCGGCAGGACGGGCTCGGTCGACGCGAGGTTCGCGACCAGCACCGACGGCGGCCTCAGGTGGCAGCGGCTTGGGCAGGTGAGCGGGCTGGGCACGGTGTCGCCCGACGTGCAGATGACGCTTGTCCTCGGTGCTGGTGGACGAGGTGCCGAGGGACAGCTTGCCTGGGCGAGCATGTACGACCAGCTCACCTGCGCCATGGAGGGCTGCAGTGTCGCGGACCTGCTGGCCACCCGCGACTCCGGCCGGAGCTGGAGCCAGGTCAGCCTGCCTGACAGCTACCCGGATGAGTGCGCGCCCATCGAAATCGCGCTGTCATCCGGCTGGGCTTCGGTTTCCCGCAACGGTGCCGCCTGCTCGCCTCCCCTTGGGCTGGTTTACTCCCACGGGCCTTCCGGCTGGGCTCAGCTGCCGCCCTGGCAGCTGAGCGGGATCACCTCGCTGACCGCAGTGAGCCAGGACGTCGCGTACGCGATCGGCGACCAGGGCGTGCTGTCCCGCACCACGGACGGCGGCCAGCACTGGACGCAGGTGCTGCCCGCTCCGGTACCGACTGGCTCGCTGGCCGCCGCGGGCGCCGGCACGGTCTTCGGCGCCCAGGACGCCAGCGGGGCCGGGGCGATCCTGCGTGGCGGACCCGCCGGATGGGAACAGGTCGCCGACCTGCCCGGAGTCGTCACGCAGCTGGATTTCACCTCTGCCCTCGACGGCTATGCCGCCACGTATACACCGGATGCCAAGGCGCCGTGGCAGCTGTGGGCTAGCACCGACGGCGGTGTCAGCTGGCAGCGGTCCGCCGACCTGCCTGGTGGCGGCTCGGCCGTTGTCGAAGGTCCGTGGCTGTCGGCGGGCGGCCAGGGCCTGCTGCTGACCGTGGCGAACGGGAGCCCATGGAATCCCGCCGTCGGCGGTGGCGGCGCGGTGCGGGAATGGACGACGTCCGACGGCGGCGCCAGCTGGGCCGCGGGCAGCCCGCCTCCGCTGGGCAAGGACACCATCGACGGGCCGGCCAGCTTCGTCTACGCCTCCGGATGGACCGGATGGCTGACCGTAGCAAACGCGCAGTATGACCAGGAGATCGCCGCCCTGATCGGTGGGGGGCTGAGCGGCGGCAGGCTGGCCGTGCTGCCAGGTCACCCGCCCGCGGATGGCGGCGTTCAGCTGATCGGGCCCGGCACCGGCTTCGCCTGGGACCTCGCCTTCGGCCGCCATGACTCGGTCACGCTGGTCCTCGAGCGGACGACCGATGACGCGCAGCGCTGGACCCGCTCGGAGCTGCCGCTGCCCTTGTCCGCGTACGGGGCGCTGGTCGCCTTCGCCAGCGCCGACGACGGCTGGCTTGTCGCCGGCAGCACCACCTGGCGCACCAGCGACGGCGGGCGGACCTGGCTCGTCGGCTGACCGGGCTGTGTTGTTAGGATCTGAGCGCCACAGCTCAGGGAGGATCTGCGATGTATGACGCATTGCTTGCCGAGACGGTCACGATTCACGGTCACGAAGGCCATGAAATCGAGGCATATACCGCGCGGTCGCTTCAGCCCGGACCGATAGGCGGTGTGGTGGTCATCCATCACATGCCGGGTTACGACGAGGCGTCGAAGGAGATTGTGCGCACGTTCGCCGTGAACGGTTATAACGCGGTCATGCCGAACCTTTACCACCGGGACGCGCCGGGTGCGGCACCGGATGACGCCGCGGCGACAGCCAGGGCCAAGGGCGGCGTGCCCGACGAGCGGCTGATCGGTGATGTGGCGGGTGCCGCGGAGTACCTGCGCGGACTGACGTCGGCCAACGGGAAGGTAGGCGTGATCGGCTACTGCTCCGGTGGCCGGCAGTCCTTCCTCGCCGCTTGCAGCCTGCCACTGGACGCGGCGGTTGACTGCTACGGCGCGTTCGTGGTCGGCACCCCGCCCGAGGGCATGCCGCTTAAGGTCGGCCCGATCGTCCACCTCACCAAGGACCTGTCCTGCCCGCTGCTCGGCCTGTTCGGCGCTGACGACCAGCACCCGTCACCGGCACAGGTCGCGGAGCTGGAGCAGGAACTCAAGGCACAGGGCAAGACCTACGAGTTCCATTCCTACGAGGGCGCGGGCCACGCGTTCTTCTCGGTGAACCGCACCGCCTACCGGCCGGAGGCGGCGGTGGACGGCTGGCAGCGGATCTGGAACTGGTTCGGCCAGTACCTGGACTAGCCCCAGTACCCTGGCTAGTCCCAGTACCTAGCTAGTCCGAGCCGAAATGCCGGTGTGTCCTCCCCGTCCAGGGGAGGACACACGCGTTCGGCCGGGCCTACTGCGCGCTTGACCTGGCCCAGATGTTGATGCCGGCGTCGACCGCGTCCTGGTCGATCGCGGCCAGTTCTTCATCACTGAACGAGCTGCGGCCGGCCGCGGCCAGGTTCTCCTCCAGCTGAGCGACGCTGCTCGCGCCGATCAGCACCGAGGTCACCCGCTCATCGCGCAGCGCCCACGACAGCGCCATCTGCGCCAGCGACTGCCCGCGGGCCTCTGCTATCCCGGCCAGGGCGCGGACGTGCGTCAGCGTGGCCTCCGACAGCTGGTTGCCAGACAGGGAGCCGCCCGTTACGGCGGCACGCGAGCCGGACGGCACGCCGTTCAGGTACTTGCCGGTGAGCACGCCCTGAGCGAGCGGAGAGAACGCGATGCAGCCGACGCCCTCGCGGCCCAGCACGTCAAGCAGGCTCGGTGCCGGGCCCTCGATCCAGCGGTTCAGCATGGAGTACGACGGCTGGTGGATCAGCAGCGGCGTGCCGAGATCCCGCAGGATCGCGCAGGCTTCCACTGTCCGTTCCGCCGAATATGACGAGATGCCCGCGTACAGGGCCCGGCCGGACTGCACCGCGGTGTGCAGCGCGCCCATCGTCTCCTCGAGCGGGGTTTCCGGGTCAAAGCGGTGCGAGTAGAAGATATCGACATAGTCGAGCCCCATGCGCTGCAGCGACTGGTCGAGGCTGGCCAGCAGGTACTTCCGGGAGCCCCACTCGCCGTAGGGGCCAGGCCACATGTCGTAGCCCGCCTTGGTGGAGATGACCAGTTCGTCCCGGTACGGGCGCAGGTCCTCGCGCAGGATCCGGCCGAAGTTGATCTCCGCGCTGCCATAAGGCGGCCCGTAGTTGTTCGCCAGGTCGAAGTGCGTGACGCCCAGATCGAAAGCCCGGTGGATGATGGCCCGCTGATCCTCGACGGCGCGCCCGTCGCCGAAGTTCTGCCACAGGCCGAGAGATACCTCGGGCAGCTTCAGCCCGCTGCGCCCGCAGCGACGATAGGGATGCTTGGTATAACGGTCATCGGCGGCGGCGTATGTCATGACACGAGTCTTTCACTGCGTGATCTGGCGTGGCAGGCCGGCCGGTGGAATCATGAGTCCGGAAGGAATGGCATATGTGTACATACCTCACGGAGAAGATCACGGTCAGCGGCAGCGGCAAGGGTCCGGCCGGCTGGTTCAGCGTCACCGACGCGAGTGTCTACTTCGACCACCCGGTGCACGCGCAGGCCGAGCACACGCTGAACATTGACTTCCTGGACCCGGGAGCCGGGCCGGCTGCCCGGGTAGCGGTCGAGCTGACCGCGGACTCGGCGCGGGAACTGGTCCGGGCGATCCAGGCAACCCTGGACTCCGCGCCGCCAGGCATGATCTAGCAGCCGCCCCGCAAATGTCAGACCCTCGTGCGAGTATGCGGGTGAGGGTGAGGGCAGCGCGGACTGGCGGAGGCGGCTATGCGGTTCAGGGTTGAGCGGGACACGTTGACTGAGGCGGTCGCCTGGGTGGCGCGGGCGCTGCCCAGCAGGCCGGTCCTGCCGATCCTGTCCGGGCTGCTGCTCAGCGCGGACGCGGACGGGCTGATCCTGTCCTGCTTCGACTATGAGGTGTCGGCCAGGATCCGGGTAGCCGCCGTTACGACGGACCCGGGGACGGTGCTGGTACCGGGCAGGCTGCTCGCCGACATCACGCGGAGCCTGCCCAATTTCCCCGTCGAGTTCGACGACGAAGGGCCCGATGTCGCTCTGACCTGCGGTGCTGCCTCATTCACGCTGGTGACCTTGCCGATCGAGGAGTATCCGAAGCTGCCCGAGCTGCCGGTTACGGCCGGCACTGTCGACGGCGGAGCGCTCGCGGCGGCCATCGGCCAGGTGGTGCCTGCCGCCAGCCGCGATGACACGCTGCCAATCCTGACCGGCGTGAACGTGGAGCTCGACGGTGAGGTCATGACGCTCGCCGCCACCGACAGGTACCGGCTGGCGATGCGGGAAATGGGCTGGGAGCCAGCGCAGCCGGACGTGCGAAGCACCCTGCTGGTCCCGGCTAAGACCCTGGCCGACGCGGCAAGGATGATGGCCCCTGGCGTACTGGTTCAGGTGATGCTGCGCGGCGACGGCGGTGCGGGCACACCCGGATGGCCTGCGCTCGGGGTGGCGGAGGCTGGGTCGTTGCGCGCGGCCGACGCGATGATCGGCTTCGAGTGCGGTGGCCGCCGGCTGACGACGCGGCTGATCGCGGGGGACTTCATCAAGTACCGGTCGCGGTTCCCCGGCGAGTTCGGCTGCTGTGGCGACATGCCGGCCACGCTGCTGGCCGAGGCGGTCAAGCGGGTCGCGCTGGTCGCCGAGCGGGGAACCCCGGTGCGGCTCTCGTTCGGGCCAGGCAAGGTGACCATCGAGGCCGGTACGGAGGGCCAGGCCCGGGCGCGGGAAACGGTGGCCGCGGATTTCGAGGGGGACGTGAACGAGATCGCGTTCAGCCCGGGCTGGCTGCTGGACGGCCTCGGCGCGGCGATGACGGCGGCGGCCGCCAGTGATAGCGCTCAGGACGCGGACGCACTCATCCGGCTGCAGTTCAGCGGCCCGACCAAGCCGGCCGTGATTACCGGCACCAAGCGGGACAGGGCCGCCTCGGCACCGGACTTCCGCTATCTGGTGGTCCCGCAGCGGGCACTGTCCGGTGCCTAGCCGTGATAATGACCGTACGGGCCGCCGCCGTAGGGGCCGCCGCCGTAGCCATGGAACTGAGCAAGGATCGCGACCAGCACGATAGCCGCGAGCGCGAATAGCACCAGCATCGAGACGATGTACCGTCCGGTGTCCTGGTTCTCGTCGGCTGGCCGTCCGCGCTGCGCTGGCTGCCTGCGCGCCCGCGGCAGGTCCGCCATCAGCGCGTCGATCTGCGTCTGCGTCTTGGCGGTGAGTGCGAAGTCGATGCGCTCGGTCAGCTCGTCGAGGGTCAGCCGCCCGGCGGCGAAGTGTTCCCTGAGCTGCTCCGTCGCCGCGTCGCGCTCGGCGTCGCCGATCCGCAGGTCATAGGTGTAGCGGCGCGGACCGGAAACGGAATACGCGGCTGGTACCTTCCAGCCAGGCACGGTCGGCGCAGGCTCGTCAGGTTGCATCATGCCGGTCCGGATGTCATATCGCATCGCCATCTGATTCCTGGAGTCACGCGAGGGAACTGCCGCTTTTATCCACGATAGTTCCCTTCACGCCATCCCGGAAGGCGCTGCGGGCAGGTCATCGCCGGCCGCAGCGCCCGCGTCCCCGCCTGCGGAAGATCACCCGGCGCAGGAAAGCCAGTGCCGCGAGGAACAGTACGACGGCGATCGGCTTGCCGCCGCCGATGCCGAACAGGAACACGCCGCCCAGAACCAGGCACAGCCAGAACATCGCCAGCAGCGGTGCGAGCGCCGCGAACGAGCGCCCGGCACCGGACCGGGAGCGCTGGCGTGGCACGGCCGGCAGCGCGCGCCCGCCGGTAGCCGGCTGTGGTGTCACCGGCAGGTCCCTGGTCGCGACGTTGAGGTCGGCCCGGGTTTTTGCCGCGAACGCCTGGTCGAGGCGCTGGTTCAGCTCATCAAGGGTGAGCCTGCCGTCGGCGTAGTGATCGCGAAGCTGGCTCGCCACCGCCTCACGCTCCGCGTCCCCCACGCGAATCTCAGATCCCGTCGCCATTGCGTCCTCCGCAGCCAAGCCCGACCCGTTGAAAACCTGACTCCACGATATATCGCGAAATGCCGGCGAGCAAGCCGAATACCTCCTTGACAGTCATATTGGCCACATGTAAGTTAAACCTGACAGGTGAAAGACGGAGCCGACCAAGGAGTCATGATCCGGACGAGTGAGGAGCTGCTAGCCATGCTGACCGCCGTGGCGCATCCGCTGCGTCTGCGCATCATCGCCGAACTGGCGGGCGGACGGGTCCACGTCAGTGAGCTGGCCCGCAGGCTCGGCATGTCCCGACCGCTGCTATATATGCACCTGGGCAACCTGGAGAAAGCCGGCATCGTGACAGGCCAGCTGGAACTATCGCCGGACGGCAAGGCGATGAAGTATTTCGAGCTGGCCCCGTTTGAGGTCGTAGTCACAGTCGAGACCATCATCGCGGCACTTGCGCAAGACGCTGAGGAAGATATGAAGGAGCAAGCATGAGTAGCGGTGGATGGGCAGCATTCAGCATAGTTGTCGGCGTCTTGCTGGTCATCGGCGGCACGACCGCGGTGATCGTCTGGTCCTGGCACCGGCTGCAGCAGCACCGGGCCGACGCGGTGGCCATGGCCTCATACCGCAAGCTCGCCGAGGAGGCGGTCGCCAACCAGCAGGAGCTGCGGGATGAGATGCGCAAGCTTGCTGAGGCCGTGGCCGCGGTTGAGCAGCTAATGAGGGACGTCGGATGATCCGCGGCCTGCTGCGCGCGGCCTGGTACCTGCTCGGGTATCAGCTGATCGGCTGGGTGCTGGCCAGCGTGGTGCTGACCGTCGCGGTCGGCGCCGCCGCGATGTGCATCACGCTCGCGGGAATCCCGCTGCTGATCGTCGCCGCCGCCATGATCCGCGGCTGTGCGAACGTGGAACGAGCCCGCGTGCGCCTTGTCCTCGGCGAGCGCGTCGAGGGCGGTTACCGCACGGTGGCCGAGGCCGGGCTGCTCGCCCGCGCCCGGCGCTGCTGGACAGACCCCGCGACCTGGCGTGACATCGCCTACCTGGCCGGGATGTTCCTTCCGCTGGTGATCCTCGGCGGCCTGGTACTCATCCTCTGGGGCACCTGCCTCGCTGGCATCACCCTGCCCCTGTGGTACTGGGCGATCCCGCACGGCGCTCAGATCCTGTACATCCCGACTGTTGTCAACTGGCACGTCCGCACCCTGCCCCAGGCCCTGCTCGCGGCGGCCTGCTGCGCGATCGCCTTCCTAGGCTGCAGCTGGCTCGTGGTCCGGACCGCCCGCATGCACGCCACCGTGGCCCGGGCGCTGCTCCGCGCGCCTCAGGACCCGCTCGCACCGGCCAGGGACGTGCTGCAGCGTCCCGGCCCGCTCGCAGCGCTGCAGATATCAGAACGGCTGTTTGTTCCCGGCTCGCTCAAGTAATACGGCTCCGCCCGTGAGGGTCCAGCTCACAGGCGGAGCCACCGAACGACCATCCACCGGCACCCCACTGTCAGCAAACAGAGAAGGTCACCATGCGCCAGTCGCCGAGTCAAGTATTCCCTGACCCCGTGGTACTCCGCCGCCTCCAGGCGGCCACGAGGAGAATAACCCCAGCGAGAACAGGGGTGCTAGCACCCGGACAAGCGGCAGCTATCCCCATGGGGCTGCGCCCGCCTGCTGCATACGCTCCGAACATGGGGATCGTGACATCGGATCAGCGCACGCCGGTCCGGCTACGGGTGAGCAGCTGGCGGTCGCGTAACTGGCGCCGGGCCCTGGTCTCCTGGCTTGTGCTGAGCTTCGCCCTGATGGCGGAGGCGGCCCATCTTCCCGGTTCGCTGCTTGACGCGGCCGGTGCCCTAGTCGCGGCGATCCCGGTCCTGCTCTCTGCCCTTCCGTAATCCGGCCCTTCCGTAATCCGGCCCTTCCGTAATCCGGCCCTTCCGTAGCACGGATCCCCCAAGTAGGAAGTTCTCGTCATGCGCCATGCCCAGAGTTCACCATACCAGAAAACAGTTCCTAGTCCCATCGCGGCGGAGCCGCCGGGTCGTCGCCCGGTGGTCGAGCGCATCGCCGGGTGGAGCGCCCGGCACAGGAAGACCGCGATCTTCGGCTGGCTGCTGCTGGTCATCGCGCTGGTCGCGGTTGGCCAGGTGCTCGGCAGCAAGAGCGCCATCCAGTACGACCCGGGTCAGTCCGGCCAGGCCGAGCGGGCCCTGCATCAGCTGACCGGCAACGACACCACGCCGCCCACCGAGGACGTGCTGATCCAGGCCCGCTCGGGGAGCGCGACGTACGCTAAGGACCCCGCGATGCGCTCGGCGGCCCGCCAGGTGACCGCCGCGCTGGCAGCATTGCCGAAGGCCGCCGCGAGCATCAGCACGCAGGTGTCCAAGGACGGCCGCAGCGCGCTGGTCAGCTTCAGCGTTCCCGGCAACCCGAATAACCAGACGTCGACGGTAGCGCCAGCGCAGCAGGCGGTGGCGGCTATCCAGGCCCGGTACCCGCACCTGCTCGTCGCGGAGTCCGGTGACGCGAGCATTACCGCGGCGATCAGTAACTCGATCGGCAGCGACTTCCACAAGGCCGAGGAGACCTCGGCCCCGGTCACGCTGATCCTGCTGCTGGTGGTCTTCGGCTCGCTGATCGCGGCCGGCATCCCGCTGCTGCTGGCACTCACCGCGGTGATGGCGGCGATCTCGCTGCTGTCGGTGGTCGGCCAGTGGCTGCCGATCGGGCAGACCACATCGGAGGTGGTGCTGGTCATCGGGATGGCGGTCGGCATCGACTACTCGCTGTTCTACCTGCGCCGGGAGCGGGAGGAACGCGCCCGCGGCAGGTCGCACGAGGAAGCGCTGCGCATCGCGGCAGGTACCTCGGGCAAGGCGATCCTGATCTCCGGCCTGACCGTCATGATCTCTCTGGCTGGGCTCTTCCTCACCGGCCTGAGCCTGTTCGACGGCATGGCGATCGGCTCCATCGCCGTGGTCGGTCTCGCGGTGGTGGGCTCGCTGACCGTGCTCCCCGCGGTGCTGTCCTGGCTCGGGCCGCGTGCCGATCGCGGACGGATCCCGCTGCTGCGCCGCCGCGCCGAGGCGCGGCCATCCCGGCTGTGGGGAGCGCTTGTCCGCGGGGTCACCCGCCACCCGCTGGCCTGGGGCGGAATCGCCATCATCGCGCTTCTCGCTCTCGCCTCGCCGGCGCTGGGCATGCGCACGGGCGAGCCGGCCATCGACGCGCCGAAGGGCACGCCGGTGGTGCAGACGATGGACCGTATCGAGCAGGCGTTCCCGCAGGCTCCGTCACCCGCCGAAGTTGTGGTGACCGGCCAGAACCTGACCGGCCCGGCGGCCAGCCGGGCGCTCGCGGCGCTGCAGGGGCGCGCCACGGGTTCCGGGCCGATCCGCGAGCCGGTCACCGTCACCTCGCTGGACGGCGGGCGCGGGCTGCTGGTCTCGGTGCCGCTGGCCGGCAGCGGCCAGGGCGCCGTTTCCGACGGCGCGCTGCTGACGTTGCGGAACCAGGTGCTGCCGCAGACGCTCGGCAAGGTCGGCGGGCTCAGTTACGCGGTGGCGGGGGATACGGCCAGCCAGTATGACTTCGACACGCAGCTGCATTCCACGCTGCCGATCGTGTTCGTGGCCGTCGCCGGGTTCGCCTTCGTGCTGCTGGCGATCTCGTTCGGGTCGCTGGTGATCCCGGTGGTGTCCATCCTGCTGAACCTGCTCTCGGTCAGCGCCGCATACGGCCTGATCACGCTGATCTTCCAGGACGGGCGCCTGCAGGGACCGCTGGACTACACCTCGTTCGGCGGCATCATCAGCTGGGAGCCGCTGTTCATGTTCGTGTTCCTGTTCGGCATCAGCATGGATTATCACGTATTCCTGCTGAGCCGGATCCGCGAGCTGCGGCGGGGCGGCACCTCGACGAAGGATGCGCTGGTCGGCGGGGTCTCGTCCAGCGCCGGCGTGATCACCAGTGCCGCGTTCATCATGGTGGCGGTGTTCTCCATCTTCGCCACGCTGTCGCTGATCGACATGAAGATCTTCGGCATCGGCATGGCCAGCGCGGTCCTGATCGACGCGACGGTGGTGCGGGGCATTCTGCTCCCGGCGGCGCTCGCCCTGCTCGGCGAGCGCGCCTGGGCGGCCCCCCGCTGGCTCCGCCGCCGCCCAGCCTCCGCTTAAGGGTTGCCCAGGTCCGCCGTGGCGCCCTGCCCCTAGCCGCGCCGCGCGCCGCGCCGCAAGGGGACCCGTGGCGCACGAACACCCACCAGCGGGGGTTCGTGC
>Ga0209530_1000024_pt1 | contig 115907 bp, 111 predicted proteins | sample BlaSpr_A8_Ref_O1_FD_187987 | JGI IMG/M metagenome (GOLD analysis project Ga0209530, IMG submission 187987) | Forest soil microbial communities from Thunder Bay, Ontario, Canada - Black Spruce, Ontario site 2_A8_Ref_O1 (SPAdes) (version 2) | ecosystem: Environmental > Terrestrial > Soil >...
CTGAAACAGGCGATGGCCGACAAGCTCATCGAGCACAACCGGTACATCGACATCCACGGCCAGGACATGCCCGAGATCCAGGACTGGACCTGGGGCGGCGGGCTTTCTAAGAACGCATGACCCAGTGCCGCGCTGAACCCGGACCAGGCGATGGGAGCTCGTCATGAAAATGCTCATCGTGGGCGCGGGCGTGATCGGGACTGTGTACGGCGCCCACATCGCGGCCGCGGGAAACCAGGTCTCGGTGCTGAGCCACGGGCGCAGGACCAGTGAAGTGGCCGAGGCAGGCCTGTCCGCCCGCGATGTGCTCAGGGGCGGGCGGGTCCACGCCGGAGCCGAGGTGGTGCCGGACGCCGGCGGGGACTACGACGTCGTCCTGGTCGCGGTCCGGCGTGATCAGCTGGCCGCGGCCTTCGCCAGGCTCGCGGTCCTGGCCGGGCGGCCGGCCGTGGTCTTCTTCGGCAACAACCCGTCCGGCCGGGCGGCCATCCCCGCTGATGTGCCCGGCGATGTCTATCTCGGGTTCCCCGGCATCGGCGGCGTCATGGCTGGCGGAACCGCCGACTACATCCGCATCCGGCAGCAGCCCACGGCTCTCCAGAAGGCACCCGATCCCCGGCTGACCGCGCTGGAAGCGGCTCTGGCCGGCCGCGGGCTCGCCATACAGAGGGTCTCCGACATGGACGGGTGGCTCACCTACCATGCCGCCTTCGTCGCGTGCGTCGCGGCGGCGCTCTACCGCTGCCAGACCGATCCCGTCCGCCTTGCCGCGGACCGTGCCACTCTCACGCTCATGTGCCGGGCCATCACCGAGGCTTTCGCCGGCCTGCGCGCTGACGGCACGACCGGGCTGCCGCGGAACCTCGCCGTCCTGCACAGCCCTGCGCTCAGGGCTGTTGCCGTCCGGTACTGGGCCAGGACCATGCGCTCGCCCATGGGCGAGCTGGCCTTCGCCGCGCACTCGCGGCACGCCGAGGCAGAGATGCGAGCCCTGGGCGACGACATGGCCGCCCGGATAACAGGCTCACCCGCACTGACGAAGCTGCTTCGCCCCGCCGAGCGCCAGGATGACTGACGGCGCAGGTCGCGGCACGAGCCTTCGGCGGGAGGCATACGCCTTGCTGGCCGATGGCGTGACAGTACTGATCCGCCCGGCCCGGCCGCGTGATCTCGACGCGGTACGGCAGATGCACGAGGCAATGTCACAGGACAACAGTTACCTGCGCTTTTTCGGGCTGAGCCGGGCGGCGGTGGCCGTGAACCCGCCGAACGGGTTGAAGTGCAGCTTCATCTCGCCGGCCGATCGGGGCCCCGGAGGGCCCGGCGCGGCCGGCAGAGCAGCGGCGCGGTCCGCTACGCGGACGGCGCATGCTCAGGGTTCAGCCAGTTGACGAGCTGGATGCGGGAGGAAATGCCGAGCTTCGCATAGATGTGTTCCACGTGCGCGTCGACGGTGCGCTTGGAGATGACCAGCCGCTCGGCGATCTCCCGGTGGGACATGCCCTTCGCGACCAGCACGGCGATTTCCAGTTCCCGGCCGGTGAGCAGGCCGGCGCTGTCCCCGCTGGGGAGGCCCGCTTCCGGGCTGGCCTGCGGAAGCTGGTCGGCGTCCCCGGTCACCAGCGGGATGAGCTGATCCAGCGGATAATCGTATCCCGCCTGGTAGAGCGCGGTGTACCGGTCCGCTCCGAGCGCCTGACGGGTCGGCTCTACCGCCTCCCGGTGCGGTTCTCGCAGGAAGGCATTCTCGTCGATGGTTGTGGCGCCGGGTTTCTCCCACAGTCCGGCCGACGCACCCAGCAGCCACGCCGACCGCTCGTACCGCCGCTGCCGCACCGCCAGCCAGGCGACCATCTCCAGGGCGTAAGCCATCCCGTAGAGATCGTCGAGCTGGTATTTCATTGTCAGCGCCTGGCACAGCGCCGCGGCGCTTGCCTGCTGGTCATCCAGCTGGAAGAGAGCGAAACCCATGAACTGGTGCAGGTAGCTGGTCACCCACACCTCACCGGTTCCGGCGGCACGGCGCAGCCCCTGTTCCAGGCGCGCAATCGCCAGCACCGGTTCGCCGCTGAACGCGGGCACTCCGCCCAGCTCAAGGTCGAGCCACAGCAGCCCGAACCGGTCACCGAGCGCCTGCAGCCGCTCCTCCGCTATGTCAGCCGCGCGGCACGCCTCTTCCTTGTTGCCGGGGTCCTGGAGCAGCGCCCCGGTGAGGTACAGGTAGCCGCGGGCGGCCAGTGCTTCCGCGCCAAGCCGCTCGGCGATCGCGATGCCCTCCTTCCCTCCCTCTGCTACGTCATCAGTAAACAAGCGGCACCGCGCGAGGAGTACGCGGGCCCGTGCGAGGGTCGCGCCGGGGAACCGCGGGAGGATCTTGTCCAGCCAGTACTCAGCCTCAGATGTGGTAGCCGATAGATACCAGTAGAGGGTCAGGGCAAGGGCCAGGCGGGCCGCGTCGTCCTCCCGTCCGGGCACTTCCAGTGACGCTTCGAGCGCGGCGCGGGTGTTGGCGTGCTCGCGGCGCAGCGCACGGTACCTGGCTAGCTGGTCGGTCACGGGGTCATGGTGGAACTGCTCGGCCATGGCGAGGTAGTAGTCAAGGTGCCGTGCCCGGAACTCCGGCTCCCGGCCCGAGCTGGCCAGCTGCTCGGCGGCGAATTCGCGCAAGGTATCGAGCAGCCGGTACCGGCTGCCGCCGTCGCCCTCTTCACCCAGCAGCACGGACTTGTCCACCAGGCCGATCAGCGCTTCGGTGATCGCGTCCCGGTCCAGCTCGCCATGCGCGCATATCGTCTCCGCCGCCGTCAGGTCAAAGCTGCCGGCGAACACCGACAGCCGCGCCCACAGCAGCCTCTCGCCAGGCGTGCACAGGTTATGGCTCCACTCGATCGCTGTCCGCAGCGTCTTGTGCCGCGGCAGCCCTGTCCGCAGGCCGCCGTCCAGCACCCGGAACCGGCGCTCCAGCTGGTAAGCCAGTTCCCCCACCGGCAGCGCGCGCAGCCGGACGGCTGCCAGCTCGATTGCCAGCGGGATCCCGTCCAGCCGCCGGCAGATCCGCACCACGTCCGCCCGGTTAGCCTCGGTGACCGTGAAGCCAGGTACCACAGCGGCGGCTCGCTGCGCGAACAACTCCACCGCGTCGCCATCGCCCCCGCCGGACTCCGCATCCACCGGGAGCGGCGGGATCGGGCACGTGTACTCGCCCGGTACGTCCAGCGGCTGCCTGCTGGCCGCGAGCACGGTCACGCCGGGAGCGGCGCGCAGTACCGCCTCCGTCAGCATCGCGCACGCATCCAGCAGGTGCTCGCAGGTATCGAGGATCAGCAGGAGCTGACGTTCACGCAAGTAGCCGAGCACCGCGTCCAGCTGGTCCTCTGACTGCGGCAGGCCAAGCGCGGCCGCGACGGTATGCGACAGCAGCTCGGCGTCTCGCAGCCCACCCAGCTCGGCGAGGAACACCCCGTCGGCGTAACCAGCGGCGGCCAGCGCCGCGGCACGCAGCGACACCCGCGTCTTGCCTACGCCACCGGGACCGGCCACTGTCACCAGGCGCGCCGATTCCAGCAGCCCGGCAAGCCGGGCAAGCTCGGCGCGACGGCCCACGAACCCGGTAACCTCCGCGGGCAGCCCAACGGTGCGCTGCTGTGTTAAACCCGGCACTGTTCAAGGGTAGCGAGCAAAACCGTCCCTGCAACCTGCGGAAGAGCGCTGTCGGAGTAGCCGCGCCGGGTCAGTTTCCGAGTACCTCAGCTTTCTGAAGCGCCGTGCTCCTTGAGCCAGTCCACGAGAATCTGGCGTCTGGTGTCGGCTGCGCCTGCGGCCTGCAGCGCGGTCTGCCCTGAATAGCCAGGAATGACGTTGATGGTGGCGCCCTGAGCTAGGAGATACTCCGCCATCCGGCGCTGGCCGCCCTGGCAGGCCTGCCAGAAGGCCTCGTCGATGTCGCTGCCGTCCGGCGGCGGGTCGGCAGCCAGGAACTCGTCCACCCTGGCTTGATCCCCCAGCCCGGCCGCCTCCCACAAGCTGCCAATGCGTGCGCCCCTGGCCGCCAGCAACCGGGCCACATGCCAGCACCCGTAGCCGACAGCATTGGCCAGCGGGGTGCCGATCGACCCACCGGGTACATCGATATCCGCGCCGCCATCAATCAGGGCAGCGGCCACGTCGACGTCGTCGCTGCTGGCCGCCCAGTGGAGCGCTGTCTCATCGCACCGGGTGGGGTGCCGGTAGCTGGGGTCTGCTCCGGCCGCGATCAGCAGCCGTATGATCTGCGGACCTCCGGGAAAGTAACCGGGCCAGTCAGCGACCAGGTGCAGCAGGGTCCTGAAGCCTCCTTTGCGATCCACGAGCACAGCACGGGCCAGCTGGGGGTCTTCAGCCAGGAGCCGCCGGATCCTATCGACGTGGCCGCCTCGGACAGCGAGCGTCAGCTCGACGGCCCGTGCATCATCCGCCGGGATCTCCACGGCAGGGATCTCATCGCTCACGGACGCAAGCATCCCAGCATGCTGTGGATCAGCAGAAGAGGGCTCACCGCCTCTAGTTCGCCTGAGCGCCTGCCGAGGCCAGCGGCCAGCAGACCTCGGTCCGCCACTGGGCGCTGTCCCGGGTGCTGAGGGGGTCGGTGAGGTAGCGTTCCCGGACCGGGCCGGTGCCGTCGAGCTCGTGTGCGGCGGCGTAGGTGCCGAGCGCGGCGTAGGTGCGGTCGACATCACGGTGGGCGCCGACGTGGAGCGCGACGGCGAAACGGCCGGCGGGGAGCTCCCAGCGCGCGCCGGTGCCATCCAGCGCGGGGGAGTCCTGGACAGGGAGGTAGACCCGTGCGTTCCCGGCGTCCTGGGTGAACAGGTCATCGTCGTAGAGCCCGCCGGCCGGCCCGGTCTGCTTGAGCCCGGCTGCTGCGGCAATATCTCGCAGGCCGGCGAGGGCGTCCCTGAACCAGGAAGCGACGTCCTCCCGCATCAGGTCGGCTGCGACGGAGATTGCGGGCCCGCCTTGGAGCGTCCGCTCTTCGATAGTGGTTGCTGCCGCGCCGCCTTCCAGCATCCGGTACAGCGAGTCGACTGCGGCCTCGGTCTGCCGCAGCTGCTCGCGCATCCGGTCCAGGTGTCCGGCCAGGATCGTGTTCCGGGCGGCCGGGTCCGGGGTGGCGAGCACGGCTTTCACGTCTGCCACCGGCAAGCCGAGATCGCGGAACCGCCGGACAAGATGCGCTGAATGCGCCTGACCCGGCCGGTAATAGCGGTACCCGCTGTCCGGATCGACGACGGCAGGCTCAAGCAGGCCCACCTCATGGTAATAGCGGAGCGTCTTGACGCTCAGGTGGGTAAGGCGCGAGAACGCCCCGATGCTCAGCTGCTGCATAAGACCAGTCTCAGCTCTCCAGCCAGGGGAGAGTCAAGCGCCGGCAGCGGGGTGTTGACTCTCCCGTGGCTGGAGCCCTGAGGGTGGTTCACGAAGCACCCGGACACACTCTCGGAGGCCCCTCGTGAGCTCCTCTTCTGCACTCCTGACTGGCCCTGCGACCCGCACTCGGGCTGGCTCCCCGCCGGTGAGCGCCAATGCGCTGCTCGCCGTGCTCGCGCTGGCCGGCACGGTCTTCGCGATGATGCAGGCGCTGGTCATCCCGGCCCTGCCGCGGATCCAGGCCAGTCTCGGCACCAACGCGGACGGCGCCGCATGGATCTCGACCGCGTACCTGCTGAGCGCCAGCATCCTCACCCCGGTCATCGGCCGGCTCGGTGAGGTGGCGGGCAAGAAACGCATGATGCTGGCCAGCCTGGCCACGTTCGCGGCCGGCACGCTGGTCTGCGCGGTCGCGGGCAACCTGGCCGAGCTCGTCGCCGGGCGGGTAATCCAGGGCGCGGCGGGCGGCATCTACCCGCTGGCGTTCGCGATCATCAGGGACCGCCTGCCGCGCGAGCGGGTCCCCGGGGGCATCGGCCTGGTGTCGTCGCTGCTCGGCATCGGCGGCGGCCTCGGCCTCGTACTGCCGGGACCGATCATGACCCGGCTCTCCTATCAGTGGCTGTTCTGGCTCGCGCTCATCGTCATCGCCGTCGCGCTCGTGCTGGCCGCGTGCTGCATCCCGGCCGACGGTCCCACCGAAGCCGGAGCGAGGGTTCCGTGGCGCTCCTCCCTGCTGATGGCGGCTGGCCTGTCGGCGGCGCTGATCGCCGTAAGCGAGGCTGCCACCTGGCACTGGCTGGACATCAGGACGCTGGGCCTGCTGACGTTCGGCGCGGGTGCCCTGCTGGCATGGGGACGCGCCGAGGCCCGCAGCAGCAGCCCCCTGGTGGACATGAGCCTCATGCGGCTGCGCGGTGTGTGGCCGGCGAACGCGGCCGCCATGCTGATCGGCATGGGCATGTACGCCTCGTTCCTGATCATCCCCGAGCTCGTCCAGGCACCCGCACGGCTCGGTTACGGCTTCGGCGCATCGGTCACCGGGGCGGGCCTGTTCATGGTCCCCACCGCCGCGGCACAGCTCCTCCTGGGCCCGGCATCTGGCCTGCTGCACCGCAGGATCAGCCTGCGGACGCAGCTGATCACAGGCCAGCTGACCTGCGCGGCAGGCTTCGCGACGCTCGCCATGTGGCACGACGCGTCGTGGCAGGTCTACACCGCCACCACGGTTCTAGGCGTCGGGTTCTGGCTGTGCCTCATAGCCCTGCCGAACCAGGTCATCTCGGCCGTGCCCGCCGCCCGCACCGGATCGGCCACGGCGGTGAACACCGTGGTCCGCAACACCGGGGGTGCCCTCGGCAGCCAGCTGGCCGCGGCGATCATCGTGTCCTCCGCGCACGCCGGCGCCCCTGCCGCGTCGGGCTACATCGGCGCCCTGATCCTGTGCGCCGCCGCCACCTGCGCAGGCGCCCTCGTGGCCGGCGCCACCCCGCGCAAGAACCCAGCTAACCCGCACCGCCCGCGGGGAAGGACCGTGGATCGCTGACAGCCCTATCGGGTACTCGGGATCCACGGTCCTTCTCATGACCGCAAGGGGCTCAGGCCTCGCGGGCCGGCATCAGCCCGTGATCACGCGCTGATGTGACGGAAGATCGGTGCTCGCCGGAGGAAAAAGAGTCAAAAACGACTAGTGATCTTCCGCGGGGCATCGAACTTCCGTCTAAATTCGGGTGCCAAGTCCCGCCGGGTTCCGGGTCTTGCGGTTACTGCTGCGAGTCGAAGACCTGGAACTCGCCGATCGACCACCAGCTGGTGGTGCTTGGTGCTGTCAATGTGACCTTGATGTACTGGGCGTCCTGGACCGTGAAGACCGCTGATTCGGGTGAGCCGAGCCCCGTGCCGGTGTCCACGGTCGTCCAGGTGCTGCCGTTGCCGGAGACCTGGACTTCAAGGCCGCGAGCGTGGTCGCCGGGCCAGTCCGTCGAGTCCATGACGATCTCGTCGAACTGCTCGGGGGTGCCCAGGTCCAGCTCCCAGTTCATGCCGGCCGCCTGATCTGCCCCGCTGGTGAACCGGGTGCCGGGGTTGCCGTCGATCGCCGCGGCGGCGTTGCCGCTGGTATTGGTGCTCGCAGCCCACCCGGCGTTCTGGGCCAGGAGGCTGAAGTCGACGATCGACCACCAGTTGCCGCTGCTGGCCTCGTCCAGTGTCACCCTGATGTACTGGGCTGTCTGCGTCGGGAAGGCGGCTATCTCGGGCGTCTGGTCCCCGGTGCCGTCGGTGACGGTGGTCCAGCTCGTGCCGTTGTCGGAAACGGCGATGGTGTAGGCGTCGGCGTAATCCGAGCCGTATCCTCCGGAATCCATGTCGACCGCGTTGAAGCTCTGTACCGAGCCCAGGTTTACCTGGTAGTACAGGCCGGCGGCCTGGTCCTGGTCGGTGCTGAAGCGGGTGGCGTCGGTGCCGTCGAGGACGTTGGTAATGGCGTTCTGCGGGACATCCTCGCCGTAGTCCGCGTTCGAGCTGGCCGTCCAGCCCGACTCGCTCAGCGGCGCCTCGTGGACGCAGCTTCCGGAGCCGGACGTGTTCCCGCTGCCGCAGACGCTCAGCGAGTTCGGATCGGACGGGTACGTCGTCCCGGATGTCAGGTTGCTGACGATGAACTGGACTATCGACCACCACGTCTCGGTAGCGCCCGTGAGCACGACCTTGATGTACTGGGCGGTCTGCGCCGGGAAGGTCGCGATCTGCGGGAAGCCGCTGGCGCCGGTCACCGTGTCCACCGTGGTCCAGTTGCTCCCGTTCGTGGACACATCGACCTGGTAGCCCGGGGCGAAGTCGCCGGCGTAGCCGCCGGTAGCGTTCATGTCGATCTGGTCGAAGGCCTGCGCCGAGCCCAGGTTCACCTGGTAGTACAGGCCGGAGGCCTGGTCTTCGTCGGTGCTGAAGCGGGTGGCGGAGTTCGCGTCTCCGTCGACGGCGTTGGTGATCGCGTTCTGCGGTCCGTTGCCCTCGCCGTCAGTGGCCGACGGCGCGTTGGTACTCGCGGTGAACGCCGACTCGTTGAGAGTTGTCTGCACGCCGTCGGTTGTTGCGGTGGCGGTGTTCCCGGCCGCGGACAGGTTGCCCGCCTCGTCCTGCGCCGCGACCGTGTAGCTATAGGCCGTGTCGGGCGTCAGGCCGCTGTCGGTGTAGGTCAGGGCCGGGGTGGTTCCGATCTCGCTTCCGTTACGGTAAATGACGTACTGCTGGACCTTGTCGTTGTCAGTGGAGGCGTTCCAGCTCAGGTTTACCTGCGTGGTGGAGGACGCCGTCGCGGTCAGGCCGGTGGGCGTCGTGGGCGCCGTAGTGTCGCCCCCGAGGCTTTGCATCGGGTTGGTCGTGATCAGCATGCCCGGGCCGACGGTGACCGATCCGGTGGCGCCCGAGGCGTCGGCGAAGTCGACAGTCTCGGCTGAGCCGGTCGGGTTCCACACCTGGGCGGTGTATGCCGAGCCGGTGGTGAAGACCTGGACGGTGCCGCTGTTGGTCGCCCATACGGCCTGGGTCTGATGGCCGTAGCTGGCCATATTCTCGATGAACCAGTAGGTGTTGAAGATCGCGTCCGTCTCCATCGTGGACAGCGAATTGTTGAACTGTGTCATCGCGTCGGCGGGGTTACTGAGCGCATCGAATGGCAAGATGATGTGCTGCCAGGTTGTCGGGGGACCTCCGTTCTGGGTGAGGAAGGAGGAGTACAGGTTCGCGGCCTGGGTCTGGCTGACTCCGTCGTAGGCAAGCCACGGCGCGGTAGGCAGCATCTGGATGCCGTAGATATAGGCCGGCACGATGCCGAAGTAGGTGCCGTACCAGTACGAGCTGCCGTAAATCTGCCCGGCGATCTGGTGGGAGTAGCTCGGGAGGAAGTCGTCGCCGCCCCAGTTGAAGTAGTAGTCCTGCGTCGCGCGCAACTCGGTGGTGAAGCCGTAGGCTCCGGCGGCGATATACGTCTTGTTGCCGGTGACCTCACCCCACAGGTACTCCGCGGCCCAGGACTGCAGCGCCTCGCTGGAGGATTCCTGGTTGGCGCCGTTGGGGTTATCCGCGTAGCCCCCGGCCCATGAATGGCCGGCGTACTGATCGAAGTTGCGGAACTGCGGGAACATCCCGTCGTCGGGATTCGGGTCGGCATAGTCGTCCAGGACAAGCTGGACCATCGGCCCGTACTGCTGGGCCCAGGCCGGATCCAGGGACGCGAGGATCGCCGAGGCGTAGATGAAGTACCCGTACGTCAGATGATGGTCATCTAGATATATGTTCAGGCCGTAGGCGCTGGTGTAAGGGGTGAGCGTCCCCCAGACGGAGTTGTAGTAGAAGTAATTGCCGTGCTCGGGATCGGTGCTCGAATAGGTATAGAAGTCATCGAGCACTGTCTTGAGGACGGTGAGGTAGAAGTTCAGGTCGGCGGTGTCGCCGATCTGCTTGGCGGCCATCGCCGCCATCATCGCGGGCTGCAGGATCTTGCCCTGCCAGTAGGGTTCGGAGAATTCGCTGATCCAGTCGGCTGGGCTCGGGCCGAGCCAGGAGTCAAGCTGACCGAGATAGGACAGCACGGAGGCGCGGGAGTAGCCGGACACGTCAGGTTCCGCGAACTGCGGCAGAAGCCCGTCGAACGTGTCGGAGGTGGTGAAGCTGTCGCCTTCCATGACCTTGATAGGCCCCCGCACCGACGGGTAGCTGTAGGGCGTCAGCGCTGCTGAGCTGACTTGCCACTGGTTCGGCTCAAGGCCCATCAGGGTGTCGTTAGCGAAGCCGGAACGCTCCAGGTCCGTCGTGTCCGTGTAGGTCGTCGTGACCGTGGCGGCAGCCTGGTTGTAGGTATAACTTACGGCGGTGTTCGTGACGAACGCGTACGCGTACTGGTAGTAGTAGGCGAGGTCCGACAGTGCGGGCAGGGTGGCGATGGACAGGTAGTTCCCGCCGCTGCCGAGATCCATCATGATCATGGAGCCCTCGCGGGTGAAGACCGTCCCGGCCGGGGCGAACATCCCGTAGTAGCGTGTGTACGAGATACCGTCTCCGGAGCCATCGGTGTTCTGAAGCGTCAGCCCGATGTAGTCCCCGGTGTACGAACTGCCGTCGGTGGCGAGGATCGTTCCTCCGCTGGGACTCGTCGCCGATGTCAGTCCCGGAACCAGTACGTACGGAGCGGCGGGATCAGAGTACGTGTCGTAGACGAACGGCGAGCCTTCCACCATCGTCGTGCTCATCTTCGCTGTGCCGTCGTCCGTGAGCCAGACATTGACCGAATACGGGCTGTAGCCGTTGACCAGCGTCTCAAGGTTCTGGGTATTGGTGATGTTGCTGGCATCGAGGTAGAGATCCGGCGGCCCGTCGGCGTTGACCGCGCCACCGCCGGTGCTGGCGTATCCGCCGCCCGGATCGTAAATGCCCAGTCCGCTGACGGAATAGGCCGCCTCCAAGGGCAGCGGTACCAGTGAGTTCCCGTCTCCTAGCGGATCGACCAGGAGGCTGGTCCACCACGTGTTCGACTTGAGCGGACCGGTGATGTTGCTGGTGATGTACTTCGGTGCGAAGGGCGCGAACTGGGTGACGTCGCCGGTGGCGTAGCTGCCCGAGCCCTCGGTGACGACGCCGGGCGTAGGCAGAGGCGGGATCGTATAGCTGGGCGTGGCATCGCCTGCGCTCCACCCGTACACGTCGAACTCGCACAGCACCAGCCCGTAGTTCTGCTGTCGCCCGTACGCGTAGAGCCGGACGTACTGTCCGGACACGTCCAGCGGTATGGACTCCGTTCCGCCGTATTCGCCGCCGGTTCCGTTGGTCCCGCCGTCCGCGTAGAGGTTCCGGTAGACGGTGGTCCAGTTCTGCCCGTCGTCAGAGACCTGGATGTCATAGGCCCTCGCGTAGTCGCCGGCCCAGTACCAGTTCAGGGACACCTCGCCGATCTGCGTGACTTTCCCGAGGTTCAGGTAGATCCACTGGTCGTCGGCGTTCGACGAGGTCCAGCACGTCGAGGTGCTCCCGTCGTCCACGTTCGATGCCAGGTACATCGACGACGCCAGATTGTCGGTCGTGTCCTGGCTGGAGGCGACGACGGGCGCGTTGAGGGCCAGGTCAGGCGCGGTGTTGGGCGGCTGGTTCACGCCCCCGGTACCGAACACCTGGAGTTCGTCGATCTGGTAGCCGTACTGGGCGTATACCCGGGTCAATCCCAGCACCCGGAGATACCGCCCGCTGCCGCTGACGTCGAGTACCGCCGCTCCTCCGGTGAAGTCAGAGGTGGAGTAGATGGTCGTCCAGTTGATCTCATCATTTGACGTCTGCACGTCGTAAGAGGTCGCATATGCGGTGTCCCAGTCGATGACGACCTGCGTGATCGTGGCGGCCGCACCGAGGTCTATGTACACCCACTGCGGATCTACGTTCCACTCGCTTTCCCAGGCCGTACACAGGCTGCCGTCGTCCACGTTGGCGGCCACGTTGCCTGAGCCGGCATCGACCGAGGAAGCGAACGCGGGCCGGTCCAGCGACAGCAGATAGCTGCCGGCTTGCGGGTCCGGGCTGGTAACGGGCGCGGTACAGCTGTCGGCGGCGGCCTCCGATGAGAGCTTCGCCGCCCCGCCCGGCAGCACGTTCGGTGCGGCCGGTGCGCGTTCGTCGCCTGACTCGATGGCCGCCCTCGTCTCCGCGGCGGCCACCTGAGCGGGCGCGGCCTGGGACTCCTGAGCCACCAGTGCCTTGTGCGACTGCGCCACCGCGGCCGCGCCGTCCTGCAGTGTCTGGGCAGCGCTCGATCCGGTAGTACCCGGATTCACAACAGTGGAGGAAGGCGACGCCTTCGCCGGGGCGGTCACGGTGCCGTTCTTCGCCTTGGCAGCGGTGCCACCGGTCCGCCCGGCCGCGATCGCGGCCGGGGCGAGCATGACCATGGCGATCACGCACGCTGCGGCTACCGCCCCACGCGCAATGTGGGGGAGCCGACCGAGACGTCCGAGGCCGGGATGCGTCCTTCGCTGCAGGCGAGGATGCATGAGACTTCCTCCATCTGTCGGTGCGATTCTGTTGATATGGCCCTGACCTGCGGCGGGGATCCGATCGGCCTTCGGCGCAATCCTTTTGACAGGGCGGGCCGGTTCCACGGCGCCGCTGAGGCGCAGCGCGAGAGCTAGATGATCAGGCTTCTCGCTTCCGGCCCGGGACCACGACTGATAGACCGCACGCGCATAGCCCAATCAAAATTCAGAGCTTATTTTAAGATGTGAGTTAACATCGCCAATCGGGATCCGTCAAGAGGCGTCAAGAGCATAAAGCCGGGCTCATGTCCCCGGCTGTCCCGCCAGACCGCGGCGCCCTCGTCATGGAGCAGCGCGCGCACGAGACTTCCGACTACCTACGGTAGAACAGGCGTTAGAATCGCCGCATCACGGTTGATTTCATGACAATCATTTAAGGGATCGATCACCAGTTAATGCCATCCTCGCCCTGGGTCGGCAAGCACTTCAGATGTGTGAACAGTCTGCTGGAACGGCATTTCTTGCGTGAGTGGGTATGTGAAATCCGAGACGCTTGTCCACTCGTAGTAAATGAGTGGTTCTGGAGGCGCCAGTGTCAGGGAGCCCGGGTATGAGTAGTTCAGATGGTCCTGATGTGATTGAGGTGCTCGTGCGGAACGGTGCCGGCGCCGGTCGGCGGGTAACGCGCGGAGCCACCTGGCTTATGGTCACCCCCGACGGACTCGCGGCGGTGGAGCATGGCTGGAAGCTGCACGTCTCGTCGCGTTCGGCGACCTTCCCCGACCTGGTCGAGACGATACTGCCGGTGCTGGCCGCGGAAGGCTGCGCGTTCAAGCTGGCTCGTTCGTGCAGGGTGCTGGCCGAGCTTAATGACGGCCTCACCTCGCCCGCGACCGTGGGAAAGGCAGTCACGATCTACCCGGACCAGCACCGGGTGCGCGAACTCGCGCTCACGCTTGCCGCCCTGCTGGCCGGGCGGCCGGGACCGCGGATCCTCAGCGACCGGCAGGTGACGAGGTCGGCTCCGGTGTACTACCGGTACGGGGCGTTCGAGGCTGCCTGGGAGTCAGGCGAGCGCGGACGGCTGACGCTCGTGCTGCATGGGCCCGGCGGCGAGGTGTTCGATGGGGCGGCGGACCTGGTCTGCCGGCAGCCGCCGTGGGCAGCTGACCCGTTCACCGGGGCGATCGGTGACGGTGGCTCACCGGCAGGACCGCAGATTCTCGGCGGCCACTACGAGGTCACGGCCGGGCTGCGCCAGGCGGCCTGGGGGAACGTGTATGCCGGCGTGGATGGGCGGGATGGCGCTGCGGTGGTCATCAAGCAGGCGCGTGCTCTGGTCAGCGAGGACCGGCAGCAGGCCGACACGCGGCTGCGGCTGCGCAATGAGCGACGGGTGCTGCAGGCCCTGGATGGCGTGGCCGGAGTCCCGCGGTTCGTGGACCATTTCCGGCACGCCGATGATGAGTTCCTGGTCATCAGCGACTGCGGCCCGGCCAACCTCATCGAGGACGTTCTGGGCCACGGGGCCTATCGCACCGGCCCGGGTGGCCCGCGCAGCCTGGGCACGCTGGCTGCCGGGCTCGCCCGTATCCTCAGCCAGGTACACCAGCGCGGGGTGATCATGCGGGACCTGTCGCCGAAGAACGTGGTGATCAGCGAGACCGGCGAGCCCAGCATCATCGACTTCGGCATCGCCGCCTACGACGGGCTGCATCTGGACGGCGCCACCCCCGGTTACGCGCCCGCCCGGCAGCGGCGCGCCGAGCCGCCGGAAGTCGCCGATGACTACTTCGCGCTGGGCATGACCCTGCTGTTCGCGGCCACGGCCCTGGATCCGGTCACCGCAGGGGATGATCCGGCACTGCCACGGCACCGGGCGCTGCAGGCGATAACGGCCGTTTACGGCGCATCTCCCCCCGTGATCATCGGTATGGCCGCCGATCTGATCGGCAGCAGCGGACAGGCCGCGGCCGGCGCGTTCGGATACCTGGTCTCGGGCGAGTCAGGCTGTCGTCCGGCATCCGCCGGGTCACTGCCCGCGACCCCGGTGCTCACCGCGGACATCGCCGCCGAAGTGGCGGGCAGCCTGCTGGATGACCTGGTCAGGCAAGCTGAGCAGCTGCTGGATACCCCGCCTGGCCAGCGCGCCGCGCACGATGCCAGCATCTACCAGGGCAGCGCCGGGATCGGGCTGGAGCTGCTGCATCACATGAGCGACAGCCGGGCCGTGCACCTGCTGGCGGACCTGGCCGCGTTCACCGCCCAGGCGGCGGAGCGGGCGAAGCTGGCACCCGGCCTGATCATCGGCACCACCGGAGTGGAGATCTTCCTGCGGCAGGCGGCAGCCAGCGGGGTTGCCGTGCCGCGCGCCGCCGCGTCCGCGCCGGGACCGGACTGGCAGCCAGACGGCGACGACCTCATGGTCGGCGCCGCGGGTGTGGGCCTGGGGGAACTCTGGCTCAGCCGCTCCGGCGACCCTGCCCAGCTGGCCGCCGCCGTGCGCTGCGGTCACGGCATCCTGTCCGGAACCACGCCTGCCACCCCGGCCGGCGACGGCTCCAAGCTCGTGGCGGGCCTGGACCCGGCAGCGGGACGGGCACACGGCCTGGCCGGGGTGACCGAGTTCCTGCTCACCCTGACCGCCCGGACCGGCGACGAAAATGTCCTGGCCGCCGCCGCGGAACGGGCCGGCCAGCTCGCCCGGCGCACGCGGCCGCTGATCCGGCACACCACGCAGCTGACAGCGGCCCCCATGGCAGTGTCCTGGTGCCAGGGCCTGGCCGGCATCGGGCCGGTCTTGGCGCTGGCTGGCACCGTCTTGGCCGACACCGCTATGACCACCCTGGCAGGGGAGGCAGCCGATGCCTGCATCGCCTACCTGCCACGGATCGGAACTGCGGGACGATGCTGCGGCGCTGCCGGAGTCGGCACCTTCCTCCTTGACCTCGCCGCCGCTGGCCAAGACGAACGCTACTGGCAGGCAGCCGAGCGCGTCGGTTCCCAGATCCTGCTGCGCAGCGCCGGCACCCCGAGCCATCCCGTCTTCGCCGCAAGCTCCGACGACACCAGCGTCGGCTGGGCCTTCGGCCTGGCCGGCCTGCTACCACTCTTCCGGCGGCTCGCCAACCGGGGCGGATCGGACAGCCTCCCGTGGTATTGAGCCCGAGGGTGGATCATCGAACCTCGGGCTCAATACACACGCAAGGCATTCAGGTAAGGATCGTCACAGGCAGGTATCGTCAAAGCACCTGAACGTATGGGTTGAATTAGCCCCGCAGCGGTGGTCGTGAGCGTTCAGGGGCATGTCGATCGAAGGCTCTACCACATCCTCGCCGGCAACACGTGGTTCCAGGTTTAGCAATGCGATCACGATGACTCCCTCTGTAGGTCCAGTAATACTGTCCTCAGTACACCGAGGTGCTTACCTCATCATTGCTAAGATCGTCCGCTCGTCAAGCCCACGATCCGTAGAAACTCAAGTCCGGCGTGCCCACCGGGAGCGCCGGCGTCAGCCCGTGATCGCGGTTATCGTGCTGACCGCGGCGAGAACAATCATGAATGTCGCGCCGGTGCGGGTGATCCACCTGAACGGTACGACCCGCAGCAGCTGCCGGCCGCCGGTGATGGCCAGCGCGCCGACGGCCCACAGGCCCAGGACCGCCCCCACCCCGACCGCGACCGGGTCGTGGTAGCGGGCAGCAAGGTTAGCCGTGGCCAGCTGAGTCAGGTCCCCGAACTCCGCGATGAACAGCACGGCGAAACTGCGCACCGCGACCCGCCAGAACCCGGCTCGCGCCGTGACGGCGGGCCTGGTCAGCGTCGCAATCCCGCTCTTCCCCGGATCAGGCCTAGGGGGATCGCCGTTCGGTTCCCGGTCCTGCTGGTCCGCCGGGTCCTCCCCGTGCGGGTCCTCGTCGCGGCGGCGCAGCATCAGCGCCGCGCCCACCGCGAAGAGGACCGCGACAACGGCCTGCATGACCCGGTGCGGCAGCAGGAACAGCAGGCTGCCCGCGCTGACCGCCAGCACCACATGCACGGCGAATGCGGCGGCGACCCCCACGAACACAAAACCAGCCCGGTACCTGGCTCCCAGCATCAGGCTTGCCAGCGCGGTCTTATCCGGCAGCTCCGCCACGAAGATGACCGCGAAACAGGTCGCGACAACCGCGAGGTCCATCATGCTCCCGTTCGTCCGGCCGTACCGGACCAGCGAAGACCCCGGCACGGCAGCATGCACCGCTCAGCCGAAGGTCTCGCTCAGCACGCCATACGGGCCGCGCCCCGGGGACCGGGCCCGTAGGCCAGCATGTCGGCATCCCGGCGGAGAGCTACTCCCCCTCGCACCAACAAGAGTACCGGCCTCTCAGACCCCTAACTTGCCAACCTGGTCAGGATCACCCGCACCAGCAGCCCCTGACCTGGCCCTGAAAGCCCGCAATTCTCTCACCGCAGGTACTCGCTTGGTGCGAAATGGCGCGGACGCCTGCCCATGGTGAGCGCCGCCAGTCACGCCACGTTGGGCATCGTGAGCTAGCGACAGCGAGCAATGTGGTACTACATGTTGCACTATCACCGGAAGGCTGACCGTCATGTCGATCACTGCGAGCGAGGCACGCAAGGAACTCTTCCCGCTGATCAAGAAGGTCAACGAGGATCACGACGCCATTGAGATCGTCTCCAGGCGCGGCAATGCTGTCTTGGTCTCCGCCGAGGACTACGCCGCCCTGCGCGAGGGTGCCTACCTGCTGCGCTCGCCAGCCAACGCCCGTCGGCTGCCACCTAGCCGAGCATGCCCTGATCGACCCTGGCGCGATGAATGAGAGCGTTCCAACCTGAATTTGCTGGTCAGAGGGGCTGGTGTGTGCGGGGTTGGCGGTGCTCGTGCTGGTGGGGGCGGCTGGGCGTAGGTCATGATCGTCTGTCAGCGGGTGGTGTGCTGGCGGGTGAGGACGAGCAGGGCGCGCAGCAGCGTGGTGGCGTTGGCGGTGCTGAGGCGCAGGCGGGTTAGGGTGCGCCAGTTCTTGAGGTCGCTGAAGCCGTGCTCGACGGGGGCGCGGGCGGCGGACAGTGCCTGGTTCGCGTGCCGCTGGGCGGGTGTGGTCTTGCTGGTCTGGGTGGATTTGTACCCGGTGATGATGACGGGGTCGTCGGGGTCGGGGTCCAGGCCGGTGAAGCCGAGGTCGGCGCTGGCATCCTGGATCGGGGCGTACGGTTCCATAGGGCTCTTCTTCCGGTTAAGGCTCGTTTTGGTTGGCACCTGCGAACCTAGGAAGAAGAGCCCCTCTCACCCCGCTTTTACCGGTTCCGCCACGCCGTCGCCGTCACGCGCGGGCAGCCCGAACAGTCCCGGCCCGGCGTCCTCGGCCAGCCAGCCCCGCTCCGCCAGCCGCTTCAGCTTCGCCCGCAACGACTCCACCTTTCCCCGCTCCGTGCTCAGCCCCGCCGCCACAGCGAACTGGCCCGCCCGCAACGGCCGCCCGGCATCGTGCGCCACCTCCACCAGATCCAGGTAGTCCCGCGACAGCACATCAGCCTCAAAGCCAGGCTGCCACGGCGGCACCGCCAGCCCCCCTGCCACCGCAAGCCCGCGGCCCGGCCCGGCAGGCACCACCGGCTCCGGCGCCGCGGAAACCTCACCGGCAGCCCCGTCCAGCACCTCATCGACCACCTCGCGGGCAGTCACCAGACACGACAGCTGCTCCTCGACCCCAGCCAGCCGCTCAGCCAGCTCCGCGATCTGCCCGCGCAGCTCCTCGGCCCGGGCACGAACCGCTGCCTCCCGGCGCTGCAGCTCATCGATCAGCGATCCCATCACGCCCGCCTCCTTGCTCCTGCCCGAAACAGCAGAAGCCAGCAGGCAACCACAGCAGCGCAACCCTCAACTCAGGACTTCAGACAGTCCCTCCAGAAGAGCCACACCCATCGCCGATTCCGTACGGCGAGACAGCGTCTTGTTTTGGGTTGGCCGATCCGCGCATAGCAACCGGGTATTCGCCGGGTGCCTATGACCCGGTCGATGGCTGGTCGCCTATAGATGCCCGTCGGCCGATGCCGAAATGCCAGGGGCGCTGGGCGCTGCCGGAGGTATTTCACGATGCCGCGGCGGGCCGCCGGTAATGCTCTCAGAACGCGCCCCGGCCGGACGGAGGTCGCGGGTAGCAGCCGGCACTTGCAAAGCCGCCGGCTGCCAAGCAGATTGCCCGCTTTCCCGCCCGTTCCCTCCGTCCATCTAATCCGGCGGCGTACCGCCAGCTACAAGGAATTAGCCCGGTCACGGGAATCTCCCGACTCAGGCAGCCAGCCAGAATTCCGCCGATGAAAGCTTGCCGATAGCAGGATATGAGCCGATAATCAACTCAGCAGCGCTGCGGTCCAGTACTCGTTCACTATCAGAGCGGAGAGCCGATGCATTCTGCACGCCTCAAACACGCCACCCGTTTCGCCGCGCCGCTAGCCGCCCTGGCCTTAATCCCCGGACTGACCGTCCTGGCAGGCCCGGCCCGAGCCGCCAGCACGCTGAGCGTAAGCATCTCATGCGAGTACATAGGCAGCGGCATCTACGAGTGCACCGGCTCGGCCGGCGGCGGAACCTCGCCATACCAGTACGCCTGGAGCGGCACCCTCACCGGTACCCCGCCGGGACCCGAGGTGGTCTGGTCCGCCTGCATCGTGGGCCGGTCCCTCAACCTGACCGTCACCGACGCCATCGGCGATCAGGGCACGGCCGTCCACCACTGGCTCGGGAGCTGCCGCACCGGCCCAGCAAGCTAGGCCGCCGTCCACCCTACCCGGCTGAAGGCCCTCGGGCGTTCCGCGGGTCCTCCCCAGTGCGCCGGGCATCCCCGACGGCCAGCGGCCAGCCCACGTCAATGCCCGCTAGCGCCTGGTGAGGCTGGTATTCGAGGATCAGGGCTGGGAGGACTACACGTCCTGGCTCAAGACCGACCGTAAGATGCTCGCGCGGATCAACAAGCTGATCGGAGACGTCCGGCGTGATCCGTTCACCGGCATCAGCAAGGTTCCGGGTACAGGGCCTCTGAGTGGCGCCTACGCAGGTCGGCGTTCCCTCCTGTCCGTGAACGACCGTGAATCACCCCGGTTCACCGTCCGATCGGGCGGTCAACGGGCACGCTATTAACCTGACTGTGCCGCTTGTCGTCGCTGGACTATGAGCCATACGACGTACATCTCCGGCGTCTCGGGCTGCCTCTCTCGTGGCCACTGGCTTCGGTGCACCTGGCGGCGATCGTCGTGCTTGACCCGCCGTGTCTCTGCCGTCTTGACCCGTCCCATCCCGTCTCGGGCACAATACCGGTTCCTGCCTACGGATTTGCGGTCTCCGGTGTACGGGGCGCGCGCGCTTCGTCGGCTGGTCATCCCGTCAACGTTAGCCCGCCGGCCTTGCCTGGGGCGATGACGAAGAGGTGACCAGGCTTTCCTCAGGCAAATGACAACCTCCGTGACGTAATGGCGTCCAGCCTGGAGCCCGAGGTTCCACTGGAGGCATCAAAGTTTGTCGTATGGTCAGCCAGCAGGCGGGCCCGCGTCTGGTAGCGGTCCGAGATAAGCCGAATCGCGAAGTTTTCTCCGCGTGCCTACCTGAGGTTGCACAGGGAACGTCTACAATTCGTTGCTGACGATCTGCGTCGCACGTGCTGGCTGCAAGGAGAGGATCTGCATGACGCTCGTGGTCTCCGGCAGAGTGCGTCATTGCCAGATGCTGCCCGATAAGGTCCACGATCTCCTACGCAAACACCTTCCCGGATTGCAGGTCAGTGGGCTTGACTTCTCGGTAGATCTAAAGAGTTGCACTGTAGGCTTTTTTTGCAACGCGTCGTCAATTCTTGACTACACCGTCACAGCCAAGGCGGGCAACCTGCCTCCACCTGCGCTCGTCGCAGCCCTAGCACGCGAGACAGATGGCCTCAACGACGTGCTACGCAAAGCCCTGACGAGGCCGTTCCGGAGAGCCAGAGTAGAATTTTGCCTGATCGAGGACGAGCGCTCTGCCAGCCGTCTCCTTTACTGGATTAGGGAGAGGCCCTTGTTGTCACGGCCAGCAAAATTTTCATACGTCCTGTGCTTTGCCCTATTGGTCTTGGCTGGAGTGCTCGTAGACAATACCCTGCACCAAAAGCAAGGCGTCGAAAGAAGCAATGATATTACAGGCATGCTGCTAGCAATTTGCATACCAGTCGTCCTCCTCCCGCTTCCATTTTTCTTCGAGCATCTCAATGTTCGAGGGACAGGGCGATGGGCCTTCTCGCGGACGGGAGAAGGCCCATCGTGAATTCCGCATCGAGCGAAGGTACCGCCATCAAGAAGGCCTCGGAGCAACTGAATGGTCTCGGCTGGTCTTCCATCAGAGAGATCGCACCATCCGGCTGGCAACCCGATCTCGTGGTAACGGATGGTCGAGGGAATCTGATATGCATGGAGCTAAGGATCGGGACGGCTCCACTACATTCCAGTACTATAAGTACTCTAACGCGAGCACAAGCCGATCTAAAAGAAACGTGGCCAGGTCGTTCGGTAGTTGTGCTGCTCACTACTAATCCAATTAGTCCCCGTCTACAATCAGCACTTTCTACTACGGGGCTTATCTATATCCAGTTGCCGACCGTAGAAGATTTTCCGCGCGCTATCGATGAGCTTTGTGAAGCGCTTCAGAACCAAGCAGGTAAAGGATCACCGGTTTCGAAATCCGGTATCGACAGCGCCATAAATCAGGCAGCCCTAGCCCTTGATGCAGGGCAATGGGAATACGCCCTGCGCCTGTACCGCGACATATTGAATGAGCAAGTGGTCACGCTCGGCGAGAATCACCCAAGCGTCATAGATACAAAGAATCGCCTGGCGATGTTGCTGGCACGTACCGGCCAAGTCGCTGAAGCTCAAGCGGAGTATCGCAAACTCCTGGATGGCCAGGTGCAGATGTTTGGAGCCGACCATCCGATCGCCCTTGAGACTCGTTCAAATCTCGCAACTGCACTAGCCCAAAGCGGAGACATCGATTCGGCCCTGACTGCATACGATGCCCTCCTTCTTGATGAAGTACGTGTTCTTGGACCTGACCACCCACAGACGCTGGCGACTCGCTTTAATCATGCGATCGCCCTGGCTAGCCGGGATCCCGGTCCTGCTGTCACCGCATATCGTGAACTGTTGGCTGACGAGCTTCGCGTTTTGGGACCGGATAATCTGCGTACACTTGCTACCCGATCTAATCTTGCAGCGGCGCTGGGCAGAACTGCCGATTTTCCTGCTGCCTTGGCTGTATATAGTGAACTGCTACCCGATCAGATTCGCGTACTCGGACCCGACCATCCGGGCACCCTGGCAACCCGCTCTAATATTGCACTAGCGCTTACCTGGTCAGGTGACTATACGTCGGCCCTGATTAGTTTCCGCGAGCTAGTGCCTGACCAGATTCGTGTCCTAGGGTCAGACCACGAGGGCACTCTGGTAGCCCGCGTAAATTTGGCGGTTGCGCTTCTAAGGGCTGGCGATATTCCGGCTGCCTTGAGAGAGTTCCAGGAAGTTCTTGCAGACACTGTACGGGTACTAGGGTCTGACCACCCAACCACCCTAGACATCCGAGTCGACCTTGCGGCAACGCTAGCTACGGCCGGCGACGCTGAAGCGGCGCTGGTTGCTTACGGGGAAATCCTTCCTGACTTGGAGCGCGTGCTGGGCCCAGGAGATCCGAAAGTCGCGCTAGTCCAGGAAGCAATGGCCAGCCTTCGCCGGGAAATTAAGTTAAGGATCAGCGGCAAGTTCGGACTGACTTAGAAAGTCGCTGACACAATCGACCGGTGACTATCCAGGCCAGTGCCCTCAGCCCAAGGGCGAGGATGACCGAGTTACCGCGATTGATCGCCCATCCAAGTCGCGGATGGTGCCCGGGCTATTTCGCAGGCCGGTCAGAGCATGCGGGATAGGCCCCGGTGGCACCAGGCCAGGTCCGCCTTCTGGGCCAGTATGGCGCCCAAGGGGGCGAGGACCGCTCCCATAACGGTCATGAGGATGGTCAGGCCGAGCACGGTCGACTCGAGCTGGCTGTTGATGTAAGCCCGCGTCGAGGTCATACCGCTTGCCCGGAAGCCGTCGATCTTGGCCTGCTGGTGCATCACGACCGGCAGGAAGGCGTTGTCGATGACCGTGAAGGTCGCCATTCCGAGAACGGCGAAGACCAGGCCCGCCGCCATGCCCGCCAGGACGGGCGCGGCGAGCCCCGGCCGGGCGGACCGGGCGAGTACCCCCGCTCCCATCAGCGCGGCGAGCAGGTAGGCGTTCCCGGGGAGTACCCACGCGATGCTGTCTCCCGATGACGGGAAGGCCACATTGGACGCGTAGTTCGCCAGGCCAATCGGGACGTACGCGATCGCGGCAAGCGCAGCGGCCCTGGCGACGGTCCGTCCGTATCCCGCGACCCCGGGCAGCGGCAGCAGGGCTATGCGTACCACGCCGAGGACGAGCCGTGCCCGCTCGCCGGGGGAGCGGGCATAGGGCAGCTCGGCGGACATGGCCCTGCCCCAGCCGCGACGAGACGGCGGCATCGCGGCAGTGGCCAGCGCCAGCAGACGGCGGGCAATGCGCGCCGACACGTCGCCTGCCATCACGTCCCATCCGGCTGCGGAATCGCGCGCCTGGCCCGTGCCCGGTGGACGGGAGCACCGGGAACCGGCGCGATGCCGGGAGCGGCCCCGGCCGCCAGATCCCGTCCCTCCGGGGTAAGACGGTACAGGTGCCGCGCGGGCCGCCCGGGCGGCGGGGACTCCTCCCAGGCAGCCTCAAGCAGCTTTCGGTCGGCCAGCCTGACCAGGATCGGGTAGAGCGATCCGGCCTTGAGGCCGGTCTCCGTGCCGAGGTCATACCCATAGCGCCAGCGTGCGGGAGCGGCGGCGAGGGCGAGAAGCACCTGCAGGGTCTGCGGGGACGGTGCCCGGTTCCGTGGCATGCTCCTCAGGATAGCCCTCATGCAGTCATAACTCTATCTATACAGAGTTAACGCCCGGAATCCATCGGTGCGTGTCACCACCGTCGTTCTGATCGTGCGTGGAGGTCACGATTCAGGCGGCGGGCCGGTCCCCGTAGCGCGCAAGACTTCACATCGTCCAGAATTGGCCAGGTTGATGACCGTAACCTCTGACGCGCATCCCGGATTCCGCTGAGCGGTGTCTCCCGACCAGGGACAGGCCAGGGTGTTCCACCGGGTACGTGAACTGCTCCCGGTGGGATGATGAATGCCAGCGCCGATCGGCGGCGAAGGCTCAGACGCTGATTCGATAAGAGAGAGCTGCACATGACTCAGGCCCTTGCCTATCGGCAGATGGGAACGACCGAACGCGGCCAGGCGCACGCACTGTTCGCGCATACGATGGCGTACGTCGCTGGCACCGCTGCCTTGTTCGCGCTCGGCGCCTGGGCGGGCCATAACCTGAGCGGCAGCGTGGGTATCGTTGCGTTCATCGCCGCCTTCGGCTGCCTTTTCGGCATGCGGTTCGCCGCCAAGCGGGCCCCGCAGCTGAGCGTCGGGCTCCTCGCCGCGTTCGGCCTGCTGATCGGGCTGGCCGTGGCGCCGACGGTCGCCTACTACGGCAGCATGGACCCGAGCGCGCTGTGGGAGGCTGGCGGGGCTACCGCGCTGTTCATCGCCGGGTTCGGCGCCGCGGGCTACGCCACCCGGCGCGACCTGACCGCGCTCGCCCGGGTGAGCTTCTGGGCACTGCTGGCCCTGATCGTGGCCGGCATCGTCCTGATCTTCGTGCACATCCCCGGCGCCGACCTGGCCTACTCGGTCCTCGGCCTGGTCATTTTCGCCGGGTTCACGATGTTCGACTTCCAGCGGCTGCGCACGAACACCGACGAAGCGACAGCGCCGCTGCTGGCCGCGTCGATCTTCCTCGACATCCTGAACGTGTTCCTGTTCTTCCTGGAGATCTTCTCCGGCGGACGACGGTGATGGGGCCTGCGCCACTGACACCTGACGAGTTGCTGACCACTACCCGGTCCGTGCGCAAGCGCCTGGACCTGACCCGTCCCGTGCCGCTCGACCTGGTGAAGGAGTGCCTGGAAATTGCGCTCCAGGCACCGAATGGCGGTATGCGCGAGGGCTGGCACTGGATCGTCGTAACCGATCCCGACGTGCGAGCGCAGATCGGGGACTATTACCGGCGTTCAACCGAGAGCTACCTAGGTGCTGCTGCCGCCGATCCCAGTCGCGGTGCGGGGATCGGCAGCGAAGCCATGGCCCGGGTCAGCAGCAGCAGCGCGTATCTCGGCCAGCACATGAGCCAGGTGCCGGTGCAGGTGATCCCGTGCATCACGGTGGGGGCCGCGTGGCAGGCAGGGGAGTCGCAGGCCGGCCTGTGGGGGTCGCTGCTGCCCGCCACGTGGAACTACATGCTGGCCTGCCGGGCCAGGGGGCTCGGTACCGCCTGGACCACGCTGCACCTGAAATATGAGACGGAAATCGCCGAGCTGCTCGGGCTGCCCGATCACATCCGCCAGGGTGCGCTGATCCCCACCGCCTACTACACCGGCGACACCTTCCGTCCCGCCGCGCGCCGCCCGCTGACGGACGTCCTGCACACCGACCACTGGTAAGTGCTGCAGGCGGACACCGCTACCGCAGCCTGAACCCGAGCGAGGCCGCCGCGTCTTCCGGCGGCCGGCGTGCCCACAGGTCGGCGTAGTTACCGGTGGTGGACAGTGACCTGGTCTCGGCCCGGTCCAGGTAAAGATGGCCGCCGAGGTGATCGACTTCGTGCTGGACGATGCGGGCTGCCCATCCGGAGAGCACCCGGTCGACGGGCTGGCCGTGCTCGTTGAGCGCTTCGACGCGCACGGCACGGTGACGGGCCACCATGGCGGTGAGCCCGGGAACGCTCAGGCACCCTTCGTAGAAGCCGACGGTGCCGGCGTCATCGACTGGCCGGAGCACTGGGTTGATCAGGACGGTGAACGGGAGGTCGTTCCGCTCTCTGGCTGTCCGCTCATCATCGGTCAGCTGACCCCAGCGTTCCGGGCCATCCTGCAGCACCGCGAGCTGGATAGGCACACCGACCTGCGGCGCGGCCAGCCCGACACCCGGCGCGGCGTACATGGTTGCCCGCATCTGGGCGATGAGCAGGTGCAGTTCGCTGGTGCCCAGATCGGAGATGCCGACCGGTTCGGCCGGCCGCCGCAGGATCGGATCGCCGCATTCGACGATGGGCAGTATGCCTGGGTCGCTCATGGCTCACTAGCCAACCACGTCCTGACGGATTCCCGGTGACTCCTGAGGGACCGTTAGGCGGAAGATTCGTGCCTAGCGGAATAAAAGGCGTCTAAAACGACCAGTTTTCTTCCGCGGAACACGGATCTTCCTAAATCCGGGGACAGACGGGTCCACCGGCCGCTCTGAGGTGGAAGCGGTGCGGACGGGGCGGCCGGGTTCCAGGTGCCCTGCCTGCGGCTCCCCGTCCTATCTTGACAATCCGGGTCGAATTAATAGACAATTTATAGCACGCTGGAACCCGACCAGGGAGGGTCTCATGTCCATCGACTCGCTCATCGCAGACACCCGCAAGGCAGTCGCTGACGATCCCGCGAAAGCTCAGGCGCTGTTCAGTGCGCAGGGCACGCTTGTCGGGGTCACCGAGGTGGACATCCGCACCGGCGCGCACACCTTCACGGTGGACGAGCCGCCGGCACTGGGCGGTGCTGACGTGGCCGCGAACCCCGTACAGTACGCGCTCGCCTCGCTCGGTTCCTGCCAGGCCATCACCTACCGGTTCTGGGCCGCGCAGCTCGGTATCTCCTTCGACAAGGTGAGCGTGCGGGTAGAAGGGGACCTGGACATCCGCGGTTTCTTCGGTTTCGACGACACGGTGCGGCCCGGCTTCACCGCCGTGCGCGTAGAGGTGAGCGTGACAGGTCAGGAGAGCGAGCAGCGCTACGCGGAGCTGGCGGCCGCCGTGGACGAGCACTGCCCGGTTCTCGACCTGTTCAGGAACCCGGTGCCGGTGACCCGCACCATTGCCGCGGAGACGGTTACGGCTGCAAGGTCTTGACCTTGGCAGAGCGTTTCTCTGCTCTCTTCGCGCGTATCCAGGACAACGCGCTCCGGCACGAACACGAGCAGTCCTTGCCGTACGACGAGGTTCGCTGGCTGGCGGAGGCCGGGTTCGGCGCGCTCCGCCTGCCCGAGGCGGAGGGCGGCGGCGGAGTCAGCGTGGCTGAGTTCTTCGCTCTCCTGACGGACCTCGCCGCCGCCGACTCCAACCAGCCGCAGATCTGGCGCAACCACATCGCGTTCGTGGAGGACCGGCTCCAGCCTCAGCCCGTCGGCCGGAACCAGTACTGGCGCAAGCAGGTGGCCAGCGGCGCGGTCATCGGCGGCGCGTGGTCAGAGCGGGGCACCAGAAGCCACCTGGACATGGCGACAGAGCTCAGCCACCCGGACGGCTCCTCGGTGCTGAACGGCGTGAAGTACTACAGCACAGGCAGCAACTTCGCCGACTGGATCAGCGTCGCCGCGAAGCGAGACGGTGACCCGGGCGGTGTCATCGCGCTGGTCGACGCGCGGGCGCCCGGCGTCGCGGTCGCCGACGACTGGAGCGGGTTCGGGCAGCGGACCACGGGAAGCGGCACGAGCATGTTCGCCACGGTCGCCGTCGAGGACGCCGGCATCTTCGCCTTCAGCGAGCGGGCGCCTTACCAGGAGTCGGTGTACCAGCTCGTGCACGTCGCGACGCTTGCCGGAATCGCTCGCGCCGCCCACCGCGACGCCATCTCCCACCTGCGCAAGCGTGCCCGGGCTTACGGGCACGGTCTGTCGGACATTCCCAGGGACGACGCTCAGCTCCAGGCCGTGGTCGGCCGGGTCGGCGCGCTGGCCGCGTCGGCCGAGGCATCGGTCGCGCGCGCCGCCAGGTACCTGGACGCAGCGGCCTCGGCCGCCATCGAGGACCGGGAAGAGGCGGCGGTCACGGCAGCCGTGCACGAGGCGGCGGTGGCGGTGTACGAAGCCCAGATCACCGCCACCGACGAGGCGCTGGCCGCGGCTACCGTGCTGTTCGACGCGCTCGGCTCATCCGCCCTCGACATCTCGCTGGCGCTCGACCGGCACTGGCGGAATGCCAGGACGATCACCTCGCACAACCCGCGCGTCTACAAGGAGCGGCTGGTTGGCGCGTGGCATCTCAACGGCACGCCGCCTGTCGTCTATGGCGGCGAGAAGCCAGCGGCGGACGGCGCGCGCCCCAGCGAGTCATGACTAAATCTCCGAGGGAGGCGTACTGGCCTGCGAGGGAGGCGTACCGGCCGCGCCAGAAAAGCAGCGGGTCCGCCTCGCCGTCATCGACATGCGCGTGACGCACCCGGCCGATGACGATCTCGTGATCACCGCCCGGCAGCCGGTGCTCGACCGTGCACTCCAGCGTGGCCAGCACGCCGTGCAGCCGAGGGCTGCCGGTCAGCCCGGGCCGGTGCGGCACGCCGTTCCAGTCAGCGGCCGGCCCGCAGCGGGCGAAGTTGGCCGACAGTTCTTCCTGCGGCGCGGCCAGGATGTTGACCGCGAACGCGCCGTGTGTCGCGATGGCCGCCAGCGTCTGGCTGGTCCTGTCGAGGCAGACCAGCAGCAGCGGCGGGTCGAGGGATAGCGAGCTGACCGCGTTGGCGGTGGTGCCGGCTGGCCGCCCGGCCGCGTCGACCGAGGTAATGACCGTCACCCCGGTGGCGAAGTTCCCCATGGCGTGCCGCAGCGCGGCGGCGGTGGCCTCGATTTCCACGGTCTCTTCGGTGCACGTCATGGCGAGCGCTCCTGGAGTCGGTTCCACCAGCATGCGGAGTGAGCTATCAATCCGTTCAATAAGGAACAACGACCCCGCGACAGGCTATTCCTGTCATTTTGATCGAGAAAGTGCAAATTGCGGCAAGCAGGTGGTCACGCGCTCGCGCTCGTTACCGCCAGGGCCGCGTCTCGCGTGGCTACGCCCTCGCGGACGATCGGGATTACCTGGTCGCCGATGTCGATGGCGTCGGTCAGCAGGTCGTAGCCGCGCATAGAGATGATGTCCACACCCAGCTCGCAGTAGTCGAGGATGGCCTGCGCCACGGTTTCCGGCGTGCCCACGAGCGCGTTGGAGTTGCCCGCCCCGCCGGTAACGGCCGCGGTGCGGGTCCACAGGGCCCGGTCGAAGCGTTCTCCATCTCCGGCGATGGCCAGCAGCCGCTGGGACCCGGTGTTCTCCGGGTTCTTGATGGAGTGCCGGCGGCTGAGGGCGCCGCCCCCGGCCTGGACGCGGGCCTGGATCCGGTCGACGACGCGGTGGGCCCTCTCCCACGCTTTTTCCTCGGTCGGCGCGATGATCGGGCGGAACGCCACCTGGATCCTGGGCATGTCGGTGCGCCCGGCGGCCCTTGCGGCCGCCTTGACCGACTCGATCTGCTCGGCCGTGTTCGCGAGCGGCTCGCCCCACAGGCAGTAGATGTCAGCCTCCGCCCCGCCGGCCCGGTAAGCGGCGGGCGACGACCCGCCGAACGACACCCGGGGGCGCGGCTGCTGGACAGGGAAGATGTCGCTGACGAAGTCGGCGAACCGGTAATGCTCTCCCTTGAAGTCGAACGGTTCGCGGGAGGTCCACGCCGGTGCGCCAGGAGCAGTTGCAGAGTCTGGGTCTTGCTGGCGACGTAGGCGGCCGCGGCGTTCGGATCAGGTGAGCCCGATCCGTAGGCGAAAAGAACCCGGTCCCATCCGTGCTCCTCATGCGCATGTGCCAGGCGCAGCGTGTAGTCCTTGCCGAAGCTTCCCCCGGTACGGGTGCCGACCTCCGATCCGTCGTTGGTCGTGGCGATGCCTAGAAACTCCACCGGCATGAACGATCTCCTCTGTCAGTTGGTCAGTGCGCTGGCGTGGTCCGCGGGTCGGGTATGTAGTCGGTGGCCAGGAAGCGCTTGAGTACATCGACTGACCCGGAGACCTCTACTCCCGCGCGCGGCGGCAGCCACCGCTTCCAGACGATGAGCGCCAGGTCCTCGACCGGGGCGGACACCACCACAGTGGCGTCATCAGGCTCGGCCGGCAGCTGGCCGGCCAGCAGCCGGCCGTCGTCCACGCTGATGCCCCAGCCGACGGCGACGTCGGTCGCCTGCAGCCGTACCGTCCCCCCGATCGGCGCCACCCCCGCGCTGGCCAGCCGCGGGACGAAGTTCTCGAAGACGCTGCCGATCTCCCTGATCGCCAGGTCCTGCGGCGTCGCGGCGTGCTCACCGAGAACCGACTCGACATCCCAGCGATGGACGCCGATCTCGACGGCGAGCAGGGGGGCGATCACGGATACTGGCCGTTCGTCTTTCCCGTGCGGCAGCGTCACCAGCGTGTCCGGCGGGGTCTCGGCCAGCACGGTCAGGAACGGCTCGAGGGCCGCCTCGGCCCACTCGACGACCGCCGCTCCCGTGGGTGCCTCGATTGCCTCGTCCTCGCGGTAGGAGCCGCCGGAGATGATCGTGGGAAAGATCCGCAGCGCCCGGCCGATATGAGCGGACAGCGTCTCGACCGTGAAGGCCGGGTAGGCGGGTACATGAGCCTGCAGGGGCGATCGGGCGGCCACCTCCACGAACCGGCCGGTCTCTCGCCGGATATGAGCCGCGAACGCTTGAGCAGATTCCTGCGAGGCTGCGAGTGTGTCGCTCATGGCGCTCCTCCTCGTGGCGGCTGCGCCCTCCCCGGCGGAGCCGCCATCATTGACACATTGGGTTCACGCGCTGACCCGCTCCAAGCCAGCGCGGGGCACGCCGGTAAGTCAGGCGAGCTGAGCGGGGAGGGCATGCGTCTAGCCAAGCTTGTGCTGCACAAATTGTCAATTAATATGATAGGAAAACTAGATAATCCGGCGGGAAGTGGAGGCGGCGCGGATGCTTCAGGAGCGGTCGAAGCCGCGGTCCCGGCCGTCAAGGTGCTGCGCAGCACTCGCAGTGCCGTCCCGGCCACCAGGGGATCGGCGCCAGGGCGGCAGCGGGCGGTCAGTACGCCGGCCTATGGCACTGACCGTCCTTGTATGGCAAGTCGTCGCTTTGCTGCCCGTTATGCCCGGATTGGGCGACGGGTTCGCATACAAGGACGAGTTCCCATGCACACACCGCCGCCCTGCTCGCGGCCGCCCCCGTCCCTGACCCCGAGGCGGCACGGCAACGGCAGCTAAAGAGCGGCCGCTCCTCCAGGTGGCCGACGGGCACCGGGTCGCCTGTCACTTCCCCGAGAGCGGAATAGTACAGGCCGCGCCCTCATTAACTCTATTATCCCGATCTATATGGACGACTTTTGGAGGATCAGGTGACCGTCGACGACATCGACAGGGAGGCCTTCGCCCAGGACTGGACGCAGTGGCGCCGCGCCCACGAGGCAAGGCTGACGGACCCGCATGGCTTCCTCGCGATCACAGGCCTGCACTGGCTGAGCGCCGAGCCGGAGCGTTTCGGCGACGCTCCCGGCGAGTGGTCGGCGACCGCGGACGGGGTGACCGTGACCCTCGATGACACGGAAGAACTGATCGTGGACGGCGCTCCCGTCCGCGGCACGTATCGTTTCGCCCCCATCGCCGAACGCGGCAGCGTGAACGCCAAGTCCGGTGACGCGGTCATCGAGGTGGCCAGGCGCGGCGGCTACGACATCATCCGGCCGCGTCATCCCGAGCATCCGCTGCGCACTAGCTTCCACGGGATCTCCGCCTACCCGCCGGACCCCCGCTGGGCGGTCACCGGCCGGTACCTGCCGTACCGCGAACCACGCGACGTCACGGTCGGCTCGGTGGTGGACGGGCTCAGGCACGTGTACCAGGCCCCCGGCATGGTGGAGTTCACCCTGGCCGGGTACTCGCTGCGGCTCACCGCCTTCAACGGGCCCACGCCGGGCAGCCTGCACATCCTGTTCACCGACGCCACCTCGGGCCTCACCACCTACCAGGCGTCACGCTCGCTGCCGGTGGCCGCGCCGGGCCCGGACGGCACGGTGACGCTGGACTTCAACCGCGCCGCCAACCTGCCCTGCGCGTACACGGAGTTCGCGACCTGCCCGCTGCCGCCACCGGAGAACCGGCTGCCCGCCGCCGTCGAGGCAGGCGAACTGATTTATCAGAACGACTTGTGGCTCGACACCTACGGAACGGAGTAACGTCCATGCGGCTGGCGGTGGCACTCGATGGTACGGGCTGGCACCCGGCGGCGTGGCGTGAGCCGAGGGCGCGGCCCGCGGAGCTGTTCACCGCCCGCTACTGGGTGGACGCCATCACGGAAGCGGAACGTGGCCTGCTCGACTTCGTCACCATCGAGGACGGCTTCAGCCTGCAGTCGACCCGGACTGATCAGGTGGCCGGTCGGCTGGACGCGGTGCTCATCGCGGCCAGGGTGGCGCCGCTGACCCGGCACATCGGGCTGATCCCGACCGTGGTCGTCACGCACACCGAGCCGTTCCACATCGCCAAGGCCATCGCGACGCTCGACTACGCGAGCAACGGCCGGGCCGGGGTCCGGGTACGGGTATCGGGCAGTGCGGACGAGGCCGCGCTGTTCGGCCGCCGGACCTTTCCCCGGCTCAACCTCAGGAACTCCGGCGACCCCGCGGTGCAGGCGCTGGTCGGCGTGCTGTTCGAGGAGGCGGCGGATTACGTCGAGGTGATCAGGCGGCTGTGGGACTCCTGGGAGGACGACGCCGAGATCCGCGACGCCGCGAGCGGCCGGTTCATCGACCGGGACAAGCTGCACTACATCGATTTCGAAGGCCGCTGGTTCAGCGTCAGGGGACCGTCGATCACGCCTCGGCCGCCGCAGGGCCAGCCGGTGGTGGCCGCGCTCGGTCATGCCTCCGTGCCCTACCAGCTGGCTGTGCCTTATCAACTGATAGCGAGCTCGGCGGATGTCGGCTTCGTGACACCGCGGGACGCCGAGCATGCCCGCGAGATCGTGTCCGAGATCGGGCCGGACGTGCAGGTCTTCGCGGACCTGGTGGTGTTCCTCGGCCCGACCGTCGAGGCGGCGGCCGAGCGCAAGGCGCGGCTGGACGAGCTGGCCGGCTACGTGTACACCAGCGATGCCACGGTGTTCACCGGCACGCCGGCTCAGCTGGCCGGCCTGCTCATCGACTGGCACCGGGCGGGGCTGGCCGGCTTCCGGCTGCGGCCGGGCGTCATTCCCGACGATCTCGAGGCGATCACCAGGGAGCTGGTGCCAAGGCTGCAGCGGCGCGGTGCCTTCCGCACCGCGTATGAGGCAGGCACCCTGCGCGGACTGCTCGGCCTGTCCCGCCCCGCGAACCGTTACGTCAGCCCGGTCGGCTAAATGAGGGGGAGCCAGTCATGACCAAGCAGATCCATCTAGCCGCGCACTTCCCCGGCGTGAACAACACGACCGTGTGGAGCGATCCGCGCTCAGGCAGCCACATCGAGTTCAGCTCGTTCGCGCACCTGGCACGCACCGCGGAACGGGCCAAGTTCGACTTCCTGTTCCTCGCCGAGGGCCTGCGGCTGCGCGAGCAGAACGGCCTGATCTACGACCTGGACGTGGTCGGCCGCCCGGACACGTTCACCGTGCTGGCCGCGCTCGCGGCGGTCACCGACCGGCTCGGCCTGGCGGGCACGATCAACTCCACGTTCAACGAGCCGTACGAGGTGGCACGCCAGTTCGCCAGCCTTGACCACCTGTCCGGCGGCCGCGCCGCGTGGAACGTGGTGACCTCCTGGGACGCGTTCACTGGCGAGAACTTCCGGCGTGGCGGCTTCCTCGCCCAGGAGGACAGGTACGAGCGGGCCCGGACGTTCCTGCGGACGACCTGGGAGCTGTTCGACTCCTGGCACGGCGACGAGATCATCGCGGACAAGGCGGCTGGCACGTTCCTGGTGAGCCCCCGGGCCGGCGGTGCGGGCGAGGGGCGTGTCACCACAGGCCGTTTTGATCATGAAGATCCTTTCTTCGAGATCTGCGGGCAGTTCAACGTCCCGCGCAGCCCGCAGGGACGGCCGGTCATCTTCCAGGCGGGTGACTCCGAGGATGGCCGGGAGTTCGCCGCGTCCAGTGCCGACGCGATCTTCAGCCGGCACGGCACGCTGACCGAGGGCCAGGCGTTCTACGCCGACGTGAAGGGGCGGCTGGCGAAGTACGGCCGGACGCCGGACCAGCTGCTGATCTTGCCGGCCGCGACGTTCGTGCTCGGCTCGACCGATGAGGAGGCGGCCGAGCTAGCCCACGAGGTACGCCTGCAGCAGGTTAGCGGTCAGACCGCGATCAGGTTCCTTGAGCAGCTGTGGAACAGGGACCTGTCCGGGTACGACCCGGACGGGCCGCTGCCCGGTATCGATCCCGACCCCGGGGAGAACACGATTGCCCGCGGCCGGGCCAGCGTGCGGATGCACCGGGATCCGCTCGCTGTCGCGGCGCAGTGGCGGGCGAAAGCCGAAGCCGAGCGGCTGTCCATCCGTGAGCTGATCATCGAGGTCACCGGCCGGCAGACGTTCGTCGGATCCCCGGCCACCGTCGCGGCCTCGATCAACGACCTGGTGCAGGCGGATGCCAGCGACGGGTTCATCCTGGTCCCGCACATCACGCCGGACGGGCTGGACGAGTTCGCCGACACGGTGGTGCCGCTGCTCCAGGAACGCGGCGTCTTCCGGTCCGACTACAAGGGCAGCACGCTGCGCGAGCACCTCGGACTGGGAGCGCTATGAAGTTCCTCGCCATCACGCTGATCGTGCACGCCCTCCGGGGGGATCGGGGGGAAGGCTCCACCCGATCGCGGGGGGGTCCTGGGGAGTCGGCCCCCCCGGGCAAAACCGCGCTGCTGGCGGAAGAGCCCGGTTTCGACGGCTTCGGCGTGGGGGAACGGCACGAGCGGCCGTTCTACGGGCATGACCCGGCGGACGCGGTGGTCGGCGAGGGCACGGCGGGGTACTACGCCACGCCGCGTTCGCAGGACGCGCTGGCGGTGTACCGGCCGGTCTATGACGCGCAGCGCGCTTTCCAGGTCAGGCTCGGGCTCCAGCCAGCGTTCGGGGACCTGGACGACTTCGTGGCTCGCAGTTCCGCGCTGATCGGCAGCCCGCAGCAGGTCATCGAGAAGGTGCACCGCGATCACGAGCAGTTCGGGCACAGCGTGCTGCACCTGCACGCCGACGCGGGCGGGCTCACCGACGCCCAGCACCGCGAGTCGCTTGAGCTGTTCCAGTCCGACATCGCCCCGGTGCTGCGCCGCGAGATACCTGATCCGCTCTGGCCCGCTCCGGCCGTGCTCATGGAGGTGTGACCTGTGGCTTCTACTCCGCTGGCAGTGCTCGACCTGGTGCCGATCAGCTCCGGCTCCACCGCGGCCCAGGCGCTGTGCAACAGCATCGACCTGGCCCAGGCCGCCGAACGCTTCGGCTACGCCAGGTACTGGTTCGCCGAGCATCACCTCAACCCCGGCGTGGCCGGCACCTCACCCGCCGTGCTGCTCGCCCTGACCGCCGGGGCGACCTCGACGATCCGGATCGGATCCGGCGCGGTCCAGATGGGACACCGCACCGCGCTGTCCACAGTCGAGGAGTTCGGCCTGATCGACGCGCTGTACCCGGGCCGGCTCGACCTCGGCCTCGGCCGGTCGGGTGCCAGAGCCGTCCCCGGGGCCAGGGGGGTCCCCGGGGGGCTCGGGGGGACGGTTCCCCCCGATCGCGGGGGGGTCCTGGGGGGTCGTCCCCCCCGGGCGAGCAGGGCTAACAACGGCCTGCTGATTCCGCCGCGGTTCTCCTTCGAGCACCTGCTTTCCTCGCCGAGGTTCGCGATGCAGAAGACGCTGCTGCAGCTTCCCGGCGCCCAGTCGCAGAACTACACCGAGCAAGTTGGTGACATCCTCGCCCTGCTCAGCGGCACCTACCGGTCGGCGGAGGGCGCCGAGGCGCACGTCGTACCAGGGGAAGGCGCCGCCATCGAGCTCTGGATCCTGGGCAGCAGCGGCGGCGAGAGCGCCGAGGTGGCCGGCGCGAACGGCCTGCGGTTCGCCGCTAACTACCACGTCAGCCCGGCGACCGTGCTGGAAGCCGTCGACGGGTACCGGGCCGCGTTCCGGCCTTCCAAGGACCTGGACCGGCCCTACGTCAGCGTGTCCGCCGACGTCGTGGTCGCCCCGACGTCGGCGCAGGCACGTGAGCTGGCCGCCGGGTACGGGGCATGGGTACGCAGCATCCGCACGGGGGAGGGGGCGATCCAGTTCCCCACGCCCGCTGAGGCGAGTGCGCGCGTCTGGACCGACGCGGACCGTGAGCTGGTCGCCGACCGGGTGGACACCCAGTTCACCGGTACCCCCGGGCAGGTCGCCAACAAGCTCGAGCAGCTCGGGGACGCCACCGGTGCCGACGAGCTGATCATCACCACGATCACCCACGACCATGCGGACCGCGTCCGCTCTTACCAGCTGCTCGCCGAGGAATGGCAGAGCCGCGAGAGCTGATTGGCTGAATGCATTGTTCCCTGAGTCACCGGTACCGGTCATTGACCTCGCGGCCGATGCTCCCGATGAGCTCCTGGACGCTGTCAGGGAAGCTATCGAGACCGTCGGGGTTGTCCAGGTCCTCGGCCATGGGATCCCCGGGCGCCTGATCGGCGAGTTCGACCAGCGCATCCGGCAGATAGCCGGCCCGTCCAGGAAGCGTATGGCCGAGCTGGCCGGGGCGGTGCGCCTCGCCGAGGAGCATGTCAGTCACCACGGCCTCGACGCTATCTGGGCAGGTAACGACCCGGAGCTGCGCGATCTGACCTTTCGGTACATAACGGCCGGGCAGTCGGTCTGCGAGCGCGTGCTCGCCCTGTACGCGCGGGCACAGCGGCTGCCGGAGGGAGTGTTTCCCGCGGGCTCGCTGCCTTACCTGGGCTTCACCCTGAACAACTATCCGACCTGGACATACCCGGACACCGGCAGTGGCGAGGACCGGCTGCTGCTGATCGAGTCGGCCGAGTCCTCCGCCGTCACGGTCCTCGCTATGGGCGGCGACCGCGAGGAACTGCGGGTTCAGCTTCCCGGAGGGGACTGGCTGCCGGTCCCGATCGTGGCGGGCGCGCTGCAGATCTTCTCCGGCGCGCTGCTCACCCGCTGGACCAACGGACGGCTGCGCACGGCCGCGTACCGGATCGTGCCGGAGGGCACGGGACCGCGCCGGTCCGTGGCCATCTTCTACTACCAGGGCTTCCACCAGCTGCCACAGCTCCCGTTCGCCGAGCTGGCCACGCCTCTCCGCACCGCCACCGCCGCCCCTCCGCGCACTGCCGCATAGGCCCCGTTACCCTTGCTCTGCTTCCTGCCAGGAAGCGGTTTCGGCCGGAAGCGCTTCCCCACGGGAAGCAGAGCAAGCGCTGGCGGGGGAGTCACCGGCCGTCGGCACGGCCCAGCGTCCGGGCTAGTGCACGGCGAACCGGGAGCGGCTCATGACGGTAATCCCGCCGGTGGCGATGAGTCCGTAGAGAGCCGGGGCGAAGAACACATGCGGCAGGCCGACAACGGTGACGCCGAGGCTGCCGGTCAGCCCTCCGAGGGCGCTGGCGATCGCCGTGGAGCTCATGAAGACGGCTGAGGCGGTCGCGACGGCCTGGGGCAGCAGTCGCTGGGCGACGATGATGCCCAGGGCCGCGAACACACCCCATACCCCGCCCATGAGGATCTGCCCGGCGAACATTCCGGCGGTGTCGCCGGTCAGCGCGAAGCAGAGGTTCGCGCCGACGCCGAACGCCGCGCCGAGAACCATCAGGTGCATCATGCCGATACGGCGGGCGACGATGACGGCCACCGGCATCAAGATCAGCTCTATCAGTGGCTGGATGCCGATGACCGCGCCGCTGACCACCGTCGGCAGGTGCATGTCGTCGCGCATGTAGATCGGCAGGTAGCCGTACTTGATCGGCTCACCGGCGTAGACGAGCACGTACAGCCCGGTGAACGCGAGCAGCGGCAGCATCTCCTGGCGCTTCGGGCGCTGAGCGAGGCGCCCGGCCTGCGCTGCGGGCGCGGGCGCGGGCGCGGGCGCGGACGTGGACGTGGTGCGCGCGCCGCGCCGGGCGGGGCCGGTGCGCGCGAAGCCCATGGGGACGATCTGCGCGAGCGCGCACAACCCGGTGGTCGCGAGCATCACGCGCGAGCCGGCGGCAGTCGCCAGGATGGAGCCCAGGACGGGGCCGACGACCCATCCGGCCGTCAGCGCCATCCGAACGATGGAGACGACCCCGTCGGCCACGGGGCTCGCGGTCGCTTGCAGGTCGTCGTGGACGGCGGCGAATAGCTGGGAGCCGGCGGCGCCGGAGAAGGCCAGGACGACGGCACTGATCACGAAGGGCATCCACAACTGGTCGGCCAGGGACATCGCGATCCACCCCAGGGATCCCGCCAGGGCGCACCACCGGAACAGTCCGAGCCGCTTTCCTGAGCGGTCCGAGCGTGCGCCGATCAGGTAGCCGGCCAGCGGTGCGGTGATGTTCGTGAGGTAGAACAGCCCGGCCGTGGTCAGCGAGACGTGCAGGTCGTTGACCAGGAACAGGGTGATCTGCGGAGCGGCGGCGGACGTCCCAAGCCCGGAAAGGAACAGCGCGACGGTCGCTCCGCGGTAGAGCGGCGAGGCCCAGACCGCGCGCGCCGCGGATGGGGTGGCAGCAACCTCGGCAGCGGCGAGCGCGGGTGGCATGGCGGAGGCCTCTCGGATCTAGGCGGTTGTGACGACGGTGCCGTTGCCTTCGAGCGCTGCTACTTCGTCGGCGGGCGCGGTGGTGTCGGTGACGAGAGTGTGCACGAGGGTGGAGGGGCCGACGTAGGCGTGGGCGGTGCGGCCGAGCTTGCCGCCGTCGGCGGCGGCGATGATGCGGCGCGTGGAGGCGATGATCGCCTTCTTCACCGCCGCGTCGTCGAGGTCGTAAGCGGTCAGGCCCTCGGCGGCGCTCAGGCCGCAGCAGCCGAGGACCGCGGTGTCGAAGCGCAGCGCTGCGAGGGAGGCGAGGGTGAGGGGGCCGGCCAAGGCGCCCTCACCGTTGCGGGGCCGTCCACCCGGCACCATGAGGGCGGTCGGGGCGGGGGCGTCGCTGAGCGTGTGGATGGCCTGCAACGACAGGGGCATCACGGTGACCTGCCGGCCGTGCAGCAGCCGGGCGACCTCCAGGCAGGTGGTGCCGCTGTCGAGCAGGACGGTCTCGCCGTCCGCGATGAGCCGGGAGACCTCGGCGGCGATCCGGCGCTTGGCGTCGACAGCCTCGTGGGCGCGCAGCGCGAAGGGCGGCTCCTCGCCCCGCAGCAGCAGGGTGCGCGCCCCGCCGCGGAATCGTTCGAGGACGCCTTGCGCGGCGAGGGTGTCCAGGTCGCGCCGGATGGTCATGTCCGAGGCGCCGGTCAGCTCGGCGAGTTCCTGGACCGTGGCGCGGCCCGAGTCCTTCACGGCCTGGGCGATCAGCCGGTGCCGGTCTGCGTTGCTCATACCGCGATTGAACACTACTCTGAACGAACACGCAAATTGTTCACATAGCCGCCTTTTAGACATTATTCTTGTTTGATACTGTGGCTGCATGGAACGTTCACTGCGAGCGGCCCGCGTGGCGACCTTCATCTATTTCGTCCTCGACGGCACCTTGATGGGCATGTGGCTGGTGCAGATCCCCGCCATCGAGAAACGCGTGGGCATCAGCCACGCGACGCTGGGAAGCCTGCTGGTGCTCCTCGGCCTTGGCGCCTTCATCGGCATGCGGGTCGCCGGCCGGCTGGTCGACCGGCTCGGCACGCGCCTCGTGGTGCCCGCCGCCGGCGTGCTGTGCGGTGCGTCTCTCGTATTGCCGGGCCTTGCCCGGGGGCCCTGGGCGCTGGCCGGCGCGCTGCTGGTGTTCGGCTTCGGCAACGGCTGCCTGGATGTGAGCATGAATGCCCACGCCGTGCACGTGGAGAGGGCCTACAACCGCCGCATCATGTCCGCCTTCCACGCCACTTTCTCCGTCGGCGGGGTCATCGCCGCGCTCGTCGGGGCCCGAGCGATCAGCGCCGGGATGAGTCCCGCCGCGACCCTCGGCGCCGCGGGAGCCGTCGGCATCGTCGTCGCCCTGCTTCCGGCCCGCAGCCTGCTTGCGTCCGCATCGACCTCCCCGGCGTCCGCACTGACCTCCCTGGCGCCCGGATCAACGGCCGCGGAACGCCTGAGGGAACCGGCGGCGAAGCGGCGTACCGTTCCCAGACGCATCTGGATCCTCGCCGCCCTGGCGCTGATGTGCATGCTGTGCGAGGGCGTTGCCAACGACTGGAGTGCTCTGGAGGCGAAGAACGTCCTCGGTGCCCCGGCTGCCACCGCCTCGTTCGCCTATGGCACCTACGCCGCGGCCATGACCATCGGCCGGCTGCTGGCCGATCGCGTCTCCCGGCGATTCGGGCCGGCGGCCGTCCTGCGCTACGGCGCGGCCATCGGCGCCGTCGGTCTCACAGGTGTGGCCTTCTCGCCGTGGATCTGGACGACCCTGGCGGCCTGGGTGGTGTTCGGTCTGGGCCTGTCCGGCTGCGTCCCGCAGCTGTTCAGCGCCGCCGGGCACACCGATCCCGCCGCCGCGGGCGCCAACGTCTCCCGGGTCGCCGGTCTCGGTTACCTCGGGATGCTCGCCGGCCCGGCCCTGATCGGCTGGATGACCCGTCTCATGGGACTCAACTACACGTTCCTGCTCCCGGCGCTGCTGCTGGTAGTCGCCGCTGTCGCCGCCGGGATCCTGCGTACCGGATCCGACCGCGAATCCGAACCCGAGCCCGGCGCGGTGCCACTGAACACTTTCGTCGCCACAGCGGGAGGGAATCCCCATGTCCGCTAGCCAGCGGATCGTGCTGTCCGACCAGGCCCCCGGCCGCTCTCGGCGTCCTCGTGCCCACGGCCACCCAACGTCTGCATCATCCACCACCCGTAACGCAACACCTGGTTCGGTAGGTTACGACCATTTTTCGGCCCGATATGCCCTACTCCAGCAGGGGGTGTTACCGGTGCGGTCCGGGCTACCCTAGGCTTGTTCCGCAAGCCCTGAATGGTCCTGGGAAGGTACGCGCAATGGGTAACGCCGACGCGGTCATCGCTGCACTGCGCTCTGGGCACGACGGTCTCGCCGGTCACGTTTCCGGATTCGGCGACGACGACCTGGCCCGGCCATCGGCTGCGGCCGACTGGGACATCTCCCAGGTACTCAGCCACTTGGGCAGCGGCGCGGAGATCGCGCACGCTACCCTCCAGGCTGCCCTCGACGGTGCGCCGAACCCCGGCCCCGACTTCAATAACGGTATCTGGGACACGTGGAATGCCAGGTCCAGGCGCGAGCGGGCCGACGGTTTCCTCGAGGCGAACCAGGCCCTGCTCGGACTGCTGGAATCGCTGGATGGCGAGACGCGGGGGACGCTCCGCATCGACATGGGCTTCCTCCCCGCTCCGGTGGACGTGGCGACCGCGGCACGGATGCGCCTGAGTGAGTTCGCCCTGCACTCGTGGGATATCAGGGTCGTCTCTGACGAGCACGCCACCTTGCCTGCGGATGCCACCGCCGTTCTCCTGCACGGGGAGCCCAGCCTGATCGGGTGGATCGGCAAGGCGGATCCGCTGAACGGCCGCCAGGCTGTCGTCGCGGTCACGACGACCGCGCCCGCATCCGTTTTCGCCCTGCGCCTGCGCGCACCGATCAGTGTGGACTTCGACCTGCCGGAACAGCCCGACGGTGCTCTCGCCCTGCCCGCTGACGCATGGCTGCGGCTGGTGGCCGGACGGCTAGCACCCCGGTACACGCCCGCCAGCGTGGTCGCTGAGGGTGTCGTCGACCTGGACCTGCTCCGTCAGGTCTTCCTCGGCTACTGACATCGGCAAAGGCACGCAACTGACTCACGACCTGCCCGGCGGAACCGGCGACCGTCTGGAGCACTGGACGTACGGTCTTATCTGCTCCGGATTGTCCAAGCGGCCCGGCGCGGCGCCTCGTTTACTGCGGCGGCATGAGTAGCGAACGCGCCGCCACCGCTGGCCGCGGCCCCGCTAGTTCACGCCGAGGTGGTGGTGCCTGGTCACCCTGTCGGCGAAGGCGCGCGAACGTGAACGGGTACGATCTGATCGCACGGTCCGGCCGACGCAGCAACTGCATCCGTTCTTCGCCGCGATGCTCACGGCCGTTGAGTCGACAGGGCCCTCCCCGTGTCTCAAGCGGGGAGCGGCTGAGAGGAATCTCGTATGGTGCCTGAGAATCTGCACGACTTCTTTGCGACCACTGGCGGCGTCTCCGGCGGGCTGATCGGGTTGCTCTTCGTGGCGATCTCCGTCTCAGCGGAAAGGCTGGCCAAGGAGGGGGCAGAGTCTCAGCCGCACCGGATACGCGCGTCAGCAGCGCTGACCGCGTTCACCAACGCACTTACGATCTCGTTGTTCGGGCTGCTTCCCGGGGAGAAGATCGGGTGGACGTCAATAACGGTTTCCGCCCTCGGGATCGCCTTTATCGTGGCCACTGTGCTCTCCCTGGTCCGGTTGCGGCAGGTAAATATGAAAACTGCTCGTGACCTGCTGTTCCTTGCCGGACTGATCGTAATTTTCGCCATCCAGCTGGCCGAGGGGTGGTCGGTCGCCCGCAACCCTGCCGATTCCAGCGGTGTGGATACCATCGCCTTCGAAGTCGTCCTATGCTTTCTGATCGGCATCGCTCGCTCTTGGGAGCTAATCGGCGGTCCGGGTATTGCCTTGTCTCACGAGGTAACCCAGCTCGTCCGTCACCGCGAGCAGGCGCCGGACGCAGAGAACTCCTCGTGAAAACGACCCCAACGCGGGCGGCGTGAACTGACATTGGCGGACAGGAGAACCTTGGCTGCAACGCGCTAGAGAGTAACGGCCATCTGACGCCTGGACGCCTGGACGCCTGGACGCCTGGACGCCTGGACGCGACAGCATAGGTGCGCTGCGCTCAGCGCGCAACGAAGCTCATTGGTCTGGTGAGCTGCCGCCCTCAGACGGTCAGCGTGTCACCGGCCCGGTGAGCGTCATGATGGGGAATGATCTTCCCGCTGCGATGCGGGCTTCCGACGCCGACCGTGATGCGGCCCTGTCGGATCAGCGGGCCGGACGAGACATAACTCTTCTGAAGCCAGGCTTTCGTGGTCCGTGAGGGCCCACACTACTTTCCCGCCTTTCCCGGACGAGAGATACCAGTCCCACTCCCGGCTCATTGCCTGGACCAGGAGCAGCCCCCGGCCGCTCTCGGCGTCCTCGTTGACCTCGCTGTTCTCGGCGGGTACGGGTGGCTGAGAGCTGGCGTCCCAGACCAGAATCAGGACCCTCGTCTGATCCGCTAGCAGCCACAGCAGTATCGGGGATATCGGGTCTGCGGACCGCGATGCGGCGACGGCGTTGGTAACGAGCTCGGAGACCAGCAGTTCGGTATCCGCGCTCAGCGGGGTCAGCCCCCACTCCCAGAGCATCTGCCGGGCGTGAAGCCGGGCGCACGGCACCGCGCCAGGTAGCGAGCCCAGTTCGATAGTGTCGCGGAGCGGCCACGGGCCGGAAATGATTCCCTGATGCCGCGACGGCGGAACTGGCACCTGGGCGCCCCTGGCGCCGGGATCGAACGGGGTATACGGGACGCCCCACCGTTCGGCTCCGGCAGTGTAGGCAGCGTCATCGTGAGCTCGCGAGGCAGACGCGCTGACACTGCCGCTCATGGATCGCAGTCTTTCCCGGTCTCTGTCGGGTTGGCCAGGTGGCGGCTGGTAAAGCCCGGACCTGGGAGGGAAGCCGCGCGTGCTCGTCCCCTGCAGCGCGAGATTCCCGGACATCGTGTCTCTGCGGTGGCTGAGCAGCCACCCTCATAACCATCCTGACTCGCGCGAGTATGCGATTTCAAGGAACAATTGATTAACAAGGCAACGCCCTGAGGGCCGATATCGTCCCCGTCATTCGCTCAGCCGGCCGACGCCGGCCCGGCACCAGTATCTCTCGGGGTCGTCGGGAACGCTGTCGTCGGGTCCTGGCCGCCATAGCGGCAGCCAGACGACACCGGGATCGATCACGGTGAACCCGTCGAACAGGGCGGCGATCTCCTCGGTGGTGCGCATGCTGATCTGACCGGCTACCCGGCTGCGGTAGGCGGATTCGCGCGTCGCGGCGAAGTCAGGATCGGTGTCGAGGCATGCGTGGGAGATGGCCAGGTAGCTTCCGGGGGGCATGGCCTGACGCAAGGTACCGATGATTTTCGCGGGGTCGTCGGCGTCGGGGATGAAGTGCAGCACCGCGGCGAGCAGCACCGCGACCGGCTGGGTGAAGTCGATGAGATTCCGGGTGGCCGGGTCGGCCAGGATCTTGGCCGGCTCACGCAGGTCCATCTGGATGACGGACACGTCGGGGTCGCCTTCCAGGATGAGCTTGCTGTGCGCGACCGCGACCTCATCGGTGTCCACGTAGACCACGCGTGTTCCCGGGGCAGCGTCGCGGGCGACCTCGTGGACGTTCTGCTCGGTGGGTATGCCTGATCCGATGTCGAGGAACTGGCGGATGCCCGCCTCGGCGGCCAGGAACCGGACGGCGCGGCCGAGGAAGGCCCGGTTCGCGCGCATGATTGCCCTGGTGTTGGGCTCTATCGCGATCATCGCGCGGGCGGCGTCCTGATCGGCGCGGAAGTTGTGGCTGCCGCCCAGCCAGTAGTCGTAGACGCGTGCGATGTTTGCCTTGCCGGTGTCGATCCCCGGCGGCACCCAGTCTGGCTGCATGGTGACTATGTTCTCCCGTACCGGTGGTTACCGCCAGCAAGACTCGGAATCCGGCCTAGACCGAATCTGGACCTTACTCGCAGTGGCGTACCGCCGCACAGACCGTTAAGGTGGCATTTGCCCCAGTACGCCGCCGTGCTCACCCGCGGTGTGATCGAAGCCGAGGTGCAGGTGAACGACGACCGGGATGCGGTACCGGCCCCCGGCGACCGTCCGCCGGCGTCCCTGCTCCCGCCACGGCTCAAGCTCGTCGACGCCGGCCTCGACCTGTCCGAGATGGCGTGGCAGATACTCGAAGCCGTGGTCCCCGGTTTCGCTGACGCGGCCGGTGTTTACGCGCTGGAGGAACTGCTCAGCAGCGGCAATCCGGCCGCTGCGGCATCCGGTACGGAACTGCTGGTGCGCAGGCTCGGCTCTGTCTCTGCGGCGGGCAGGATGGGTCCTGAAGCAGGCTTCCCGCCTGGGGAGGTGATTGCCTTCGCGCCCGATTCCCCCTATGCGCGCAGCGTGCTGGACCGGACTCCCGTGGTCTTCGCTCACCCCGATGGCACGACGCTCCAGCGCGTAGCGCCTGGCGCGCAGATGGTCCTCGCCAGGTTCACCTCGTTTCTTGCCGCGCCGATGATCACACGGGATGTCACCGTCGGTTTCCTGGTCCTGTCCCGTACGCCTGCCGCGCCGCCGTTCAGCGGCCACGACATGGCGGCAGTCGCCGACCTGGCCGCTCGCGCAGCAACGGGGATCGCCAGCTCACTGGCCCTGATCCGGCACCGGTCGGTCGCGGAGGCGCTCCAGCCGCGGCCGGCCGCCATCACCCAGACCACGCCGGCCCGGCTGGAGATTGCCGGGCGATGCCTGCCGGCCGAGGGGTACGAGGTCGGCGGTGACTGGTATGACATCGTCCCGCTGCCCGGGGGCAGGACCGGGCTCATTGTCGGCGACATCATGGGCCATGGCGCTGCGGCGACCGCGCTGATGGCCCAGCTCAGCACGACCGCATTCGCCCTGGCCGATGCTGGCCTGCCACCCGCCGACATGCTGCGACAGCTCAATCGCACAGCGCTGGCGCTCCCGGACAGCACACTCGTGACCTGTGCGTACGCCATCATCGATCCGGCTGCGCAGTCATGCGAGATCGCGGCCGCCGGGCACCTGCCACCCGTGCTGGCCATGCCGGACCACACCACCCGGGTTCCCGAGATGCCCGGCGGGCAGTCACTCGGCGTGGGCCCCGCCAGCTACGGGCAGGCCCGCATCAGGCTCCACCCCGGCACCATCCTCGCGCTTTATACGGATGGCCTGGTAGAAACCCGCACCCGCCCGTTCGACCAGGGGATCCTCGCCCTCCGGTCGGTGCTCGCCCGGGGTGACCGGCAGCTGGACACGCTCTGCGAGGACCTGATCAGCTCACTAGGCGAGCACCACGAAGACGACATCACCGTGGTGCTCGCCAGGATCCTGCCGCCCTAGCCTTCCTCGCCCATCAGCCAGCGAAGCGTGCTGTCCAGCTCTGCCCGCTGGATGAACAGGTCGTGCTCGGGATGGCCGCCGGGAACGTGCTGCGGGCTCTTGAAGTACAGCGACAGCCACTCTTGCACGCCCTTGAACCCCGCTCGCTGGGCCAGGTCCGTGAAGAGCACCAGGTCAAGTACCAGGGGCGCAGCCAGGATCGAGTCCCGGCACAGGAGGTTGACCTTGATCTGCATCGGATAGCCAAGCCACCCGAAGATGTCGATGTTGTCCCAGCCCTCCTTGCTGTCACCCCGAGGCGGGTAGTAGTTGATGTGCACCTGGTGATGGACATCGCCGTAGAGTTTGGGATAGAGCCTGGGCTGCAGGATGTCATCGAGCACGCCGAGCTTGCTCTCCTCCTTGGTACGGAAGCTGCCGGGATCGTCTAGCACCTCGCCGTCGCGGTTACCGAGAATGTTGGTCGAGTACCAGCCATGGAGTCCGAGCATGCGGGCCTTCAGCATCGGCGCGAGCACGGTCTTCATAAGGGTCTGCCCTGACTTGAAGTCCTTGCCGCCGATGGGCACGCCGGCAGTGTCGGCGAGCTCCACCATCGCGGGCACGTCGACGGTGAGATTGGGCGCCCCGTTGATGAAGGGCACGCCCTCCTTGAGCGCCGCGTACGCATAGAGCATCGACGGCGGGACGCTCTTGTCGTTCGCATCCATCGCGGCTTCGAGCGCGTCCAGGTCCTGATGGGCTGGCCCGGGCTGGAGAAAGATCTCGGTGGATGCGCACCAGATCACGACCATCCGGTCGCACGAGTGCGCCGCCTTGAAATCGCGGATGTCCTTGCGGATGGCCTCGGCAAGGTCTGTCTTGCTTCCTCCGGACTTGACATTGGTCCCGTCGAGCCGCCGCACGTATTCCTGGTCGAAGACGGCCGGCATGGGCTCGATCGCCTTCAGCTCGGCCGCGATCGGCTCGATATGGGCGTGCCGGTCCAGCACGCCGCATGTCAGCGCGGCCTCGTAGGCGGTGTCCGAGATCGGATCCCAGGCACCGAAGACCAGCTGATCAAGGGCGGCCAGGGGCACGAAGTCGCGAATGAGCGCCTCCCGGTCCTCGGCCCGCCCGTCGATGCGAACGGTGCCCATCTGAGTGAGCGAACCGATGGGCTCGGCGAGGCCGCGCCTGACCAGCTCGACGCCGGCGGCAAAGGTCGACGCCACGGCGCCGAGCCCTACCGTCAGGACGCCTAGCCGGCCGGTGGCGGGCTCGATGGGGTGCTTGGACGTCTCCACGAAAACTCCAGCCTCCAGGATGATGTCGGGCGGCAGCCTGTCGCCTCGATGTATCGTACCGATACATCGAAACGATAGGACCTGGACGCATGGAACGCAAGCAAGGGCGGCTCACGCCAGTCCCTGGCCGCCATCGACGGTGATGACCTGGCCGTTCATGTAGGTGTTCGCCATCAGGAACACGGCAGCGGCGGCGGCTTCCTCGGGAGTGGCGAAACGGCCGAGCAGCATGCCCGCTCCCGCTTCGGCCGCGGCTTCGTCGGTGCTTATCCCGCCGGCGCCGCGCATGAGCGGCGTGTCGACGCTGCCGTAACGGACGGTGTTCACCCGTAGGCGGCGAGTCGCGAGCTCGACCGCGAGCGCGCCCGTCAGGGTCTCGACCGCGCCGAGGGCTGCTATCGGGGCGGCTGCTCCGGGAACCGGCCTGATCGCATAGATGCCCGAGGTCAGGGTGATCGAGCCGCCGGCGGGCAGCCGGGGAGCGGCGAGGCGGACGGCGACGATGGCGCCCCAGACCCGGTCATGGAGGGCTGAGCGCACAGTTTCCGGCGAGAGCAAGTCCACGAGCCCGGCGCCGGCCAGACCGCCGGCTGTGACCAGCACGTGGTCAACGGAGCCGGCCCAGTCGAAGATCCGGGCGAGTGCCGGCTCGTCGGCGCCGTCGGCCGAGGCCGCGAGCACCTCGGGCCCGTCTGGCGTCCGGATCCGGCTCACGGCCCCGTTCAGCCGGGCCTGGTCGCGCCCGACCAGCACCACCCGCGCGCCGACGCCGTGCAGCAGGGACCCGGCTGCGAGGCCGATGCCCGAACTGCCGCCGATGATGATGGCCGTGGATCCCGCAAGCCCGGCGGGAAGCGGTGAGCGAACTGGAACCGGAGCGGTGCTGAGCGCGGTCATGACCGAACCTCCTAAGTAAACCATCTGTTTGGTTTAAAAATAGCCGACTGGCCTCAGATGTCAACCGGATGGTTTAATTCAGGTATGGCTTACGACGCGGAAGGTACCCGCCAGCGCATCTTCGCGGCGGCGAGCGCCGAGTTCGCCGCGCACGGGCTCGCCGGAGCCAGGATCGACAGGATCGCCGCCGCGGCACGGGCCAACAAGCAGGCGATTTACCTGTACTTCGGCTCCAAGGGCAAGCTGTTCGGCGCGGTGGTCAAGGCCAAGGTCGACGAGATCTGCCACGCGGACACCCTCGACCCCCGTGCCGTCGGCGAATCGGTCGGCAAGCTCTTCGACTGGTATCAGGAAAACCCCGAGCTGATCAGGCTGCTGCTGTGGGAAGCGCTGGAGACCGGGGACGGCCCGGTCCAGGGCGAGCCTGACCGGCGCGAGGCCTACCGTGCAAACGTGCGTGACCTGGTCGAAACCGGCGTGGGCGCCGGGCGTGAGGAGCCGGAGCGCACGCACGAGGCCCAGGACTGGATGTTCACCCTCATCGGCCTGATCGCATGGAACTTCGCCGTCCCGCAGCTGCGCCGCCTGATCCTGGACGAGGATGACGAGCGCGCCGCACTCGCACGCCGCCGCGCCGCCTCGATCGAAGCCGTCCGTACGCTGGCATGGCACCGTCAGAATGCGCCGGCTAGGGACACCAGCCAGGTAGGAGAACTGCGGCACCTAGAGTACTCAGAGGTACCTCACACCCCAATTTTAACGGAAATTCGACGCCCCGCAGAAACTTACTAGTCGTTTTTGCCCCTTTTTCTTCCGCCGAGCGCGGATCTTCCGCAAAAAGCGGGCGCGAGCGGGTGCGGGTGGGCGAGCGGGCGCGAGCGGGTGCGGGTGGGCGAGCGGGTGCGGAGTGCGGGTGCGGGTGGGCGAGCGGGTGCGGGCGGAGGCTGCCCTGATGCCGCCCAGGGTTAAATCAGGGTCAGATCAGGGGTGATCCCGATCGACCGGGGCGGCCGGTCGCGGCAGTCTTGGGGTACCGGCAACAACGCCCGACAAGAGAGAGACCCGATCACCATGCTTGCGATTATTGCCCTGGTCATAGCCGCCATCATCGCCCTGGTCATCATCAGCGCCGCGGTCCATGTCCTGTTCTCCCCGCTGGTGCTGCTGCTGGTCGTCGTCGGCATCGTCGGCTGGATCAAGTTCCGCCCGCGTAGCCACCGCTAGTACCAGCCGAAGCGCCGAGCCTCCCAGGTATACATACGTAAGGAGATATGGGGGACTCGGCGTGCATGAGCGCCTCACCGGGCTGACGCTGGCCGCCGCGGCGGCCGCGTTGTGGGCCATCGGCGGCATCTCGGCGCAGGAGCTGTTCTCCCACCACGACATCGATCCGGCCTGGCTGGTCGGTGTGCGGCTCGCGGCCGGCGGGCTCCTGCTGCTCGCCGTCTTCCGGCCAAGGTGGCCCCGCGGGCACGAGTTCCGGCTGATCGCGGTAGCGGTGCTTGGCATCGCGGCGACCCAGTACACCTGGTTCGAGGCCATCAAGCATTCCAACGTGGCGCTGGCTACCTTCGTTCAGTACAGTGCGGTGGCGATGACCGCGGCCTGGCAGATGGTGTTCCGCCAGGTCCGGGCCACGCCGCTGCGGATCTTGGCGGTCGCGGCGGCGGCCGCGGGCGTCTGGCTGCTCGCGGCGGGCTCGCCGGGCGGGCTGCGAGCCTCACACGCCGACGAAGTGGGGATCGCGTTCGCGCTCGCGTCGGCCGTCCTGTTCTCCTACTACATGCTGGCGTCGCCCCGCCTGGTCCGGGACGTCGGCCCGGGTTCGGCAACGGCATGGGGGCTTATCATCGGCTGCGTTCCGGTGCTCGCGTGGACGCCGCCGTGGACGGCGCACCCGACCGGGAACCTGGCGGCTGTCGCGGGGCTGACCGCGATCGTGGCGATCGCCGCGACCGCTGTCGCGTTCAGCCTGTCGCTGGCCAGCCTGCGGCGCATCACTCCTACCGAGTTCGCGATCACCTGCACTCTCGAACCGGCGCTGGCGGCTGCGGCGGCCGCCGTCCTCCTCGGCGTAACCCTCCGCCCCGCCCAGTACCTAGGTGGCGCCCTCACCATACTCGCTGTCCTCATTCTTGCCCGGTCAACCACATAATAGGAAAAGATAATCGTCTCGTTTCGGCCTGGTGGGGCGCATCGGGTCCTGCAGACGGGCTCAACAGGCCGTTCTGATCCTGGGTCTGGCATGTCACACTGGTATTACCAGGAGGAACAGTGACAACTTTGGCTCGGCGGCTCACCATCATCGGCGGCGGTGTCATGGGGCTGATGACGGCCTATTACGCGGCGCCGCTGGTGTCTTCGGTGACGGTGCTTGAGCGGTCACGGGTGGGCGACCCGGCGACCGCGTCGTTTGGCCTCACCCGGTCGGTCCGCAACGACTACCGGGATCCCGAGTATGCCCGGCTCGCCTACGCGGCACGGGGGCTGTGGCTGGAACTGCAGAAGGAGTGCGGCGAGCGGCTGCTGATCGACTGCGGGTGCCTGAACCTGGTGAAGGGGAGCGTCACGCCCGACCTCGACAGTACCTACGCGGTCGAGAGCTTCGCCGTTCTCGAACAGCTGCAGCTGCGCCGTGAGGCCTTCTCGCAGGCCCAGTTGCTGGACAGGTACCCGCAGTTCGACGCGGATGGCGGCTGGCTGGATGTGGACGCCGGGTTCGCTGATGTGGCCGTGATCACGCAGATGCTGCGGGCTGCGCTGAGCGCCCGGGGCGTGCGAGTCGTCGAGAGCAGTCCGCCACGGGGGATTGCCAGGTCGGCGGATGGGTGGAGCGTAGCCACCGATGCCGGGCCGGTGGTATCCGATGTCCTGGTCATCACCGCGGGGCTGGGCACGAACGAGGTCCTCGGCCTGCTGCCGGACTGCCCGGTCCGGTTTCCGCTGCAGCCTGACCGGCCGTCGCAGTCGAAGTACTTCATCCCGCCGGCCGGGCAGGAGGCGCAGTTCACCGAGGCGGCCCTGCCGGTCTTCGCGTACCTGGACATCGGGATCTACGGGCATCCGATATACGAAGGTAAGACACCAGGGGTGAAGATCGGGTTCTATAACCCGCCCGACGCCGCGCGGGTGGCGAGCCGGATCGGCAGCGTGGAGGACTTCGTAGCCGAATGCATGCCGGGACTGTCCTCGGCGACCGCCGTCGATGTCGCTGAGGCCAGCGGAGTCGACACCTGCTCGTACGACCTGGTAGCCGACGACGATTTCATTCTCGGCCCGGTCCCTGGTGCCGGCGATGTCTTCGTCGGGGTCGGGTGGCGCGGCACCGGATACAAGTTCGCGCCGTGGGTGGGGCATGTGCTGGCTCGCCTCGCGGCCGACCGCGATACTGGGTACGACATTGGCCGCTTTGCACCCGGCAGATTCGCAGGAGGTGTGCTGTCATGACTGACACGGGAATCGCTGAGCGGCTTCGCCGCGGGACGGTGCTCGGCGCTGAGGGGTACGTCTTCGAGCTGGAACGGCGCGGCTACATCAAGGCGGGACCCTTCGTGCCCGAGGTGGTCCTCGACTACCCGGACGCGGTGCGCGAGCTGCACAGGGAGTTCCTGCGCGCGGGCGCCGAGGTCATGGTCGCCCTCACCTATTACGCGCACCGGGAGAAGCTGCGCGACGTCGGCCGGGAGGACGACCTGGAGGCGATGAACCGGCAGGCCGTGCGCATCGCCCGGTCGGTAGCCGACGAGGGTGATGCCCTGGTGGCGGGCAACGTCTGCAACACGTGGGCCTACGACCCGGCCGACCCGTCGACCGGGGATGCCGTCCGTGCCATGTACACCGAGCAGCTGGGCTGGGCTGCTGAGGAGGGCGTGGACTTCGTTATTTCCGAGACCAACGACTATCTCGGCGAGGCGCTGATCGCGCTGCGGGTCATCCAGGAGCTGGGGCTGCCGGCGATGGTGACGCTCGCGCCAACGCAGCCGGACCAGACGCGGGACGGGTACGGTTACGCGGAGGCGTGCCGCATCCTCGCCGCCGAGGGGGCCCAGGTCGTCGGCCTGAACTGCGACCGCGGGCCGCGGACGATGCTGCCGCTGATCGCCGGCATCCGGGCCGCGGTCGACTGCGCGGTCGCGATCCAGCCGGTGCCGTACCGGACGGACGAGGCGGCGCCGACCATGGAGACCCTGCGGTCGGCGGACGGGGAGCGCGCGTTTCCCGTCGCACTCGACCCGTTCGTGTGCACGCGTTTCGAGATGGCGCAGTTCGCGGTCGAGGCGCGGGCGGCGGGTGTCGACTACGTGGGCATCTGCTGCGGTGCCGGACCGCACCATGTGCGGGCGATGGCGGAGGCGCTGGGCCGCGAGGCGCCGGCCAGCAAGTACTCGCCCGCCATGGACCTGCACCCGATGTTCCGGGCGGACATCTCCGCCAAGGACGCCGCGTTCCTGCACTCCTGGACCCTCTGAAGCCCGAATGAGGCGGAAGATCGATGCTCCGCGGAAACTAATGGGTCATTTTTGACGCGTTTTCTTCCGCCGAGCGCGGATCTTCCGCCAAAACGCGGCTCGCGCAAACGCGGCTCGGTCGGAGCGCGGGTCGCTACCAGGCTGCGATGGTCAGGCCCTTGACTCCGGGGAGCGGCGTGAAGTGCTGGCCGTTGATTATGCCGACCTGGGATCCGGCGGGGGTAAGGGCGTCCCCAACTGCCGTGGTTCCTGCCGAGTTGACCCAGAACAGGGAGATGCTGTCGTTTGCCTGACCCTGGTACGGGCTGACGCTCAGGAGGCCGGTCTGCTTGCCGGTCGCGGTCGAGTACTGGACGTATTGCGTCGTCGTGGTGTAGGAAGTGCTGGAGTGCGTCACGGTACCCGTGTAACCGCAGAGGATCGTGGCGCCGTTCCCTGAGATAATCGCGTCCGTTTCGCACTGGTAGACCGATGGCCTCCGGGCGCCGAAAGTCACCTCGGTGACGGCGAGCCGGCTGTCAGCCCTCAGGTTGTCGCCGCCGGCCGTGGTGTTGAGCAGGCGCACGCCGATCACGGACCGGTTCGTCCAGTCGAACGCGAGCGTCCTGGCGTCCGTCGTCCAAGAGATGGACTCGGAGCCGTCGGTGCCCGACCCGGTGAACCCGCCCGAGTCGCCCGCTTCACCCGAGTTCCCCATGGACCAGGTGCGGACCGCACCGGTGGCCAGCGTGTAGATCCTGATCTCCAGCACGCCAAGTCCGTTGTTAGGGTCCGTGTCCATCGCGACGGCGAGCTTGCTGCCGTCGGGGGACAGTGCGAGGCCGGTCACCGCGAAGCCCTTCGGCAGTGCCGGGATAGCGAGCCGTTTGTAAGACGCCTCAGCGCCGGACGCGGTCAGCTTCAGCAGGTAGAACGCGGGCTGATCCGGCCACAGCACCACGGGCCCCATGACCTGGCGCTGGGCGTCAATGACGAACGTCCGGTCGTCGGCGGCCCCGGTGACGCCGACGAAGGGCACGTGCGTCGTGATCCTGACGAGCGTCTTCCCGGTAGCGGTGGCCCGCACCACCGCCAGCGACGGGTTTCCGAGCGCCACGTAATACGCGGGGACGCCGGCGTATGAGACGGCCGTCGCCGGGACGCTGGCGGGGGCGTTCCCCGACCGGCCGAACCAGGAGCCCGCGGTCGTGCTGCCCACGACGAGTACGACCACGGCCGCGGCGGCGGCCAGCGGTGCGAACCAGGTCATCTGCGTCCGCCGCGCGGCCCTGCGGCGGACGGGTGATCCGTGCAGCCGGAGCGGCGGCAGATCGCCCGGTGTGATCACCTCGGCGGCGGCGCGGGTCGCGGTGCGGACCTCGTCTCCCGAGACGTTCATGAGTACTCCTGCATGCGTTTGCCGAGCGCCGCGAGCGCGCGTGAGGTGGCGGACTTGACGGTGCCGGGCCTGATGCCCATCGACCTGGCGATCTCTTCCTCGTTCAGGTCGAGGTAGTAGCGGAGTACCAGCGTTTCGCGCTGCCGGGGTGGCAGCGCCCGGATCGCCAGGAGCAGATGCCGCTGCTCCTCGCCCACGAGTGCGGTCGCCTCGGCGGATTCCCAGGGCAGTTCACCGGTGGCCCGGTCGTCGCGGCGGACACGCGACCGCAGCACCATCCGGCAGCCGTTCAGCACGCTTGTCCGCAGGTAACCGGGGGCACTGGCGGTGTTACGCAGCTTGCGTCACCGTTTGTACAGCCCCAGGAACGCCTCCTGGACGACATCCTCCGCCGCCGGCTTGTCGCCGAGCATGACGTAGGCCAGCCGGGTAAGGCTCAGCGCGTGTGCCTCATACAGCGCGGTGACTTCCCGGTCGGGTTGTACCTGCGCGGCATCTGTATCTGCGGACGCTACCGTTTCCACATAGAGAAGATGCACGGGAAGGCCTCAGGTTGCCTGCTATCCGGGAATCCTAGGCGGTGACTCGTGCGTAGGTGGTCTCAGCGGTGGCGGGGACACGCCGCGCGCGGGCGCCCAGGCTGAGGGTACGGACCAGGACCATGGTGATGGCCATGAAGATCAGGCCGTCGGTGATGGCATCCACGCTGACCTGGTGCGCGAGACACCACGCGCCGATCTGGGCCGGGAACCAGTGCACGGCGCCGTAGGAGAATGCGGCTCGGGCGCCGACGATAAGGGCCCACGTGAGGGCGTAGGGCCAGCTGCTGGCACTGACCGGCCTGCCGGTCTTCGGGCTGCGGTAGACCCGCATCAGCGCGCTGACGAGCAGTCCGCCGACCAGCCCGGCGGCGATGCCTGCGAGCTCGACGAGCATTCCGTTTCCGTGGGTGACCGGCCGCTGGATGAACAGCGGGATGACCACGGCGACGGTGAGCAGCGGCCGCAGGATGCGGAGCTTGCCGATCTTGCGGTGCGGGCCGAGGTCGGCCTCGAGCGTCGCGACCAGGACGAGGCCGTTGATGATCATTGCTTCGGTCAGGGGGGACATTGTGTGCTCCTCATGGTGAGTGGTGCTGACATCACCCACCATCTCCCTGACACCCCCTGCGCGGCGCCGGCCCGCGGGCTGGCCTGCGGTACCAGATGGATCTGGCACCGCAGGCCGGCCGCGGTACTACCTCAGTGTCCCCGGGCCCGCCAGTCGGCCAGCTGCGGGGACTCCGCGCCGATCGTCGTGGCCGCCCCGTGACCGGTCCGGACGGCCGTCTGCGCCGGGAGCGTCAGCAGGCGGCTCTCGATCGAGGCGAGGATGGCCGGGAAGTCGGAGAAGGAACGCCCGGTCGCGCCGGGACCGCCCTGGAAGAGCGTGTCACCGGAGAACACGGTGTCCAGGTCCGGGGCATGCAGGCACACCGCGCCCGGCGCGTGCCCCGGGGTATGCAGCACGGTCAGCTTGACCCCGCCGGCGGTGAGGACCTGGCCATCGGCTAGCTGCCCGTCGGGCTGCCGCCCCGGATGGGTCAGGTCCCACAGCGGCAGATCGGCCGGGTGGAGCAGGATCGGCGCTCCGGTACGGGCGGCCAGGTCGGGGGCGGCGCCGATGTGATCGTCGTGCGCGTGGGTGCAGACGATCGCTCGCACGGTCCGGTCACCAACGGCCTCTGCGATCGCGGCAGCGTCATGCGCGGCGTCGATCACGATGACCTCGGCGGAGTCACCGACGATCCAGATGTTGTTGTCGACGTCCCAGGTGCCTCCGTCGAGGGAGAAGGTGCCCGACGTGAGGAGGTGCTCGATCACAAGATCACGACCGAGCGCAGCACGTCGCCGCGGCGCATCGCCTCGAATGCCTCGGTGATCCCGTCGAGGCTGATCGTCTCGCTGACGAAGGCATCGAGTGCCAGCCGTCCCTGCTTGAACAGGTCGATGAGCATCGGGAAGTCACGGGAGGGCAGGCAGTCCCCGTACCACGACGACTTCAGCGCACCGCCTCGTCCGAACACTTCCTGCAGCGGCAGCTCCAGCCTCATCTCGGGCGTGGGCACGCCGACCAGGACGACGGTGCCGGCCAGGTCACGCGCGTAGAACGCCTGCGTGTACGTCTCGGGCCTGCCCACCGCGTCGATGACGACGTCCGCGCCGTTCCCGCCGGTCAGCGCACGGATGGCCTCGACCGGATCGGTCTCGCGGGAGTTCACGGAATGGGTGGCGCCCAGCTCCAGGGCCTTGCTGAGCTTGCGGGCGTCGATGTCCACCGCGATGATCGTCGCCGCGCCCGCCAGCCGCGAGCCCATGATCGCCGCGCCGCCCACGCCGCCGCAGCCGATGACCGCCACGGAATCGCCGCGTCCCACCGCGCCGGTGTTGATGGCCGCGCCCAGGCCGGCCATCACGCCGCAGCCGAGCAGGCCCGCCACCTCGGGCGGCACCGACGCGTCGACCTTGGTGCACTGTCCCGCCGCTACCAGGGTCTTCTCGATGAACGCGCCGATCCCCAGCGCGGCCGACAGCTCCGTGCCGTCTTCCAGGGTCATCTTCTGCTTCGCGTTGTAGGTGCTGAAGCAGTACTGCGGGCGCCCGCGCAGGCACGACCGGCAGTTCCCGCACACCGCCCGCCAGTTCAGGATGACGAAGTCCCCGGGCGCCACGCCGGTGACATCCGCGCCGACGGACTCCACGACGCCGGCTGCCTCGTGGCCGAGCAGGAACGGGTACGTGTCGCTGATCCCGCCCTCCACGTAGTGCAGGTCGGTGTGGCATACCCCGCACGCCTGGATCTTCACGACGGCTTCGCCGGGACCGGGGTCCGGAACATTGATCGCAAGAGCCTCGACCGGCTCCCCGCGCTTATGCGAAACGATGCCCGTGACCTGCTGTGCCATAGCGCCAACCTCTCGTGAATGACCATGCGACTGCTAAGAACCCAAGACTACGCATAACGGCCTGTGGTTCCCGTCCCAGGACAGTGTTACCCCAGGTGAGTGTTAGTCCAGGTCAGTGTCAGTCCCCAGCGTGCTTCGTGTAGCCGAAGAAGCACCGGCGCTTGATCAGGGCCGCGACGTCGGGCGGGACCATGCTCTCCCAGGAGTCGTCGTCGGCGGCTATCCTGCGCAGCACGTCGCGGCTGAAGATCGGCAGGAACTCTGGCCGGTAGTTGTCGAGGTTCACGAAGCTGCCGCGCCCGGCGAGATAGTCATACAGTGGCTGGAGCTCCGGCCCGACCTTGATGTCGTGCACGGTCATCAGCTCGTCATCCGGTGACGGCTTGAGCGGGTAGACATAGAGCCTCAGGTCGTTCTTGAACAGCCGCCCGAAGCTTTCCAGGATCCCGCCGGGCAGCTGGGTGTGGTTCTTCTCGTCGAACAGGTCGATCAGGCTCGGCACCCCCATCACGATGCCGATCCGCTCGCTGGTCCGCTCCGCCAGGTAGGCGGCCAGGCGGTAGTAGTCGAAGTAATCGCTGATCAGCACCGTCGTACCGCAGGCGGCGAGCAGCTCGGCCCGGGCCAGGAAGTCCCGGCGGTCCACCTCGGCTCCGCCTGCCAGCAGGTTCCGCATCGTGATCTCGGTAAGCGGCAGGACCTGCTTGCCCTTCACGGCAGGGTCGGCCTCGAACTTGGCCCTGGCCGTCTCCAGCATGTCGAGGTTCACGTGGGTCGGCGGCCGGAAGCTGCCCCGCTCCACCAGGATCGCCTTCTTCCTCAGCACCTCGCTCGGCTGCAGCACCTCGCGGTCGTAGCCGAACATGGCCACGCCGCTGAGCCCCAGCTGGACGAGCTTGAGCGCCATGAGCCGGTTGTCCACGCCACGGAACTCGATGCCTCGGAACTGGATCATGTCGATCTCTATGCGGCCCGTGGTCAGCCGGTCCAGCAGGCTCTCGATGAGCGTGTCTGGCTCGTGGTGGTGGAAGAACGCCCCGTAGAGCAGGTTCACCCCGACGATGCCGAGCGCTTCCTGCTGCAGCCAGGCCTCGAGGTCGAGCATCCGGACGTGCATCACGATCTGGCTTGGCTCGTCGTGCGCCTGGGCCTGGAACTTGACGCCCATCCAGCCGTGGCACTCGTTGCCGCCCCGGTAACTGCGCGCCACTACCGTGTCGGCGAACGCGAAGAACGAGGTCGAGTCGCCGCGCTCGTCGCCGAGCCGGTCGACGTTGAGCTGGAATTCCTTGTCGAGCATGCCTTGCAGCCGCCCGGCCGATACGTACCTGTCCACCTTGCCGTAGACGGCATCGCTGACGGCCATGTCGTAAGCGGAGATCGACTTCGCGACCGTGCCCGCCGCGCCGCCCACCCTGAAGAACCAGCGCACGACCTCCTGGCCGGCCCCGATCTCGGCGATCGTCCCGTACCAGCGCGGATCCAGGTTGATGCGCAGCGCCTTCTGGTGCGTGTCAGATTCGTGAGTGCCACCGATGAGCTCGGTCATGTGGTCTCCCTGCCTGCTCACCGGTCCGCATCCGGCACCGAAAGTATACAAATTCCGGCACGTCCGGCACTAGTCCACGAGCCGCCGGACGTGCCGATGGCGCCAACGGGCCCGCTCAGACGCTCGCAGACCCCGCTGAAGCGAACCCGTTGGCGCCATCGGCACGTTGCTTCCGAGTCTGCTAGGCGCAATCAGGACGCGGATCGTCCGGAATCGGGGATACAGTGCCCGGCATGGCTATCGCACGCTTCCCGAGTTTTGTCATCGACTGTCCTGACGCGGGCGCTCTCGCAGCGTTCTACGGTGCGTTGCTCGACTGGAAGACCGAGGTCTCCCCGGGCTGGGCCGACGTCCGGGCTGAGCACGGCCAGTGCATCGGCTTCCAGCAGGTTGAGGACTACACCCCGCCGGCATGGCCGGCTCAGGAGGTACCCCAGCAGATGCATATCGACGTGGTCGTCGACGACCTTGACGCCGCCGAGACGGAGGTGCTTGCTCTGGGCGCTACCAAGCACGAGCACCAGCCCGGTACCACCTTCCGGGTGTTCCTCGACCCGGCGGGCCATCCATTCTGCCTCTGCGTGAGCTGACGCCTACGGCCGGCTTAGGCTTCCGCTGCCGCGGGGAACGTCTCCTCCCAGCGATACGATCCGCGGCGGGTGTCGGCGTAACGGAGCCAGTTCGGACGTACCCTGACCAGCCCGAGCTCCTGGCCGTCCGCCAGCCGTGGCTCGATGGGGTACCGCTCGAGATAGCACTGCTCGCACCGTTCGCGTGCGGTGCCTTGAGGCTCATCGGCGATGCCCTCGCACTGCACGGCGATCTCGTCCTCGTCCCAGCCGATCGCCAGTGCCACCTCGGGTCGTCGCTGGATGTTGACGAACTTGCGGGAGCCGCGTTCCGCTCCGAACAGGACCTCGCCGAGATCGGTGGCCACAACCGCTACCACCGTGGCCTGCGGGGTGTCGTCGGGGCCAAGCGTGGCCACCACGGCGAGGCCACGCTGCCGTACGAAGGCTACGAACTCATCGGTTTCCATCACGGGTTCCTTCCTGTCCGTGGCGCAGCAGCGCTCATCCATACAGTACTGTATGGATGAGCGCGAGAACAGAGGAGACAATGGCCGCCCCTATCCGTACCCCGCGGAGTAAGTGGATCGAGGAAGGGCTGCGGGCCCTGGCTGCTGGCGGTCCGGAGGCGGTCCGGATCGAGCCGCTGGCTCAGGCGCTCGGCGTTACCAGAGGCGGCTTCTACTGGCACTTCCGCGACCGGCCCGCACTACTGGAGGAGATGCTCGACACGTGGGAGCAGGCCACCACCCAGGATGTGACCGAGCGTCTCGACCGCGAGGGCGATGACGCCGGGGCCAAGCTGCGCAGGCTGCTCGCGCTCACTTCCCCCGCGGTCGTGCGGACCGACCTCGCCGTCCGGGACTGGGCCCGGCGTGACCCGGCCGTCGCGCAGCGGCTGCGGCGCATCGACAACCGGCGCATGGATGCGCTGCGCTCGCTGTTCGGCGCGTTCTGCACCGAGCCGGACGATATCGAGGCCAGAAGCCTGCTGGCCTTCTCCCTCCTGATCGGCAACTACTTCATCACCGCCGACCACCAGGGCCGCAGCCGCGAAGACGTGCTGGAACGTTCCCTCACGCAGCTCGGATCGCCCAGCCCAGGCTGAGCTAGCCCTGACTGAAGTAGTGCCCGTGCGTCAGGTCCTCGATGAGCCCCGGATGCGCCGGCTCCCACCCGAGCACCTTCCGCGTCATCTCGGTGGAGACCGGGTTGTCCACCCCCACGAACGGGCCGAGGAAGCCGAAGTGCCCATCCGCGTCGGACGCGGAGATGCTCGCCGTCGGCACCCCGGCGCCGTGCCCGATGGCTTCCGCGATGTCACGGAAGGGAATGCCCTCGTCCGCGACCGCGTGCAGGCGGCTCCCGGCCGGCGCGATCTCCAGGGCCAGCCGGTACACCTGCGCCGCGTCGAGCGTGTGCACGGAAGGCCACCGGTTAGCCCCGTCCGCCACGTATCCCGACATGCCCGTCTGACGGGCGATACCGATCAGGACGTGCGCGAATCCGTGGTGATCGAGCGAGCTGTGCGTGATCGGGGGCAGCCGGACGGCGGAGGACCGCACGCCGCGTTCGGCGAGCGCGATCACGAAGTTCTCCGCGTCCACCCGCGGGCCGCCGGGAGCGAAGTCGGACTCGGTGCCCGGACGTCCGGTGATGCCCGCGAGGGTAATCATGAGCGTGCCTGAGGAGGTGACGAGCGGCTTGCCCGTCCCCTCGAGCGCCGAGGCGAGCGCCTCTATCGCGGCCAGGTCGGCGGCGATCGCGGCCGGGAAGTTCCCGGTTCGCATCTCCTCATGCTTGAAGGCGAGGTGGATGACGCCGTCGGCCGCCCTGGCGGCCTCGCGGAGCCCGTCGAGATCGTAAAGGTTGCCTCGGCGGACCTCGGCGCCGGCCTTCGCGAGTGCCTCCGCCGAGCTGTCCGAACGCGCCAGCCCCACGACCTGATGCCCAGCCTGCCGCAGCTCGGGCACGACGGCCGAGCCGATGTGTCCGGACGCGCCAGTCACGAAAACACGCATGGGAAACCCTCCCGAGATAAGTGATGTCACCTGGTGTCATAAGCATAGCACGGTGATGGCACCGGGTGACATCAGCTAGTCTTGGCCCATGGGCAGATGGCAGCCGGACGCGCGAGAGCGGCTGACGGAGGCGGCCCTGGTGCTCTACGGCGAGCGCGGCTACGAGGAGACAACCGTCGCGGAGATCGCGGAGCGCGCGGGACTGACGAAGCGGACCTTCTTCCGGTATTTCGCGGACAAGCGCGAGGTGCTGTTCTGGGGCTCGGAACTGCTTGAGCAGCGGATGGTGGCCGCCATCGAGGCCGCCCCCGCGTCCGCGTCGTCCCTCGACATGATCGGCGCGGCGCTGGACGCCGCCGCCGTCCGGTTCGAGGAGGTCCGGGAGTTCGCCGGCCAGCGGCACCGGATCATCGTCTCCAGCCGCGAGCTGCAGGAACGCGAGCTGATCAAGTCCGCGACACTGGCCGCCGCCATGGCTCAGGCACTGCGCGCAAGGGGATTCAGCGATACCGCCGCCACCCTCGCGGCGCACATGGGCGTCACCGTCATGCACGTCGCCTTCCAGCAATGGGTCGGCGACCCGAACCAGACGCCGTACCAGCAGATCGCCGGGGACGCCCTTGCGCAGCTCCGGGAGATCGCCTCAGCCGGATAAGCGGCTACCAGCGGTACCAGCGGCTCCGGGAGGCGCCTTCACCGGCCCGAACGGCGAAGCCGATGAGCCAGACGAAGAGGACGACGAGGGCTATCCACCACAGGATGTGGATGGCGAACCCCAGGCCGCCAAGTATGACGGCCAGAAGAAGGACTAGCAGGATGATGCCCATGAGGTGATCCTCTCTCGGCAGGCTCGCCCCGACTTCCTGACGCGGCCTTGACTGGAAACGGCTGTCGAGTACCCGGGCGGCACCGATCCACGCCACCCGGACCCGGAAATCTGCCAGCACCCGTCCGCTAGCCCCGAAGTGAGGGTGCCAATGGCGCCAACGGCATCGCTGAACGGGGCTTGCCGGGCGATTGAGCAGGCCCGTTGGCGCCATTGGCACGCTGCGGACGGCGCTGGGGACCGCGCTGGGGGAGGCCGGCGGCAGTGCTCCGGATCAGCCGAGCTGCCAGACGACGGCGACCGTCGCGGTCACCTGCTGGGTGCCGGCCGAGATCGGCACGGCCGCCGCGGCAGCGCCTTCCGCGAACATCGGCGCCGGGAAGAGGCGGCCGGGCGGCTCGGTCGTGCTGGTGTCGGTGATGCTGACGATCGGCCCGAGCTTGACGCCAGCCGCGCGGGCATACTGCCCGGCCGTCGCCTGCGCGTCGCTGATCGCATCCGCCCGGGCAACGGCAAGGAGCTTCGTGTTCTGGTCCGTCAGGTCGAGCTGCACGTTGTCGACCCGGGCCGCGTTGCCGCCGGCGTCTACCGCGCCGGTGATCTGCTGTCCGGCGGTGGCGAGGCCGTGCAGTTCCACGGACAGCGGCTCGCTGACGCTGTAGCCGGTGACCTTGCCGTTCTGGTCATATTGCGGCTGGACGGACATGCTGGTCGTCTGCAGTGCGCTGGCTGGCACCCCAGCCTTCTGCAGCGCGGCCTGGACCCGGCTCATGTCCTGGTTGGCGGCGTTGAGGGCGGTGCTTACCGATGACGCCTGGGTGTCTACCTCCATGCTGAGCTGCAGTTCGTCGGGCGTCCCGGTTGCGGTGCCGTTCCCGCTGACCGTGATCGTCGGTTCCCAGGCAGGCGAGTCCGCGTAGGCCCGCGCACTCCCGGTACCGGCGGCCACAGCACCTGACACCGCAACAGCAGCGGCAATAACGACAGCCGCACGTACAACGGACATGACTCTTCCCCCAGTTTGGCGCAGGTATCACTTCCGTCACCCAACGTAGCGCTACCTGCCGCGAACCTCTGGCAGCCTCGCCGTCACTCGTCTAGCTGGGAGAACTTGGCGGTGACCTGGAGGAACGGCGCGGCCCGCTCGAACGTCTCGCCGATGGTGTGCTCGGCCAGGTGTGCCTGGTAGGCATGGTGCCGCGTGGTCTCCCATGCGTGGCCCCGCGGTGGCAGCGCTCCCGGTTCCGGAGCTGGCACCGGCTGCCAGGTCCAGGCGGTGACAGGCGCGTCTTGCGAACTGTCCTGGGCCTGCTGTGGCTTGATGAAGTCAGCGGGGTCGGCATGGTAGCCAATCCAGTTCCTGACGAACCGCAGGCCGGTGAAGGTTCCCTCGATCAGCGAGCGTTCTGCCGGGCCCTGGTCGGCCATGGCACGGTCGTAGGCATCGGGGTGATAGCGCACCAGCGTAGCGTCGACTATGGTCACCCACCAGACCGCTTCGATGATCACCGTGAATGCCTGCGGCCGGTCGATGGCCCGCACCCGGTCCAGGCGCTGGGTGGTATCGCCCATCGCGACGATGGCCCAGGAGAGGGCGCTTTCCCGGAACTCGCGGTCCCCGGTGTTCCGCCGGTTCCAGGCGACCCGGCAGCGCGCCGAGCAGAACCGGGCATGCTCACGCCGAGGCTCGAACACGGCCCCGCACTGCTCGCATTCTCGGGTATCCGCCATCGCGTCATGTTACGCGTAACAACCTCCCGCCTGTACAGCCCTGATGCTCGAATTCATCACCTGTACACCTGCTCTTCTCCTCTGCCACGCCAGCCCCTGCCCACGTTCCGGGGCCGGGTGTGCGGATGGCGTGGTTGTGTGGCACCGTGCTGGTTATGGGATTTGACCTGAACCGCCTGCTAGACATCCGCCTCTACAAGGCATTTGATGCCGACGAAGCCGGCCGGGTACTGGCCGGCAGCGACGACTCCGGATCCACTCAGCTGATCGAGATCTCCCCTGACGCAGACCCCGTGCCGCTGACGGCGCTGCCTGGAGCGTGTAACGGGCGCTACCTGCCGGGACGGCGGGCCGTGATCGTCTCACACGACGACGGCGGCAACGAGCGCCACCAGCTGTCCCTGCTCCGGCTGCCGGGCCTGACGCGGCCGGCCGGGCTTGCTGACCTGACGCCGCTGGTGCGCGACTCCCGGTTCATTCACGACCTGGCCGCGGTCGCGGCGGACCGGATCTGCTACCTGACCAACCGCCGCAACGGCATCGCGTTCGACCCGGTCATCCGCGAGCTCCCAGCACACGATGAAACCGCGGGCACCGAGCGGACGCTGCTCCTCGGTGACCACCGGTTCGCGGAGGCGGCGCTGTCTCCGGATGGCAGGTGGCTGGCGCTGACCGTCTCCTCGCCGGTGACCGCGAACGCCGAGCACGTAGTGCTGGTGGACCTGAGCCTCCCGCCCGGTCAGGAGTGCCTGCGGGAGGTAACCCCGCAGGACGCGCCGGCCGCGAACGGGACGCTGGCCTGGATGCCGGGCAGCGACGCCCTTATCTTCAGCTCCAACAACGACCGGGAGCTCACCGCGGTGACCCGGTATGACCTGGCGACCGAGCAGCTGACGGTCCTGGTGGCGGACGATCAGGCCGACCTGACCGGCTGGCCGTCGCCGGATGGCACGCTGCTGCTGGTCGAGCGCAACGATGACGGCGCGTCGGTGCTGACGCTGCACGACGCCGCTACCGGCCAGCGCGAGGCCGGGATCCCGATGCCCGACGAGGGCAGCATCGCCGGCGTACGGTTCCCGGACCCGCAGTGGGCGCCGGGCTCGCGTACCGTGGCCCTGTCCATCTCCAGCCCGGACTTCCCGGGCGACGCCCTGCTCCTGGATGTGGCGACCCGGGCTTTCACCAGCCTCACGCACTCCGCCCGCGGCCTCGGTGACCACGTTCCGGTCAAACCGGAGCAGCACAAGATCCCTACCCCCGACGGTGAGCTGGTGCCCTGCCGCGTCTACCAGGCTCACGCCGACAGCAAGAGCGCGATCGTCGTGGTGCATGGTGGCCCGGAGGGCCAGGCACGGCAGAACTTCGACACCGTCGTGCAGGCCATGGCCGCGCAGGGTCATACCGTCCTGGTGCCGAACGTCCGTGGTTCTACCGGCTACGGCAAGCGCTGGTATTCAGCCGACGACGTCCGCAAGCGCCTGGACTCCGTGCAGGATCTGGCCGCCATCCACGCCTACCTGCCCAAGCTGGGCGTCGACCCGTCCCGCGCCGCGCTGTACGGCGGATCGTACGGCGGCTACATGGTGCTGGCGGGCCTGGCCTTCCAGCCCGGACTGTGGGCGGCCGGCGTGGATATCGTCGGTATCGCATCGCTGGTCACCTTCCTGGAGAACACGTCGGCGTACCGCCGCGCTTACCGGGAGCGCGAATACGGCAGTCTCGCGAACGACCGCGACTTCCTGCACGAGGCGTCCCCGCTCACGCACATCGACGACATCACCGCCCCGCTGTTCATCATCCACGGCGCGAATGACCCGCGGGTGCCGCTGAGCGAGGCCGAGCAGATCCACGCCGCGATGACGAGCCGGGGCCGCGAATGCGAGCTCCTCGTCTACACCGACGAAGGCCACGGCCTGGCCAAGCGCGCCAGCCGGGCGGACGCGATACCTCGGGCGCTCAGTTTCCTCGGCCGCCACCTGGGAACCGCGCCAGCTCCGCGTTGATCCGCCGCGGCCAGAACGGCCCGCCGTACACGAACCCGGTGTAGGCCTGTACCAGCGTGGCGCCCGCCTCGAGCCGGTCTCGGGCGTCGTCCGCCGTCTCGATGCCGCCCGCCCCGATCAGCACCAGCTTGTCCCCGGCCCGCGCGTGCAGCCGCCGCAGCACCGCCAGCGACCGGTCGCGCAGCGGCGGCCCGGACAGCCCGCCCGCACCTAGCGCCGTCACCTCGGCCGCGGGCGTCACCAGGCCGTCCCTGGCGATCGTGGTGTTGGTGGCGATGATCCCGTCCAGCCCCAGTTCGACCGCGAGGTCGGCCACGGTGTCCACGTCCTCGTCGGCGAGGTCGGGCGCGATCTTCACCAGCAGCGGTACCGCACCGGTGGCCTGGCGCACCGCGGTGAGCAGCGGCCGCAGCCGGTCCGCGGCCTGCAGATCGCGCAGGCCAGGGGTGTTCGGCGAGCTGACGTTGACCACGATGTAGTCGGCGACCCCGGCGACCGCCCGCGCGCTCGCCACGTAGTCCGCGACCGCCTCGTCCTCGGGCACGGCCTTCGTCTTGCCGATGTTGACCCCGACGATCACCTGCCGCCGGCGACGCAGCCGCAATGCCGCGGCTGCCGCGCCGTGGTTGTTGAAGCCCATCCGGTTGATGATCGCCTGGTCTGCCATCAGCCGGAACAGCCGCGGCCTGGGATTTCCCGGCTGCGGCTGTGCGGTCACCGTGCCGACCTCAACGAAGCCGAACCCGATCGCGCCGAGCACCGCCACCCCGCGTGCGTCCTTGTCGAACCCGGCCGCCAGCCCCAGCGGCCCGGGGAAGTCAAGCCCGAGCGCCCGCACCCGCAGCGCCGGATCCCGCGGCCCGAGCACCGCCCGCAGCGCCGCCGCCGCTCCCGGCACCAGTCCCGCTACCCGAATCGCCCGCATCGCCGCCTCATGCGCCGTCTCCGCCGGCACCCGCCGCACCCACCGGTACACCCGCCCACCCCCCGTCCGCTCCATCATCCCAAACCCCGCCCGCTCCATGATCATGGGTAGTTGTGACCGGTATTTGGTCCATAAATACCCATGATCATGGGGGCGGGCCGCGGGGCGGGCCGCGGGGGCGGGGTGGGGTGGGGTGGGGTGGGGGTTAGGCGACTAGTTCGCCGGTGAAGGCGGACCAGAGGGAGGCGTAGGTGCCGTCGGCGGCGAGGAGTTCTTCGTGGGTGCCTATCTCGGTGATCTCGCCCTGGTCCAGGACGACGATGCGGTCGGCGCGGGCCGCGGTGGTGAGGCGATGGGCGACCACCAGGGTGGTGCGGGCGGCGGTGAGGTCGGCTATCGCCTTGTTCACCACGGCTTCCGCGGACAGGTCGAGCGCGGCGGTGGCCTCGTCGAGCAGCAGGATCGCCGGGTCGGCGAGCTGGGCACGGGCCAGGGCGATCAGCTGACGCTGGCCGGCCGACAGGTTCCGGCCTCGCTCGGACACCTCGTGGTCGTAGCCGTCTGGCAGCGCCATGATCACGTCGTGCGCGCCGGTGGCACGGGCGGCTTCCTCGATCTCGGCATCGCTGGCATCCGGCCGTGCGTACGCGATGGCTTCCCTGACGGTGCCCGCGAACAGGTAGGACTCCTGCGGCACGACGCCGAGCTGGTGCCGGAAGGCGGCCAGGTCGTAGTCGCGTACGTCCGTTCCGTCCACCAGGACGTGGCCGCCGGTGACGTCGTAGAACCGGGCGATCAGCTTGACCAGCGTGGACTTGCCCGCGCCGGTCTGGCCGACGAGGGCGACGGTCTCGCCGGGCTCGACCGTCAGGTTGATACCGGACAGCGCGTTGCTCGTGGTCCGCCCGTAGCTGAAGTCGACGTCGCGCAGCTCGATCCGGCCGGCCAGCTTGCCCGGCTCGACCGGCTCAGCGGGAGCCGGCGTGGAGGTGCCGAGCCGGAGCAGGTCGGTGATCCGGTTCAGGCCGACCATCGCCTGCTGGTAGCCGTCGAAGACCTGGGACAGCTGCTGGACGGGGGAGAAGACCATGTCGATGTAGAGCAGGTAGGCGATCAGCGCGCCGGCGGTCAGCGTTCCGTTGCGCACCTCACCGGTCGCGATGACCAGGACGATCGCTCCGGCCGCGGTGGACAGCGTCTGCACGAACGGGAAGTACAGCGCGATGTAGCGCTGTGCCCGCAGCCTGGATACCCGGAACGCGTCGCTGAGCGTGGAGTACCTGGCCCGGTTGGCGGGTTCCCGGTCGAACGCCTGCGTAACCCGCAGGCCCGCCACGTTCTCAGCGAAGTAGGCGTTGACCGCGGCGACCTTCTCCCGGGCCTCGGTGTAAGCCTTGGCGGACTTCGACCGGAACACCAGCGTGGCTACCACCAGAACGGGCACGATGCACAGCACGGCCAGGCCCAGCTGGAGGTTGATGATCAGCAGCGCGGCGAGGACGCCGAAGAACGTCAGCACCGCGCTGACCATGGTGATCAGGCCGGTCTGCAGGAAGCTGGACAGCGCGTCCACATCGGTGGTCATCCTGGTCATGATCCGGCCGGACATCTCATGCTCATAGAAGTCCAGGCCGAGTCGTTGCAGCTGGGCGAACAGCTTGACCCGGAGGGTGAACAGCAGCCGCTCGCCGTTGCGGCCGACCACCATCGTCTCGGCGATGTTGACCACCCAGTCGGCGAGCACCACGGCGAGCCCGATCAGCGAGACCACCAGGACGCCGTGGAAGACCTTCGTCTCCACGCCGTGGTCGATGCCGTTGCGCACCAGGGCCGGCAGCGCCAGGCCCGCCACCGCGTCGAGCCCGTCAAGCAGCAGTCCGATCGCCAGCGCCCACGCCAGCGGCCGCAGCAGCCGCCGCAGCGAGAACTGCCGGTCCGCCGTCCGTGCCACCGCTATGTCGACGCGGGGCTCGTCCCGCACCGGGGGCAGCTTGGCCACCTGGGCGAGCAGTTCGGGGGAGGGCGGCAGGCTGGCCAGCATGCCGCTCATGTTCGGGCCCATGCCCCCGGCGCCGCCGCCACCGCCACGTCCGCCACCGCGTCCGCCGCCGGCGGCGGCCCCAGCACCCGCTCGCGGAATATTCAGAACCGAACTATCCAGTTTTGGGATGTCCGAGCTCGTACGGGCGCCGCCGGCGCCGGTGCTGGCGCCACGGGCGAGGGCACGCGCGCTGACCTTGGCCAGCAGGGCGCGTTCAATGCCTTCCTCCAGCGGCAGGTCCTCGTCCTCCGGGCCGGTGATCAGCAGCCGGTACAGGGCGCTGCGCTCGGTCAGCTCGTCGTGGGTGCCGGTATCCGCGACCTTCCCGCCGTCCAGCACCACGATCCGGTCCGCCAGGTTCAGCGTGGACCGGCGGTGCGCGATGATCAGGGTGGTCCGCCCGCGCATGATGCCGTGCAGCGCGGCGTGGATCTCCGCCTCCAGCCGCGGGTCGATAGCGGAGGTGGCGTCGTCCAGTATGAGCAGCCGGGGGTCGGTGACCAGCGCCCTGGCCAGGGCGACCCGCTGGCGCTGGCCGCCGGATAGGGTCAGGCCCTGCTCGCCGATGACCGTGTCATAGCCCTCAGGCAGCCGCTCGATGAACTCGTGCGCCTGCGCCGCCTTCGCAGCGGCGACGATCTGCTCCCGCGTGGCGTCGGGGCGGCCGTAGGCAATGTTGGACGCCACCGAGTCGGAGAACAGGAAACTCTCCTCGGCGACGAGGCCAATCGCGGCGCGCAGTGACTGGGACGTAACACCAGCGACGTTCTGATTGCCTATGCGGACGGTGCCGGCGGCGGGATCGTAGAAACGGGGCAGCAGCTGGGCGATCGTGGACTTGCCTGACCCCGACGCGCCGATGACGGCGACCGTCTCCCCGGGCTCGATGCGGAAAGACAGGCCGCGCAGCACGGGCTGGCCCTCGACATAGCCGAAGTGCACGTCGTCGAAGACGACGCCGTTGGCGTCCGCGGGGAGGTCGACCGCGTCGGGGGCGTCGGTGATCTTCGGGCGGGAGTCGATCACGTCGAAGACCCGGATCACGCTGGCGCGGGACTCCTGGCCGATGGTCACCATGTTGGTGAGCGTGCGCACCGGGCCGGCCATCTGGGCAAGGTAGGCGGAGAACGCCAGGAAGGTGCCGAGCGTGATCTCGCCGCGGATGGCGAGCCAGCCGCCGAGGGCGAGCACGCCGACCATGCCGAGGGACGGGATGCCGCTCAGCGCCGGGTTGTACCTGGCGGTCAGCCTGATCATCCGCAGCCGGGAGCCGAACAGGGCGCTGCTGGCCGACTCCAGGCGCTCCTGTTCCTGCTCTTCCTGGCCGAAGCCCTTGACGACCCGCACGCCGCCGATGTTCTCGTCGACGATGCCGGCCACGTCACCGGACTGCTGCTGGGCATGCCAGCTGGCCGGGAACAGCCGCTTGCGGGAGGCCATGGCGATGAACCACAGGGACGGGCCGACGGCCACTGCCACCAGGGTCAGGATGGGGGAGAGGACCAGCATGATGACGATCGACACCACGAACAGCGCGATGTTACCGATGGTAATCGGCACCATCTGAACCAGGCTCTGCACCATGTTCAGGTCCGTGATGGACCTGCCCACCAGCTGCCCGGTGCGGATCTCATCCTGGCGGGCGCCGTCCAGCTTGGTCAGCGCACCGAACAGGTCGTTGCGCAGCTCGTGCTGGACGTCGAGGGCGAGCTTGCCTCCGGTGTACCGGCGCAGGTAGATGCCCACGAAGTTCACTGCCGCGGTGATCAGCAAGATAATGGCCAGCGGCCAGATCGACTGCTTGTGGGTCACGATGACGTTGTCGATGATCTGCCGCTGGATGAGCGGTATGGCGGCCGTGGCGGCCGTGGCCAGCGCCGCACCGCCCAGCGCCACAGTCACGTTGCGGTGATTGCGCCAGCAGTAGCCCGCCAGTCGCCGAAGCCACCCGTTCGCTTCCGTTGCCCCGTCCTCCTTAGCCGCGCCCCGGATCGGGGCCTGATGCTGCTAGGACAGGTTAACAGTTACGCCAGGAAATTCATTTCCTCTGCTAACGAACTATATGGTCCGGGTTGGCTGCTGGAGCCTCGTCGTAGTACGGCGCGGGCGGCCGGGTGGCGCGGGCGGCGACGCCGCCCAGGAGCGACCCGACTGCGAAGCCGATGGCCAGGTTCACGACCGCGGTGGCTAGTTTCTGTGACACCGGGGCGGTCGTGCTGAACGGGAAGACCACGGCAATCAGGGTGGCGAGGCCGATGATCCAGCCGAAGAACGTGCCCGGCTTCGGCGTGCCCAGTGCGAGCAGGTGCAGGATCCCGGTCGCGGCGATCGCCACCGCGGCCGCGGCGAAGACATAGGCGCCGGTGGACGCGTCGCCCCAGGCGCCATCCCGCTGGGGCGCGAGGATGGGGATCTTGAAGAGCCAGCGGCAGACCAGGATGCCGACCAGCGCGGCAAGCGCCGCGACGACCGCGGTCGCCGCGCCGCCCGACCACAGCTGGCGCGCGTCTACCTTCGGCCGTGGCGTGCGCCCGGGCTGCGCCGGACCCGGGCGCCCGGGGTCCGGGTACCTAGGGTCCTGGTACCTAGGCTCCTGGTACATGGGGTCCTGGGGCATGGGACTTGTCATGAGCTCTGCCTCACTTCGGCTTTTGGCTTGCGTGCCAGACAGCTACCCCTGCCAGTGCGGCGAAACCTCCCCCTGACCGCCGGCGCGGGGCGTGGCGGGATAGGGTCGCCGTCAGTGTCCTGTATTGCCGACAACGTTAGGTGCGGATTGTGGCAAAGCCGGTTCTTCTGGTCATCATCGGCAGTACGCGTCCCGGCCGGGTGGGCCCGGCGGTCGCTGACTGGATCGTCGACCGGGCGCGCGCCCATGATGAGTTCGAGGTGCGGGTCGCCGACCTCGCCGCGATCGACCTGCCGATGTTCAACGAGCCGAAGCACCCCCGGTTCGGCCAGTACGAGCACCAGCACACCAAGGACTGGAGCGCCATCGTCGCGCCGGCCGACGCGATCGTGTTCGTCATCCCCGAGTACAACTACGGCTTCAACGCCGCCACGAAGAACGCGATCGACTACCTCAACGCCGAATGGCAGAACAAGCCGGCCGGCATCGTCAGCTACGGCGGGGTAGCGGCCGGCACGCGGGCCACCCAGATGCTCAAGCAGGTACTGTCGGCGCTCAAGGTCGTGCCGGTCGCCGAGGCGGTGAACATCCCGTTCGTCCACCAGCACCTGGACGAGAACGGCCGGTTCAAGCCCACCGAGGTCATGGAAGACTCCGCGACCGCGATGCTCGCCGAGCTCCTGCGCTGGTCCGAGGCCCTCCGCCCGCTGCGCGCGTAGCCGGCTCGTAGCCGGCGTGTAGCCCGGCGCGGGGCTACGTGACCGTCACCTGGACCTGGGGGTAGCCGCTGGCTCCGTTGGGCTCGGGGGGTGCCTGGAGGCTGGTCTGGGTGTAGCCGGTGTCGTCGGTCGCCCGGGCCGAGATCAAGTGGTTGCCCGCGGTGGCGTCCCAGTTCCAGGCCCACTGCCGCCAGCAGTCGATGCCGGGGACCTCGGACAGCTGAGCGACATGCCATGGGCCGTTGTCGATCTGCACCTCCACCGCGTCGATGCCCTTGTGCTGTGCCCACGCCACCCCGGCGACCGTGACGGTGCCGGTCTTCAGCGGCCCGTTCCCCGTCGGCACGTCGATCCGGGACTCGGTCTTGATCGGCGCCTGCTGGGACCAGCCACGCTGGGCCCAGTATGCGTAGTTCCCCGCGAACGTGGTCACCTCGATGTCGGTGACCCACTTGGTGGCGGACACGTACCCGTACAGCCCGGGCACCACCATGCGGGCGGGGAAGCCGTGCGCCACCGGCAGTGGCTGCCCGTTCATCGCCACCGCGAGCAGAGCGTCGCGCCCGTCCATGACGGTCTGGATCGGCGTCCCCGACGTGAACCCGTCGACCGACGTGCACAACAGCTGGTCGGCGCCCGCCTTGATCCCGGCCTCGCGCAGCACGCTGGACAGGCTCGCGCCCAGCCACAGCGCGTTGCCGACGTAAGGCCCGGCGACCGGATTGGAGACGCAGCACAAGGTGATGTAATCCTCGATCAGCGGCCTGCGGATCAGGTCGTCGAAGGTGAGGGTGATCTCCCGCGACACCATCCCGTGGATCCGCAGCTGCCAGCTGTCCGGATTGACCTGCGGCAGCACGATGGCGGTGTCCACCCGGTAGAACTGCGCGTCGGATGTGATGAACGGCGAGATTCCCGGCACGTTCAGGTTCACCCCGGCGGGCAGCGGGGGCAGCGCCTTGACCGGCGCGGGGATCCGCAGCGTCTGGATGAACTTCGCGACGCTTGAGCGCTCGGTCAGTATCCGGCCGGCCAGTCCGGCGACCGCCGCGACCCCCACGGTGACCGCGCCCGCCGCCAGGAAGCTCCGGCGGCGCGGCTCAGGGACGGCCCAGGACTGACGGGCCGGCCCGGCCGAGGACGGCACGGCCGGGGTTCGTGTGGCGCCAGGGAGATCAGGTGCGGCAAGCTCGTCCCTGGCAGGTTCGTCACGGGCAGACTGAGTACCGGCAAGCTCGGCCACCCCGGGCCCCTCCACCGCTGCCACCGCCGCGGCCGGCAAGGGCGCGATCCGCCGCTCCAGGACCAGCAGCACCACGACGGCGGTGGCTATGGCGGCCAGCGTCGGCAGCATGCTGCCGAAGGTCGCTGTCGGCCGGGTAGCTGAGGCGGTCAGCCCGACGGCCGCGAATACTCCCAGCCCCGCCAGGCCGTACACGAGCCGTCGCGTCGCGATGGCCCCGACGCACGCCGCGAACAGGCCGAGCACGACCAGGATGCCGGTGACGAGCACGAGCTTGTCGTCGGAGCCGAAATGGGCGATCGCCCAGTTCTTCAGCCACGGCGGGGTGAAGTCGATCTGCAGCTGCCCGACCGCGACCACCGGCGAGCTGCTCGCCCCGGTAATGCCTGCCACGAACTGCCCCACCCCGAGAGCGGCGCCCCCCGCCAGCACGCCTGCCACCGCGCCAAGCGCGGCCCGGCGAGCCTTTGTCACATTCATCGTCATGCTCCGTTATTCGTAGCCGCAACGCGCCCGTATTGGGCCCTGCACGTACCAAGCCGGCCGCCCGCCTGGTACGAATATCAGGTGTGACGGTTCCCGATCCGGCGCCGCGCCAGCGGCACCAGGCAGCCCCCGCAGATCTCGCCGCCCTGCTAGCAGCGGTGGCGCGCGGTGAGGAGGCCGCTTTCGACGCTTTCTACGATCAGGTGTCGTCTCCGGTTTTCGGCGTGATCCTGCGTGTGATCCGTGACCCGGCCCAGTCTGAAGAAGTTACACAGGAAGTCCTTCTCGAAGTATGGCGTACCGCCTTCCGGTTCGACCCGGCGAAGGGCAGCGCGCTGGCCTGGGTAATGACGTTGTCACATCGCCGTGCGGTGGACCGGGTCCGTTCCGCCCAGAAGGAAGCAGACCGCGAGCGCCGCGCCGCCACGAAGGAGGTCCCCTACGACGAGGTTGCCGAAGCCGTCGAGTCGACCCTGGAAGCCGAGCGCGTCCGCCGCTGCCTGGGCGGTCTCACTGATCTGCAGCGCGAGTCCGTCATCCTGGCCTACTACAAAGGCTACACGTACGCCCAGGTCGCTGACCTGCTGAAGGTGCCGGCTGGCACGGTGAAGACGCGGATGCGCGACGCCCTGATCCGGCTGCGCGACTGCCTGGGGGTGACCGCATGAGGAATCACAAGGAGCCGCACACGCTGGCCGGCGCTTACGTGATGGACGCACTCGACGATGCCGACCGGGCCCGCTTTGAGCGGCACCTGGCCAGCTGCGACGCATGCGCTCAGGAGATCGCCGGCCTGCGCGAGACGACCGCCAGGCTCGGCGCGGCCACCGCGACGCCCCCGCCGGCCGCGCTGAAGGAGAGGGTGCTGGCGGCCGCGCGCCGGACCAGGCAGCACACGCCCGCCGTCACCCCGATGCGGCCCCGCCGCCGCTACCTGCGGACCGCGATCCCGGCCGCGGTGGCAGCGGGGCTGATCGGCATCTCCGTCACCTACGGCCTGGCGAACAGCACCGCGAACCAGCGCCTGGACCAGGCGAACCAGCGCCTGGACCAGGTGAACCAGAGCAGTGCGGCGATCGCCGCGATCATGACAGCGAGAGACGCCACGATGATGCAGGGCCAGGTCAGCGGTGGCGGCAGCGCAACTGTCGTTATGTCAGATGTCGAGGATGCCCTCGTCTTCATGGCCAGAGGCCTGCCCGCGCTTCCCGCCGCCAGCACCTACGAGCTGTGGCTGGTGGGCCCCGGCGGTGACCGCCCGGCCGGGATGATCCAGCCGCAGGCACACGGCATGACCAGCCCGGTCATCGCCAGGGGCCTGCGCCACGGAGATCACCTGATGCTCTCCGTCGAGCCAGCCCAGGGCACCCAGCACCCGACCACGCGGATGATGCTAGACATCCAGCTATGAGCTTCCTCGGCGTCGACCTCGGCACCAGCCAGGCGAAGGCGCTGCTCGCCGCCTCCGATGGCACCGAGCTCGGCCGCGGCACTGCCGGCTATGACATCAGCACGCCGCAGGATGGCTGGGCGGAAACGGACCCGGCGCAATGGTGGCGCGCCGTACGGAGCGCGGTCAGGGCAGCGGCCGCGGGGGCTGAGGTCAGTGCCATCGCTGTCACCGGCCAGATGCATGGCCTGGTCCTGATATCAGAACGCCACGTGGTTCCCGTCCCTGCCATGCTATGGCTCGACCGGCGGGCGGCGGCAGAAGCGGCGGCCTACCGCGAGCTGCCCGGCCACCTGCTGAGCGTGCTGGGCAACGCGCCTTCCGCCGGGATGGCCGGCCCGATGCTGATGTGGCTGGCCAGGCACCGCCCCGACGCCTACGGTCAGGCTCGCTGGCAGCTCCAGCCGAAGGACTGGCTGCGTCTGCGGCTGACAGGCGAGGTCGCCACGGACCCGACTGACGCCTCCGCGACGCTGTTGTACGACCTGGCCAGGGACGCGTGGGCCACCGAGGTCGCGGACGCACTCGGCCTGCGCACGGACCTGCTGCCGCCGATCCGCCGCAGCACCGAGCTGGCCGGCCACCTGCTCCCGGAAGCCGCCGACGAGCTCGGCCTGCCGCCGGGCATACCGGTAGCGATCGGCGCCGCCGACACCGCCGCATCCCTGCTGGCCGCTGAGCATCCTGGAAGTGCTGAGCTACCGGGTAATGACTGGGCTCTCCTCACGCTCGGCACCGGCGGGCAGTGGGTCAGGCCGGCCGGGTCCGGGGCCGGCCCCGACCCCAGCGGCCGGACCGGCTTGTTCCGTGCGGTGGACGGATCCGCCTACCGCATAGCGAGCGGCCAGAACATCGGCGTCACCCTGGACTGGGTCCGCAGGATGCTGCGGGTCACCTGGGATGACCTCTACGCGACCGCGGCTCCGGCGGCGGTGACCGCCTCGCCGCCCGTATTCCTGCCCTGGCTGGTCGCCGAGGCGGGTCATGCCTCCGGCGGCTGGACCGGGGTGACGCTGGCCCACGACCGCGAGGACCTCCTGCGTGCGGCACTCACCGGGGTGGCCGGCCTGCTGCGCGAGCTGCTCGGCGACCTGCGCGCGGCCCAGGCCGGGCCCGGGCCCGCGAAGGTCATGCTCAGCGGGGGAGGCAGCCGGAACCAGGGCTGGCGCGACCTGCTCGCCGAGGTGCTTGGGGTGCCGCTGTGCCCGGCCGGCACGCCCTGGCTGACGGCACGCGGCGCCACCCTTATCGCGGCTGGCATTGACCGGCCGCCAATTAGCGCATAGTCCGCAAAGCACCGAATATCCCTGTATCGTGCTATCTCGTGAATCGTGGGGAGCGCCTCCGGACTACGCTGCTTGCCCGGATGGAAGAGATGAGCTTCCGTTCGGCGGTGGCTGTCGTTACCGCCGTCGGCGTGGCCGTAGTCGCCTGCATTGTCCTGATCGTCATCCTGACATCCGCGCACGGCACGCCGATTCCCGTCACGACGGTAACCGCGACGCACAGCGCCAAGCCCGCGCCGCCCCCGAGCCCATCGCCGTCACCCACGCCGTCGCGGTCGCCGTCCCCGTCGCCGAGCCCGTCCCCCAGCGACACCTACACCTACGTGCCGCCACCGCCCGCGCCCTCCGCCTCACCGTCGGCGGCCGCGCCCCCGAGCCCGACCAGCCCGGTCACGACCCCTCCCGCGCCCTCCCCGGCGCCGTCGGCGTCGCTGTACCCGACCAAATATCCGGTCATTCCCACTCCGCCGCCCCCGCCCCCCACGAACTGATCCGTCGTCCGCGGTCCTAGCCCCTGCTGACCCACTGTCCTTCGCCGGGCCGCGCGAGGGACGTGCCGTCGGCCAGCACGGTCTGGCCGCGACGGAGCACGAACCGGGGCCACCCCTGGACCTGCCAGCCGTCGTAGACCGAGTAGCCGGCCCGGGACTGCAGGTGCGCGCCGTCGATGGTCCGGCGCAGTTCCGGATCCCACAGCACCAGGTCGGCGTCCGCTCCCACGGCGATTGTGCCCTTGCGTGGGTGGAGCCCGAACAGCCTTGCCGCGTTTGTCGAGGTGACCTCGACGAACCTGTCCAGTGAGATCCGCCCCGTCACGACGCCCTCGGAGAACAGCATGGGCATGAGCGTCTCCAGGTCGGCGACGCCCTGCCGCGCGGTGACGACGTTGAGATCCGGGTCGAGCTTGTCCTCGAGCGTCCACGGCGCATGGTCGCTGCAGAGGGTGTCGATCTCCCCGGCCGCCAGTCCCCTCCACAGCGCGTCCCGGTCGGACTGGTCACGCAGCGGCGGCGCGCCCACGTACTTCGCCGCGTCCGGCTCCGCGAAACGCTCCCGCGTCAGGTGCAGGTACAGCGGGCGGGTCTCTACCCAGACGGGCAGCCCCTCGGCCCGCGCCCGCCGGCATCTGTCCAGGGCAGCGGCCGACGAGAGGTGCACGATGTAGACGGGGGCTCCGGTCCGCCGTGCCAGGTCAATGGCCTGGTCGACGGCTGCCACTTCCGCGCTGACCGGGCGTGCCTCGGGAAAGTTGCTTATCGCGCCGCGCCCGGACTCGATCAGGTCCTGCCCCGCCTTCTCCAGCATCGTGGCATCCTCGCAGTGCACCAGCGTCATCGAGCCGGCCCGCCCGGCCGCCGCGATGGCCTCGGCGAGGAACGGTGCCGCCGCCCCGTGATCCGGAGCGGACAGGAACACCTTGAAGCTGGTGTGCCCGTCCGCCGCTAGCGCGGCGATCTCGGCCGCGGTACCCTCGCCGATGCTGAACGGCACCGGGTGCAGGAACCAGTCCACCGCGGCCTCCGGGCTCGCGCCGGCCATGTCCCGCCGGATCGCGGCCGCCATCGGCTCATCGGGCAGCGCGAACGTCATGTTCCCGACCGTCGTGATGCCGCCGGCGAACGCGGCGAGGGAAGCGCTCCAGAAGTCATCCACCCACAGCGGTCCTGCCCAGGCCTTCCTCACTTCGGCAGAGACGAGGTGCACATGGGCGTCGATGCCCCCTGGGATGACCAGCAGGCCGCTGGCGTTTATGTCCGTGCCGCCCCCGGTCATGCTGCCGCCGAGCTGGGCGATCCGGCCATCCCGAACCCCGATGTCGGCTATCTCCTGGTGCTCAGGAGTAACGACGGTCCCGCCGCGTATCACTATGTCCATGTTTTATCGTGGCACGGCGCATCAGATCGGCGCCGGCCGGGGAGCGAGGCGTGCCAGTCAAATCCGACACATTTTCTTCCGGCGAGCGCGGATTTTCCGTTGAAGCACCTTTGATCGGCGAGACACCGGACGCGGCGGCGGGACCCGACTCTCGCGAGAATGGCCGCCCTCTTCCGAAAGTGATTTCATGAGCTGCAAATTTTTGCAGCTCATGAAATCGATCTGGCAAGGGTACGGTTCTACCGCGCGCGCGGTAACCGGCCGCGGGGGGCATCGGCATGGTGAGCATCCTGGGAGCGACCGGAAAACCGTTTGCCGAGCTCATCGATCCGGGAGAGGATCGTGGGCATGACGGTGTTCAGCTGGCGGCCGATCGAGCCCGGCGATGTGGCGGGATGGGCGGCGCTGGTGGCCGCGATCCAGGCCGCGGACGGGGATGAGGAATATTTCAGTGAGCAGGACCTGCTCGAAACGTTCGATGACCCGAGTAACGACTTCGCCCGCGGCTCTGTCGTGGTGCTGGACGGTACCGTCATGGCTGGCTACTGCCTGCTCATGAAGCGCAGCGCGGCCGATCCCGTGCACGTGATGCGGCACGAGGGCGGGGTGCACCCGCGGTACCGGAACAGCGGGCTTGGCGGCCAGCTGCTTGAGTGGGCGGAGCAGGCGGCCGTTCCGATCCATGAAGACGCGTTCGGAGGTCATCCGCTGTCCCTGTCTGGCTTCTGCCTGCAGAGCAACGCCTCGGCCGCTGACCTGTTTGAGTCACGCGGCTACCGGCCAGTGCGCTGGCTGCACGTGATGACCATCGATCTCACCCAGCCGCTCCGCGAGATTCCTGGGCCATCGTCGGGGGTGGAGATCGTGGGCTTTACACCGGAGCGTTCCCAGGACGCGCGGCTGGTGCGCAACGAGGCCTTCCGCGATCACTGGGGCTCCACCGAGACCACCGCCGAAGGATGGGCACACACGATGGGGACGCAGGCCTTCCGGCCAGCCTGCAGCTTCCTCGCTTACGACGCGGGGGATCCGCTGGGGGTCATTCTCGCCTTCGAGTACGACGCCTATCTCAAGGCAACCGGGATCCGTGACCTGTTCATCGCCCTCGTCGGCACCCGCCGGGCCGGCCGCAAGCGCGGGATCGCCTCCGCTCTGGTTGCCCGGGCGCTCGCCGAGGCTAAGGACGCGGGCTTCGTCCGCGCATCGCTGGACGTCCAGGCTGACTCGATGACCGGCGCCGTCGGTCTCTATGAGCGGATCGGCTTCTCGATCAGCCACTCCGTGGCTTACTACGAGAAGGCGCTCACAGCGTCTTGACCCAGCGCCGCCATTCGCGCTGCTCGGTGTACCCGCTAGCTCGCCACAGCCGCTGTCCGAGCGAGTTGCCGGACAGCACCATGGCATCCGCGCGGGTCGCACCGAGCGCCTTGAACCGGTCTTCCGCCGCGTCGAGCAGTGCGCTGCCCACGCCCTGACGCCGCCAGTCGGGCCGTACCGCGAGCCGGTACAGGTGATACCGCCAGCCATCCCAGCCCGCGATGATCGAGCCGGCCAGTTCCCCGTCAGCGGCGCAGGCGACGAGAACCGCCGCGGGATCCCGGTGCAGCAGGGCCAGCACCGCTTCCCGGGTGTCGGCCGGCCGGCTGTCGTTCTCCGCCGCCGACTCCCACAGCGCCAGCAGGGTCGGTACGTCAGTAACTGATGCATTGCGAATCGCATACGTCACGGTAAGCCCATCACGATGATGCAGAAGGGATGCCCCGCTGGGTCCGCGTACACCCGCAGCGCCTCCTCATCTGGATCGTCGGACCGGTCGAGCAGCAGCCGCGCCCCTAGCTCAAGCGCCCGCTCACCTGCCGCGTCCAGCTCCGCCACCGAAGCGACGGTCGTGTCCAGGTGCAGTTGCTGCGGGTGCGGGCTGTTGCCGGGCCAGGACGCCGCGGGCAGTTCCGCCACCTGCTGGAACGCGAGCTTCCGCACGCCCTCGGCATCGGTCAGCACCAGCCAGTCCGCGCCGCGCCCATCCGGCTCGCCGTCGGCGGGCGGCTCATCGCCTGGCCGGTACCGCAAGCCGAATAGCTGCCGGTAGAACTCCGCCAGCCCGCGCGCGTCGGTGGTATCCAGCACCGTCTGCAGAAGAGAGGGAACAGCCATAGGTCCATCTAACCCCGGCCTCCTTATTGGCCAGACCGCGGCACCGGGAGTGGCGTAAGTTGGGTCGAATGACTATTGCTGCACCTTTGTCGGTTGATGGCAGGTTCATCGTCGACGCGAACGGCAATCGCGTCCGCCTGGCCGGGGTCAACTGGTTCGGTGCCCATGAGGACCTTGGCGTGGTCACCGGCCTGGACCGCGTGCACCGCCGCCCCCTCGCCGAGTACGTCGCGAGCCTGGGCTTCAACAGCATCCGCCTCCCGTTCAGCCTGTGGATGCTCAGCCAGACCACCCCTGTGCCGAACGACACCCTTGCCGCCAACGATGACCTGTACGGCAGCACGCCGCTGCAGGTCTATGACGCCTGTGTCGAGGCGCTCACCGGCGCGGGCCTGATCGTCATACCCAACTGCCACCTGCTGGACTTCGGCTGGTGCTGCGCCGCGGATGATCAGAACGGGCTGTGGTTTAACAGCAACTGGACCGCTGCCCAGTTCACCGCCGGATGGCAGAACATCACGACGCGGTACCAGTCGAATCCGCTCGTCGCGGCGATGGATATCAAGAACGAGCCGCGCCCGGCCACCCTCAGCGGGACCACGCTGACCCCGTCCTGGGGCACAGGGAGCCAGACGGACTTCGCCGCGATGTACACGGCGACGGGCAACGCCATTCAGCAGATCAACCCCGACGTGCTGATCATCTGCGAGGGCCTGGCCTACGCGGGTGACCTGACCGAGGTCGCTGCGCACCCGATCACGCTGGATACGCCGGGCCAGGTGCTGTACAGCATGCACGACTATCCGTGGTACCACGCGGCGAACCAGGCCCAGGCTGCCTACCTCGCGCAGATGGACAAGGCGGGCGGCTACCTGCTCGACCAGGCGAATCCGGCCCCGGTATGGCTCGGTGAGTTCGGCATCGACGAGGGCGGGATGGCGAACTTCGGGCTGGGGCCGACCTCCAACGCGGGCAATGCCGCGACCGGCGTGTGGTGGAACAACGTCTACGCCTGGCTGACCCAGACCGACGCCGACTGGTGCTGGTGGGGGCTCAACCCCACTCACCCCAAGGGCACCACCCCGAATACCGGTCAGCTTCAGTACAACTGGGGCGACCGTGCGGTGGAAGGCATCCTGTCCAGGGACTGGACTGGCCTGTCGAACCCGGCGGTCCTTGACCTGCTGCAGGACATCATGAAGCCGCGTCGGGGTCCCGGCGTGGGGAACACCCCGCGAGCCGCCGTCAAGCCGCCTACCGGGAAGCCGCCTACCGGGAAGAAATAGCTTGCCCCGCAGGGCGGCAGTTCGTGCGCCACGAACCCCCTGCAGCGCGCGTGGCTAGGGGACCGGTGGCCCACGAACGCCCACCAGAAGGGGTTCGTGGCACACGGGTCGCCCAGCTCTGAACTTGGAATGATTCTAGGTTTAGTGTTGTTCCGGTTGGGAGATTGGGCAGGTCATGGAGCTGACGCTGATCGCGATCGTCGGCGTGAGCAGCATCGTCGCGGTCGCCGCGCTGGCCAGCCGGATAGGCATCGCGGCGCCGATGATCCTTGTCGTGGTGGGGATCGGGCTGAGCTTCCTGCCCGGAGTGCCCAGGATCGAGGTCGGCCCGGAGGTGATCCTGACGGGCGTGCTGCCGCCGCTGCTTTACGCCACCGCCGTGCACATGCCCGCGCATGACTTCCGGCGCGACATCAAGGCCATCGGCGGGCTGGCTGTGCTACTGGTGGCTGTCAGCACCTGGGGCGGCGGGCTGCTGTTCAGCCGTCTGCTCCCCGGCCTCGGCCTGGCGGCGGCGTTCGCGCTCGGTGCCATCATCAGCCCGACGGACGCTGTCGCCGCGACCGCGGTCGGCAAGCGGCTGGGCCTGCCGTCGCGGCTGCTGACCATCCTGGAGGGCGAGGGCCTGGTCAACGACGCGTCCTCGCTGGTACTGCTGAGCTCGGCGATCGGGGCGATGACCGGAGCGGCGGTCCCGTGGAAGATCGGCGCGAAGTTCGGCTACGCGGTCGTCGTGGCCATCGTGATCGGGCTGGTGGTGGGCTGGATCAGCGTGTGGGTCCGGTCAATGCTGGCCGACAGCGTGCTGATCACCGCGATCTCCTTCGCCGTTCCGTTCCTGGCGTACCTGCCCGCCGAGGAACTGCATGCCTCCGGTGTGCTTGCGGTCGTGGCGACCGGCCTGGTCGTGGGCCATCAGAGCCCGCGCTACCTGAAGGCAAACGACAGGCTGGCCGAGGCGACCAACTGGGCGACGGTCGCTTTCCTGCTGGAGAGCGGGCTGTTCCTGTTCATGGGCCTGCAGCTGAAGACCCTGCTGGATCAGGCCGGCCGGGCCGGGCTCAGCGTTGGCACGGCGGTGTGGGTCGGGCTGGTCGCGTCCCTGCTCGTGATCGTGGTGCGGATGCTGTTCGTCGTCCCGCTGGTCGCTGTGCTCAGGCACGACGCGAAACAGGCCTCTGGCCTGGGAGCGAGACTGGACCGCATGCTGGACCGGCTGGAGGAGACCCCGCGAGGAAAGCGGATGACGGCCAAGGGAAGGGAACGGGCTCAGCAGCACATCTCGCAGAAAAAAGGGGATGTCCATTTCCTCGAGGCCGAGAACCTGGGCTGGCCCGGCGGCGTCGTACTGGCCTGGTCCGGCATGCGGGGCGCGGTCACCGTCGCCGCCGCCCAGACCTTGCCGGCGAGTACCCCGTTCCGCCCGCAGCTGCTGATCATCGCCTTCGTCGTTGCCGGGACGACGCTGCTCGCCCAGGGGCTGACCCTGCCCGGCCTCATCCGTGCGCTGAAGATCCCAGGCGACGACGCCGAAGCCGACCAGGCCGAATGGGAGGACCTGACCAGTGACCTGTCCGTTAAGGCCCGGGCGTTCCTCGATGATCCCGCCCTCGCCCAGCCCGACGGCACCCGCTACGCCGCGCCGGTACTGGACATGGTCCGCGAGAGCCTGACCGGTCGGCGAGGTTTCGGCAGCGGCGACGACAAGCAGGCCATGGAGCGCGAGCAGGTCCTCGCCCTGATGGTCGCGGTGCTGGCCGCCGAGCAGGACGAGCTGCTGACCGCGCGCTCGCTCGGCCAGTACAGTTCCCGTACCCTCACCCGGGTCCAGGGCGCCCTCGACCTGAGGCAGGCTCAGTTGCAGCAGATCGGTACGGTGTCGCACACATGACAGCGCCGGCCGCCGGCCGCCGGGAACGGAAGAAGGCCGCTACCCGCCGGGCCATTGCCGATGCGGCACTGGCCCTCTTCCTTGAGCACGGTTATCACGACGTCACCATCAGGCAGATCGCCGATGCCGCCGACGTTGCGGTCGCCACCGTGTTCGCTTACTTCCCCGACGGCAAGCAGGCCCTGGTGTTCGACGAGGACGCCGACCGGGAGGCCCAGCTGGTCGCTGCGGTGCTGGACCGCCCGGCCGGGCAGTCGATCCTCGATGTGCTGCACGACCGGTTCGCCCGCGGCTACGCGATGCGGCCGGCTACGCCGCAGATGCGCGAGTTCGTTCAGCTGGTGGACGGCACGCCCGAGCTGGCGGACTATATCCGCAAGATGCTGCTGCGGCACGAGAACTCCCTGTCCCGCGCCATCGCCGAGGCGACCGGCGGCGACCCGGCCGACATCGCCATCACCGGCCTGGCCCGCTTCATCCTGGAGACGGTGTCCCTGGCCCGCAACGCCGACGACCCCCGCCACGCCCTGGACACCCTCTTCGCCTTCTTGAAAACCGGCTGGGGCGACCTAGGCGCCTGACCCGCCACCCGCTAGTCGTCCCGCCTAGCCCCGGCGGGCGCTGGTTTGGCGGAACATCCGTGCCCCGCGGAAGAAAAAGAGTCAAAAACGCCTAGCGATCTTCCGCGGGGCACGGATGTTCCGTCCGAATCCGGGTGCGGGTGCGGGTGCGGGTGCGGGTGGCGGGTGCCCGGTGCCAGGTGCAGGGTGGCAGGTGCCAGGTGGGGGTGGCGGGACGGCGGGGCGGGGGTTAGGCCGGGGTGGCGGCGGCACCCTCGAACCGTTCGACAGAGCGGCCCGGACTGCCGCCACCCTGGCCTTGTAATGCGATTAACGCGGAACTCTGGTGCTGCGCGGTAGTTCGGGGTACGAAAACGTAGCCTAGATTACCGCGTAGCCCGGAATTTCCGCGTTGACTCAGGCTTGGCCGATTCGGTTGGCGTGATGTCCGGAATGGCGGATTTGGGACGGGGACCACGGGGCGTTCTGATAGAAGTTACGGGGAGAGGGGTCGCCATGCTGCCAGTTGCGGAACTGCATCTGCATATCGAGGGGACGCTGGAGCCGGACCTGCTGGTCCGGCTCGCGGAGCGCAACCACGTCGCGCTGCCGGACCGGTTCGCGGCACGGCACCGCTTCGGCAGCCTGCAGGAATTCCTCGACCTGTACTACGCGAGCATGCGGGTGCTGCGGACCGAGGCGGACTTCTATGACCTGGCCAGCGCGTACCTGCGGCGCGCGGCTGCGGCCGGGGTGCGGCGGGCGGAGATCTTCTTCGACCCGCAGTCGCATACCGGCAGCGGGGTGCCGCTGGCGGCGGTGATCGGCGGGCTGACATCGGCCATCGCGGACTGCCAGGACGTATCGGCGGACCTGATCATGTGCTTCCTGCGTGACCTGGGGCCGGACGCTGCGATGGAGACCTTGCGGGCCGGGCTCGGGTTCCGGGACGCGTTCATCGGGGTCGGGCTCGATTCGGCCGAGGTCGGCTACCCGCCCGAACTGTTCGCCGATGTCTACCGGCGGGCGGCGGCCGAGGGCCTGCACCTGGTCGCGCACGCCGGCGAGGAAGGCCCGCCCGAATACGTCTACCAGGCCCTTGACCTGCTGAAAGCGGAGCGGATCGACCATGGGGTCCGGTCCGTGGAAGACCCCGCGCTCGTGGCACGGCTGCGGGAGGAGCGGGTGCCGCTGACGGTGTGCCCGCTGTCCAACGTGGCGCTCAAGGTCGTGGGCAGCATGGGGGAGCACGTGCTGCCCGCCATGCTCGACGCCGGGCTGAACGTGACCGTGAACAGCGACGATCCGGCGTACTTCGGCGGCTACGTGGACGACAACTTCGCCGCGCTGCAAGCCGAGCTCAAGCTAGACGATCAGGTGCTCGCGGGGCTAGCGAAGAACTCGTTCGAGGCCAGCTTCGCCGCCGACGCGGACAAGAAGCGCTGGTCCGCCGAAGTGGACGCGTGGCTCACGACGCGCTTAGTTACTGAGAGGAGAGCGCGTCCAGGAATTTCGCCACGATCGGGCCGCAGGTGGGGCCGCCGTTGCCGGGGGAGTCCACCACCAGGCAGGCAAACGCGATGTCGCCGCGGAAGCCGACAAGCCAGGCGTCCAGCTTGAGCGGCTTCGTCGTGCCGTACTCGGCGGTGCCGGTCTTGGCGTAGGTGCCGGCCGGCAGGCCCTGATCGGCCGCGGTGCCGCTGGTGACCACCGCCGCCATCATCGTGTGCAGGGCGGATACCACGGCGGCCGGCAGCTTGGTGGTGGCCGGGGTGCCCTCGGTGGCGCCGGAGACCAGCATCGGCTCGCGGACCGTGCCGGTGGCGACGTCGGCGGCGACCATCGCCATGTCCAGCGGGTTGACCACCACCCGGCCCTGGCCGATGGCGGTCGCGGCCAGGTCGGCGCCGTCCTCGGGCGTGGGCACAGAGCCGGGGAACGCGGACAGGCCCAGGCTCATCGTCTTGCCGATGTCGTACTGCGCCGCCACCGCCGAGAAGTCCGACGGGGTCAGGTCGCTGCTGGCCAGTCCGATGAAGGCGGTGTTGCACGACTCGGTGAAGGCCTGCAGGACGCTGCTGACCGGGGAGTCGCCTTCCGCGTTGTGGAATACCTCGCCGTCCTCGGTGATCGTGGGTGGGCAGGACGCGCCCGAGGAGGGGGTGAGGCCGTGCTCAAAGAGGGCGGTGGAGGTGAGGATCTTGAACGTGGAGCCGGGCGGGGCGGTGCCGTCGATGGCCATGTCGAAGTCGCCGGTGTTCACGTTCGCCGCCGCGAGTACCGCGCCGTTGCTGACGTTGACCGCGACGAGTGAGGCACTCTGGGGGACCCCGGAAAGGGCGGCCTCGGCGGCCTCCTGGGCCGGCGGGTCAATCGTGGTCTGCACGACGTCGCCGGCCACCGGGGGGAAGCTGGCGATGGTCGCCAGGCGTGCGCCGGCCGGACTCACCACGGTGACGACCAGGCCCGGGGTGCCCGCTAGCTGACGTTCCTCCGCCGCCTGGAGACCCGTCTGGCCGACGATGTTCTGCGCCTCGTAGGGGGCGCCGAGCTGCTTCAGCTCCGGCGCGGTGATCTGGCCCATCGTGCCGACCAGCCCCTCGGCCAGGCCCGGCGTGATGGCCCGCCAGCCCTTGCCGGCCTGGAACACGGTGCCGGGGATCGGGTAGATCGTCGGCTCCAGCTGCTGGTAGCGCGCCTCCGTTACGGTGAAGACCGGCTCGAAGTCTGCCGGGCTGGCCTTGGCCGCCGCGAGGGCAGCGGTTACCTCGCTGCTCGTCGCGCCGGCGGCGAGCAGGGCGGAGCTGACCGTGGCGGTGTCCTGGATCCGCTTGCCTTCCACGCCGATCGTCACCACCTCCCCGTGGGTGGCCAGCGGGGTGCCGTTGTTGGCCAGGATCTGCGCGCGGGTGGGCCAGACGGTGGTCAGCTTCAGCTGGTCGCCCGGCTGCAGCTGCGGGATGATCGTGGATGGGGCCCAGTTCACCAGCCATTCGCCTTGCTGCATGCTCAGGTGCAGGGTAGTGGTGAGGATGATGGCTTCGGTACTGGACATCTGCAGCCGCTCGATGACCGGCAGGGCGGCTGAGGTGGCGGTAGCGGTCAGGGTCTCCCCGGTGAACGTGGCCTGGCGGACGCCGAGCTGCTTGAACACCCCGCTGTTGAAGCTGACGAAGTCGGCAGGGGGCGCGTCGGTCAGGGCGCGCATCGACTGCCAGTCCTGCTCCGCCCAGTCGCTGAGGTAGCTGTTGGCAACGGTCTGCGCGCTGGGCGGCGCGGTGCTGCAGGCTACGGTAAGCAATGAAGTGGCGACACAGATGACTAGCGCGGCGGCTGTTCGTCTGTGTGACCCCATGCGAAGTAGCGTAATTGGTATCGGCGCTGGTGGGACGACTCACCGCAAAACACTCAGGGACCTTTGTGCCGGGGGTTCCTGCGGTACTGTGCGATCACATGCGGCTGCTGCATACCTCTGACTGGCATCTGGGGCGGTCCCTGCACCGGGCCGACCTCCGCACCGCGCAATCCCGGTTCCTCGACCACCTGGTGGACACCGTGCGGTCGGAACGGGTGGACCTCGTCCTCGTCTCCGGGGATGTCTACGATCGCGCGGTGCCACCGGTCGACGCCGTGGCGCTGTGCGAGGACGCGCTGCACCGGCTGCGTTCGGCCGGCGCGCGGGTGGTGCTGATCAGCGGCAACCACGACTCGGCGCGGCGGCTCGGGTTCGGCAGTGCCCTGTTCGACGTGGCAGGGGTGCACCTGCGGACTTCTGCTGCCGGATGTGCCGTGCCCGTGCTGTGCGAGGACGAGCACGGGCCGGTGGCGGTGTACGGGATCCCGTACCTGGAGCCGGCCGCGGTCCGGTCCGCGCTTGGCCTCGCGGGGGACGCCGGGCATGCCGGGGTGATGCGGCACGCCGTTGCCGCCGTGACGGCCGACGCTGACGCGCGGGGAGTGGCGCGCCGGGTGGTGCTGTCGCACAGCTGGGTGGCCGGCGGTGCGGGGAGCGAATCGGAGCGGGACATCTGCCTCGGCGGCGCGGGCCAGGTGCCGCTGGCGGTGTTCGACGGATTCAGCTATGTGGCGCTCGGGCACCTGCACGGCCGGCAGGTGCTGGCTCCGGCCATCAGGTACAGCGGATCACCGCTGCCTTACTCGTTCTCGGAGGCGGCGCATCGCAAGGGCAGCTGGCTGGTGTCGCTGGACGGTTCAGGCTCGGTGCGCGCCGACCTGGTTGAGGCGCCGGTGTACCGGCGGCTGCGTGCGGTGACCGGGGTCATGGCGGAGCTGCTGACGTCGCCCCGGTATGCGGAGTACGAGGGAGACTTCCTGGCGGTGACGCTGACGGATCAGGTCCGGCCCGAGGGCGGCATGGATGCGCTGCGGATGCGGTTCCCGCACATCCTGGTTCTCTCGCACGAGCCGGCCGGGGTGGTGCCGGACGGCAGGGACTACCGGGCCAGGGTGGTGGGCCGCGACGACCTGGACATCGCGGCGGAGTTCGTGCTGCACGTCCGGGGTGCGGCGGCCACGGATGGGGAGCTCGCGCTGCTCACCTCGGCTTTCAGCGCTGCTCTGACCGCCGCTACGACTGCGGGGGACTGCTCCGCGGGGGACTGCTCCGCGGGGGACTGCTAGAGTGCGGCCGCACCGGCTGCGGGTGACCGCGTTCGGCGCGTTCGGCGGGACCGTGTCAGTCTCGTTTGACGACCTCGCCGCCGCAGGGCTGTTCCTGCTGCACGGGGAGACCGGCGCGGGCAAGACCACGCTGCTGGACGCCGTCGGGTTCGCGCTCTACGGACGCGTTCCCGGGGAGCGCGGCAAGGCACGGCGGCTGCGTTCTGACCATGCCCTGGCCGACGTGGCTACCGAGGTCGAGCTTGAGGCCACCATCGGCGGCCGGCGGCTGGTGATCACCCGGCGGCCCGAGCAGCGCAGGCGCAAGCTCCGCGGCGAGGGATTCACGGTAGAGCAGGCCCGGGTGGTGCTGTCCGAGGTCGGCGTCGCGGAGCCGGTGTCGACGCGAGTCGGCGAGGCGGATACCGAGATCGCGGACCTGATGGGTATGTCTGCGGAGCAGTTCTTCCAGGTGGTGCTGCTGCCGCAAGGTGAGTTCGCCAGGTTCCTGCAGTCCGACGCGGAAGGTCGCGGGAAGCTGCTCCAGAAGCTGTTCGGCACGGACCGGTTCCGCGACGTGGAGGAGTGGCTGGCGCGCCGTCGCGTCACGATGGCACGCGAGCTTGACGAGGCGCGGCAGGGCATTGACCAGCTGGCTGCCCGTATCGCCGGCGTGGCTGGCGTGGATATGCCGGCCGTTATGGCTGTCAGGACGACCACATCGACCGACATTTCGCCGGACTGGGCGGCGCGGCTGGGGGAGGATGCCGCGCGCGAGGCTGATGGGGCGGGGTTGCGGGTTGGGTCGTGCCGGATATCGCTCGACGCGGCACGCGAGCGGCAGCACCAGGCGGAACGCCTTACCGAGTTCCAGCGCCGACGCGCCGACGCGACCCGTCGCCAGCAAGAACTGGTCGCGGTGGAGCCGCGGATCGCCGCGCTGCGTCTTGAGCTCGAAGCGGCACGGCGCGCCGCCGAGGTGGCCGGCACCCTGGCCGCCGCGTCGTCCGCGGCCGAGGCCGCGGAGCAGGCCTGGACCGCCGAGCAGCGTGCCCGCGCCGCATGCGGCGCGTGGTGCGCCGCCAGTGACGCCGCCAGCGACGGCGTTGCCGTTGGTGTTGCGGAGCTGCGTAACAGCGCGCAGCAGCACCTCCAGAAGCAAGGACACCTTGAGGCGCTGCGATCGCTCGCGGACCAGGCGGCGGGGGAAGACGTCCTGTCCGCGACGGCACGCAAGCACGCAACCGATCATTACGCGGAGGCCGTCGGACTCAAAGAACGCCTCGTCCGGCAGCAGCGCCCGCGGCGCGACGAGCTCACCGCCAGCCGTGAAGCCGCGCACCAGGCGGCGCTGCGGCTGCCCGCGGCACGCAGCGAGGCGGACCGGCACCGGCGCGCGGCCGGCGCCGTCGCCGCGCTGTTGGATGAGCGTAAAGAAACCGACCGGGCGGCGGCAGAGCATCTGGCTGCCAGGGAGAAGGCCGTGGCCCTGCGCGAGGACGCCGCCCGGCTCCGCGAGGCGCGCATCGACGGGATGCGTGCCGAGCTGGCGGCTACGCTCACCGACGGTGCGCCCTGCCCGGTCTGCGGCTCCGTCGATCATCCGGAGCTGTGCGAGCTGCGTGATGAGCAGGTCACCCGTGCGCAGGAGGCAGCCGCGACGGCGGCCGCCGAGGGTGCCATCGCAGCCGCCGAGCAGGTTGGCAAGAAGCTTGCCACCGCACAGGCACGCGTCGCCGACCTCACCGCACGGCTCGCCGGGGAAGGGTTCGAGCCGCAGGCTCAGGACCTGAACGGCCTGGACGTGACGGCCCGCGAGCTGGACGCGGGTGCGGCAAGGATGGCCAGGACCGCGTCGGCCCTGGACAGTGTCCAGGCGGATCTCGACGAGCTGGTCCAGGCGATCGCCGATGCCGAAACTCGCCTGGCGGAGCTCGGCCAGCTGTACGCGGCGGAACTCGAGAAAGCCGTTGCCGCGGAAGGCCGTGCCGCTGGTCACCGTGACGAGCTGACCAGGCGGCTCGGTGAGGCGGCCGACCTGGACGCCGCGCTGGCCGACGCGCGAGCGGCAGCGGACGCGCTCACGGCCGCGGCGGACGCCGCCGACACGACAGCCAGGGCAGCCGAGGCGGCGCGTCAGGCGCAGGACGCGGCCCTTCGCGCGGCCGCCGGCGCTGGCTTCGCTGACCTGGCAGCGGCCAGGGAAGCAGGCAGGGACGAGGCCTGGCGGACCCGCGCCGACACGTCGGTAAGGGAGTACGAGGCGTCCGCTGCCGCGGTGGCCACCCAGCTGGCCGATCCCGACCTGGACGTTCCGCTCGATCCGCCCGCCGACCTGCGAGGCGCCGCTGAGGCCGCGGCGGTGGCCAGCGAGGAGCACGCCGCCGCGGTCGCCGCGCAGGCCCGCGCCCAGCTGGCCGCGTCCCAGCTGGCCGTGCTCGTCCCGTCGCTGACCCTGGGCCTCGCCGAGCTGGCGCCGCTACACGAGCGCGCCGCGGAAGCGCGGGCTCTGGCCGACCTGGCGGCGGGCCAGGGCGCGAACACGCTGAAGATGACCCTGTCCTCGTTCGTGCTGGCCGCGCGCCTGGAGGAGGTCGCCGCCGCGGCCAGTCAGCGGCTGCTGCGGATGACGGCGGGCCGCTACTCGCTGGTGCACTCCGACGCGCGGCGCGGCGGCGCCAGGTCGGGCCTGGGCCTGCTCGCGTGCGATGCGTGGACCGGCGTGGACCGGGACACCAGCACGCTGTCCGGCGGGGAGACGTTCATGGCGAGCCTGGCGCTAGCCCTCGGCCTCGCCGACGTGGTCACGGAGGAAGCCGGCGGCACCCGAATCGAGGCCCTGTTTGTCGACGAAGGCTTCGGCAGTCTGGACGAGGACACCCTCGAAGAGGTGATGAATGTCCTCGATGGCCTGCGTGAAGGCGGCCGGTGCGTGGGCATCGTCAGCCATGTCGCGGAGCTCAGGCAGCGTATCCCGGCCCAGCTCCGGGTGCGGAAAACCCCGTCCGGCAGCAGCGTCGCGGTCAGCTGATGATCAAACTGGCTGGTTAACACAATGTTTTCCTAAAAGGCGCCCCCTGCTCTCGTCTTCTGATCTGCCTGGGTTTAGCATCTATATCGTCTTCATTGCGAAATTTGCCAATAACTGATACCGCGGCAGCAGCGGGACTGATCGCCGGTCAGAGCCGACGAACGATAGGAGTTCGTCATGTCTATGCCTCTTTCTCGTCGGCGTGTCGTCGTTGGCGTTGATGGTTCTGCCGAGTCCGTGGCCGCGCTCATGTGGGCCTGCCGTGAGGCGAGCATGCGCGATGCGGATGTCGATGCCGTGCTTGCGGTGGAGGCTGCCTGTCACCGGGTGGCGAGTTACGCGGTGGCGCGCCCGGCGCAGGCCCAGGGCAGCTGGGGCGCGGCGCGCGACGTGCTGCGGCAGTCGGTCAGCCACGCCGCGACGTGCTACCCAGGTATAGCGGTGCGGGCCGAGGTGGCCGAGGGGCTAGCCGCCCGTGTGCTGCTCGACCGCGCACACGATGCCGACATGCTCGTGCTCGGCCGCACGTTCCACGGCACCGATCATCACCGCGGCGCGGGCCCGGTCATCCGCGCCTGCCTTCGCACCGCTGCCTGCCCGGTGGTGGTGATCGGCCTGGGCGAGGCGCTGGCCCATGACGGCCACGTCCCTGAGACCTGGCAGCGGGTCCTAGCCGAATCGGGGACTGCCGCCGGGGCGTAACCTGACCTGGTGACTATGTCTTCCCAGGTAGAGGTATCCCCGGCTGTCCGTGAGGCCCTGCGTGACGGTGCCCCGGTGGTGGCACTGGAGTCCACTATCCTCACGCACGGCCTGCCCCGCCCTGATAACTACGAGGCGGCGCGGTCGTTCGAGGCGATCCTCACCGACGCCGGCGTGACGCCCGCGACGATCGCGATCATCGACGGCGTGCCGAAAGTGGGGCTGACCGCCGCCGAGGTGGAGCGGGTGGCCGCGGACGAGTCGGCGGTCAAGGTGAGCGCCCGCGACATCGGCATCGCGATGGCGCGGAAGGTGACCGGCGGGACCACGGTGGCCGCGACCTCGGTGCTGGCCGCGAAGGCCGGCGTGCGGGTGTTCGCGACCGGCGGTCTCGGCGGCGTGCATCGCGGTGCCGCGGCGACGTTCGACGAATCGGCAGACCTCACCACCCTGGCGCGGACCCCCGTCACCGTGGTGTCGGCGGGGGTGAAGGCAATCCTGGACATCCCGGCGACGCTGGAGCGGCTGGAGACGCTCAGCGTGGCGGTCGTCGGTTACCGCACCTCGCGGTTCCCTGCCTTCTGGCTGGCGGATTCCGGCTGCGACCTGGACTGGCGGGTGGACAGCGCGGCTGAGATCGCGGACATCATGGTCGCCAGGGACGCGCTCGGCGACCAGGCGGCGCTGCTCGTCGCCAACCCGCTGCCCGCCTCGGAGCAGCTCGATCCGGCGGTGCTCCAGGCGGCGCTCGCTTCCGCGCTCGCCGACGCGGACGCGGCCGGCATCCGCGGCAAGGAGGTCAGCCCGTTCCTGCTCGACCGCATCCTGCGGGTCACCGGCGGCGCCAGCCTCGAGGTCAACCTGCGGCTGGCGCGGGGGAACATCGCGCTCGCCGCACAGATATCGCAAGCCTTCTCAGAACGGCTTGTGGTTCCCGGTGTGCTCTGACGCTGCCGGTTTTCATGGTGGTCGTCCTCGGGTAGTGGTTGTCGGCGACATCATCAACGACATCCTGGTGAAGCCAGCGAGCCCGGTGGTCCGCGGCAGTGACACGGTCTCGGTGATCAAGGCGCTGCCCGGCGGTTCGGCCGCGACCCAGGCGGCGTGGATGGCACGCCTGGGCCTGGACGTCGTGTTCGCCGGCCGGTGCGGCGCGCGGGACGCGGATTTCCACCGGCGCTCGCTGGAGGCTTCTGGCGTGCGTGCTGTGGTAGCGGCGGACCCGGATGCGGATACTGGCGTCATCGTGATCATGGTGTCGCCGGACGGGGAGCGCACCATGTTCACCGACCGCGGCGCCAACCTGCGGCTTCGGCTCTCGGATGTGCCGGCTGGCCTGCTGGACGGTGCGTCCGTGCTCCACCTGACCGGGTACACGTTCTTCAGTGCTGGTCTGCTGGAGGTGGCGCTGTCGCTGATCGCCGCGGCCCGTGCTCGCGGGGTGCTGGTGACGATCGACCCCGGGTCGGCGGCCTTTCTCGCTCAGCTGACGCCGGGGGAGTTCCTGCGCTGGACCTCGGGGTCGGCGGTCTGCTTTCCCAACCTGGACGAGGCTCGGGTGCTGAGTGGTTCCGGCTCGGATCCGGCCGCCATGGCGGCCGGGCTGGCTGAGCACTACGGGGCGGTGGTCGTGAAGCTCGGGGGCGGCGGCTGCGTGCTGGCGACGGCCGGCTCGGAGCCGGTATACGTGGCGGCGCATCAGGTGGATGTGCAGGACACCACCGGGGCGGGTGATGCCTTCTGCGGTGCCTTCCTGAGCAGCTGGCTCTCCTCGTCCGGCGGCACCTCTACGTCCGGCGGCACCTCTTCACCCGGCGGCCCTTCTACGTCCGGCGGCGCCTCCGCGGCTCGGGCGCTCGCCGAAGCGGCCGCCGTCGCGGTGCGCACCGCCGCCACCGCCGTCACCGCCCTAGGCGGCCGCCCCCCTGCGGCGGCCGCCCTGCGGGCCGCCCCCATGATCATGGGTAGTTCTTAACCAAATACTGGTCGGAACTACCCATGATCATGAAGGTGAATAGGTGTTACGGGTTGGTGAGGTCGCTGGCCACGCTGCCGATGTCGGAGGCGGCCTGCTGCGCGCCGTCGCCGATGTCGGTGCCTACCTGCTGGCCGACATTCTCCACGGTGCCGACGAGGCCACTGGCACCCGACGAGCTAGTGGTCGCCGGTGCGGCTGGCATGGTGTCATCGCCGGCCGCGCCGTCGACCGCCGCGCCAGTAGCGCCCGCTACCGCGCCCACGGCGTTGCCCGCGGCACCGAGCAGGCCGCCCGCCGCGCCAGCAGCGGTACCAGCAGCGCCAGCAGCAGCGCCAGCAGCGGTACCAGCAGCGCCAGCGGCGGTGCTAGCGGCGGCACCGCCGGCCGCGCCGACGCCGCCACCCACCGAGCCGGTTACCGACCCGACTGGCGTGGTCACGGCACCTGATGCGCCGCCCGCCGCGCCAGCGGCTCCAGCGGTTCCGGCTGCGCCAGTGGCACCGGTGGCACCCGTTGCGCCCGCCGCACCGGCTGCGCCTGCGGCACCAGCGGTTCCGGCTGCGCCTGCGGCTCCGGTGGTGCTGGTTGCACCCGTGCCGCTAGCGCCCGTGGTCGGCGCCGTGGAGCTCTTGCCCGGCTTCGGAGCCGGCTTAGCGTGCTTCTTGGCGTGGGGCTTCGCCGCGTGCTTCTTTGGCGTGGCCTTCTTGGCGTGGGGCTTGCTGTGCCCGGCGACCTGCAGGGTCGCGGCGGCCTCGTGTGGCGCGATGGGGGCGGCCAGGGCCTGGCCGGCTCCCATCAGGCTCCCGGTGAGGATGGTCGCGGAGGCGATTCCTCCGAAGATAATTCGCCCTTTGAGCACGACACTCTCCGTTTCGAGTGGAGTTGGGTTGATGCGGCGACTGCGGCCGCACCGAGGGTTATCGGACTCACGGAGAGCTGCTAAACATTACGCAAAGTAGTCACGGGCGCCTCGCCGGGCGGCCACGGGAATCCGGTGCGACGTGATCAGCATCACGTTAACTGAACGTAACCGCTGAAAGCCGAAGGCGACGGATCCCCCAGGGGATCCGTCGCCTTCGGCTGGTGCGGGTGTCGCTCAGGTACCGCTGGTGGCGCTGGTGATGTCGCTGCCGGCCTGGCTGGCGGCGTTGCTGACATCGCCGCCCGCCTGCTCGCCGGCCTTGACGACGGTGCCGACGACCCCCGTGCCGGTGCTCGCCGCGTCCTTGGCGGCACCAGCAGCGGTGCTCGCCGCGCCAGTTGCTGCGCCAGCTGTGCCCGTGCCCGCCGCCGGGGCGGCGCCAGCCTTGCCTTCCTTGCCTGCCTTGTCGGCCTTCGTGCCGTGACCGGCCTTCGCGCCGTGACCGGCCTTCTTGCCGTGGTGGGCCTTCTTGTGTGCCGCACCCTTCTTGTGGTCCGCCAGCACGTGCTCTGCCTTCTTGCTGTGCGCGGCGGCGAGGTGGGACACAGCGGGGGCCCCCGGCTGCGTGGTGGACGCCAGGGCCTGGCCTGCTCCGAGCACGCTAGCTGCGAGGATGGTCGCGGAGGCGAGCCCCCCGAAAATAAGTCGCCCTTTAAGCACGACGCTCTCCGTTTCTAGGTCGCGCGGCCATTGGAGCCGCACCGGTATCACTGAGCATACAGAGCGTGATGAAGCGAACACAATAAGCAGCGACACGTTTGTACCGGCGTGGTGCGTGAGGGGCGCGGGACTCTTTAGTGGCGCACATTCTGACTCCGGCCGGGAATTCCGGCCAGAGTCAGAGCAAAAGGCTCATCAAAGATTATTAGTCCACGAGTCACGGGATAGCGTGAAACGACAGCGGAGGACGGGGCAATGAGACGAATTCGCATGCTAACGGTGACGGTCATCGTCGTGACTATGAGTGCGATGGCCGGACTGCGGGGACGGCGCTGGCAGGCACCGTGGCGAGCGCCGGGCTGGCGGGGCAGGGGTGTCCCCGCCGCGGTCACTGTCGGACAATTAATAATCACAATCTCAGAACCGCCTGTGGTTCCGTGTCATAAATGATCCCTGAATCCAGGGATATTTCCAGTGTGCGACGCGTTACTACGCTAGCTTAGTGTTTTAATGCACCGGAGTAGCTGGGGATGGACGCATGAGCGTGCTACTGCGCCGGGTTTGGATGATGATATCTGCGCGACCGCAGGTATGGCTCACCATGGTGATCATCTTTAACACCATTGTCGCGGTTACCGGAATCATCATTGGCACCGGTTTTAACTTGACGGGGCTCCTGCTGGTCGGCCCGTTGCTGGCCTGCGCGCGGTGCGACGGACGGGCAACCGCGGTGGTGGGGGCGTACTCGGTCGGGCTCTGCATCGTGGTCGGGCAGGTGACCGGGCAGAGCGGTGCGACGATGCAGCGTGAGCGGGTCGTGGTCGTCTTGATGGCCGGAGCCCTCGCGGTACTCGTCGCGGAAATCCGCGGCCGGCGGGAAAGCAGGCTCATCCGGATCGCCGAACGGGTGCAGCGCGCGATCCTGCGGCCGCTGCCGGCCGAACTCGGCGGCATCGGTTTCGCCTCGCACTACCAGTCGGCGACGCCGGGGACGCTGGTCGGCGGTGATCTTTACGATCTGACGATGACACAGTTCGGGCCGCGTTTCATCATTGGCGACGTCAGGGGAAAGGGCCTGGACGCGGTCGAGCGCTGCGCGGCGGTGATCGGCGCTTTCCGTGCGCTGGCATTCGCCGAACCCGATCTGATCAGGCTCGCTGAGCAGATGGATGCCAGCTTGGCCGGCGAGATGGGGATCGAGGATTTCGTCACCGCTATCCTTGCCGAATTCGGCGCTGGCGAGGTGCACATCGTGAACTGCGGCCATCATCCGCCGGTCAAAGTGGGGCCTAGCGCCGGGGATGCGAAGTCGGAGATCGTGATGCCGGAGCAGCCCGCGCCGCCGCTCGGCCTGCATCCCAGCCCCGTCCGGCAGGACGTCGTGCTGAAGCAGGGCGACCGGCTGCTGTTTTATACCGATGGCCTGGTCGAGGCACGCGACGGAGCCGGCCGGTTCCTCGACCTCGACGAACGTGTGCTGGCCGCGCTCACCGTGCCTGGCCTGGATGCGTGCGTGCGCAGCCTCGGTGACCTGCTCCTCGAGCACACCGGTCACACTCTGGGGGATGACGCCCTGCTCGTCGTCTGCGAGCCCGTGGCCTTAGTCCTTCGTGTCCAGCACCCGGAGGAAGGCGTTGGCGATCACGGCGTACCCGGTAGCGTTCGCGTGCTCGTTTGGTCCGCGGGGGGCCGGCGCGCATTGCCAGGTCCATTCGCAGAGCAGGGCGAGGTTACGCGGGATCGTGCCCACGCCAGGCACTGCCTCCATGGAACCAAAGTCCGAGGTGTCGAACGCTCCGAACACATTCGCCACCCGGTCGCCTGCGCGTGAATAGACGCCCGCCAGCAGAGTGTTGTAGCTGGCCGCCAGCCCTTCGCTTGTCCGCGCGAGCACTTGGCCCAGGATGCCATTGCGCCATACCGACAGCTCCGGCAGGTAGTAGCTCATTCCCGCGATGCGTACGCCGGGGCCGGCAGCGGCGCGCAGCGCCTTGAGGATCCTGGCGAGATTGACCGCGGCCTCCGGCATGGCGATGATGCAGGCGGAGATCAGCGCAATGCCTTTGCTCTGGACGCAATCCTGCGGGTCGTTGGCGCCGATGTCGATGGTCACCAGGAATACATGACCGCGATGGGCGCGGAGGAACGCGGTAGCGGCAGCCAGCTGCGAGCCCCCCGGATACTGGCAGATCCCGCCGTTCAGCATCGTCTTGGTTGTCTCACCGGAGCAGCCGAGGTGGACAAGCCGCAGGCCTGGGCGGTTGCGGTGCAATGTGGCGTACAGCTGATCGGGGTATCCCTGCTCGGTCGGGACGGTTACGCCATCCGCGTTGGGCTGGACGCCCAGCGACAGGGAGTCGCCCAGCGCGACGTAATAGCTCACCGGCGGCTTCGGCTTCGGCGGCGCTGGCGTGGTGGAGCAGGCGGTGAGAATCCCGGCCGTGACGGTCACGGCTATGACGGCGCGAATGGTACGAAGGTGCCGCATTTCCCCGAGAGTAGTACGGCTTTGCGGCCAGATTCCACGGAAATTTGACGCCCGACGGAAAATGACTGGTCATTTTTGACTCTTTTCCCCCGTTGAGCATGGATTTTCCGGCAGCAACGAGGGCGCCGGCCTCAGGGGAGGTAGACGGAGCCGAGGTTGGTGAAGTGAGCGGCTACCGTCACGCCGGGCGGGCAGGGCACCGCGTCGGTCATGCCGCCGGTCGCCACGATCCAGCCCGGTTCCATAGCCAGCCCGCGCCGGCCCAGGTCGTTGGCGGCCAGGGCCAGCGCCGCCGCGGGATGGCCAAGTACCGCCGCGCCGGTCGCCGAATCGTGGACCTGCCCGTCCACCTCCAGCAGGCATGCCTCGAAGGCCAGGTCCAGCGAGCCAGCGGGCACGCCTGCCGGCCGCAGCGCGAAGCACCCCGATGACCCGTTGTCCGCCACTACGTCGGGCAAGGTGAACCGGAAGTCCCGGTACCGGCTGTCGATGACCTCAATCCCGCAGTACACGGCCGAAACCGCGGCGAGAGCGTCGACGACGGTCACCCCTGGCCCGGCGAGCCGCGAGCCCAGCACGAACACGATCTCCGGCTCGGCCCGCGGGTGAATCAACCGGAGCCGATCCCTGGGCACCGGATCGCCAGACGAAAAGAGCATGGCGGACGTCAGCCACGCGGTCAGCGGCGACGAGACGTTCATCCGCTGCTGCTTGGCCTTGCTGGTCAGCCCCAGCTTGACGCCGACCAGGCGTTCCCCCCTGACCAGCCGCAGCCGGAGCGTCTCGTCCTGCACCGCGTACGCGGTGGCCAGATCCAGCCCGTCCCACGAATCCGAGAGCGGGGCAACGGGAGTACCAGAAGCCTCCGCGTCGAGCAGCGCGGACGCCGCCCGCGAGACCGTCCATTCCGAGCCCATCAGGCACCAAGCTCTTCCTGCAATTGCAGTTCTCCCTGCAACTGCAGGGCCACGTCGATGATCATGTCTTCTTGCCCGCCGATATAACCGGCCTCGCCGACCCGCTGCAGGATCGCGTGCGCCGGCACCCCGTACCGCGCGGCGGCCCGCTCCGCGTGCAGCAGGAACGAGGAATACACCCCGGCCCACCCCTGCACCACCGAGGACCGGTCCATGAACGGAAGCCGCGGGATAATCGGCCGCACGACCTCTTCCGCCGCCGCCAGGACCCCGTCTACCGATATCCCGGTCGAGATGCCCAGATGCGAGAACGTGGCGGCGAGCACCTCGGTGGGGGAATTCCCCGCCCCGGCTCCGAGCGCGCACAGCGCCCCGTCGATCTGGCGGGCGCCGGCTCCGACCGCGAGCACTGAGTTAGCCACGCCAAGCGAGAGGTTCTGATGCCCGTGGAAACCGACCTCTGCCTGGGCGCCGATCTCCGTGACCAGGGCCGAGACGCGTTCCTGCGCCTCGCCAAGCACGAGCGCCCCCGCCGAGTCGACCACGTACACGCACTGCGCCCCGGCGTCCACCATGATCCGCGCCTGCCGGGCCAGGCCGGCCGGGTCGAGCCGGTGGGACAGCATGAGGAACCCCACGGTCTCCATCCCGAGCGCCCGCGCAGCCTCGAAATGCTGGATCGACACGTCAGCCTCGGTGCAGTGCGTGGCGATCCGCGCCACCGAGGCTCCGGCATCGGCCGCTGCGCTCAGGTCCGCCACGGTACCCAGTCCGGGCACCAGCAGCACCGCGATCTTCGCCGACTTCGCCTCGGCAACGGCCGCCCGGACCAGCGTTATGTCATCGACCAGGGAGAACCCGTAGTTGAAGGTGGATCCGCCGAGTCCGTCACCATGAGTGACCTCGATGACCTCGACCCCGGCGCCGTCCAGCGCGGAGACCACCGACCGGACCTGCTCCTCGCTGAACCGGTGCCGCATCGCGTGTGACCCGTCCCGCAGCGTCGAGTCCGTGATCCGCACATCCCGGGACGTCTCAGTGGGGCTCATGCCGCCACCGCCCCGGAGGCCAGCAGCTCGCCGACCCGCGCCGCCGCGGCCGTCATGATGTCCAGGTTCCCGGCCCACGTCGGCAGGTAGTCCCCGTTCCCGGCCACCTCGAGGAACACGGCAACCCGGGCATGACCATTCCAGTCCGGCTGCGGCGGGTCAAACTGCGGATCGGCCCGCAGCCGGTACCCGGGCACGTACTCCGCCACCGACGCGACCATGTCCAGCACCGACGCCGTGATGGCCGCCTGGTCGCAGTCGGGCGAGATCGCGCAGAACACCGTGTCCCGCATGATCATCGGCGGCTCCACCGGGTTCAGGATGATCACCGCCTTGCCGCGCGCGGCGCCGCCGACGAGCTCCACCCCTCGCGCGGTCGTCACGGTGAACTCGTCGATGTTGGCTCGCGTGCCCGGCCCGGCCGACTTAGACGCGACCGAAGCCACGATCTCCGCATAAGGCACCTCGGTGACCCGCGACACCGCGGCCACGATCGGTATCGTGGCCTGAGCCCCGCAGGTGATCATGTTCAGGTTCGGCGCCGCCAGGTGCTCACGCAGGTTCACCGCCGGGCAGACCAGCGGGCCGACCGCAGCCGGCGTCAGGTCGATCGCCTGGATGCCCGCCTCGGCGTACCGCGGTGCGTTGGCCACGTGCGCCCGCGCCGAGGTCGCCTCGAACACCAGGTCCGGCAGTGGATCCTGGGCCAGCAGCCAGTCCACGCCTTCCGCCGACGTTTCCACGCCGAGCGCCCGCGCCCGCGCGAGCCCGTCCGACGCGGGGTCGACGCCCACCATGTACCGCACGTCGACCTGCGAGCTCCGCCGCAGCTTGGCGAGCAGGTCCGTGCCGATGTTCCCTGGGCCGACGATCGCCGCAATAGCCATCTAGAACTCCCTGCCAGATCAGACGAACCGCGCTGTGACACTCCCGAGGCCCGCGAACGCCGCCGTCACGACGTCACCCGCGGCCACCGGAATCGACGCGGTGATGGAGCCGGGCAAGATCACGTGTCCCGCTTCCAGCGCGACTCCGCGCGCGCCAAGCGTGTTAGCTAGCCACACAAGAGATGACAATGGCGATCCGAGGACCGCGCCGCCAGCTCCAGTCCCGCTCAGTGAGCCATTTTTATGCAGGTTGCAGCCGCTCAGCCGCAGATCCACCTCGGACAGGGCATGCGGAGTGCTGCCGAGAATCACCCCGCCGGACGACGCGTTGTCCGTGATCGTGTCCAGCAGCCCGATCTTCCAGTCCCGGATCCGGGAGTCGATCAGCTCCAGCGCCGGCAGCACGTATCCCACCGCGCCCACCGCGTCCGCAACGCTGATTCCCGGCCCGCGCAGCGGTCCGGCCAGCACGAACGCCACCTCCGGCTCGACCCGCGGCTGCACGAACCGCGCCGCGGGGATCGGCTCGTGCTCCAGCCAGAACATGGTGTCAAGCAGGTGCCCGAAGTCCGGTGAGGTCACGTTCATCTGCCGCTGCATCGCCGCCGACGTCAGCCCGACCTTGTGCCCCTTGACCCGCGCACCGTCCGCCCGCCACCGCCCGACCTGCAGCAGCTGGATCTCGTACGCGTCATCCAGGTCCAGCTGGGGATAGCGGCCGGTCAGCGGCTCGACCGGCTCCCGGCTCTGGTACGCCCCGAGCAGCTCGGTGGCGATCTCCGTACGTACCTGCTGGTCCACGCCACGTGCCTCCGTACATTCATGCAGAACGGTCGTGTGTCACGTCAACAGGGTAGATTGCCGTCTCATGCAGCTGAGTGCGCGAAACCAGATTCCAGCCAGGGTCACCGGCATCAATTTCGGCGAGGCCATCGCCAACGTCGAACTGGACGCGGGCGGGATCCGCCTGGTGGCATCCGTCACCGTCGAGGCGGTCAAGCAGCTCGGCCTGGCCGAGGGCAGTGAGGTCACCGCCATCATCAAGGCATCGGACGTCATCCTGGCGGTGGAAACCTGACTCAGGCTTTCACGAGCTGGACAGAGTCCATCTCCCAGAACGCGCGCAGCGCCACGAGCTTGTCCGCCCCGTCGCTGCGGTACGTGAAGACGCCATGCACCACAGCGATATGGCTGCCGCCGGCCAGCGTGGTGCGGATAGTGCCGACGTCGGCCATCTCGTTGCCGCATATGTAGGTCCGCTCGATGTCGAAGACGATTCCGTCGGCCTGGTTGATGACGTTGTCATAGAACGCCTCGATGGCGATAGTGCCGCGGTGCCCGGTGCCTTCGGGGTCAAAGAGGGAGGGCCCGATCGGATCCTCGACGATGGCGTCCGACGTGAACAGCCCGAGCCACGTCTCCCGGTCCTTCGCCCCGGCTGCCGCCTGCGACCGCCGTGCCAGATCGCGCACCGTCACCGTAGTCTCCGTCATGCCCAGCCCTTCCTGTCCGACCAGCCGCCGCCAGCGCACGCCCCGCGCCACCATGGCACGCCCCGCGCCTCCATGCGCCAAAAGTAGAACAGGTTCTAGTCCTCCGGGTCAACCCCCGCCCCGCTCGCGCCCGCTCGTGCCTCATCCGCGCCACTCCAGCCCCACCCGCCCGCGTCGCACCAGGCCGCCCTCACTCCAGGCCGCGCCGCGCCACTCCGGGGCCCGCCCGGCCGTGCTACGCAGCGCGCCCAGGGATTTGAACGGAAATTCGATGCTCGGCGGAAGATTAGTGGTCGTTTTTGACTCTTTTTCTTCCGCGAAGCACGGATTTTCCGCCAACCCGGAACTCGCATACCGGCATAATGCGGAGGTTTCGCGCAGGAGGCCTGCGGAGATGGCGTCGGCGGGATCGTGCCAGATGGCCATGGCGGTGTTCATCTGGAGGAAGCCTTGCCCGGTGTAGAACCCCTCGGTGCCCGGCCTCGCGTAAAGGATGATTTTCTTGTGGCCAGCGGCGGCGGCGACCAGCTGGCCGATGATCGCCTTGCCCAGGCCGTGCCCCTGGCGGTCGGGGTGGACGGCGACGTCGGCGATGTACGCGCAGTCCAGTCCGTCGGCCAGGGCGCGGCCGGCGCCCGCCAGCCCGCCGTCGGCGTAGGCGAACCGGACGAACATGCTGTTGCCGAACACCGTCTTGAGTGCGGCGGGCGGCTTGGTGCCGAGCGGTGCGACCCGGTACAGCTCGTCCCAGTCGACCGAGCTGGTGTTGTTAATCCAGGTGTAATCGGACATAAGTGAATGCTAACGAGCTTGGTGTGGCGCAGGTGGCAGCGGAGCTGCCAGGGTGCTCGAGAGGGGACGCACTGACCCCGGCGATGGCTACGGCGCGGGGCGCAGCTCCGCGACCGATTCGCGGGCCTGGTCCAGGGCGGCAGTCAGCATGTCCGCCGCCTGGCCGGCGGCGGTCAGCGCCTCGGTCACCTCGACGACCATGAAGTCCAGGTCCCTGCCGCGGTGATGCGCGACCTGCCCGTCCTCCCGCTGCGTGACCAGGAAGCGGGTCAGCTGCTCGCACAGCTGCGGCAGGCCCTGTCCCATCAGCTCCAGGCTGGTGATCACGTCCCGTACCTCGTCAGGACCGGTCAGGTCCCCGCCGCCCTCTGCGGTGAGATCGTTCAGTGCGCGAATCGCCTCGGCGGCGTGCGCGGCGATCTCGCGCACGGTCAGCGTGCTGGCCAGTTCGCTCACGAGTTCCTCTCCAGCTCCCGGCGCACCCCCGGAGCGACTCCTGCCGCGGGCGGCAGACTCCGTCTCCACGGCTGAGCCGTAGGGGTTTACCTTCTTCGGCATCTCTCTCCAGGGGTGCGTACCGGGGGCGTGTTGGAAGTTCTCGGCGCTACGATACGTGATTTCCCGCTGAGCGGCTCTACTCGTCCGCGACTATGGAGCCGACGCGGTTGGCTACGTCGGGATCGCGCCTGGTCAGCCAGACGGAGTAGCCGATAGAGACCACCAGGACCCCCAGAGCGGCGTACGGGAACCAGTTATAAGGCTGCGGCTGTCCCGGCTTGCACAGGTAGTATACCGGGACCGCGATCGCGATCGCCCCTAGCACCGGCAGCACCACGTGCTTGATCGGGCGGAACTCGCTGGGCAGGAACTTGCGGTAGTAGAACGGCAGCGCGACGTTGGCCGTAAAGTACACGACGAGGATGAGGATGGTGCCCATCGTCGCGGACTCGGCGTAGAAGTTGAGCGCGTTCATGCCGCCGCTCTGGTGGCTGCCGCCGAGCAGGTGGCCGAGCGCCCAGATGAGGGTGATCACCGCGCCGATGCCGGTGAACGTGAAGATGGCGTTGACCGGGGTGCGCCGGGTCGGGTGCACCTTGCCGATCCAGCGTGGCAGCAGGCCCTCGCGGCCGGCGTTGAAGATCAGCCGGCACTGCGAGTTCACTGCGGCGATCAGTACGCCGATCGTGGAGGTCAGGCCGGCCAGATAGGCGAAGACCGCGAGCGCCGGGGTGACGTCGTGCGCGACGTTGATGAACGGGAGAGGCGCGGCGTCCAGCGCGGTCCCGTTGTAGCCGAAGCTGCTTACGGTCGAGTAAGTGAGCAGCAGGTAGGTGACTGCCATCAGCGCGATCGACAAAAGCACGGCCCGGGGCACGTTGCGGCGCGGGTTGTCCGTCTCCTCGGCGAGCGCTGCCGAGTTCTCCCAGCCGATGAACAGGTAGATGGCCAGCGGGAAGCCGTCCGCCAGGCCGCTGAATCCGTTCGTCAGGTGCTTGGGCTCGAATGGCATCGCGGATAGGTGCGCGCCGTGCTTTATCAGCGCCGCGACCGAGACAATCGTCAGCACCAGCAGCTCGAAACCGAAGAAGAAGCCCGCCAGCTTGGTCGACACACCCACGCCGCGGATCATCATCGCGATCGCGCCGGCGGTCAGCAGCACAGTGAAGACTATCCAGGGCACATTCCAGCTGAAGTAGTACTGGAGGGTCATCGACAGGAAGCCTCCGGAGATCACCAGCACCGACGCGATCGCGACGATATAGCCGGCTCCGGCCATAAGCGCGGTGGTCACCGCGCTGGTGCCGCCAAACGTCTTGCCGATGAAGGTGATGAACCCGCCGGTTGACGGGTGCGCCCGGGAAAACTGGGCCAGCGTATTGCCGAGGAGGGCAATCGCGATCGCCGCGAGCAGCACGGTAAGCGGCGCGCCGATGCCCGCCGCCAGTACAATCGCCCCCGCGCTGAAGTAGAAGCTGTAGGCAGGCCCTATGTTGGCCATCGTCGAGGCGGAGATGTCGATCAGCCGGAGACCGCCCTGATGCAGTCGCTCTGGGGACTCCGGCGCCTTCGTCTCGGTGAAGGGGACGTGCGCAGCTCCGCTCATATATCCCTCCAAAAGTGGATTGTGTTATGACGGATCATGCGCGTGACCAGGGTTGACGGTCAACCCTCAATTCTCGCGAGATGCAGGCGCCGTGCTTACGCCAGGCTCACGGTCTGGCGGTCAGCTGGGCGGACATCAGGTCGATGAGCTTCTGCAGGCCGCGGAGGGGGCGGACCATCACGGTGAAGCTGGTCAGCTGGCCGGCGTCGTTCCAGCGCAGCATGTCGATGCCGTGCACGTAGCTGCCGTCGAGGTCGGCCTCGAACTCGAGGACGGCGCTATGATCGTCCGCCCACTCGCTGACGTAGTGCATGGTGGGGCCAAGCACGGCGATCGCCGCGGTCAGGTAGGCCGTGGTCAGTGCCTTGCCTTCCTGCGGCCTGAACACAGCGGGGGAGCGGAACACGACATCGTCGGCCAGCAGGTCTGCCAGCAGGGCCGGGTCGCGGGCCTCCACGACCGAATGCCAGGAACTGAGCACGGACATGATCTCACCGTACTATGACTGATTATGCGGGTATCCTTCTCCGCCACGCCTGACGACCCGTGCGTTGCGGACTTACGCCACGTTGCCGGGTCCGAAGCTTACGTTCTCGGTCTTGACGGTGCCTGCGGAGCGCCCCGGTGCAGCCTGCCAGTCCCAGTAGAGGTTGGTGTGAGAGATCACCAGCTCCGGAGCAGGTGCCCCGTACTCGGTGAGGTTCTCGGTGGTGTGCGCGTCGCCGACCAGGAACACGTCGTAGCCGCGGGTGAAGGCGCCGTGCAGGGTGGACCGGATGCACGCATCGGTCTGGGCCCCGGCCACGATCAGCTTACCAATCTTGCTATCGGCTAGCACGCTCTCCAGGTTGGTAGCCTCGAATGAATCACCGTACCGCTTGTGTACCAGCGGCTCGGGTTCCGCGCGGACCAGTTCCGGTACGTACTCCCAGCCCTCGCTTCCCTGCTTGAGGGGTCCGTCGTCTGAGTGCTGTACCCAGATCACGGGAACGCCCTCGGCCCGGGCCTTGCCGACGAGCGTGCTGATGTTCGCGATCATCTCGTCGCGGTTATGGGAGCCGGCCACTACCCCGTTCTGCACGTCGATGATCAGCAGCGCGGTGTTCGGCCGGTCGGGAAGAGTTGTCATGGTTCCACCCTAAAACGGGGGTCTGACATTTTCGGGGCGGGGCCTGGCATCTCACTGGGGATTTGCAGGGTACTGCGACGTTGCCGTCTGGCTCTAGCGAACGCGGTGCATACTTCCTGTGCGGACGTCAGCGCGAAACTGCAGATGAAGCCGGGCCAGCGGATCGCTACCGTGGCGGCGACCGGCGACGTGCCCGTCGTAGCGGCGGACGGCGTGGAGACGGCTGACTCGCCGGATGCGGCGGGTGTCGTTGTCGCTTTCATCCGGACCCTGGCGGATCTCGATACCCTCGCCGTTCCCGCTCTCGAGGCGGCCAGGCAGGACAGGCTCGCCTGGATCGCCTATCCGAAGGCAGGCCAGCTAGGCACCGACCTCAACCGGGACCGTCTAGCAGCTGCCCTGGCCGGCCGCGGAGTCCAGCCCGTCCGCCAGGTAGCCATTGACGACGTATGGTCAGCCCTCCGCTTCCGCCCCGCCTAACCCGAGGCCGCCCTAACTCGACCCGCACGCCTGCCGATAGCGCTACGCCTGTTTGCGTACAGCTGTTTCGGTAGGGTACGACCATTTTCCGGTCCGATATGCCCCTTTCGCGTGGCGCTAACATACCGAAACATCTGTATCGAAACAGCTGTATTTTTATGGGGACGGGGCTCCATGGCATCGGCTGTGGGCGGGAGCGGGTACGGAGGCTTTCCGTAGCGGGTACGGAGACTTTCCGTGCGTTGTCGCTTGGCGGCGTTTCTAGTTCGGTAACACAACAGTCGTTCTGATCTGAGGAGATCGCAATGGGGCGCACTGAGTACTGGAATGACCCGGTGGCACCCAGGCCCAACAGCCTGGTGCCTTCCTGCGGCGTGCTCGCTACCGACGAGGCTGGCCGCATCCTGCTGCAGCGCCGGCGCGACACCGGGCAGTGGGCCATCCCGATGGGCAGGATGGAGCTCGGGGAGACACCCAGCCAGTGCGGCATCCGGGAGACGCTGGAAGAAACGGGCGTGCTGACCGAGGTGACCGGCATCCTGGGCGTGTACTCCGATCCGGGCCACATCGTCGCCTACACCGACGGGGAGATCAGGCAGGAGTACGAGGTGATCCTGCTCGGCCGCCCGGTCAGCGGCGCGCCGACCGCGAACGATGAGGCGAGTGAGGTCGCGTGGGTGGCGGCGGATGACCTCGGCACGCTGGACATCCACCCGACCCAGTGGCGGCAGCTTCGCGATTACCTCAGCAAGTCCTGGCCGCACGTGGACTGAAATAACGATGGCCAACGCGGGGTTGCACGCACCGTGGTTCATGTGCTCGCAGCCAGCGGGTGACATCTTCGGCGAAGGAGCTGACATGGCGGACAACTACCGCAAAGACCCCGAAGCTATCTCCAGTCTTACCCCGGAGCAGTACCGGATCACCCAGCAGAACGGTACCGAGCGGGCGTTCGGCAATGAGTACTGGGACAATAAGGAAACCGGCATTTACGTCGACGTCGTGTCCGGTGAGCCGCTGTTCGCATCGGTCAGCAAGTATGACAGCCACTCCGGCTGGCCGAGCTTCACGGTGCCGATCGAACCGGGCAACGTGGTCGAGCACCGGGACGTCAGTCACGGCATGGCCAGGACCGAGGTCCGCTCGGCCCACGGCGACAGTCACCTCGGACACGTGTTTCCCGACGGGCCCCCTGAAGAGGGCGGCCTGCGGTACTGCATCAACTCCGCCGCCCTGCGGTTCATCCCGGTTGACGACCTGGAACGTGAGGGATACGGCGCCTACCGTACGTACTTCCAGCCCGCACATGACACCGGGAGCGCATCATGACGACCGAGAAGGCCATCCTCGCCGGCGGCTGCTTCTGGGGCATGCAGGACCTCATCCGCAAGCTCCCCGGCGTGGTCGCGACCAGGGTCGGCTACACCGGTGGCGACGAGCCGGACGCGACCTACCGGAGCCACCATGGTCACGCGGAGGCGATCGAGATCACCTTCGACCCGGACAAGATCTCCTACCGGGACCTGCTGGAGTTCTTCTTCCAGGTCCATGACCCGACCACGCTGAACCGGCAGGGAAACGATTTCGGGACCAGCTACCGGTCGGCCATTTTCTACCTCAGCGACGAGCAGAGGCGGACCGCGGAGGACACGATCGCCGACGTCGACGCCTCGGGTCTGTGGCCTGGCAAGGTGGCCACTGAGGTGACACCAGCGGGGCCGTTCTGGGAGGCTGAGCCTGAGCACCAGGACTACCTGGAGCGCTACCCCGACGGGTACACGTGTCATTTCGTCCGGCCAGGCTGGAAGCTCCCGCGCCGCACCGACGAGGTCATCTCCTGAGGGGGAGTGATGATCGGCAAGCTGCAGTGCGTGGTGCTGGACTGCCCCGATGCTCTCGGCCTTGCCCAGTTCTACCATGCACTGCTTGGCGGCGCGGTTAACCGGGCCGATCCCAGGTGGGCCGTGGGCGAGGACTCATCGACCTTGCACACGGCCTCCGGCCTTATATTCCTGTTCCAGCGCGTTAAGGACTTCCGGCCGCCGCGATGGCCAGATGGCGCGTACCCGCAGCAGTTCCACCTTGACGTTGACGTGCCGGACCTCGATGAGGCTCACCCGCAGGTCCTGGGCCTTGGTGCGAGCCTGCTGCACGCCGACCCCCGCGGCTGGCGGGTCTACGCGGACCCGGCAGGCCATCCGTTCTGCCTGCTTCAGGAATGGTACGAGGATCCCAGCTTACGACGCCGATGCTAAATCGTGTTCTCACCTGGAAGAATTCTCTTCCGCAGTGAGCCTTCGGTACCTAGTGTTGTTACCGGCAATAGTCGGTCCTACCTGATAGAAGGTGAAGGCATGTCTGGCATCGTTGTCGGTGTAGACAGTTCGCACCATGCCAAGCTCGCGCTCGAATGGGCGATGAGGGAGGCAGCCGTACGTGACACCCCGCTCACTGTACTGGCTGTGCATAAGGCGGTTGCGGGCTTTTACAGCAGCGGTGTCGCCTATCCGGGTGACGACGCCCTCACCGACAAGGTAGGCCAGGCCGCGCAGGCCGATGTGGATGCCGTGGCTGCCACGCTCGGCGACGCCGGACCCAAGTCGGTGACCGTCCTAGCTGTGAACGGGGTCCCCGCGGAAGCGCTTATCAAGGCCAGCAGCGACGCTGACCTGCTTGTCCTCGGCTCCCGTGGCGCAGGCGGCTTTGCCCAGCTCAGGCTCGGCTCGGTCAGCACGCAGGTAACGCATCACTCGCACTGCCCTGTCGTCATCGTCCCGCCGGCCGACCGTCACTGACATCCTGGACTGGACCCCCGTCTAGCCGGCTGGGTCTTGGCCCTAGCCGGCTAGCGGTTCGTTCGTTGGGAGCCTGGTCAGAACCGCTCGGGGGTGTGCTGCAGGCCGGCCAGCCGGGTCTCGGCATAGTTGCAGTCCGCGACGATAGCGGCGATACGGCGGCCGATGCGACCCAGGATGCTCTGCGTAATGGTGCTGCTCATGGTTCCTCCTCGGTTTCCGGCCGATCTCTTCGCCGGACACCTTGAGTCTCGCCGTAAGACCCCCCTCTGGGCATTGGAGGAAATACCTATCTTGCCCGCCGGGCCAGGTCTTAGCCGTGGCCCGGCGACTTAGCTGGCAGACAGAATCAGAACGGGCTGTGGCTGGTGTCCGGCAGACATGGCACGGACGACGGGCTGACGATGCGATCCGGGCCGAACCTGGCATCGAACCAGCGGGCCAGCCGGCGGCCGGCATCCTGCATGGGCCGCTCTACGAAGAGGTAGGTCAGCGAGCACAACGCGATGAGGATGATCAGGAACAGCGCGTCAACGAGCAGTTGCGGCCAGAGCGAATAGTGCTGCGACGTCCAGGGCAGGAAACGGTATACCTCGATGAGCATGGGGTGCAGCAGGTAGAGCGAGTAGCTGATCAGGCCCAGCCAGGTCAGGGCCCTGGGCCAGCTGCGCTTCCGGAACGCCAGTCCGATCGCGAACGTCAGGCCCGCGGCCAGGACCGTCAGGGCATAGCTGCCGTTCCAGATGAACTCTGCGTGGCTGGACGGGTGCCACATGCCGGCCACGGCGGTCAGTCCGAGGACGAAGACCGTGATGGCAGCGGCGTTCCGCCGTGGGTACTGGCCCTGTTCGGCGCGGTACAGCATTGTTCCTGTGAACATGAGCGCCAGGATCGACAGTGCTTCCCAGGGCGGGAGCCAGGTGCCGTTAAAGGCGAGCAGCGTCAGCCCGGTCAGCGCGGCCAGGGTCGCTCCGACCAGTCGTGGCATGCCGCGGAGTCCGACCGCGACTGCCAGGCCGGTAAGCACCACCAGGTCAGCGACGAGCGCGACGACGCGCGCACTGGACAGGGTGTTCGTGAAGTAAGCCTGCGGCAGGAGACCGCCGAGCGCCACGGCGGCGATGCCGAAAGCCAGGGCGTAACTGCTGCTGCGCCGGTGCAGGTGGGACATGAACAGCGCCGTGAGCAGCAAGTAGAAGATCATCTCGTAGGAGAGCGACCACACCACGTTGGGCAGGTTCTTTCCGCCCAGCACGTTAGACATCATCAGCAGCTGAGAAAGGATCGATGCTGCTGGGTCCGAGCCCTCGCCGCGCAGCGACCCGACGTGTATCACCCACAGGGCCACCGCGATCGCGACCGCGAGCAGGTACAGGGGATAGAGCCGGAATATCCGGCTGACCCAGAACGTGCGCACGTTTCCCCTGCGTTCCAGCGATGCGGGAATGATGTAGCCGCTGATGATGAAGAAGACGAATACGCCGTACTCGCCGGGGTCGATCCACCGGTACACAGCGGAATTGATCGAGGGGGGCACGAAGTAGCCGAAGTGGTTGAACACCACGCATAGGGCCGCCCAGCCGCGGAGGACGTCCAGCCAGGCCAGCCTGTTTCCCGTCCCGGCCGCTTGCTCCGGGACCTGCTGCACGCTGTCTGTCTCTGGACGATCTGTCTCTGGCCGGTTTGCCTGTGGGCTGGTCACCCTTACATGGCTACCCATAGGCCGTCAAGCATGTCACCAGTTCATTCTTTTCTTCGGGACATCCCAGCGGACACACAGCTCACGAGCTAGAGGTGGTCGGCGGCGAGAGCTTGCTCGTCAGCGAGCGCGATGGCCAGCTGGCCGGATGCGGTCGGGTGGAGGGGCGCGGGGTCCCCAGGACCCTGCACCCAGGGCTCTTGAGTGCACAGCTCGTGGCCGGCGAAGTCCGGGACCGCCACGCTGAAGCCGAACGCCTGCGCGCCCTGGCTCAGCACCTGGTTCAGCTGGCCGAGGCGGGAGACGAGCACGGCCGCCTTCGCCTGGGTGAAGTGATACTGAGCCAGGCACGAGAGCGAGCTGCCGAACGGATCGTAGTACTCGTTCACGACCACCGCCGGCTTCGCTGACCAGGTCGCCAGCTGGGTGAGCAGCTGGTAGTAGGCGCGGGTGAAATCGCCGAGCAGGCTCGCGAAATAGGCGGAGGACACCTTGTCGCTGCAGACCGCGCTGGAGACGCACAGCTGCGTCATGACCGACCACTGGACGTCGTCGGCTCCGACGCTGACGATGATTACCTTGGGGTGCGTGGTGAGGGTGACCTCGGCAAGCTGGGCGGGTGCGACCTGGCCGTCGGCGAGGACCTGCACGCCGAGCAGGCCGTTTTCTATGGTGGCGCTGTCGCAGGCCAGGTTCAGCACCTGCCAGTTATTTACCTCGGCGAGCGCGTTCGCGTACGCGTCAGGTGAACGACCGCAGGCGCGCTCAAGCGTGCTGGCGTTCGCGGCCTTCGGCAGGCCGTCACCAGCCGCGGTGGAGTCGCCGATGACCACTGCCTGGATACCCGGCTGAGCGCGGCCTTGCGGGGGGTCAGGCGCGGGCACCGGACTGGTGCCGACCAGGTCGTCCAGGGTGCGGACGCTGCGCAGCGTGGCCGGGGTGCCAGATGCGGTCAGCAGGATGCCGCCGACGTTGACACCGACGACGGCGATCACGCCAACCGCGACGGCGGCGATGGCCTTTGCCCTGGTGAGACCGGCATGGGCTGCCAGGCCAGCCAGACCTGCCAGGATCGGCACCGCGAAGCCGGCCGCGATGATCGTCTCGATGACGAAGTACCTCTCCCAGCCGGCCGCCAGCTGCTGGCTCAGGGACAGCTCGATCTTCCGGCTGCCGTCGGAGCGGAGTGCCCGGACCACCTGGGGGTCGATGGTGATGCGGGTCAGCTGGAGGCGGGGCCGAATGGGGCCGCCAAACTGCGGCCGGGTGGGTATCGCCTGGCCGAACAGGTCCAGCTCGCCCGGACCTCGCAGCGACAGGGACGGCATGGTGGCGCCGACCGAGGCGCTCTGTCCTGCGGCGTTGACCGGCTGCATCGGGGCGATGGCGAGCGCCAGCCAGATGGAGGCGGCCGCTACGACGAGGTACACCAGGACGTAGCAGACCAGGGCGACGACGAGGCGCAGGGCTGTGCGGATGAGCTGACTCCTGGGGGATCTAGTTGTCGGCTCCGGGTTCGCGGCTCCGTGATCCATACCCGCCTGCCCGCCCGCTACGCGTAACTTAATCCCGGTATGGATCGCAAGGGGACCCGTGGCGCACGAACCCCATCTGGTGGCTGTTCGTGGGCCACGGGCGCCCTTCCTCACTTGAGGATGTTGACCGCGCGGGCGACGATCAGTGCGACGGTGACCATCGAGATGACGGACTGGATGGTCATGGCCAGTTTCGCCCACCGGGACAGTGGCATCACGTCGGTTGGGCTGAAGGCGGAGGCGTTGGTGAACGCTAGGTACAGGTAGTCGGCGAAGGCGGGTTCCCAGTCCGGTGGCGCGAGGTCCGGGCTGGCCATCTGGACGAACTGGAAGTCGGGGTACTGCCGTATGCCCAGGGCGCGCGCGGCGGGCCCGCCGCGGTCGAACTCCCAGTATCCCAGCCCGAACACGATGACGTTGGTCAGCCAGATCACGCCGCCGGTGACCAGGAGCGGTCCAGCGTTCCCGCCCTCGGTGCCCCGCACGAGCCCGATGGCCAGGCTGATAACCGACCAGGCGTTGGCGAAGCTGATCAGCGCCGCCAGCGTCAGTCCCAGCGTCCGGAGTACGGCGGACTCCCGGTTGAGCCGACCCGGGCTTGCCACCGCGAGCGCGATGAACAGCACGCCCTGGAGAGCGGGCAGGATCCACACCGGGCGCAGCACCGCGAGCCGTCCGGGCACGGCGATCTGCAGCGCGATCGCGACTGCCGTGCAAACAGCGACCTGCCAGCGGGCTTCCCCCTCGGTCCGGCGCTTCCATGCGGGAACTCCTGCGTGCAGGTGTATCCGATCCGCCGGGTGCACGCAGGTTTCCGTCACGAGGTGCTCGATCCGGTCGAGCCGTTCATGCAGCGACCCGACCTGACTACGGTCATTGACATCAGGCATCCCATCAGTGTGGCCGGCTCGTGACCTGCCGGGCTGCCTGGGCGTGGAGTCAGGTGGCTCGGCGTGGCGGGGCGGCCAGCGCGAGCACGCAGGGGCGCAGCAGGCTTATGACGTGCTCCGGGTCGGCGTCGGCGAGGTCGTCGGACTTGATGAGGTGCCGGGAGACGACGATGCCGATGGTGACGGCACTGATGATCGCGGCCCGCAGGTCGGCGTCGTCGGCGGGGATGGCCTGCGCGATCTGCGCCTGGTAACGGTCTATGGCCACGCTGGCGGCGCTGGCGGCCTCGGGATTAGTCAGCATCGAGCGCAAGAGGGCCAGCGACGCCGTTGGCTCGTTCGCCAGCCGGTCGGCAAGGGAGGCGAGGATCTGCTCGGCCGCCTCCTCGGGAGCTCCGCTGATTCCGGGGACGGGTGCGGCGTCGATCACTCGCCGGAATAGCTCCTGCTTAGACCCGAAATAGTGCATGACCAGGCCCGCGTCCACGCCCGCGGCCGAGGCCACGGCCCTGATGGTGGTCCGCTCGTACCCGGCGGTGAGGAACCCCTGGGCCGCGGCGTCGAGGATGCGTGCTTCGGTACGGCGGCGCTGTTCGGCGCGCGAACTGGGCGGGGGAGCGGTCACCTGTTCATTCTACGGGGGTTGACCGGGCCGCCATTTCGTTCTACGGTTGTTCAATCAACACACGTTGAATCAACAACCTGAATAGGGAGGCCGCATGTCATCCACCAAGCCCGCCGATGTCCTGGCTCAGCGTCGCCACGTGATCCTGAGCGGGGATGCGGACGGCTTTGCCGATCTGTTCGCGCCGGACGCGGTGATCGAGTTCGGTTTCGCGCGCCCGCAGGGCGCGCCCGCGCGTCTGGAGGGCCGGGAGGCGATCCGCGCGTACTCCCGCCAGGTCATGGCGTCGCCGCTGCGAGTGGAGGAGCTCGAGGTGATAGAGCTGTACCAGACTCAGGACCCAGAGGTGGTGATCGCGGAAATGCGGGCAACGGCGACGCTGACCACGACGGGCAGGTCGTTCGTGGCGCCGTCCATCCAGGTCCTCCGGATCCGGGAGGGTCAGATCGTGCTCTTCCGCGACTTCGTCGATTCCGGTGTCCTGGAAGACACCGGGATCTTAGGCGACCTTGCGGAGCGTCACTTCCATTGAATCGGTCCAGTTCACGCCATCGACGCTGGACTCGTGGCGGGCGACCTGAGTCATGCCGCCGTCGGTCATCGTCACGGTGCAGCGGGTCCGGTCCGCAATCCACCGGATAACTTCGCCTTCGATCTCGACCCGTGAACGGTGCACGTTGCCGAAGCTGTCATAGAAGGTGGATTGGTAAGCCTCACCGTCAGCGTCGAGGATCTCGACGCCGCCGACGCTCGTATCGCCTATCTTCCCGAAGGCCGAGTGCACCACGAAGAACCCGCCGGGCGCCCATTCGTAGACGTCGCTGGTAAGGATCGGTACCGGGGGGATCTCCCCGGTACCGATGGTGTGGCCTTCGTTGATCCACTTGCCGATGAGAACTGACAGCGCCTGGTGGTGGCTGTCGGCGACGGCCGGCGTCTGGCCCGTTTTCTCCATACCCGCGGCAACGCTGATAACGCGGGCGGACTCGGTGGGGGCGTGAGACATCAGGGCTCCTCCGGAAGGTGCTGTCAGGACAGTTCACCCTAGGGTCGGAGCCGTCCTCGCCGCTTCGACATCCGAGAGTATACAAAAATAGATCATAGAACATGGTTGAAAACTTCATTCGATACGTGCTAGAGTTCGAAGTGGATGGAAGCGGTGACCGGTCCGGAGAGGGGGGGGAGAACTAATGACTGACCAAGGTCCGGTACCACCAGGGATGAGCCCCGTGCATGAGGGAGCGATGACCGTGCCCTGCCACGCCGCTGTGCAAG